>OASY01000440.1_pt1 | contig 28908 bp, 25 predicted proteins | sample 1501231 | NCBI WGS metagenome assembly OASY01 (sample SAMEA2579917, study PRJEB22360) | human gut metagenome | biome: human gut; feature: human-associated habitat; material: faeces | place: Denmark | collected 2008/2010 | reverse complement strand
GCTCTTTTTCGGGGAAGGCGCCGGCGCAGCCGGCCGAAGAGGCCGGTACTGCCCCGGCTGCTCCGGAGGCCGCACCCGTCGAGGAAGCGCCTGTCGAAGAGGAAAAAACGCCCGAGACGCCGGAACAGGTGGGGGAACGGCTGCACCAGATGGGCGCGGCCCTTACATTGCGCTGTGCGCTGGGCGGCATCCTTGCACTGGTGCTGCTCCACTTCGGCCTCGCCGCAGAGGGCCTTGTCGGCCCGCTGGGCGGCCTTGACCCCGTAACTGCCCCGGCGGCCTTCTATGCCGCTGATCTGCTCTTCCTGGCGCTGGCGCTGGCTGTGGGCTGGCCCGTCGTGAGGGACGGCCTGAAGGGGCTGCGGGGCGAACGCCCCAGCATGGAGACCATGCCCGCGATGGCAGCCTGCGCTGCGCTTTTGCAGGCCGCTGTGGCCCTGCTGAACGCGCAGAACTATCAGGCGTCCAGCTTCACCCTTCTGTCCGGCATTGCGGCGCTGGGGCTGTTCCTTGCACTGCTGGGCGACCGTGTCCTTCTGGCCTCGGTCCAGGGCGGCTTCAAACTGGCGCAGGCCGGTCCGGAGCATCGCGGTGCGTTCCGTGCCAAGGACAAAGACCTTATCCGCATCCTCTCCAAGAACATGGACGAAAAGGACCCCTGGGTGCTGCTCAGCCGACCCGCCGAGTGGGACGACGCGATGGTGGAGCAGGGCTTCGGCCCCCGCGCCTGTGAGCGCCGCGCCCGTAAGACGGATTACATCCTGCTGGGTGCGGCTGTGTTGGCCGGTCTGGTCTTCTGCGTCTTTGGCGGCGGCCTCAACGGCGGTGCTGCGGCGCTGACCGCTGTGCTCTGCATGGGTTCGCCTCTGTCCTCCACCCTCATCGCAGGCTTTGCATCCCTGCGGCTGCAGCAGACTGCCGCTGCCTCGGGTGCGGTGATCCCCGGTTGGGCGGCCATCGAGGAACTGGGCGGTGTGGATACCGTTCAGGCTGACGCCGATGAGCTGTTCACCCCGGACAGCGCCATGCTCGAGGACATCCGCATCTTCAAGGGCGGACGCATCGACCGGGCCATCCTCTATTCGGCCAGCGTCCTGAGCAAGTGCTGCAACACCCTGAGCGGCCTGTTCCGCCAGATCATCGAGGACCGCACCGACATCCTCTACCCGGTCAAGGACCTGGAGGTCCATCGCGGCCTCGGCTTCTCTGCATGGTGCGACAACAACCGCATCCTCATCGGCACCCGTGCGTACATGGAAAAAGAAGAAGTTCCCCTGCCCGACGAGGAATATGAGGCCAAGCACTCCAAGAACGGTGAGCTGCAGATCCTCTATCTGGCCGTGTCCGGCAGTCTGCACGCCATGTTCGTGCTCCGCTATGTGGGGGGACGGAACGCCGCCCGCTGTCTGGAACAGCTGCAAAAAGAGAATATCCAGCTGCTGGTGTCCTGCCAGGACCCCACCCTGACCGCACGGCACATCACCGACGCCTACCATCTGCCCGAGGGCATGGTCGTCCTGCTGGACCAGGAGCAGTGTGCCGCACTGGGCGCTGCCACCGCCAAAGACACCGGCTCTGAAGGCTGCTGCATCCTTTGCACCAACGGCTTTGCCAGCCTGACCGGCGGTCTGCGGGCCGCAGAGCAGGCCCAGAACGCCGAGACGACCGCTACCACGGTGCAGCTGGTGTCGGTGTGGTTCTCGGTGGCCATCGCCGTCCTGCTGACCTATGCGGGCAGCGTGGGGATGCTGAGCGTGGCTGCGGTGCTGATGTATCAGGCGGCATGGAGCGCTCTCAGCATCGCCGTGTGCGCACTCAAGCAGCACAGTTGAAAAAATAAATAGGAAATATTCTCAAAATAAATAGGAATTATTCTTGATTTCCGCCCGAAATTCTGGTATAATACCCTCAGAGACAAGGAAGACCTATCGCACACCCGGTACCGAACAAAGCGGGCTGTGCGTAGAATAAACCAAACCGGACACAGCCCATACTGGCAGTGTCAGACTATCTGAGAGGAGAACAGATTATGGAACTCAAGGGAACCAAGACCGAGAAGAACCTGATGGAAGCTTTTGCAGGCGAGAGCATGGCCCGCAACAAGTACACCTACTTTGCAAGCGTCGCAAAGAAGGAAGGCTACGAGCAGCTGGCCGCTATCTTCGAAGAGACCGCCGGCAACGAGAAGGAACACGCCAAGCTGTGGTTCAAGGCCCTCTGCGGCGGCTCCATCCCCGACACCCTGACCTGCCTCGACATGGCAGCCAGCGGCGAGAACGAAGAGTGGACTGATATGTACCCCCGCATGGCAGCGGAGGCCAAGGAGGAGGGCTTCACCCAGCTGGCCGCTCTCTTCACGATGGTGGGCCAGATCGAAAAGGAGCATGAGGCACGCTACCGCGCCCTTGCCGCCAACCTCAAGGAGGGCAAGGTCTTTGCCCGTGAGGAACAGCAGGTGTGGGTCTGCCGGAACTGCGGCTACACCTATATCGGCAAGTCTGCTCCCCTCAAGTGCCCGGTCTGCGCACATCCCCAGAGCTACTTTGAGCTGAAGGCCAAAAATTACTGAGTTTTTTCAGATATTCCGTCCGATGAGAGCCGCCGCACCTGTATAAAGTGCGGCGGCTCTTTTGCTGTCTGGTGAAATACAGTCTGCACGATTTGTATAAATTTGGCGAGGGTGTTTTAGTGCCTTTCACGAAAAGGTGCGCGAAATTGTGACACTTCTGGCGAAGAACTTGACCCTTCTTTTGGGTGCGTGTACAATAAATAAATAGTAAGGGGAATTATGTGCAGAGCACATTGCGATAAACCTGATCCAAAGGAGGGAAGTGCTACCCTATGAATAAGATCACACGGCTTGCAGCGGCGTTTGTGCTGAGCGGGCTGCTTCTGGCAGCTCCTGCTGCACAGGCGGCCCCCGCATTGCTGGGAGCATCGTCGAACTTTGAGCTGGAAGTGAACGAGATGGAGCTGGAGATCACGGCAGACGACCCCCGCCCCAAAGCCTATCTTTACACCGGCGGGCAGAGCGACTACTACTTCATCGTCTGGATGAGCAGCAACCCCACCGTGGCTACCGTGGACGGCGATGGCCGCGTCACTGGCCGCAGCGCCGGGGAGGCGACGATCACCGCCATCACCGACCGGGGCGAGTATGCTGCCTGCAAGGTGACTGTCCGCAAGGAGAGCGGCGATGCGGCCAGCAAAAAGCCTGCCCTCGACCACACCACACTCAACCTCGTTATTCAGTACAACAACGCCCACCCCAGCCAGAAACTGCAGCTCATCAACACGAGCGGCTCCTTTGTCTATGCCTACCAGTGGATGAGCAGCAACCCCGAGGTGGCAACGGTGGATCCGGAGGGCCTTGTCACGGCCCAGAAGCCCGGCACCACTACCATCACGGCGCTGGCCACCAACGGTCAGGCGCTGCGCTGCGCCGTTACCGTCAACAGCGATGTCGGCAAGGTGACTCTGAATAAGCGTGACCTGCTGCTCCGCACGGTGGGCAGCAAAGAGGCACTCACAGCGTCTGTCGCTGTGGAGGACGGCGTGAATGTACCCATCACATGGGTCAGCAGCAATCCCGGCGTCGCTACTGTGGACGCTTCTGGTGTCGTGACTGCCGTCGCCGACGGCGAGGCAAAGATAACGGCTCTCTCGCCGGATGGACGCTTCGACAGCTGCAGCGTTTTCGTGGGCCTTGCGGCAGACAAGTACGACACGGAAGAGGACCTGGCCGAGGAGCTCAAGCTTCCGGACCCCTATGTGGCGGTCCGGATGAACCGGCTGAATTGAACCGAAAGTACAAAGAGGAAGCCCCGCACTGCATCGTTCGATGTGGTGCGGGGCTTTTGCTTATTGATTTACCAGCTCAATAAAGGCTTTCATCTGGGGCGTGAGCCATTTGTCCTTGTGATAGAACAGCTGCCGGTGCATGGTGACAGTGCAGTCGGGGACATGGAGGCGGGCGATACGCCCGGCGGAGAAGGCAGGACGGACGATGTACTCGGGCAGGAAGGAGAACCCCATCCCGCGCTCCACCATCTGGCAGAGCAGCGAGGCGCTGCCCAGCTCGATGTAGGGGTGGATAGACAGCCCGCGGGCGGCGAGGCGCTGGTCGAGGGCGTCACGGTAGCTCATGCCCCGCTCTGTGAGAAGAAATTCCTGTTGAGCCAGAACATCCAGCGGCACCTCGGCCTTGTCGGCCAGCGGATGCCCGGCGGGGGCCACGAAGCAGACCGGCTCCGGAACATTGACGGCCAGCGTCAGGCTGGGCAGGAGCAGAGGCTGGTCGAGGGTGTAGGCCAGGTCGATCTGGTTCGCGCTCAGCAGCCGCAGCATCTCGTCGGCGGTGGCGGTGCGGAGCACCAGCTCCACCTGCGGGCAGAGGGCGTGGAACTGCTGCAGCAGGTCGGGCAGAAAGGTGCTGCATACGGAATCGGCCAGTGCCACCCGCAGGGTGCCGCTGACGGCCCGGGCAGGCAGCAGCGCGGCCTTGGCCTGCTGGGCCGTGATGAGAAGGGCGCGGGCATAGCTCTGGAACGTCTGGCCCGCGTCGGTGAGGCGGACGGTCTTGCCCACCCGGTCAAAGAGAGGCGTACCCAGCTCTGCTTCCAGCTGGGAGATCTGGGCCGATACCGCCGACTGAGAGTAGCCCAGCTCCCGCGCAGCGCTGGAAAAGCTGTGCAGCTCGGCGATATGAAGGAAGGTGTTGATGTTTCGGAGCTCCATAACAGTCCCTCCGGCGTCAGCGGTAGTCGATGCCGGTGACGGTCAGGACCTCGCCGTCCACCTTGAAGTGGACTTCCAGCCCGCCGAACTCCATGCCGTAGACCCGCTCCGGGTCGTGCTGGTAGGAGGGGCGGGGGTCGTTTTCCAGCACACCCTGCAGAGCGGCCTGCTGGTCGGCAGGCACTCTGGCCCAGAGGCCGGCGTCGCAGACCATGGTCAGGTGGTGGAACTGGGTCTGTGCCGTGAAGCCCCCGGCGGCGTCCGGGTGGCAGTCGGCGTAGGGGATGTAGGGCTTGATGTCGTAGATGGGGGTGCCGTCCATCAGGTCGGCGCCCCGCACGATGAGGACGGGGCCGACGTCAGGCCGGTGCTCGATGGCTTCCAGCTGGACGCTGGACAGTCCCAGCGGATTGGGCCGGAATGGAGAACGGGTGGCAAATACGCCCATCCGGGTGTTGCCGCCGAGGCGGGGCGGCCGGACGGTGGGGGACCAGCTGTCCCGCACCGCGCCGGAAAACTGCCACACCAGCCAGATGTGGCTGAAATCCTCGAGGCCGCGCACGGCGTCGGCATTGCGGTATTCGGGGGTAAAAATGACCTCGCCCCGCAGGCTGTCCACCAGCCCGCTCTGGCGCGGGATGCCGAACTTGGTGGGGAAGGCGGTGCGGATATGGGCGATGACCTTGAGGGTCATTTCCTCGGGTGCAGACATGGGGACTCCTCCTTATTATAAGCCACGGCAGAAGCCCACGGCACGGCCCTCGATCTGGATCTCTTCCAGCTGGGGGCCTGCGAATACCATGGGCGGGCAGACGGCGGTGTTGTCGGCCAGCAGCATGACGGTCTCGCCCTGGCGGTGGAAGTGCTTGAGGGTGGCTTCCTCGCCGATGCGGACAGCGGCGATCTCGCCCTGCTCCACCTCGGGCTGGCGGCGGATGCAGACGATGTCGCCGTCGCAGATGGTGGGGGCCATGCTGCTGCCGTGGCAGGTGAGGGCGAAGTCGGCGTGCCACGCGGCGGGGACGCCGATGTAGCACTCGATGTTCTGCTCAGCGGTGATGGGGGTGCCGCAGGCGATGGAGCCTACGAGAGGCACCCGCGCCATCTCAGGCAGAGGCTCGAAACCCGGCGGAGGGCAGGGCAGGTCTGCGAGACCCATGAGCCACGCGGGTGTGGTGTCCAGAGCGGCGGCCAGCTCCTCGAGCTTGGCCCGGGGCAGGTCGTTGATGCCCTTTTCCAGCTTGGTGATGGAGGATTTGGAGCGGTAGCCCATCCGGGCGGCCAGCTCTTCCTGCGACAGGCTCAGCTGCTCCCGACGCTGCCGGATGCGGCTGGATAGATCGGTATCGGACATATAGGACCTCGCTTTCTCTGCGGTTTGCACGATTTTCGGTGTTCTGAGGAGAGTATAGCAAAAAATTTACTATAAATCAACTTTTTAGGGACTATTTTGCGAATAATGTTGACAAATAATCAACTGAAAGATATAATACAACCAATGATTGTACGGAGCGCTTTGAGCACAAAACTGAAAGGAGAAACGCCTATGACCGATACCATGATGATCCGCGACTGCATCCGCAGCCAGGGCATGAAACTGGGCCATGTGGCCCATGTTCTGGGCATCACCAACAACACCCTCCGCTGCAAGCTGGAAAATGAGAGTGAATTCAAGGTGAGTGAGGCCGAAAAACTCTCGAAGATGCTGGGGATGACCGTCGAGCAGCGCGACCGCTGCTTTTTTGGCCCGGCGGGCTGAGGGAAAAAAGGGGATGGATGAGATGACACAGGAACAGCGCAAGAAGACGAAGGAGGCCCTCAGCCGCTGCGGGCAGAAAAACTGGGTCTACGGCCCCTGCAACTGGGGCTGGAAGCGGGCCATCCAACTGGCCGAGGAGTATTACCGCGAGGTGGATCCGGGCCTGCGTGGCAGCATCCTGCAGCTGCGCTACATGGAAAGGCGGAGGCGGGAAGAGGTGATGGACAAGCTGAACATCAGTTACAGCACCTATCAGAAGGCCCACGACGACCTGTTGAGCACCATCGCGGTCTTTGCCGCCCACTACGGTGAACTGTGACGCAAAAATGCCCCCTGACCGGACGGTCAGGGGGCATTCGTGTGCTCAGTGTTTCTTCTCGGGGGTGTCGCAGTGCTGGTGGCAGGAAGAGCAGTTGCCTCCGCAGCCCTCGCCTTTCCAGCCGCCCTGCCGGGAGATCCACACCACCGCCAGTGCAAACAGGACAGCCAGCACCAGCAAGGTGATGATACCGCGTACAGTGATCATAAAAAAGACCTCTCTTTCGAAAGAATTCCAACCCCAGTATACACCATCTGCCCCCGGAGAGCAACCGGAAAGCGCTGTCGGCTCAAACTTTTTTCGAAAAACGAAAATTTGGGCTTGCATTTGGACCAACGGAGTGGTATAATAAGCACGTTCCGATTCGGAGGATTAGCTCAGCTGGTTAGAGCACCTGCATCACACGCAGGGGGTCTGGGGTTCGAGTCCCTAATTCTCCACCAAACGTAAGGCCGTTTACCTGAAAAGGTAAGCGGCTTTTTCTTGTACCTACGTGATTTTTGATATACAAAAGTGAAGCGGAATCCTGATATGGTGTGGCAGGGCGTTTCATCCATTTCAGCACGAACCGCTTCGGCTTCTTCGCGGGTAACGTAAGTGCCGACTGTTTTCATAACCGTAATACCTGTGTGGGGGTCTGGGATTGGCATTCGGAGCAGCCATGGCTTCCGGCGTGTCCCGGACATTTTTGTAATGCTGCCATAGCCCTGAAATCATAGCAAGATGTGAATGACCGCCGAATCGGTCGAGGATCGTTTGGAGTCCGCTTCTTAATGATCCAAGGGCGCGTAGTTCCAGTCGGTATCCTCATCAATATATCGCCGCCCATCGTCCGGCAGTTCCAGCGGTTCCGCAAGGATGATAGTACCCCAGTGATTGACCATCACAAAGGGGTGCGATCTCACAAGGGATGCCCCGGCACTCGTCATCATGCCGGACATCGTAGGCATACAGGCCATCCGGGACAGTATCCCTCTTGATGCGGATGCTGGTGAACAGCACAGGCTTTCCTCAAACCGTGATCTCTTCGTAGGGTTCGGTCATTGCATGAAAGGTCATAATCTGTCCTCTCCTTATATAAAGAAGCAGGACGATCCACACGGACTGCCCTGCAAAAGTAAAGGGAGAGCATCCGAAGACACTCCCCCAGTAGATAATTATTTTTTTCTTACCATGCAGCGCTTTTTGAAGAATGCGATGCCATAACAGAGGATGTCATCATAGTCATCCCGGAAGTCCGCTGCATACATCCGGTCATTGATCTGCTGAATGGCAGTATCACAGGCGTCCGGCAGAGCATCCAGAGTTTTTGCATACTTGGCTTCAAAAATTGCCACACGGCCATTGCGGATGTCCTTTACAATAACATCGCTACGTCCCTCACCATGCTCTTTGTTGGATTCTACCACATAGCCAGCACCAGTAAAGATGCCTGCAAGGAAAGCATGGTAAAAATCCTCCCGATAGTCATGGTAACTGATGGTCATACGCAGCAGCTTGGTCATCTCTTTTGTCAGAGCTTCGTTGTTTCCGCTCCAGACTGCATCAAACAACGGGCTGCGGTTCCATGCCTTTGCACTGTCATCAAACCATTTGCTTACAGTGGTTTCAAAAATTTCCCGAATCTCTGCATTGGGGATCATCAACGCAGAGCAGCCATCCGGCAGCGAATCCGGCAAATCTTTATCACGCACCTTGGTCAGATAGCCTGTCAGATACAACACACTCCAAAGATTTTCCTCCGAGGAGTGCAGATAATCGTAGGTCAGGTTTTCTTCAATATGCTGAACGATGGAGCCGCCAGCCATCAGCGTTTCGAGCTTTGTGGTGATATTGTCGCCTGCATAGTCGATGAAGGAACGGATGATGACGTTATCACTGGTGTTTTTCCAATAGCTTTTCGGTTTCTGTGCTATACCATACTGGAAATCCCGCAGATAACTGATCACGTCCCACGGACAATAAATGTCTGCATCGCCAAAATGATAACCGTCGTACCATGCCTTGATTTCAGCAGACTGCGATTCAAGACCAGCATCGTTCAGCATTTGATCGACATCTGCCTGTGTGAAACCAAAGGATTCGCTCAACCGGGGAGAAAGAATCGTATCCGAAACGAAATTGTTCGTCCCGGTAAAGATGCTTTCTTTTGCAATTTTCAGGCAGCCGGTAACAACAGCAAAGTCGAGGGAGGTGTTGTCTTTGAGCGTGGTGCTCATTATAGCCCGCATCACGTCCAGCATCTGCGAATAATATCCGTTGCTGCTGGCTTTGGCAATGGGAACATCATACTCATCCAGAATGACGACCGCCGACTTTTTGAAATGGATTTCCAGCATCCGGGTCAACAGCAAAAAGCAGCTTTTGGTTTCATCCATGGATGCAGTGCGTCCCAGAATCCGCTTGAAGATGCCTTTGTCATCGTCGGAAATAGCATCGTCATCCAAAAGAAACTGATAATCCTGAAATGCAAATGCCAGCTTCATGCACAGCATTCCATAGGCACTTTCAAAGGTCAGACCGTCCGTATCCTTGAAAGAGAAAAATACCACAGGACACTGGTTCATCCATTTTTTGCAAAGCTCTGTATTTTTGGAGATCGCCAATCCCTCAAACATCTGCTTGCTGTCTTTGCGGATGTCCAGAAAATTTGCGAGAGTGCTCATACCGAGGGATTTTCCGAAACGGCGAGGACGAGTGATCAATGTTACTTCAGCGATACCACCGCTAAGAAGTTCAGAAATCAGATTGGTCTTGTCGATATAATAATACCCGCCTTCTCGAATCTTTTCAAAATTCGAGATTCCAACAGGAAACTGCAAATCTTTCATGCAATGCTCCTTTCCGCTCACAGAGGAGAGCTTTCAGAACTTACTACTGTAAGTGTACCATGAAATATAGAATCATACAAGAATCAAGTGACATCGAAATAGAGCAGTTTTATTATGCTACATTCAATCTGGTGGCTTTATAGCAGTCAGCGCACATTCCCTCATGGGTGGCGGCAAATTCTGCCGCCTGCATGATAGCTTTATTCACATCGAACATGGAGGCTGCTTCTACGGTGCGCTCTTCCACGCCGATCTTTTCACGGCGGCGGGTCTGAGGATTGTAGTCCCATTTCGGGGTGGTATAGGTGTAAGGCAAAGCTTCTTCACCTCTGCCCAGGCATACGCCCAGCTTACATAGGGCCCTCTGTGCATCGTTCTATGGCAAAGAACACAAAAAGGAATCCACTGCTCGAGGTTGAACAGTGAATCCCTTTTACATGGCTTGGGGGTTGTTTTAGCCGCAGTGGCCGCAAGCGGCACAGGCGGCAGGGGTAGCAGCGCAGCCGCCCAAGGCGGTCTCCCGCAGTTCGGCAGGCAGGTGGCGGCCCACGGTGTACATGGTATCCAGCATTTGATCAAAGGGGATCAGCTGGTGGATGCCGCTGAGGGCCATCTCTGCTGCCACCAAGGCGTTGGCTACACCGGCAGCGTTGCGGTTCTGGCAGGGGTATTCCACCAGACCGCCCACCGGGTCACATACCAGACCCAGCATGTTCATCAGTACGGTAGAGGCTGCATCTAGACACTGCTGGGGGGTACCCCCCATGAGCTCCACGGCTGCAGAGGCTGCCATGGCAGACGCAACGCCTATCTCAGCCTGACAGCCGCCTACAGCACCTGCCACCGTGGCATTTCGCATAGCCAGATAGCCCACAGCACCGGCGTTGTACAGAGCGTCTATGATGCGCTGGTCGGAGATGCGGTAGCACTCCTGAAGGGCCAGCATCATGCCCGGCACCACGCCTGCAGAACCTGCAGTGGGAGCCGCCACGATCAGCCCCATGGAGGCGTTCACCTCCAGCACTGCCATGGCGTAGGTCATGGCCTTGCCCAGCACGTCACCGCAGATGCTCTTTTTGCGACCGTAATGAGCCTCCAGCTTTTTGGCCTCGCCGCCAATGAGTCCGCCCATGGACTTGATGGGCTTTTTCAGGGGCTGAGTGGCAGAGGTCCGCATGATCTCCCATGCTTTGTTCATGCGGTGGTCGGCGGCATCCCGGGGCATTTCGCCCAGAATGCACTCACGCTGACGCATTACTTCAGAAATAGGCAGCTGGTTTTGCTCACACAGCTCCAGCAGCTTTTCTGCGGAGTTAAAATCCATGTTCATCCAGTCTGTCCCTCCTTACGGCTGCACGATCATCACGTCGTTGATATTGGGGTTCTCCAGTAGCAGCTGGGCTACGCCCTCCGGCAGATGCTGGTCCGATTCCACGATGGTATAGGCTTTGTGTCCCTTTCCTTCACGGAACAGACGCATGAAGGCAATATTCACGCCCCGCTCACTGAGGATCTTGGTGATATGTGCCACCACGCCGGGCTTATCACGCTGCACCACGATGAGGGCATTGTACTCACCGGAGAAGTCTACTGCCACGCCGTTGATGCCCACGATGCGGACCTTGCCGCCGCCCAGAGACTCGCCTCGCACGGTCATGACCTGCCCGGCCTCGTTCTCCATACGGATATCCACCGTGTTGGGGTAGATGTCGGTCTCGGTCTCGTTGGGGGTAAAGCTGTAAGCCAGCCCCCGCTCGGTGGCAATGGCGAAAGAGTCCCGGATGCGGGTATCATCGGCAGAGAAGCCCATGATACCGCCCAGCAGCGCACGGTCGGTGCCGTGGCCGTGATAGGTCTTGGCAAAGGAACCGTAGAGGGTGAAGTCTACCCGCTTTAAGGGCGGGGCAATCATCTTCTGGGCCAAATAGGCAATGATCTCCGCACCGGCAGTATGAGAGCTGGAGGGCCCGATCATATTGGGACCAAGAACATCGAATACACTGATAAATGCCATGGGATATCACTCCTGTCAGTCAGAAGGTCTGGGCGGAAAACCGTTTCAGACCTTGGCTTCGCTCTTGCTGATAAACTTCTGGTAGATGGTCTCCACGATGACGCCGATGGCGTTGTCGCCGGAAACGTTGCAGGCAGTGCCGAAGGAGTCCTGAGTGATGTACAGGGCCACCATGATAGCGCAGATGGGGCCATTGGGGTCGCCGGCCTCAGCACCAAAGATCATGTACAGGAAGGGCAGAGCGGTCATGATGGAGCCGCCGGGAGCGCCGGGAGAAGCCACCATGGCAACGCCCAGAGTCATGATGAAAGGTACCACGATGCTCAGGCTGATGGGCAGCTGGTTCATCAGGCAGACAGCGGTAGCGCAGGCGGTGATGGTGATCATGGAGCCTGCCATGTGGATGTTGGCGCACAGAGGAACCACGAAGTTGCGGATCTGCTCGCTGACGCCGTCAGCAGCTGCACACTGCAGGTTGACAGGGATGGTAGCAGCAGAGGACTGGGTGCCCAGAGCGGTGGTGTAGCCGGGGATCTGGTTGCGGAGCATCTTGAGGGGGCTCTTGCGGCTCACAGCACCTGCAACGCAGAACTGCAGGAAGATGCAGACCAGATGCATGATGATGACCACAAGGAACACCTTCCACAGGATGCCCAGAATGGCAAAGGTCTTGCCGGACTTGGTCATGTCGATAAAGGTGCCGCAGACGTACAGGGGCAGCAGAGGGATGATAATAGAGTGCAGGACCTGATCGATGATGCCGGAGAAATCCTTCATGCCATTATAAAGGGTATCGCCGATGGTCTTGCCCCGCAGGGTGGACAGGCACAGGCCCATCACAAAGGCCAGAACAACAGCAGAGAGAGTGTCAAGGATCGGGGGGATGGAGATGGAGAGGTAGCTGGCCAGAGAGTTGTCAGCAGTTGCAGCGATCTGCTCCAGAGCACCTTCGCTCATAAAGCTAGGGAACAGGCTGGCAGACACCAGATAGGATGCAGAGCCAGCGATCAGGGTGGAACCGTAGGCCAGTGCCACAGTGATGATGAGCAGCTTACCTGCGCCGCTCTTCAAATCAGCGATACCCATGGTAACATAGGCCACGATCATCAGAGGGATGATGAACTTCAGGAACGAGCTGAAGATTCCAGATGCGGTAACGACCACGCGGCAGAACCACACCGGGAAGAACTGGCCGATGATGATGCCCAGCACAATGGCGATGACCAGCTTCGGCAGCAATCCGAGCTTCGCTTTTTTCTTTTCCATAGAGAATTTTCCTCCTTTTTTCCACTCGGTCAGGTGCCCTGCGGTGCTCTCTTTCCCATCAAAGCATTCGACCGATTTTCTGAAACGTCAAAATAAACCTTGACGTGTTGACACATTTAGTTTAACATATACATACACATGATTCAAATTCATAAAAATAAATTTATAGTTTAAAAATATTAATAGTAAAGGAGCTTTGCCATGGAAGTGCGTCAGCTGAACACTTTGATCCGTGCGGCCCAGTTCCAGAGCTTTTCCAAGGCTGCGGAAAGTCTGGGCTATTCTCAGTCTGCCGTGACGGTGCAGATCAAGACACTGGAAGAAGAATTGGGCGTGCGGCTGTTTGATCGCATGGGCAAGCGGGTAATATTGACTGCACAGGGACGTCGTTTCTTGGAATATGCCCATTCCATTCTGGATACCATCCACAGTGCCCGTCAGGCCATGAGCGACGATACGGACCTGAACGGATGCCTGCATATCGGCACTCTGGAGTCTCTCTGTTTTTTCCGTCTGCCCGGGCTGATGCGGCAGTTCCGACGGGAAAACCCCGGGGTGAGCCTGCGTGTCACCACCGGCTCCCCGGAGGAACTGATCGAAAAAATGGAGCGAGGAGATGTGGATCTCATCTGCATTCTGGATGAGCCTCGCTACTCCAACAGCTGGCACAAGTGCAACGAGGTGCCGGAGGAGGTGGTGTTCGTGGCCTCTCCGGGCTTGGACCTGGGCCACCCGGGCCCCTACCGGGTGGAGGAACTGCTGGACAAGCCCTTTTTCCTCACAGAGCGCAATGCCAACTACCGCCACACCTTTGATAACTTTCTGGCCTCCCGGCAGATCGAGCTGACCCCGGCGCTGGAGATCAGTGATACTGCCTTTATTATTAAAATGTTGGAACGTTCCTCCGGCATTTCGCTGCTGCCCCATTTTGCGGTGACGGAGTCCGCTGCAAGAGGAGGGCTGCGGATCCTGGAGGTGTCGGACTTCCGGCTCACCATGTACCGCCAGATGTTCTACCACTGCGACAAGTGCTGTACCCGGGAGATGCGTGCTTTTATCCATCTGGCCTCCGGGCCGGACCTTCCCCTGTGACAGCCCAGAGAATAAACAGAAGGACCAGCGTCCCAGATTGTGATATGTGCCCAGTTTTCTGGACGCTGGGGGCTGCAGAAAGCGGAGCTTTATTTGTCAGAATTTCTCAAATGTAAAACGCAGCGACATGGAATGCCGCTGCGTTTTTCTTGTTTGAGGTCAGACGCTGCTGCCCCGAAAGAGTGAAGACGTAAAAATTTATCGCTGAATTTTGTGCAGGGTGATAAAATTGAACTGCGGGAATGGAATCCTCCAAAAGGAGAGGGAGGATATGCTATAATGAAACTGATTTATGGGATGTCGGATGTGGGCGCTGTTTGATAAGAGCGCTCACGAGAGGAGGCGGCAGTGGATGGACCTGCATTCGGAGCGACTGGAAGCGAAGCTGAACGCGGTGGACTGGGCCGTGCGGGATGTACTCGTCGGCACCATGCGCAGCCTGCAGCAGCTGGATATTTGCCGGAAGGACTGCTTTTATTACATCCCCGCAGAGCGCCTGCAGGATAGTGATTTTCCTGTCCGCTATGTGGCCCTTTACCAGTCACAGTATGTGTTCGGCGCACAGGCAGGTGTCCGGTACTACGGCGAAGTCACGAAATGCAGCGCCGTCCGCCGGAGCGCGATCACAGAGGTCAGCCCCCGGAGAGGGACGGAAGGAAATCTTTATTACCGCTTCGACATTCGGGAATGGAAGCACCTGAATCGGCCCATCGAGGCCAAAGAAACGGGCTTTGTAAGGGATTTTACCAACCTGTTCCTGCTGGAGCACAGTGTCCAGACGCCGGAACTCTGGCTCCGCACGGAAGAGGAATACCGCCTTTGTTCGGCCCTGAAGCGGGCCGTCTGGGGCGACACCATCAACGAACCGGACAACGGCCTTGCATTTGCATTCCGGGGCTTCACCGTAAGCTTTGCGGAGGGGAAAATCTTCGTCTCGGATAAGGGCCGCGCTTTTGCGCGGTATGAGATCTCGCATTTTTTGCAGGATCCCGGCGCTGTGGTCCGGGGCATCCGAAGAGAATGCCTCCAGAGGGATTCCATGAGGGAACTCTCGAAGATTTGAATCGTTCCTTTTATTTACTTCTGCACTCCTGCGGCGCACTGCTCGATGAACTGCTTGGCGACGCGGGGGCTGCGGCCTCCGGCACGGATGGCGAAGGCTTCGGCCTTGGTCAGCAGCTCGTCGTGGGGCATCTCGATGCCGTGCTGTTTGGCAAGCTCGGTGAGGATGACCTCAAACCGGGCTTTCTCGGGTCGCTGGAAGGTGACGGTGAGGCCGAACCGAGCCGAAAGGCTCATCAGCTCCTGACGGGTGTCGGCCTCGTGGATGTCATCGCCGGTGCGGTCGGAGAGGGTCTCCTTGATGAGGTGGCGGCGGTTGGAGGTAGCGTAAACGGCGATGTTCCGGGCTCTGCCGCCCACGCTGCCCTCGAGGATGGCTTTCAGGGCCGCAAAGTTGTCGTCGTTGGCCGTGAAGCTCAAATCGTCGATGAAGAGGATGAACTTCAGCGGGTTCGCGGCCAGCTTGTCCATCAAATCGGGAATCTGATAGAGCTGGTTCTTCTTGACTTCCACGAGGCGCAGGCCGTCGGCGGCGAACTCGTTGGCGATGGCCTTGACGGTGCTGGATTTGCCCGTACCGGCGTCGCCGTAGAGCAGGACATTGTTGGCGGGCATCCCGGCCAGCAGGGCGCGGGTGTTGGCGATGACCTTCTCCCGCTCCTGCTCATAGCCCGGCAGCTCGTCGAGGCGCTGGGGGTCGGGGTAGCGCACCGGCACCAGCTGGCCGTTCTCGACCGTGAAGATGTGGTGCTTGGCGAACATGCCGTAGCCCTTTTTGCCCACCTCGCTCATCCGCTGGGCGTAGGCGGCGTGGAGGTCGATGGTCTTCGTCTCCCACCGGGGCAGGAAAGGCAGCTTGTCGGCGGCACCGGCGGCGTCCAGAAGCTCGTCCAGCGTCAGGCTGCACAGCTGCCGCAGGAAGTCCAGCTCATTGTCCAGTGCAGTCTGCAAGACGGGCGGCACTTCGCTGACAGCCGCCTGCCGGACGCAGACCGTCTCGGCTTCGAGAACGGCGGCGGAAAGGTATTCGCCGAAATTGGTGGTGTGCTCGAAGAGGGCTGCTTCGAAGGAAGCGGCAGCGTCGCACACAGCTCCCGTGCTCTGGGGGGCAGCGGCTATCCGGTCGGTGAGGTCAACCAATTTTGCAATGACGTCATCGTCCAGCAGGGCGCGGAAGATGACCAGCCCGTGGAGCCGGGCGTTCCATTCTGTGAGGTTCATAATCTTGTTCCTTTATACTCTTTTTTGGAAAACCTCTCCGTCACGCCTGCGGTTCATGGGCAGGCCTGTCTTCGTACAACCTCTCAGTCTGCTTCGCAGCCAGCTCCCCTTGTAGGGGAGTCTCTGGCGAAGAGATGAAGTTTTCCGCTATGCCAAGGCCTCCCCTCGATAGGGGAGGTGGCACGCCGTCAGGCGTGACGGAGAGGTTAAAAATTAAGCGTGTACTCCCAAAGTATACAGCGATGTAAGGCCCTGCGCAAGATGGTGTTTAATTATCTTCATGTTTGCCATGATTCACGTTACAAATCGTCGATTGACAACGGCCCGATTTATAGTATAATTGACCCAATAAATGCACAGATGGGAAAAAGTAACGCAGGATACCCGCTTTTCAGAGAGCTGCCGGACGATGCAAGGCAGCAGGCGGCCCGGCGCGGAATCCTCCCGGAGCAGCCTGCTGAAGGACGATATATGGGACGTCTGCTAAGCAGCGCCGGTGGCGGCCGTTAGAGCGCAGGGCTTTGTTGGAAGCCCGTGAGAGGGCGCGGAAAGCGTCAACGAGAGTGGTACCGCAGAGAGTTTTGGATTGATTCCAGGTCTTTGTCTCTTGGATAAGGAGACAGAGACCTTTTGTTTATCAGGTATCGGGTACTGTCTCCAAAGAAGCCGTTTTCATAAGCATTGCACACCGCCTGAGCGGTCTTTTTGCTCGCATACTGCGTTGCTTCTCCTTGCAATCCACCAAGGATTGCTGCGGAAAATCGCCTTGTCTGCGGAGCAAAAATCCTCGTCATTCGGCGCACCCCGCTTACGAAAACAGCTTCTGAGAGTGTTTGGGAAAAAAAGTGTGTAAAGTGGAAAATGGAAACGAAAACAGGAGAAACTCGCCATGCAGTTGAACGGTTCTCAAATCTTTGTGGAGGTGCTCTGTGAGCAGGGGGTGGACACCCTCTTCGGCTACCCCGGCGGCGCAGTGCTGAACCTCTACGACGAGCTGTACAAAAACGCCGACCGCATCACCCATGTGCTGACCGCCCACGAGCAGGGCGCATCCCACGCGGCGGACGGCTACGCCCGTGCAACGGGCCGCACCGGCGTGGTGCTGGCCACCAGCGGCCCGGGCGCAACGAACCTCGTCACCGGCATCGCCACCGCCTATATGGACTCTGTGCCGATGGTGGCCTTCACCGGCAACGTGACCACGGAGGGCCTGGGCAAGGACGGCTTTCAGGAAGCCTACATCGAGGGCATCACGATGCCCATCACCAAGCACAACTTCACGGTGCGCCGGGTCGAAGACCTGGCCGACACCATGCGTGCGGCTTTCCGCATCGCCCAGAGCGGCCGCAAAGGCCCGGTGCTGGTGGACATCCCGAAGGATGTCACTGCTGCGGTGTGTGAGTTCACCCCGAAAAAGCCGGAGCCCATCCGCACCGTGACCACCTTCAACGAAGAGCAGGTCAAGTGGGCGGCAGACATCATCAACGGCGCACAGCGCCCGCTGGTCTACTTCGGCGGCGGCGTCCGCTCGGCGGCCAGCTGCCAGCCCCTGCGTGACCTTCTGAAAAAGGCTGAGATCCCGGCCACCTATACCCTGATGGCCGCAGGCGTCGTGCCTTACGGCGATCCGATGAACATCGGCATGGTGGGTATGCACGGCTGCTACACCTCGAACCGGGCGGTGGCCGACTGCGATGTCCTTATCGCGGTGGGTGCCCGCTTCTCCGACCGCGTGGCCCTGAACCCCAAGACCTTCGCCAAGAACGCGACCATCATCCAGATCGACATCGACGCCAGCGAGCTGGGCAAGAACGTGGATGTTGACCTTGCCATCGTGGGTGACGCCGCCTATGTGCTGAACGCCATGCTCCCGATGATCGAGGATAAGAAGCATCCCGACTGGATGAAGATGATCCACGAGTGGCAGGCACAGGATTACCACCCGGTATCCGACGCCTCCCGCCTGATGCCCCATCAGGTCATCGGCGAGGTCTGCAACCAGTGCGGCCCCGAGGCGGTCTACGTCACCGATGTGGGCCAGCACCAGATGTGGGCGGCACAGTACATCCGCCACACCAAGAGCCGCGGCTTCATCACCAGCGGCGGCCTCGGCACCATGGGCTTCGGCTACGGCGCAGCCATCGGCGCACAGATGGCGCTGGGCCGCGACCAGCGGGTGGTCATGTTCACCGGCGACGGCTCCTTCCACATGAACCTCAACGAAGCCTGCACTGCTGTCAGCTATGAGCTGCCCATCATCACGGTCATCTTCAACAATCAGGTGCTTGGCATGGTGCGCCAGTGGCAGACCGCCTTCTATGGCAAGCGCTTCTCCCAGACCGACCCCCACCGCAAGACCAACTTCGTCAAGCTGGCCGAGGGCTTCGGCCTCAAGGGCTACCACTGCGAGAACCTGGCCCAGTTCCAGGAGGCATTCGCCGACGCTCTGAAGCAGAAAGGCCCCACCTGGATCGAGTGCATGATCGACAAGGACGAAAAGGTCCTGCCCATGATCCCCGGCGGCGGCGACATCAACGACATCATCATGAAATAAGGAGGACACAGCGACATGGAATCCAATCAGCGCAGGGTCATCAGCCTGCTGGTGGACAACCAGAGCGGCGTTCTGGCCCGGGTGTCCAGCCTGTTCTGCCGCAGAGGCTTCAATATCGACAGCCTGACCGTTTCGGCCACCAACGACCCCACCGTCAGCCGCATCACCGTTTCCGTCTCGGGTACCGAAAAGGAGCTCCAGCAGCTCATCCTCCAGACCGAGCGTCTGGAAGTCACCCGTCAGGTCTTCGTACTCAACGAGTCCACGGCCCTCGAGCGGGAGCTGCTCCTGCTCAAGGTGGTGGCAAATGTCACCAACCGCGCAGAGCTGCGGGAGATCGCCGGCATCTATAAGGCAAAGATCATCGACCTGTCGCCCGACAGCATGGTCTTTGAGCTGACGGGCCGTCCCGAAAAGATCGACGCCTTCTTGAAGCTCATGTTGGACTATCAGATCCTGGAGCAGTGCCGCACCGGCGTCACCGCCCTCGAGCGCGGCGGGATGCATCAGCATATGCAGAAGCCCGCGCAGGAGGTAAGAGAGGCACAGCTCCCGCTGCCCGGCACGAGATGCCATTAAACCTCTCCGTCAGCGCTGACGCGCTGCCACCTCTCCTATCGAGGAGAGGCCTTGGCATTTCGGAAAACTTCATCTCTTCGCCAGAGGCTCCCCTCGGTAGGGGAGCTGTCGAGCGAATGCGAGACTGAGAGGTTGCCCTTAGCTTTTCCGCTCCCCAGTGAGCGAAAATATACGATGCTTATCATTCATCTTATACTGAAATAAGTAAAAAACAAAAGGAGAACAACTACCATGGCTATCAAGAAATACTACGATTCCGACTGCAACCTCGGCGTGCTGGACGGCAAGACCGTCGCTGTCATCGGCTTCGGCAGTCAGGGCCACGCACATTCCGAGAACCTCGCTGAGAGCGGCGTCAATGTCGTCGTCGGCCTGCGCAAGGGTTCTGCTCACTGGGAAAAGGCTTCTGAGTTCGCTGCAACTCATCCCAACTTCAAGGTCATGGAGGTCGAGGAGGCTGCCAAGGCCGGCGACGTCGTCATGATGCTGGTCCCCGATGAGCTGTGCGCTGACATCTACAACAAGCAGGTCGCTCCCTACATGACCGAGGGCAAGGCTCTGGCGTTCGCACACGGCTTCAACATCCACTTCAAGACCATCACCGCTCCCAAGAATGTTGACGTTATCATGATCGCTCCCAAGGGCCCCGGCCACATCGTCCGCCGCCTGTACACCGAGGGCGAGGGCTGCCCCTCTCTGATCTGTGTCGAGCAGGACTTCACCGGCAAGGCTAAGGACATCGCTCTGGCATACGCTTCCGGCATCGGTGCCGGCCGTGCCGGCATCCTCGAGACCACCTTCAAGGAGGAGACCGAGACCGACCTGTTCGGCGAGCAGGCTGTCCTGTGCGGCGGCGTCTGCGAGCTCATCCACGCTGGTTTCGACACTCTGGTCGAGGCTGGCTACGAGCCCGAGATGGCCTACTTCGAGACCTGCCACGAGATGAAGCTCATCGTTGACCTCATCAACGAGGGCGGCTTCTCCAAGATGCGTTACTCCATCTCCAACACCGCTGAGTACGGCGACTACCGCACCGGCAAGCGCCTCATCACCGCGGAGACCCGCAAGGAGATGAAGAAGGTCCTGACCGAGATCCAGGACGGCACCTTCGCTTCCGAGTTCCTGACCGAGATGAGCCCCAACGGCGGCCGCAAGGTCCACTTCCTCGCTCAGCGCCGCATGGAGGCCGAGCACCCCATCGAGAAGGTGGGCGCAGAGCTGCGCGGCATGATGAGCTGGCTGAAGAAGTAAGCCCTCTCAGTCGCTGACGCGACAGCTCTCCCAAGGGGAGAGCCACTGGCGTGTCGGTAAAGCCCACGCTGGACGATTTGAGTTTATTTGGATGTAAAGCGCCGGGCGCTGTTCTCGCACTCAGCTGCATGGATACTTGCTCTTTTATCAGGAGCGAATTGAGTTTGATGCCGCTGAAGAATGAGAGCGGAGCCCGGCATTTTGTGATAGAGGCAAAAGCCCGCCCGGCCTGCCAATGGCTCCCCCTCTGGGGGAGCTGGCAGCGCCAGCAGGCGATGCCTGAGAGGGTATAACATGAGAAGTGACAACGTGACCAAAGGCTCGGAGCGCGCGCCCAACCGAAGCCTGTTTTACGCCCTGGGCTACACCCCGGAAGAGCTGGACCGCCCCCTTATCGGTGTGGTGAGCGCCTACAGCGAGATCGTCCCCGGCCACATGAATCTGGATAAGATCGCCGACGCCGTCAAGGCAGGCGTCCAGATGGCAGGCGGCACCCCCATCCTCATCCCGGCCATCGGCGTCTGCGACGGCATCGCCATGGGCCATGTGGGCATGAAGTACAGCCTCGCCTCCCGGGAGCTCATCTGCGACAGCGTGGAGACCATGCTGATGGCTCATCAGCTGGACGGTCTGGTGCTGGTGCCGAACTGCGATAAGATCGTTCCCGGCATGGTCATGGCCGCTGTCCGCATGGATGTGCCTGCCGTGGTCTGCTCCGGCGGCCCCATGCTGGCCGGCACCTACGGCGGCGAGGAAGTCAGCCTTTCCAAGATGTTCGAGGCCGTGGGCGCTTATAAGGCCGGCATGATCACCGACGAGCAGCTGGAAGACTGCACCTGCAACTGCTGCCCCAGCTGCGGCAGCTGCTCCGGCATGTACACCGCCAACAGCATGAACTGCCTGTGCGAGGCCATCGGCATCGCACTGCCCGGCAACGGCACCATCCCCGCCGTCTACTCCAAGCGGCTGCAGCTGGCAAAGCACGCCGGTATGGCCGTCATGGATATGGTGAAGAAGGGCATCACCGCCCGCCAGATCATCAACGAGCGCTCCATCCGCAACGCGCTGACCTGCGATATGGCGCTGGGCTGCTCCACCAATACCGTTCTGCACCTGCTGGCCATCGCCTACGAGGCCGGTGTGCCCATCGACCTGAAGCTCTTCAATGAGATAAGCGCCAAGACCCCGAACCTCTGCCATCTGGCCCCCGCAGGCCCCACCCACATGCCCGACCTCTACGCCGCCGGCGGCATCCCCGCCGTGCAGGCAGAGCTGGCCAAGAAGGGCCTGCTGGACCTCGATGTCCCCACCGTCACCGGCAAGACCCTCGGCGAGAACATCAAGGGCGCTCACATCCTGAACGACAAGGCCATCCGTCCTATCGAAAATCCCTATTCTCAGACCGGCGGCCTGCAGATCTTGTGGGGCAACATCGCCCCCGATGGCTGCGTCGTCAAGCGCAGCGCCGTGGCCCCCGAGATGCAGGAGCACTCCGGCCCGGCCCGCGTCTTCAACAGCGAGGAAACGGCCATCGCCGCCATCTATGCGGGCAAGATCGTCCCGGGCGACGTGGTGGTCATCCGCTACGAAGGCCCCAAGGGCGGCCCCGGTATGCGTGAGATGCTCAACCCCACCTCCGCTCTGGCCGGCATGAAGCTGGACAAGACCGTGGCCCTCATCACCGATGGCCGCTTCTCCGGCGCTTCCCGCGGCGCTGCCATTGGCCACGTCAGCCCGGAGGCCGCTTCCGGCGGCCCCATCGGCCTTGTTGAGGAGGGCGATACCATCCACATCGACATCCCCAACGCCAGCATCACGCTGGAAGTGCCCGATGAGGTGCTGGCCCGGCGCAAGGCAAAGTATGCCGCTCCCGAGCCCAACATCAAGACCGGCTGGCTGAGCCGCTACGCCCGCATGGTCACCAGCGCAAACCTCGGCGCAGTGCTGAAGTAAGGCGCATTTTCTGCAACAAAAAAGCATCCCCTGCAGGGCCCGGCCGGGCAATGGCCGGAAAGGCTGCAGGGGATGTTTTTTGTTCGGCCCGGGGCGCAAAAAAGCCCCGGGCCGCAGGGCTCCGGGGCAGGGGGAGGTTTACGCCTCCATAATGATCATAGTAAGGGCGTAGGTACGGCCATTGACGGTTTTGTGAGTGACTGCGATTTTCAGGCTGGTGACAGAGGCGGGGTCAATCGACTGAATGTTGTTGTCGAAAGTTATTCTCGATTTTGTCAAATTTAAGGCTTCCATGAACGGGGTTTTGACATCCGTGACATCCGCCGCAAGGAAGGTGAGGGCGGAATCAGCGGAAATGTAGGGGCTCAGGATGTCCGTCAGGGTAGCTTCGACGGTCTTACCGTTGACCATGTGGTTGCTGTTAAGGACATCACCATTGCGACCTTTGGTGATCCAGTTTTCATCGAACAGGGGGGCGATATCACGGCTGAGCTCGGGAACCTGATAGCTGACGGAGATATTATTTTTATTTCCCTCTTGAGCGAGTAACAACTTTGTGTGCTCTGCCAAACCTTCAGCTATAGTACGGTTCAGAGACGTTGCTTTGCCGCATCCGGTGAGCAGGGCCAGAGCCATGACGCCTGCAAGGATGAGGGCGAGAATTTTTTTAGCGGATTTCATACAAAAGTCCTCCTTATCCAGTGTTGAAAAAATGTTCCACCGCCCGCAGGCAGAGAGTTGATTCATTATACCCCCCCCCCACTATTACGTCAAGGGCTTTTTACAAAATCATCGTTTTGCCTAAGATAATTGGATAAAACCGGGGAATTTGACGGGGTTACACGCCGGAGGTCGGGAAAAGCACAACGAAAAGCCCCCTCCCGGAGAAGACCGGGAGGGGGTACAGGATGAAACAGAGGGCTCACACCGCCAGGCACCACTTACGCCCCAAGCTGAAACTCAAATGTATACCCATCCTCGCCGTAGTGCTCATTGCCTACCCAGAGAACAGACAGATCGCTCAAATCGTAGACCACGCTGTGGATGGTGTTGGTGTTGGAGTCGTCGTTGTTCCAGGTGCGGCGGCCCACCGAAGCCAGCAGGTCCATGGCGGCGTTCTTGTCAGCCACGACGCCGTTGGTCTGGCGCAGGGCAGCCGCAAGGTGCTCGTAGCGGTCGAGGCCCTTCATCTCGACGGTAGTGCCGTCGTAGTAGCCGGGTGCCTTGATGAAGTTGGTCACCACCTGCCAGTCGGAGGAATCGGAGAGGGCGTCGGTGTCGTTCCAGAGGACGTTCAGCTGACGCTGAGAGCCGTCGGTGTCGTGGTCGGCATCAGCCCCCACCCACTCGAGGATGGCGCTGCGGCCGGTGGAGTCGGCCACCATGTAGTGGAAGCAGCTGCTTGCCGAGTCGTGGAGGTCGTACTGCTCAGCCAGCGCCACGGCGTCCTCCACCGAGTCGGCGTAGTCGAGGATGAGCCGGAGCAGGGTGGTGGAGGTGAGGTCGGGCTTGTCGGTCTGGGTGTCGGTGGGGGTGCCTTTGCCCTCGCCCTGATAGGACATGAAGATGCCGCAGGCCACACCGGCGTCGTTGACGCCGTCCAGCGGCACATAGGGGGCCGCGAGGGTCAGGATCTTCTGGCCGAGGCTCTCTACGTCCTTGTCCTTGTCGAGGCCGAGGAAGCTCAGGTCGATGGTGGAGTAGGAGGCGTGACGACCCTTACCGGGGTTCGTGTAGACGATGGCGGTGTTGGTGGCCGAGAAGTCGTAGTTGCGGCCAAAGACCCGGTCGCCGCTCTGGGTGTCTGCGGTAAAGGCCGAGCAGGCGATGGTGCTGGTCTTGATGTTCATGGGGATGATGCCCTTGGTGATGCTCTGGGTGATGAAGGAGATGAGCGCAGAGTCAGTGGATGCGCCGCCCTGGGCCAGAAAATCGTCGAAATAGTAGCCGCCCGAGACGTTGAGCTGGTAAACTGCACCGTCGCGGTGGGCTTCGTCGCGGTCGGAGAGCTTTTTGAGGGACGAGAGGGTGGCCAGCTCGTTGTGCCAGAGGGCGAACACGGCAACGGCCAGCGCGATGACCAGCGCCGCCAGCACGCAGGCGAGGCGCTTGAGGACTTTGGAGAGAGAATGATGCTTCATGGGACCTCCTGAAAAAGTAAAAAGAATATAGATAAAATACTTGAATATTCTATCACGACTTCTGTCGTGTTACAAGACTTTTGGAGATTTGGGCGGAAAATAAAAACAGGCGCTGAAGGACAGCGCCTGTTCTGAGAGAAACTTAACCAAACAGTTTTTTCGTATTGTGCATATACACCGACAGCACCAGCCCCACGCAGATATACAGCATGAGCACCGAGCTGCCGCCCGCCGAGTAGAAGGGCAGGGTGACGCCGATGACCGGCAAAAGGCGGAGGTTCATGCCGACGTTGACGAATATCTGGGCCATGAACGCGCCGCCGATGCCGGCGCAGATGAAGGAGCCCAGCATATCCTCGCTGCACGCTCCGGTGGCGAAGGTCTTGATGATGATGGCCAGCAGCACGCCCAGCACCACGCAGCAGCCCACGAAGCCTGCCGCGTTGCCGATCCAGCTGAAGATGAAGTCATTGTGGGCGTTGGGGACGCTGTAGTAGCGGCCGTCGAAGAAGCCGTTGCCGAAGATGCCGCCCGAGCCGATGGCGATCTCGCCCCGCTGCTGCTGGTAGATGATGTTCTTCCAGACCGTCTCGCTGGGCGCCCAGCCCGTCTCGTTGTTGGGGTCGATGACCGCAAGGATGCGGTACCACTGGTAGCCCTTGCCGATCTTGTCGCTGAAGAAGGCGAAGGCCGCCGCTGCCGCCGCTGCGAGGGCAGCGAAGGCCCCGATGATATACTTCCAGCTCAGCCCGGCGGCAAAGAGCATACAGCAGCCGATGATGCCGTAGATGATGGCCGTGCCGTCGTCACCCTGGATGTGGATGATGGCGATCGGCACGAAGAGATGGAGCAGCAGCTTGCCCAGCTCTTTCGGCTCGTTGAGGCGGCTGCGGACATTGTTCAGATGCATGGCGAAGGTAAGGATGAAGCTTATCTTTGCCAGCTCGGTAGGCTGGAAGGTGAAGCCGCCCAGCTTGTACCAGGAATAGTTGTCGGTGTCGCCCGCGTTGTAGCCGATGGTCAGCGGGCCGAGGGTCACGTTGCGGATGACCAGCGTGGGCAGCACGAGGCCCCATGTGAGCACCACATGGACGGGCCAGACATTGACCAGGCTGCGGTAGTCGATGTTGGACAGAAGGATGGCCACCAGGATGCCGATGGCCGCTGCGCCCGCCTGCACCACGGCCCGGCGGTAGTCGCCGATGCCGGTGATCTGGCCGGTGAGCTCATCCACGGCAAAGCCGCTGCCCTGCTTCGCCGCCCACGACGACAGCGCCAGCACCGCCATCGCGCTGCTGAACAGGCAGAGCAGCAGGTACATCTTGTCTGTCCGTTTCCAATATCGCTGAATGCTTTCCAAAAAAGCACCACCTTTCTGTATCTTGAAAACCCCGCCTCACAGCCGGGCATGATCCCCCAATATACCTTATTATACAGCAGGGGAGAGAGGCGCGCAAGATGGACGGTTGTGACAGCTTTGCAAAATCGGCGCAGAACGCTTGACAAAGGCCGATATGCCCTCTAAAATGAAACGTACCGGGGCGGTAAATGGCCGGTCCCCGGCGTTCTTGGAGGAACAGTTTTTACATGAAGGAACAACGCCATCGAATTTTGTGCGCGGTCTGCGCACTGGCACTGGTGCTGACGGCTGTGCTGGCTCCCGCCGCATGGGCGGCAGACGGAGCGGGCGAGGTGCAGGATACGGCAAAGCCCACCCTCACCACGGACGATGCCGCCGAGATGCAGCAGGCAGACGCCGCTGTGACGGCCCTGACCGGCAGCGACGAATACGAGCAGATGTCCCGGGAAGAACGGCTCACCGCGGCCCTTGCGGAGCTGGATGAGCTGACCCGGAAGGGGCTGGTGCGCCGGGACTCCATCCGCACCGACGAGGAGAACGGGATGGTCAGCTTTACCTACCGTTGCGGCGTGCTGGGCGGCATCCTGCTCACTCTGCCCGACGAGCTGGACGAGATGACCTTTGACGCCGGAGACAACGGCCTGCGCGCCCCGAGGGACATTGCTCAACGCACTCCCCGCACCGAGATGCCCCTGACCGACGATGTCCGGCAGGCCGCGGAGGCCCGGCAGTACCGGGAGAACGCTCTGCCTGAGACGATCGGCCGTGCCGCCATTTATTATGCCTTCGATAATACGGTGAACAGCTCCCGCTTTCCGTATTATTCCTATATGCAGGGCTTCTGGGAAGGCATGGGCCTGCGCACGACGATGAACACCCGGGTGACCCTGTCGGACCTGCGCCGGATGAACAAATACGATCTGTGCATCCTGAGCGCCCACGGTGCCTACTATACTTACAGCTACGGTACGTTCTGGAAGCACACCCGGACCGAGCCCATCATCCTGCTGACAGAAGCGTCCACGCTGTACAAAGACATCATCTACGGCTTTGACCTGCTGGCTCACCGCATCATCAAGCTCAACGGCCTTTACTGTGTCACCGCGGATTTCTTCCGCAACGCGTACCGCTCGGGCCAGCTCAGCAATACCATCATCTACTCCGAGACCTGTGAGTTCCTGGGCGTCACCAACAGCGTGGATGAGTCGATGGCCGAAGCGTTGCTGGCGGGCGGCGCACGGACTGTGCTGGGCTATGTGAACAACGTCTACACGGTCTACTCCCGCAGTATGCTCTGGGACACCGTCAACCATCTTGCGATGGGACAGACCATCGGCAGGGCGCTGGCCCACGCGAAGGACACCTACGGCGAGAACGACATCATCTGGTATACGGAGCAGGGCGGACGCCGCCCCCACGCCGCAGCAGCGTATCTGGTGCTCTACGGTGACGAGAACGCCCGGCTGAATGTGCCGGAAAACTTCTCGCTCGAGGAACGCGCGGAGGCCGCGGAAGATATGCTGGCCGATGTGCTCGAAAGCGCGGCCTGAGCGTTGCACTTTTGACAGAAATAGTTTATACTAAGGGACGGCAGAACAGGACGGCAGGACTCTGCCGTCCCTTTTTTATAGAAACGCATATGAGGTGGGATACCCATGTCTGAATTTATCACCCACTCCCGCGAGGAGACGGTGGCGCTGGGGGCGCAGGTGGCGCAGCATCTTGCGCCCGGGGCGCTCATCGCCTTTACCGGCGGGCTTGGCGCGGGCAAGACGGCCTTCTGCGAAGGCATTGCCAGAGGTCTCGGCTGCACCGACCCGGTCAGCAGCCCGACCTTCGCCATCGTGAACTATTACCGCGGGCCGCGGCCCTTCGCGCACTTTGATTTGTACCGCATCTCCACGGAGAACGATTTGTGCGCGGCAGGGTTCTACGACTATCTGGATGAGGGCGCTGTGGTGGCGGCAGAGTGGAGCGAGAACTTCGCCGACCTGCTGGCGCTGGAAGACCCCATCCACATCCACATCGAGCGGGTGGACGACACCACCCGCCGCATCACCATCGAGGGGGTGGAAGTATGAACATCTTAGCCGTGGATACGGCGGGCAAGACCGTGGGCGTGGCCCTGCTGCAGGACGACCGCCTGCTCTACGAGTGCTATCTCGACGCGGGCATGACCCACAGCGAGACCCTGATGCCCCTCATCGACAACTGTCTCAAGCTCTGCGGCATGGATTGCGGGGACATCGACCTCTACGGCGTCAATGCCGGCCCCGGCAGCTTTACCGGCCTGCGCATCGGGCTGGCGGCGGTGAAGGGTCTGGCCTTCCCCCGGGAGACGCTCTGCGCCCAGCAGGGCCAGCTGGAAGCGCTGGCGGCGGCCCACACCGGCTGCGGCACCGTGCTCTGTGCGCTGGATGCCCGCCGTGCGCAGGTGTACAGCGCGGCGTTCGACCTTGAGACCCACGAGCGTCTGATGGACGACGATGCCCGTGCCGTGGCCGACCTGGCCGAGTTTGTAGAAAATTGCAAAAAGCCTCTGTTTTTTGTTGGTGATGGCGCGGCTCTGTGCTATAATAAATATGGCAATGTCCCGGGCGTGCTCTGTGTACCGCCGGCTCTCCGCAATGGCCGTGCCGCTGCGGCGGCCTATGTGGCAAAGCAGATGGCCCAGCGGGGCGAAGCCGTCCTGCCCGAGGCTCTGCTGCCGGATTATCACCGGCTGAGTCAGGCCGAGCGGGAGCGGGCCGAGCGGCTGGTGCACTGGCC
>OASY01000413.1_pt1 | contig 30377 bp, 29 predicted proteins | sample 1501231 | NCBI WGS metagenome assembly OASY01 (sample SAMEA2579917, study PRJEB22360) | human gut metagenome | biome: human gut; feature: human-associated habitat; material: faeces | place: Denmark | collected 2008/2010 | reverse complement strand
CGTCCGGGTCGGCGAGGGACAGCCCGCCGGAGATGGCGGCGGCCTTCTGAAAGCGCCCACGGAAGAGCGGGCTGCCCGCAAGGGCCGCTGCCATCCGCCCGCCGTCAGAGAAGCCGCAGAGGGTGATGTTGTCGGCGTCGCCGCCAAAGCGGCGGATGTTATCCCGTACCCAGTCCAGCGCCCGGGCGATGTCCAGCAGGGCAAAGCTTCCGGTGGCGTCCGGGTCGGCAGTGAGGGCGGGCAGACAGTTCCACCCGAACAGCCCCAGCCGGTAGTTGAGTGCGACAAAGACGCAGCCCGCGTCCCGCACGAGCTCGCAGCCGGGCAGCTCGAGAGATGAGCCTGTGGCGGCGCTGCCGTGCAGATAGACGAGGACGGGCCGCTTTTTGGCCTCGGCGGAGGAATAAATGTCCAGTGTCAGGCAGTCCTCGGTGCCGAGGGGGAAGGTGGTGTACTGGTACGCCGCCGGGGCGGGGCTGGTGCAGTCCCGCACAGTGAGCCAGCGGGAAGGCTCCTGCGGCGCTGTCCAGTGGCTTTCGCCCGTGGGCGCGGCACCGTAGGGGATGCCGTACCAGCAGAGCAGGCCGTTTTCTCCCTCTCTGCCCTTCACCGGGCCGTACTGGGTCTGGCAGAGAGGAGAGACAGGGGAGAACAGGCCGTTTTCGGTTTCAGAAAAAGCCGCATCAGCCGGGAGGAGCGGGCTTGAAAGAACCGCTGCGGCGGCTGCGCTTCCCTTGAGGAAGCTGCGGCGGGAAAAGCAATGTGTCATTCGATCTACCTCTTTATTACAATAGACAGATTATAACATGATTTGACGGGAAAACAACATCCTTATTTTTGCGGATCTGTAAAAATTTTTCTTGCTTTTTACGTTGGTTTCTGTTATACTAGCCCTGTTACCGCGATACGGGGCTGGGAGTATGCCCACTCGGGAGTACCGTTTTCCCGCTGCTGTGTCGCTGGCAAATAAAAATTTTATAAAGAGGTACTGTTACTATGAACAAGCAGGAAGTTATGGCCAAGGTCGCTCTGACCGAGAAGGACACTGGCTCTCCCGAAGTCCAGGTCGCTCTGCTGACCGCTCACATCAACGAGCTGAACGAGCACCTGAAGAAGAACCCGAACGATCACCACAGCCGCCGTGGTCTGATGAAGATGGTTGGCCGCCGCCGCAATCTGCTGGCCTACCTCCAGAAGAAGGACATCGAGCGTTACCGTGCTCTGATCGCAACTCTGGGTCTGCGTAAGTAATAGAAAACAGAGGGCAGGTACCGCAAAGGGTGCCTGCCCTTTGCTCTTTTATGTTGGATTTTCCCTTGTATCCCAGACACTGGAACAAATAGGCCGCTGCTGCGTGTTGCAGCAGTAAATCGAACGCCTGTGTGAAGCGGCACGGACGCTGGATTTATTGCTATGATGCGCGGCGGGCAGCCTTTTGGAATATCAAACGGACATAAGGAGGCAAACCAAATGGCAATCGAATTTGGTTCCCGCAAAGAAAACTTTGACAACTTCAAAGTTTACGAGACTACGCTGGCAGGCCGCCCCTTCAAGGTGGAGATGGGCAAGATGTGCGGCTTGTCCAACGCAAGCGCCCTCATCCGCTACGGCGAGACCTGCGTGATGTGCAACGTGGTCATGAGCCCCAAGCCCCGCGAGGGCGTCGATTTCTTCCCCCTGAACGTGGAGTACGAGGAAAAGCTCTACGCCGCAGGCCGCATCCCCGGCAGCTTCATGCGCCGTGAGGGCCGCCCCGGCGAGCGCGCCATCCTGACCAGCCGCGTCGTGGACCGTCCCATGCGCCCCCTGTTCCCGAAGGAGATGCGCAACGACGTCTGCATCACCATGACCGTCATGAGCCTGGACCCCGACTGCAGCCCTGAGATCGCCGGCATGATCGGTGCTTCGCTGGTCACCGCTGTGTCCGAGATCCCCTGGAACGGCCCCATCGGCGGCGTGCAGGTGGGTCTGGTGGACGGCGAGATCGTCCTGAACCCCACTCAGGAGCAGCGCAAGAAGAGCGACCTGGCCCTGACCGTCGCCGCCACCATGGACAAGATCGTCATGATCGAGGCCGGTGCCAATGAGGTCGATGAGGACACCGTGCTGAACGCCATCAAGGCCGCTCACGTGGAGATCAAGAAGATCATCACCTTCATCAACGGCATCGTGGCCGAGCGCGGCAAGCCGAAGATCGATTTCCAGGTCGTGGGCCTCGATATGGACGTGTTCCACGCCATCAAGGAGAAGTATCTCGACGACTTCAAGGCCGCCATGGATACCGACGACAAGAATGTGCGTGATGCCGCCCTGCTGCCCATCATGGACAAGATCGCTGAGGAGTACCCCGACCTGACCGAGGCCGACCTCGACCTCGTCAGCTACAAGATGCAGAAGTACGTCGTCCGCCGCTGGCTGCTGGACGAGGGCAAGCGCGTGGATGGCCGCGGCATCAACGAGATCCGCCCGCTGGCCGCAGAAGTCGGCATCCTGCCCCGTGTGCATGGCTCCGGTATGTTCACCCGCGGCCAGACTCAGGTGCTCACCACCTGCACCCTCGGCGGCACCAAGGACAACCAGCTCATGGATGACCTGACCGACGAGCAGACCAAGCGCTACATCCACCACTACAATTTCCCGCCGTACTCCGTCGGCGAGGCCCGCGCACCCCGCAGCCCCGGCCGCCGCGAGATCGGCCACGGCGCACTGGCTGAGCGCGCTCTCGTGCCTGTGCTGCCTTCTCTGGAAGAATTCCCCTACACCATCCGCTGCGTGTCTGAGGTCCTCTCTTCCAACGGCTCCACCTCTCAGGCTTCCATCTGCGGCTCCACGCTGGCTCTGATGGACGCCGGCGTCCCCATCAAGGCTCCCGTCGCCGGTATCTCCTGCGGCCTCATCACCGAGGGCGACCGCTGGATGACCATGCTGGACATTCAGGGCGTCGAGGACTTCCACGGCGACATGGACTTCAAGGTGGGCGGTACCCGCAAGGGCATCACCGCCATCCAGATGGATATTAAGATCGACGGCCTGACCTACGACATCATCGCCGAGGCCTTCGAGAAGTGCCGCAAGGGCCGTCTGTACATCCTCGATGAGATCATCAAGCCCGTCATCGCAGAGCCCCGCCGCGAGCTGAGCCGCTGGGCCCCCAAGATGTTCAGCATGATGATCCCCACCGATAAGATCAAGGACGTCATCGGCAAGGGCGGCAAGGTCATTCAGGACATCTGCGCCACCTGCAACTGCAAGATCGACGTGCAGGAGGACGGCCACGTCTTCGTCTCCGCTGTGGATCAGGAGGACGCAAAGCGCGCCATCTTCACCATCAGGACCATCGTGGAAGACCCCGAGATCGGTGCTATCTACAAGGGCAAGGTCACCCGTCTGATGAACTTCGGTGCCTTCGTCGAGATCGCTCCGGGCAAGGAGGGCCTCGTCCACATCTCCAAGCTGGACACCAAGCGTGTCGAGCGGGTGGAGGATGTTGTCGCTGTGGGGGATGCCATCGTCGTCAAGGTGACGGACATCGACCAGCAGGGCCGCATCAACCTGAGCCGCCGCGACGCCATCCTGGCTCTCGAAGCCAAGAAGGCACAGCAGGAACAGGGCTGATAGATAAGCTTCTGAATATGCCCCCGTGCGCACAGCGCGGGGGCATATTTTGTCTCATGGGCGAAGGAGCGTCAATTCCCTACTGAAAAAGTTTGTTTTAGGGGGTTGACAAATCCCGTCGAGGCGAGTACAATAAACGCAATATCACTAAAATGGCTGTGAAGAGAAGAGTAAGCTTTCGCATGAGCCTTACCAGAGAGCCCGGCAGGTGGAAAAGGGCAGGAAACAGGGAGCCGAAAATGGTCTCGGAGCCGCGCGGACGAAGAGCAAGAGCACTAGTCCGCGACGGGTGCGCCCGTTAAAGCGTCCGGCTGTAAGCAGGAAGATCCTGCCGCAGTTTTGAGGCAGTGTCCGCGAGGATGCTGTGAACCAAGGTGGTACCACGGAAGTTTCAGGCCTCCGTCCTTGTGCAGCGTATGGCTGGCAGGGACGGAGGCTTTTTTATGCTTCCGTTCAAGGCGGGCGTGGACTGTGCCGCGCCGCCGCTGTACATTCTATCCAATAATAGAGAGGGAAAAAACTATGATTACTCGTCGTGATTTTCTGAAAGTTACCGGTGTCGCAGCCGCTGCTGCTGCCCTGACCGCCTGCGGCGGCTCTTCTTCCACCGCAAGCTCTGCTGCTTCCAGCACTGCCGCTTCTTCTGAGGCTGCTTCCGCCGCAGCAAAGCTGGACAAGGTGAAGGTCGCTGTCCCCAACGACACCACCAACGAGGCCCGCGCTCTGACCCTGCTGGAGAAGAACGGCTTCTTCAAGCTGAAGGCTGACGCCGGCCTGACCGCCACCAAGAACGACATCGAGGAGAACCCCCTGAACGTCACCGTCGATGAGGTCGAGGCTGCTCAGGTCCCCAACGTCCTGCAGGACGAGGACTACGCTGTCATCAACTCCAACTACGCCATCTCCGCTGGTCTGGACCCCATGACCGACGCTCTGGCAATGGAGGACGGCTCTTCTGCTTACGTCAATGTTCTGGTCTGCAAGGAGGGCAACGAGAACGAGCCCAAGATCAAGGCTCTCGTCGCCGCTCTGCAGAGCCAGCAGGTCAAGGACTTCATGGATGAGAACTACAAGGGCGCTGTCGTCTCCGTCGTCGAGAACCCGACCGATGGCTATGACCCTTCCATCGACTACGATGCACTGAACGGCGAGACCGTCAGCTGCGCTGCTACTCCCGCTCCCCACTGCGAGGTCCTGGAGGTCTGCAAGGACATTCTGGCCGCTAAGGGCATCACTCTGGACCTTCAGGAGTACGACGACTATGTGATCCCCAACACCATCGTCGAGGACGGCCAGTGCGACACCAACTACTTCCAGCATCAGCCGTATCTGGACAACTTCAATAAGGAGAAGGGGACCCATCTGGTGACCGTCGCCGGCATCCATGTCGAGCCCATGGGCATCTACGGCGGCAAGCAGGACAGCCTGGCACCCATCGTGGGCTGAGCTTTACCAACGAAGGAGTAAATCGTGATCGAGATCAAACACCTTTCCAAGACCTTCCAGATGAAGGATGGCGCGGTGAATGCGCTGAAGGACATCGACCTGACCATCCCCGATGGCTCCATCTACGGCATCATCGGTATGTCGGGCGCGGGCAAATCCACGCTGGTGCGCTGCATCAATCTGCTGGAGCGCCCCACCGAGGGCAGTGTCGTCATCGACGGCACCGCGATGGAGACCCTGTCTCCCGCAGCCCTGCGTGAGCGCCGCCGCGACATCACCATGATCTTCCAGCAGTTCAATCTGCTGATGCAGCGCAGCTGCCTGAAGAACATCTGCTTCCCGATGGAGCTTGCGGGCGTGAAGAAGGCCGATGCCGAAAAGCGCGCCAGGGAGCTGCTGGAAATGGTGGGCCTGCCCGATAAGGCCAACGCCTACCCGGCCCAGCTCTCCGGCGGCCAGAAGCAGCGCATCGCCATTGCCCGTGCGCTGGCCACCAACCCCAAAGTCCTGCTCTGCGATGAGGCCACCAGTGCGCTGGACCCCAACACGACCCACGCCATCCTGACCCTCATCAAGGACATCAACAAGAAGCTGGGCATCACCGTGGTGGTCATCACCCACCAGATGAGCGTCGTGGAAGAGATCTGCGACTCCGTCGCCATTCTGGACGGCGGCGTAGTCGTGGAGCAGGGTGAGGTGCGCGAGATCTTTGCAAATCCCAAGACGGCTGCGGCCAGGCGCCTCGTCGCCCCCAACGGCGGCAGCGCGGCCCGCGACCTCTCGAGCTTTGCGCCCGACGATCATGTGGTCCGTGTTACGTTCAATGGTTCGTCCGCCGCAAAGCCGCTGGTGGCGAGCCTCGCTGCGGAGAAGGGCATCCTCGTGTCTGTGCTCAGCGCCGACACCCGCGACCTGAGCGGCCAGTGCTACGGCTCCATGCTGCTCAAACTTCCCCGCGATACCGAACAGGCAAAGCAGGCTGCGGCCTATATGCGCAGCCAGAATGGTGTGACCGTTGAGGAGGTGACCGGAGAATGAGCTTTGCAGATTATGGCTTCGCCATTTGGGAGACGTTCTATGTGACCGTCCTCTCCACGGCATTTTCTCTGGTCCTGGGTCTGCCGCTGGGCGTTCTGCTGGTGGCTGGCGATAAGGACGGCGTCCTGCCCCTGCCGGGCTGGCTGATGCACATTCTGAACATCATCATCAACATCCTGCGCAGCGTGCCGTTCCTGATTTTGATGATCTGCGTCTTCCCGCTGACCCGTGCCATTGTGGGCACCACCGTCGGCACCAAGGCCACCATCGTTCCGCTGGTGGTCGCAGCCTTCCCCTTCGTGGCCCGTCTGGTGGAGACCAGTCTGCGTGAGCTGGACGAGGGCGTCGTGGAAGCTGCCCAGAGCATGGGCGCGACTCCCTTCCAGATCATCACCAAGGTCATGATCCCCGAGTGCCTGCCCGGCCTCATTTCCAGCATGACCACTGCCCTGACGACCATCCTCGGCTACTCGGCCATGTCCGGCGTCATCGGCGGCGGCGGTCTGGGCAAGATCGCTCTGTCCTACGGCTACTACCGCTACCAGACCAACATCATGATCGTCTGCGTCGTGCTGCTGGTGCTCATGGTGCAGGTGTTCCAGACTGTCGGTACCTTCTGGGCGACCAGGAGTGATAAGCGGCTGAGAAAGTAAGTTTCTGCTTCCTGCAGGGAATAAAATTTAACGAATCGATTCCCCGCAGGAGGCTCATGCTCCTGCGGGGAATTGTGCTATACAGACAAACCCAGTAAAGGAGTATGTTGCAATGAACCGTGATACCATCTGCGTGCAGGGCGGCTACACCCCCGGCAACGGCGAACCCCGCCAGATCCCCATCATCCAGTCCACTACGTTCAAGTACGCTACCAGCGAGGACATGGGCAAGCTGTTCGACCTCGAGGCCGACGGCTACTTCTACTCCCGCCTGCAGAACCCCACCTGCGATATGGTGGCGAAAAAGATCTGCGAGCTGGAAGGCGGCACCGCCGCCATGCTGACGTCCAGCGGTCAGGCGGCCAACTTCTTTGCGCTGTTCAATCTCTGCGAGGCAGGCGACCACATCGTGGCGTCCAGCACCATCTACGGCGGTACCTTCAACCTCATCTCCGTCACCATGAAGAAGATGGGCATTACCGCCACCTTCGTGGACCCGCTGTGCAGCGAGGAAGAGCTGGATGCCGCCTTCCAGCCCAACACCAAGGTCGTGTTTGGCGAGACCATTGCCAACCCTGCCCTCACCGTGCTGGACATCGAAAAGTTCGCCAAGGCCGCACACGCCCACGGCGTACCGCTCATCGTGGACAACACCTTCCCCACGCCGGTCAACTGCCGCCCCTTCGAGTGGGGGGCCGACATCGTGACCCACTCCACCACCAAGTACATGGACGGCCATGGCGCTGTGCTGGGCGGTGCTATCGTGGACGGTGGCAAGTTCGACTGGATGGCCCACGCCGAGAAGTTCCCCGGCCTGTGTACTCCCGATGAGAGCTATCATGGCATCACCTACGCGGAGCGCTTCGGCAAAGAGGGGGCTTTCATCACCAAGGCCACCGCACAGCTCATGCGCGACTTCGGCTCGATGCAGTCCCCCATGAACGCCTATATGCTGAACCTCGGCCTTGAGAGCCTCCACGTCCGGATGCAGCGCCACTGCGCCAACGGCATGGCCGTCGCAAAGTTCCTTGAGGCTCACCCCAAGGTGGCCTATGTCAACTACTGCGGCCTCGAGTCCAGCCCCTACCATGCGCTGGCGGAGAAGTATCTGCCGAACGGCAGCTGCGGCGTCGTCTCCTTCGGCCTGGCCGGCGGCCGCGAAGCCGCCAGCACCTTTATGAAGGAGCTGAAGCTTGCCGCCATTGAGACCCACGTTGCCGATGCCCGCACCTGCTGCCTGAACCCGGCTTCCAGCACCCATCGCCAGATGAACGACGAGCAGCTGGCCGCTGCCGGTGTGCCTGCTGAGCTGGTGCGGATGAGCTGCGGCCTCGAGAGCAGCGAAGACCTCATCGCCGATATTGCACAGGCGCTGGATAAGATCTAAGAAACACGGTCAGCGCCATCTGCCGGTTTCGGCCCCTTCCCGTGAAAAAAGCGTCTCCGGATGCAGATAAAAACTTCCCGCTAAAACCGTCAAAAGGAGCAACGATGCTATGCCGCTGATCATCCCCAAGACCCTTCCTGCCTACGATGCCCTCTACGAGGAAAACGTCTTCGTCATGCACCGGGAACGGGCGCTCTCCCAGCACATCCGTCCGCTGGAGATCCTCATCCTGAACCTCATGCCGACCAAGATCGCCACCGAGACCCAGATCGCCCGCCTGCTGGCCAATACGCCCATTCAGGTCCATATGACCCTGCTGCAGACGGCCAGCCATGCGGCGACCCATGTCTCTGCGGCCCACCTCGAGGCGTTTTATAAGACCTTTGACGAGGTAAAGAACGACCGCTACGACGGCATGATCATCACCGGTGCGCCTGTGGAGAAAATAGACTTTGAACAGGTGGACTACTGGCAGGAGCTGTGCGAGATCATGGACTTCAGCGAGACGAACGTCTACTCCACCCTTCATGTCTGCTGGGGCGCACAGGCGGGACTTTATTACCACTATGGCATCCGCAAGCAGCTTCTCGACCAGAAGATGTTCGGCGTCTTCGAGCACAAAGTCACCCGTCCCTCGAACCCGCTGGTGCGCGGCTTCGATGAGGTGTTCTACGCCCCTCACAGCCGCCACACCGGCATCAGCCGGGAAGACGTGCTGAACTGCAAGGCTCTGCGCATCCTCGCCGAGAGCGACGAGGCCGGCCCCTTCCTGATGAGCACCGAGAATGGACGGCAGATCTTCGTCACCGGCCATCCGGAGTACGACAAGTATACGCTGGACGCCGAGTACAAGCGGGATGTCGGCAAGGGCCTGCCCATCGCGGTGCCAAAGAACTACTACCCCAACGACGACCCCGAGCAGCCGCCTCTCTTCCGCTGGCGTGCTCACGCACACCTGCTGTATGAGAACTGGCTGAACTACTACGTCTACCAGAATACGCCCTACGACCTGGGCGCTATCAGCAAGGTGGAGCACGAGGAAGAATAAAATCAGCCCTCTCCGTCTGGTGGGGAGGGGGCATTTTTGCAAGGAGGATACTTATGGGAATCGAAGCAAAATGGAAGAGCCGGGGCATCCGGGTAGGCAAACTGCCCTGCGGGCCGCTGGACAAGATAAGCGATGTGCCGGGCGTGACGGTGGGCCACTGCACACTGGCGGACGGCGAGGTCCAGACCGGCGTGACCGCGCTGCTGCCCCATCAGGGCGATATTTTCCACGATAAAGTGATGGCGGCCAGCCATGTCATCAACGGTTTCGGCAAGACCACCGGCCTTGTCCAGATCGACGAGCTGGGGACGCTGGAAACGCCCATCCTCTTCACCAATACCCTCAGCATAGGTACTGTGGAGACAGCGCTGGTGAAGTATATGCTGGATAAGAACCCCGACATCTGCGAGACGACCGGCAGCGTCAACCCGGTGGTCTGCGAGTGCAACGACAGCGGCCTCAACGACATCCGGGGCCTCCACGTCACAGAAGAAAACGTGCGGGCCGCGCTGGCCGACTGCCGCGCCGATTTCGCCGAGGGCGCTGTGGGCGCGGGCCGGGGAATGCGCTGCCACGGCCTGAAGGGCGGCATCGGCTCGGCCTCCCGTGTGGTGGAGCTGGACGGGAAACCGTACACCATCGGTGCGCTGGTGCTCTCCAACCACGCCGTCTTCGATGACCTCGTAGTGGCAGGCACCCCCATCCAGAGCCTGCTGGACGCCCACATCCCGCCCCACGAGGACAAGGGCTCCATCATCACGGTGCTGGCGACGGACATCCCCTTGAGTGAGCGTCAGCTGCGGCGGCTCTGCCACCGGGCGCTGGTGGGCCTGTCCCGCACCGGCTCTTTCTGCGGCAACGGCTCCGGCGAGATCGTCATTGCCTTCACCACCGCCAACCGGGTGCCGCACTACTCCGAAAAGGCCATCCTGCCGATGGGGATGCTCCACGACGACGCCATCAATCCGCTGTTCCGGGCGGTGGCCGAGTGCGTGGAGGAAAGTGTGCTGAGCAGTCTGCTCCATGCCGAGACGGTCACGGGCTATCATGGCCGGACGGTCAGATGTCTGAGTGATCTGCTCGACGAGAAGTAAAAAAAAAAAAAAAATGGGAAGCACTTTTGTGCTTCCCATTTTTCATAGTATTATCTGCGGGGCTTCCGCGTCGGCTTTTTCTTCCGCACGCTGTAGCCGAAGGTCCCCAGCTTTTTGCCCAGAGCCAGATATTCGCCGTGGCTGTAGACGATGAGTCTGGCCTTGTCGAGGCAGAGCTTACCGTTCTCGTCCAGCAGGCTCTCGTCCACGTCGCAGGCGACTACTTCGGCGAGGAAGAGGTCGTGGCTGCCCAGCGGGATGACCTGCGTGACCCTGCACTCGAGGTTGACGGGGCTTTCTTCGAGGATGGGGCAGTCCGTCAGCACCGAGCCGGGGGCAGAATGGAGTTTGCAGGCCGCGAATTTATCGAAGTCCCGGCCGCTCCTGACGCCGCACCAGTCCACCGACTTCACCAGTGCCTCGGTGGGCAGGTTGATGGCAAACTGGCCGCTCTCTTTGATGAGGTGGTGGCTGTACCGCTCGGGGCGGACGCTGATGGATACCATGCTGGGCTGGGTGCAGATGGTGCCGGTCCAGCCGATGGTGATGAGGTTGGGCTTATCCAGCCCGCCGCAGGAGACCAGCACCGGCGGCTCCGGGTTCAGGAGGGTGCTGCCTTTCCAGCTCTGTTTGCTCATCCGTGATACTTCCTTTCGTAGGGAGCCCATGTGCGCTCGCTGATGATGTAACGGGGGCGGGCCTTGGTCTCCATATAGATCTTGCCGACGTATTCGCCGATGACGCCCAGACACACCAGCTGGACGCCGCCCATGAAGCAGACGATGCAGATGGTGGAGGCCCAGCCCGCCACGGCGCTGCCCAGCACGGCCTGCACGATGGCCCAGATGACGCCGATGAAGCTGATGAGGCTGACCACGATGCCTGCGCCGGTGATGAGGCGGATGGGCTTATTCGACAGGCTGGTGATGCCGTCGAAGGCGAGGGCCAGCATCTTGCTGAGGGGATAGTGGCTCTCGCCGGCCAGACGCTCGCGGCGCTCGTAGTAGACGGTGCCGCTGGGGTAGCCCACCAGCGGCACCATGCCCCGCAGGAAGATGTTCACCTCGCGGTAGTCGGCGAAGCTCTCCAGCACCCGGGTGCTGATGAGCCGGTAGTCGGCGTGGTTGAAGACGATGTCCGCGCCCAGCGCGTTCATCACATGGTAGAAGCCCTCGGCGGTGAACCGCTTGAAGAAGGTGTCGGTGTCCCGGCGGCTGCGCACGCCGTAGACTACCTCGGCGCCGTCGAGATACTTTTTGACCATCTCGTCCATGGCGTTGATGTCGTCCTGACCGTCGCAGTCGATGGAGATGGTGATGTCGCAGCTGCCGCTGTGGAGCGCCTCCATCAGTCCGGCCAGCACGGCGTTCTGGTGGCCGCGGTTCCGGCTCTGGGAGATGCCGATGAAGTGCTCATCCTCAGAGGCGAACTTCTGGATGAGGGACCAGGTGGCGTCGCGGGAGCCGTCGTTGACGAAGAGCACCCGGCTCTTCTCGCTGACAAGGCCCGCTGCGGCGAGGTCGTTTATCTTTTTCAGGAACATGGGGGCCGTGATGGGCAGCACCTGTTCTTCGTTGTAGCAGGGAATGACGATCCATAAAATCGGTTTGGACATGATGAAGTTCTCCTTCTATATAAGGCTCTCCCAAAGGGAGAGGCTGTTACAGCACCATGCGCCGCAGCGCGTCCGGCTCCAGCAGCTTGAAGCTGCTCTTATAGGTCTCGAGCAGGCCGTCCCGCTGCATCAGGCTCAGCTCCCGGGAGAGGGCGCTGCGGTCGCAGTTGAGGTAGTCGGCCAGCCGGATGCGGGAGTAGGGGACGGTGAAGGTAAGGCTGTGATGCACCTCGGCCTCACTGAGCAGGTAGGCGCACACCTTGGCCCGCAGGCTCTTGAGCAGCAGCAGGTCTACCCGGCGGGAGAGCAGGAGGTATTTGTCGCTGATGGTGCGCACAAGGTTCTGCAGCACCCGCTGGCGGGCCGGGTCGGCCCCGGGCAGCAGAAGCTTCTCGTAAGGCACCAGCAGCACCTCGCAGGGGGCCGAGGCCACCACCGTCACCGGGCTGGAAAGGCTCGAGCCGCCCAGCACGTCGCCGAACACACCGCCCGGCCCCATCTGGCTGATGGGCAGACGCGCCCCGCTGGCGGCGGAATGATAGGCCTCGATGGCACCGGAGAGCACCACGCCCACCCGGCGGTTCGGCTGTCCGGCCAGCACGAGGGTCTCGCCCCGGCTGTAGGTGCGCAATACGGCCCCCACTTCGCCCAGCAGGACCCGGAGCGCTTCGGCTTCCAGCCCGGCGAACAGAGAGGTGGATTGTAACAGCGGAAGATAATTTTCCATACCCATTCCGTGAGGTTTTCCCCGGGCCCTCACCGCCCTTCTGCGATTCCGTTGCGTGTGCAACGGTATTTTTTCTCTTATTATAGTAAACTTGAGGGCGTAAAGCAAATGGTTTTGCAAATTTTTTGCGGGAAAATTTCTCCCAATGAAAGTGAGGAGCTGAATCCTATGAAAAAACTGACATCTCTGCTGCTGTCGCTGGTGCTGATGGTCAGCGTACTGGCCTGCGGCGCATCGGCCAAAACGAGCACCAAAGTGCGCATCGCCGGCCTGAAAGGCCCCACCACCATGGGCCTCGTCAACCTGCTGAGCATGGAGAAGGACGGCACGGCCTCCCTCGACTATGACCTGCAGCTCTACGGCGCTGCCGATGAGATCGTGCCGAAGCTCATCAAGGGCGAACTCGACATGGCCGCTATCCCGGCCAACCTCGCCGCGACCCTCTACCAGAAGACGAACGGCGGCATCCAGGTCATGGCCGTCAACACGCTGGGCGTCCTCTACGTCGTGGAGAAGGGCAATACCGTCCACAGCTTCGCCGACCTCAGGGGCCGCACCATCCTTTCCACCGGCAAAGGCACGACGCCTGAGTACGTCCTGCGCTATCTGCTCAAGAAGAACGGCCTCGACCCCGACAAGGACGTGAAGATCGAATACTACAGCGAGGCTTCCGAGGTCACGGCCCAGATGGCCGCTGCCAGGAAGGACGCCATCGCCGTCCTGCCTCAGCCCTATGTCACCGCTGCCCAGATGAAGGACAGCGGCCTCCGCGTCGTCCTTGACCTGACCAGGGAATGGAACAGGGTCTGTGACACCCAGCTCATCACCGGCGTCACCGTGGTGCGCACCGAGTACGCAAAGCAGAACCCCGATGTCATCGCAGCTTTCCTGACCGACTACCAGAAGAGCGTCAAGGCGGCCAACGAGGACATCGACGGCACCGCCGCCCTCTGTGAGGAAGTCGGCGTGGTGGCCAAGGCTGCGATCGCCAAGAAGGCCCTGCCCAAGTGCAACATCGTCTACCGCAACGGTCAGGAGATGAAGAAAGACATCTCTGCCTACCTGCAGGTGCTCTACGATGCCTCTCCCGCCGCCGTGGGCGGCAAGCTGCCGGACGATAACTTCTACTACACCGAGCCGTCCGTCCTGCGCAAGGTCATGACGGCGATCCGCAACTCCGCAAAGTAAGCTTTGAAACAAGAAAAACTGCCGCACAGCCGTGCGGCAGTTTTTCTTACATCAGAAGGCCCGCGCCGATGCCGATGAGGGCCGGCAGCAGCCAGCCAAAGCCGAGGCTGCTCAGGGGCAGAGCGTTCATCAAGGTGGAGAGGGGGCCGAAGGGCAGGGCGGCAGGGATGCTCTGGATGGCCGTGAAGAGGATGCCCAGCCGCCAGACCGATGTCCGCTGGAACTGTCCGGGCAGGAACTCCACCACGATGAGGATGATGGCGATGGGGTAGATGGCGTTCAGCACCGGGACGGAAAGGCTCAGGATGCCCGCAAGGCCGATGTTCGCCAGCAGCATGCTCATCAGCGCGAAGAAGGCCGCAATGGCGGGGTAGGGCAGCCGGGGCAGAAGCTCGTGGAAGTATTCGCCTACGCTGGCGATGAGGCCGACACAGGTGTTGAAGCAGGCGATGACGAAGATGGCGGCCAGAAGCACCTGTCCCACCCGGCCAAACAGGCCGTCGGCCAGTGCCGTCAGGACGGCGGCGCCGGTGTCGCTGCCGGGGAAGGCAGCCCCCGAGATGCCGCCGATGTGAGTCAGCATGGCGTAGACCACCAGCAGCATCCCGCCCGCGATGAACCCGGCCCGGATGGTGCCGCGCCGGACGGCGGACTCCTCCGTGATGCCCACCGCCTGAAGGTTCAGCGCGATGACCGCGCCGAAGTTGAGCGCTGCCAGCGCGTCCATGGTCTGATAGCCGTCCAGCACGCCCTGTGCGGCGGGGAGGGCGGCGTAAGCCTCGGCAGGCGTGCCGTAGCCGGGCGCGGCCGGGCGGAGGATGCAGCCCGCGAACAGCACCACGATGAGCACCAGCAGGGCAGGGCAGAGGATGCGGCCCAGCCGCTGGGTCAGCTTTTCGGGCTTGAGGGCCACGAAGTACGCCGCAGCAAAGAACACGAGGGAGTAGATGAACTGTCCCGGTGTGCTCCGCCCCACCAGCGGCGTCAGCATCTCAAACGAGGTGCTGGCCGTGCGGGGGATCGCGAGGCAGGGACCGATGGACAGATAGACCAGCACAGCGAACACCTGTGCGAAGCGGGGATGGACCCGCCCGGCCAGCGCAGGCAGGCCGCCCGCCCGGGCCACCGCTGCCACGCCCGCGATGGGCAGACCGATGGCGCTGACGGCAAAGCCCACAAAAGCGGGCCAGAGCGCCGTCCCGGCCTGTGCGCCGAGGAAGGGCGGGAAGATGAGGTTGCCTGCCCCGAAGAACATCGAGAACAGGGTGAACCCCACCAGAAGGAGCTTTTTGCCCCGGAGGGCCTGAGCGGAATCGTGCATGGTCATCTCTCCCAGCTGTGCGCGGAGGCACGTAGAATCAGGATTGCTTTATTCCAGTGTAGTGTTTTATGACCCTCATGTCAAGAGAAGAAAAGATGAAGGATTGTATTCTCATACATGATGTGATATTCTGAAAGCGAGAAAACGAACAGGAGCAAAGAAATACATGGATAAAACAAAAAAACGCCGCATTCAAATCTTGGCGGCGTCGGTGTTCTGGCTGGGCGTCTGGCAGGCGGCAGCTGCGGCCATCGGGCAGGAAGTCTTTCTTGTCTCGCCGGTGCAGGCCATCGGTACGCTGGTGGAGCTGCTGCCGCAGGCCGAGTTCTGGCAGCGCATCGGTTTCAGCGCCGGGCGCATCCTGCTGGGCTTCGGGCTGGGCGTTCTGTCCAGCGCGGTGCTGGCGGTAGCCGCCGAAAAGTGGGAGTGGGTGGACGCCCTTCTCGCCCCCGTGATGCAGCTGGTCAAGGCTACTCCGGTGGCGAGCTTCATCATTCTGGCGCTGGTGTGGGTCAGCGGCTCGTCGCTGTCTGTCCTGATCAGCTTTCTGATGGTGCTGCCCGTCCTCTACAGCGCAGTGCGCACCGGCATCGGGAGCGCGGACCGCCAGCTTCTCGAAATGGCGCAGGTGTTCCGTCTGCCTCTGGGGCGGCGTCTGCGGGCGGTCTGGCTCCCGGCGGTGCTGCCCGCGTTCCGGCAGGGGTGCAGCGTGGCGCTGGGCATCTGCTGGAAGAGCGGCGTAGCAGCAGAGGTCATCGGCCTGCCGGACGGCAGCATCGGCGACGCCCTTTACCGGGCAAAAATTACCCTTTCCACCGGAGAGCTGTTTGCCTGGACCTTCGTCATCATCCTGCTGAGCGCCGTATTCGAAAAGCTGTTCCTCGCTCTGCTGGATAAAGCGGTAGCGGCAGTTCTGGGCGAAGAGGGGGCTGAAAAATGAGTGAAACCAACAACAAACTGGAAATAAAGAATCTGTCTAAACGATTCGGAGAGAAAATCCTCTTCGAAAACCTCTCGCTTACTGTGGACGGCCCGGCGGTGCTCTGGGCGCCAAGCGGCTGGGGCAAGACGACCCTGCTCCGCATCCTGATGGGGCTGGAAGCGCCCACCTCCGGCAGCGTGGAGGGCGTGGGCCGGGTCGGCGCGGTCTTTCAGGAAGACAGGCTCTGCCCCCAGCTGACCGCCGAAGAGAATGTGGCGCTGGTGCTGACCGCAGAACAGTACAAGGTCAAAACACAATACAAAGAGCAGATACGAGATGACCTTATACAATTAGGACTGGATGACGAGGCCCTTGCCCTGCCTGCCCGGAAGCTCTCCGGCGGACAGAAGCGCCGCATCGCCTTGCTGCGCGCTCTCTGGGCCGAGAGCGACACCCTTCTGTTGGATGAGCCCTTCACCGGCATGGACCCCGCCGTCATGAAAAAAGCCGCAGCCATGCTCAAGGCACGCTGCGGCACAAAGCCTACCCTGCTGGCGACCCATGATCAAGAAGCCATCCGGGAGCTGGGGTGGAAAATAATCGAACTGGGCTGAAACGAAAGGAGCCTGACCATGGAGAAAAAGACGAGCTGCCTGCTCTGCGTTCTTACCGCGCTGCTTCTCACTGTGCTCTATCTCTGGGCCGCCCTCCGCCCGGGCGTCTGGCTGCGGGATGCCTTTTTGTACCGGCAGGCCGACGGCAGCTTTTCGGGCAAGGATGCGTATGCCGCCTACACCATGCAGATCGCCCAGACGGAAAACGGTGCGGAAGTGGAGTTCACGATGGACGGAGAGACGCGGCACTATCGGCTCGAATCGAAAGCCGAGGGCATGAGCGACCCGGGCGTAAAAATCGAGCAGGACGGAGTGGTCATTTTTACCGGGACCGCGCTGGGCGACCCCGGCGACGCCATCCTGTGGAGGGAAGACGATGGGGGCCTTGCCGACGAGGTGAACGTCATCGTCAACGGCGAATACCAGAGATCCGACCTCTGGCCCAGCTGTAGCTGGCTCTATCATGTGGCCGTCGGCGGGCGGCGGGAGACCCGGGGCAGCGTGGCGTTCCTGCTGCCGATAGTGGCGCTGGTGGTGCTCCTTGTGCTGGATGTCCGGTTCCCGCTGCTGTTCTGGAACCTCCGCCACGGGCTGGAGGTGTACGGCGGTGAGCCCACCGAATGGTATTACGCGGTGCAGAGGGTGAGCCGCATTGCCAGCATCATCGGCGTTTTTGTGCTGGCGGCGATGAGCTTTGCTGTTCACTGAGGCTCACAGCAGCTCGGCAAGGATGCTGTTCTGTACGATGAGCCCGGCGGGCGTGAGGGCGAGGGTGTGGCCGTCAAAGTTGGCGTAGCCGCTCTTCACGCAGTTTTTCACAAAGGCCAGCTGCGCGGTGGAGAACTCCCTGCCATAGCGTTTTTTGTATTCGTCGAGGCTCAGACCTTTGCGCAGACGCAGCTGCAGGATGAGATAATCCTCCGCACCGCAGCCGCCGTCCATGACGGGCGCGGCCTCGTCCCGCAGAAAGGCTTCGGTGTCGGCGGGGTAGTAGAACCGTTTGCCGCCCATGCAGGAGTGGGCGGCGGGGCCGATGCCCAGATAGTCGCCGCAGTCCCAGTAGATGAGGTTATGCTTTCCCTCATAGCCCGGGCGGGCGAAGTTGGAGATCTCATACTGCCGGTAGCCATGATGTTCCAGCTGCTCGACGGCGTAGAGGTAGAAGTCTGCCGCCTCGTCGGAGGTGGGCAGACCCTCGGGGGGCGTCCGGCCAAAGGCGGAGTCGGGCTCGATCTTCAAGAGATAGGCGGAAATGTGAACCGCGCCGCCATCCTCGATCAGCTCCAGCGTCTCGTCGAACTCGGCCTGCGTATAATGGGGCAGGGCCAGCATGATGTCGCCGCTGAGGTTCTCGAACCCGGCCCGGCGTGCGGCGGCGAAAGCGGCCCGCGCCTGCTTTGCCGTGTGGGGGCGGCCCAGCGTCTTGAGCTGGCTGTCCCGGGCCGACTGGACGCCAAAGGAGATGCGGTTGACGCCCGCCTCCCGGAATGCCCGGAGAGAGTCTTCGGTCACGGTCTCAGGGTTGGCTTCCAGCGTGATCTCGGCCCCGGGCAGGGGCTGCGCGGCGGCGATGAGCCGGGCGGCGTCTGCCGGGTCCAGCAGACTGGGCGTTCCGCCGCCGAAATAAAGGGTGTCCGGCCGCAGGGGCGCGTCCGGCGCAAACCGGGAGAGTTCCCGCAAGAGGGCGTCCACATAGGCCCGGGGGACGCCGCGCTGGCCGGGGGCGGAGTAGAAATCACAGTACCGGCATTTGGAAAAACAGTAAGGAATATGCAGATAAAGTCCGAGGGACATCAAATATCACAGCCTTTTTCATGAATCGTTCATTTCTATGCAGTATACTATATTTCGTAGACCGGGGCAAGGCCGAGGTCGATGCCCTGATTTTGAATGGAGGATTCCTTATGGATTACAACAACTATGACCGCGGCTATGCGGAGCCTTCGATGAGCGCATCGGACTATATGACCCGCACCTACCGCTGGATGGCCGGCGGCCTGCTCGTCACCTTCGCAATGGCCTATATCACGGCGACCACGTCCCTTATCTATCTGGTCAATTCGCTTTACTTCCTGCTTACCATCGGTGAGCTGGCACTGGTGTTCATGCTCAGCGCCCGGGTGCAGAAGATGTCCATCGACGGTGCAAGAGCCGCGTTCTTCGGATACGCCATCCTGAACGGCATGGTCCTGAGCTACTACTTTCTGATGTTCTCGGTAGGTACGCTGGTCATGGCCTTCCTCGCCACGGCGGTCTACTTCGGCCTCATGGCCGTGTACGGCACCACCACCCATAAGGACCTCACCGGCTGGGGTCCCCGCCTCATGATGGCTCTGGTGGCCATGATCGTCACCAGCCTCGTGGGTGCGCTCTTCGGCTTTGGCTTCGGCACCTCGGTGCTCTACTGCGGCATCGGCCTGGTGGTGTTCATGCTGCTCACCGCCTACGATACCCAGAAGCTCCGCCAGATCTACGCCTACTACGCAGGCGACGCCGAGCTGGCCGAGAAGGCTTCCATCTACGGCGCACTGACCCTGTATCTGGATTTCATCAACATCTTCCTCTACGTCGTCCGCCTGCTGGGCATGAACAGCCGCAGCCGCAATAACTAAATAGGACTTTGGGCCCCTGTCCGGAACGCCGGATGGGGGTCTTTTGCACTGTGATTGACTTGATGAAACGGAGATGCTATAATCAAATAAAAAGAAAGAAGGCCGGTAGAGCGTGGAATTGACGATTGAAAACCTGCGCACACTATCCTGCAGTGGGCAGATATTCCTGACAGCACACTCGCAGGCCCGGCTTTATGAACGCGGCATCCGTTTGGCTGATATTCGGCAGGCTATCCAGAGCGGAAAAATCATCGAATATCGCCCGGACGACTACCGGTGTCCATCCTGTCTGGTACTTGGCGTCAATCTGGCGGGCCGCTGGCTCCATGTGGTGTGCGGCATCCATGAGGATGCGCTGTGGATATTGACCGCCTATTGGCCTGACCTGGACCACTGGAACGCCTCTTATACAGAACGAAAGAAGAAAGGGGAATAAGGCATGACCTGCTTTTTCTGCAAGGGCGAAATGAAGCCTGATACTACCATTCATACCGTACAGCTCAAAAACTGTGTCGTTGTCATCAAAAATGTCCCCTGTATGAAGTGTGAGCAGTGCGGTGAGGTCGTTCTGTCGGCAGATACGATAGAAAAGATAGAGCGTATTTTGCAGACTGTGGAAAAGGCTGTGGCAGAGATCACGGTGGTGAATTTCCCGGACTGCGCTGCATAAAAAGAACAATGCAACAGGTAAGGCCCCGGTCATCCGGGGCCTTTTTGTGTCCTTTCGAATAAAGGATGAATAAACCCCGCTCTGCCGCTCCAAACTACCACCAAAGAAACGATTCCGTACACAAAATGGATTGGAGTAACGAACGATGGAGCAATTCAGAAAGTTTTTGCGGGACAAGGCCTTTGCACTGGTGCTCACCGCCTGCCTGCTGGCGGCGGCAGCGGCCGGGGTGTGGGCTGTGCGCACGGTGCGCAATGAGCTGAAGCAAGATCTGGACGCGGTGCGCAGCCCGTCCAGCACCGCCCCCGGCATCGACGAGGGCATCAACACATCGCCCGGCGTCGCCGGAGAGGAGGAAGCCGAATGGCAGCAGCAGAACGCACCCGCAGCAAACAGTGTGGCCAATGTGCCAAAAGCCGACAGCTCGTCCGGTGGGGCTGCGTCCTCTTCTGGTGCGCGGTCTGGGTCTGGTTCGGTGCGCGAACCCTCCGCGCTGCAAACCGAGTCCTCGCCTGCCAGCAGTTCGGCTGCGCCTGCCTCCACGCAGCCTGTCTCGGGGCGCGTCTTAAACAGCTACAGCGGCGATGAGCTGGTCTACAGCAAGACGCTGGGCGACTGGCGCACCCACAACGGTGTGGACTACGCCGCCGATAGGGGCGCGGAAGTGACCGCCCCGGCGGCAGGCAAGGTGGTGGAGATCGGCACGGACGACAAGTGGGGGCCTGTGGTCGCCATTGAAGACGCTTCCGGCAGGGTCTGGCGGGTCTGCGGCACGACGGACGCCAAGGTGAAGAAGGGCGACACCGTCTCGGCCGGGCAGACCATCGGCAAGGTGGGCAGCGTGAGCTGTGAGTGTGCCGAGGAGAGCCATATCCACTTGGAGGTCATGGAGGGCGAAAAGTATCTCGACCCCATCAAGGCCATGAAATAAGCAAAATTTTCCGGGCAGGTGCAGCAGAACGCTGTACCTGCTTTTTTCACATTGCTTTTGGCGGTCGATTCTGGTATGATAAACTGGAATAAGTGTGAAGACAGAAGAAAAAGCGGAGGAAACGAAACATGAAGGTCTTAGTGGTAGGCGGCGGCGCTGCCGGCCTGATGGCGGCGGGCGCGGCCCTGCGGCAGGGGCATGAGGTGACGGTGCTGGAACATATGGAAAAGCCGGCTCAGAAAATTCTCGTCACCGGCAAGGGCCGCTGCAATGTGACCAACGACTGCACCGCAGAGGAATTTCTGCACCATGTGCGGACGAACCCCCGCTTTCTGTTCTCGTCGCTGGGGGCTTTCCCACCGGCCAAAACGATGGAGCTGTTCGAGTCTCTCGGTGTGGAGCTGAAGGTGGAGCGCGGACGCCGGGTGTTCCCGGTGTCAGACAAGGCCGAAGAGATCCGGCAGGCTCTTCTGCGGTACGCAGACGGAGCGGACATCGTCCACGACGGGGCAAAAAAGCTGCTGCTGGAGCCGCTGGCCCAGCCGGAAGAAGCGCCTGCCGCGCCGGAAGATCCGCGCCGCCCGAAAAAGAAAAAGCCCGGCCCGGCCTATCGCTGCGTAGGAGTGCGGGGAACTTCGGGCCGGGAGTACAAGGCGGACGCCGTGCTGGTGGCAACGGGCGGCCTGAGCTACCCCACCACCGGCTCCACCGGCGACGGCTACAAGCTGGCCCGGCAGGCGGGCCACACCCTCGTGGAGCCTGTCCCCAGCCTCGTCAGCCTCGTGAGCCACGATGCCGACTGCAAGAAGATGATGGGCCTCGCCCTCAAGAACGTGACCCTCACCCTCCACGAGGACGGCAAAGCCATCTTTGAGGAGCAGGGCGAGATGCTGTTCACCCACTTCGGCATCAGCGGGCCGCTGACCCTCAGCGCGTCGAGCCATCTGGGCGACATGAAAAAGCACAAGTACGAAGCTTTTATTGATTTGAAGCCTGCCCTCAGCGAGGAACAGCTTTATGACCGCATCACCCGGGACTTTGCCCTTCTGGCGAACCACGCGGCGCAGGGCGCACTGGTGAAGCTGCTGCCGTCCAGTATGCAGCCGGTCATGGTGGCCCGCTGGGGCATCGACCCGGCCACCAAGGCAAATCAGATCACCCGGGAGCAGAAGCGGGAACTGGTACAGCTGATGAAGCACTGGCGGGTGTCCATCGACGCCCGGGGCGATTTGGCCCACGCGGTCATCACGTCGGGCGGCGTGTCGGTGCGGGAGGTTGACCCCAAGACCATGCAGAGCAAAAAGGCCCTCGGCCTCTACTTTGCAGGCGAGGTGCTGGATGTGGACGCCTATACCGGCGGCTATAACCTGCAGATCGCATTCTGCACGGCACAGAGCTTTGCGAATAACCTGTGATATCTGAACACTGGTGGGCCGGGCTATGCTCAGTAAAATGAAAGAAGGAGCTTTTATAATGGTATCTGTTGCGATCGACGGGCCTGCGGGCGCAGGCAAATCTACGCTGGCGCGGCGTCTGGCTGCGGACTTCGGCTACATTTATGTGGACACCGGTGCGATGTTCCGCGCCATCGGCCTTTACGCCCTCCGCGCGGGCAAGGACCCGAAGGACAACGAGGCGGTCAATGCCCTGCTGCCCAATATCACCCTCGAGTTTGCTTTTATCGAGGGCGAACAGCATATCTATCTGAACGGCGAGGACGTCAGCACGGCCATCCGCACCGAAGAGGTGGGGATGGCGGCTTCTGCCGTGGGTGCAAATCCGGCGGTGCGCGCCTTCCTGCTGGAGATGCAGCGGGACATGGCCAGGACGCAGAACATCCTGATGGATGGCCGCGACATCGGCACCGTGGTGCTGCCCAATGCGACTGTGAAGATCTTCCTCACCGCCAGCCCGGAGGCCCGCGCCACCCGCCGCTGGAAGGAGTACCAGCAGAAGGGCATCGATACCCCCTACGAAGATGTGCTGGCCGACGTCAAGCAGCGCGACTATCAGGACACCCACCGCGCCGCAGCTCCTCTCAAGCAGGCAGACGACGCCGTGCTGCTGGACACTTCGGAGCTGAACTTCGAGCAGAGCTTTGAGGCCATGAAGAAAATGATCACGGAGAAGGTCGGATGATACTATATTATATTCTGGTCCCGCTGGCATGGCTGGTGTTCCACATCGGCTTCCGCGTCCGGTGTGAGGGCCGAGAGAACCTGAAAAAAATCGGCACGAAGGGCTGCATCATTGCCCCCAACCACATCTCCGCCATCGACCCGGTGTTCGTCGTCATCGCCCGGTTCTGGGGTCAGCGGATGACCGTGTTTGCCAAGAAAGAGCTGTTCGAGATAAACGCATTCCTGTCGTGGTTCTTCCGGTGCGCCGGTGCAGTCTGTGTCCGCGGCACGAAAGAAGAGGTCAGTGTCATCGACGACACCGTGAAAAAGTGTCAGGAGGGCGGTACGCTGCTGCTCTTCCCGGAGGGGACGCGGGAGAAGGAGGGCAAGTTCCTTCCCCTCAAGAGCGGACTCTTCGTCATCGCGGCGGCAGCAAATGTGGACGTCGTGCCTTGCCGCATCTACTACGACACCCCCGATGGTAAGATGAAGCTGTTCTGCAAGGTGCGTGTCATCTTCGGCGAGCCCATGCCCGCTGCACAGTTTGCAATGGAAGGCCGCCGCGACATAAAGAAGCTGCGGGAGAATAAGCAGGCCGTTCTGGATGCGTGGAGTGGATTGTAAGGCGGCTTGCCCTCTCCGTCATCGCGCAGCGATGACGGAGAGGTTGAATTTAGGAGAGTACAATGGAAATCAGACTTGCAAAGACTGCGGGTTTCTGCTTCGGCGTGGACCGCGCGGTCAAGCTGACCTACGGTCTGCTGGATGAGGGCCGCAAGGTGGCCACCCTCGGCCCCCTCATCCACAACCCCCAGACCGTAGAAGACCTCGAGCGCCGGGGCGCACTGGTAGCAGACACCCCCGCGGATGTCCCTGCGGGCTACGAGGTGGTCATCCGCAGCCACGGCGTCCCACGCAGCATTTACGATGAGCTGGACGCCCGGGGCTGTACCTATCACGACGCCACCTGCCCCTTCGTGAAGAAGATACAGAAAGTCGCTTCCGAGGCCGAAGCCGCCGGTGCGACACTCGTGGTGGCCGGTGACGTGTCCCATCCGGAGGTGCAGGGCATCGTCGGACATACCCGGGGAGAGGTATTCGTTTTCAGCGATTTGGACCAGTTGAAGGCGTGGAAAGGGCCTTCTGACCCCCAAAAGCCCATTTTTGCAGTTGCACAGACCACATTTCAGGTAACAAAATGGCAAGAAAGTTCGGAGTTTCTCAAAAAAGCCTATACAAACGCCCGAATTTTTGATACAATATGTAATGCGACGTGGGCGAGGCAACAGGAAGCGGAAGACCTCAGCCAACAATGCGACATCATTGTTGTCATTGGCGGTCATCATTCTTCCAATACCCAAAAGCTGGTACAGGTCGCCGCAAGGCATACGCGAGCCGTAACGGTCGAGACAGCGAGCGAACTTCGGCCGGAATGGTTTGCAGATGTAAAGACGGCGGGCGTCACAGCCGGGGCTTCAACGCCATCGTCTATTATTGAGGAGGTACTTAACAGTATGAGCGCAGAAATCAATGACAGCATGAGCTTTGAGGAGATGCTGAACGCATCCGAGGAAAAGCGTGTTCATGCAGGCAGTATTGTGAAAGGAATCGTGACCAGCATCTCTGCCAACGAGATCCAGGTGGATATCGGAGCTAAGCAGACCGGCTTTGTCAAGCTGAGCGAGCTGACCGATGATTCCTCCGCCAAGGTCGAGGACCTGGTGAAAGTTGGCGATGAGCTGGACCTCATCGTCGAGAAGGTTATGGATCAGGATGGCGTCATCCAGCTCTCCCGCAAGAAGCTCGCATCTCGCAAGGGCATGGAAGAGATCGCCAAGGCAGCTGAGTCCGGCGAGGTCGTCGAGGGCGACGTCACCGAGTTCAACAAGGGCGGCGTTGTCGTCAACGTCAAGGGCGTCAAGGTGTTCGTCCCCCGTTCTCAGGCCACTATGCGCCGCGACGAGGACTACACTGCTCTGGTCGGCCAGCACGTTCAGCTGGTCGTCACCGAATGCTCCGGCCGCAAGATCGTCGGCAGCATCAACAAGGTCACCGCTGAGCAGAACAAGGCTAAGCGTGAGGAGTTCTGGGCAAGCGTCGAGGTCGGCAAGACCTACACCGGCGTCGTCAAGAGCCTGACCTCTTACGGTGCATTCGTTGACATCGGCGGTGTGGACGGCCTGTGCCACATCAGCGAGCTGAGCTGGAACCGCATCAAGCATCCCTCTGAGGTCGTCTCCGTTGGCGACACCATCGAGGTGTATGTGAAGGACATCGACACCGAGAACCACAAGGTCTCTCTGGGCTACAAGAAGGCTGAGGACAACCCCTGGGAGCAGCTGAAGAACAACTACCCCATCGGCAGCACCTTCCATGCTCCGGTCGTGTCCCTGACCAAGTTCGGTGCATTCGTCCGCATCCTGCCGGGTGTTGACGGTCTGGTCCACATCAGCGAGATCAGCAATGACCGCGTTGAGAAGGTCTCCGACGCACTGAAGGTCGGCGATATGGTCGATGTGAAGCTGCTGGATGTCGACTTCGACAAGAAGCGCATCAGCCTGTCCATGAAGGCTCTGCTGAACGACGACGCTGAGTAATCAGCCCGCAGCATAGTCTCATCAGACACAATGCGAACTACAGCCCCGTTGCCGGGAAAACGGCGGCGGGGCTGTTTTTGTACAATTATGAAAAACTGGTTTATAAAGCACCGCGAGGTGCTGGCTTATCTCGTTTTCGGTGTGCTGACCACATTGCTGAACATCGTACTGTATGCGCTGTTCAGCCGGCTGTTCGGCTATACCGCTGCCAACAGCTGGGGCAATGTGCTGGACAATGTCATCTGCATTTTGTTCGCCTACGTCACCAACCGGGCGTTCGTCTTCGCCAGCCGGACGCAGGGCAGAGAAGCGCTGAAAGAATTTGGTGCATTCGTCACCTGCCGTCTGGGTACACTGGGATTGGACGCCGCCATCATGATGATCTTCGGCAACCTGCTGGCCGCCCAGGGGGCGGCTCTGGTGGAGAGCTTTATGAACGGTGCGCTGAGCCTGTTGGCTGGCTGGTTTGGCCCGGATACGGTGCTGCAGATGGCCACCGACGGCGCAGCGCCCGCTCCCTCCATCTCCAACAGCTCTGCCGCCATCGCCATCATCGGCGGTGCCGACGGCCCGACGGCCATCTTTGTCACCAGCTTCTACGATGCCCAGGCTCTGTGGGGCATGGCGGTGAAGGTGTTCTCCAACGTGGTGGTGGTGGTGCTGAATTATGTGTTCAGCAAGCTCATCGTTTTTAAGCGTAAGTGAGATATTTTTCTGCCGGCGGCAGAAAAATATCTGATATAATTTCAGGAGGTACGGTATTATGAAACGTGGTCTGAAAGGTTTTGCATTTCTGGTCTCCGGCCTTGTGCTGGGCATCATCGGCGCAACGGTGTCCGCAACGGCCATTGCCCTGAGCGCTGTCGGCATGGCGAAGGTACGCCGTGCCACCAAGAACTAAGAAGCTGTTTTCAAACCAACTTTGATTCAGGAGGAAAAAAGTATGAATCGTGAAGAGATCCTGTCCCACGTCGATCACACCCTGCTCAAGCCTGAGGCTACCTGGCCCCAGATCCAGACCCTGTGCGACGAGGCCATCGCCAACCACACGGCTTCCGTCTGCATCAACACCTGCTATGTGAAGCAGGCTGTCGAGTACATGGCGGGCCGCATCCCGGTCTGCTGCGTGGTCGGTTTCCCTCTGGGCGCAATGGACACCGCTTCCAAGGCCTTCGAGGCCAAGACCGCCATCGAGAACGGCGCTGCCGAGGTGGATATGGTCATCAACATCGGCCGCCTGAAGAACGGCGAGTACGACGCCGTCCGCGAGGATATCCGCGCCGTCAAGCAGGCTGTGGGCGATAAGGTCCTGAAGGTCATCATCGAGACCTGCCTGCTGACCGACGACGAGAAGCGCAAGATGTGCGACATCGTCTGCGAGGCAGGCGCTGACTACATCAAGACCAGCACCGGCTTCTCCACCGCCGGCGCAAACTTCCACGACGTGGAGCTGATGGTCAAGGGCGTGGCCGGCCGCTGCAAGGTCAAGGCCGCCGGCGGCATCTCCACCGTGGAGGATATGGAGAAGTTCCTCGCCCTCGGTGCAGACCGTCTGGGCACCTCCCGCGCCGTCAAGATCCTGAACGGCGAGCAGGCAAAGGGTTATTGAGCCTTATCGATCTGCGCGAAATGTCAAAAAAGAGTGCGACTCTTCTTGACATTTCGACGAAGCAATGATAAGATATTACCCAGACAAACTGAATACCGACTTATCAAGAGCGGCTGAGGGGACAGGCCCTGTGAAGCCCGACAACCTGTGTGTGAGCATAAGGTGCCAAATCCTGCGGGAAACCGAAAGATAAGAGTGCAACGCTCAGAGCTTCGGTTCTGAGCGTTTTTCATTGCATAAACTTGATGAACGAGTAGGAAGCTGTCAATATCGATACACACACCCCAACGCCAAGGAGGTACAAAAATGGCAAAGCACCGTCTGTTTACTTCTGAGTCCGTCACCGAGGGCCATCCCGATAAGATCTGCGACCAGATCTCCGACGCCATCCTCGACGAGATCCTGACCCACGACCCCGACGCCCGCGTGGCCTGCGAGACCTGCGCATCCACCGGCCTCGTCCACATCATGGGCGAGATCACCACCAACTGCTACGTCGATTTCCAGAAGACCGTCCGCGAGGTCGTGGCTGACATCGGCTATACCCGCGCAAAGTTCGGATTCGATGCCGACACCTGCGCTGTCATCTCCAACATCGACGGCCAGAGCCCCGACATCGCCCTCGGCACCAACGATGAGGTCGGCGGCGCCGGCGATCAGGGCATGATGTTCGGTTATGCCTGCGACGAGACCCCCGAGCTGATGCCCATGCCCATCAGTCTGGCCCACAAGCTGGCCAAGAAGCTGACCGAGGTCCGCAAGAGCGGCGAGATGGACTATCTGCGTCCGGACGGCAAGAGTCAGGTCACTGTCGAGTACGTGGACGGCAAGCCCGTCCGCGTGGACGCTGTGGTCATTTCCAGCCAGCACAGCGAGGCCGTCAGCATGGAGCGGCTGCGCGCCGACGTGATGGAGAAGGTCATCAAGGCCACCATCCCCGCCGAGCTGCTGGACGAGAACACCAAGTATTATATCAACCCCACCGGCCGCTTCGTCGTGGGCGGCCCTCAGGGCGATACCGGCCTGACCGGCCGTAAGATCATCGTCGATACCTACGGCGGCTACGCACGCCACGGCGGCGGTGCTTTCTCCGGCAAGGACCCCAGCAAGGTGGACCGCAGCGCCGCTTATGCGACCCGCTGGGTGGCTAAAAACATCGTGGCCGCTGGTCTGGCCAAGCAGTGCGAGGTGCAGGTGGCTTACGCCATCGGCGTGGCAAAGCCCGTCTCCATCATGGTGGACACCTTCGGCACCGGCGTCGTGGCTGACGAGAAGATCGAGCAGGCTGTGGAGAAGGTCTTCGACCTGACCCCCGCCGCCATCATCCGCGACCTCGACCTGCGCAAGCCCATCTACCGCAAGCTGGCCGCTTACGGCCACATGGGCCGCGAGGACCTGGGCGTGAAGTGGGAGAACACCGACCGCGTCAAAGAGCTGAAGGCTGCTGTCGCCGCCCTGTAAGAGCAAAAACTTAAAAGAATGACTTATGAGCCGGAGAACGTATGGTTTTTGTAAAAAACACATAGTCTCCGGCTCTTTTTCGAAAAAGAGATGTGCAAGGCGCAGAAAATGCAGGTTGGATGCAAGTTAGTGGTGTCGAAACGCCGAAAATGTGATAGAATAAATAGCGGATATGCACTTCAACGTCTGATTTTATCAACTGATAAAAGAAACTTTAAGGAGCTGTAATTATGTCTGTCATTACCCCTAAGGATTGCTTCCACCAGCCTCAGGTCGCCGACCTGCGCCTCATCGCCTGCCCGGGCGCCGAGGAGCTGACCAACCTCATCGACAAGCATCTGGTGCGCTGGGCCAGCGAGGCCGGCTACCAGACCGATAGCTTTATCATCGAGAGCGCCTGCCCCCGTTTCCAGAGCGGCGACGCCAAGGGTCTGGTCAAGGAGTCGGTGCGCGGCGACGATATTTTCATCGTTGTTGACCCCGGCAACTACAGCGTGACCTACAAGCTGTTCAACTATGAGAACCACCTGTCTCCGGATGACCACTTCGCCAACCTGAAGCGCCTCATCCAGGCCGTGGCCGGCAAGGCACACCGTGTGTCTGTCATCATGCCCAGCCTGTACGGCGGCCGTCAGCACCGCCGCGTGTCCCGTGAGAGCCTGGACTGCGCTGTGGCTCTGCAGGAGCTGCAGGCCATGGGCGTCAAGAACATCATCACCTTTGATGCTCACGATCCCCGCCTGATGAACGCTGTGCCTCTGATGAGCTTCGACAATGCGATGCCCACCTATCAGGTGCTGAAGAATCTGCTCAAGAAGAACCCCGAGATCAGCTTCGACAAGGACAAGTTCATCGTGGTCAGCCCCGACGAGGGCGCTATGAGCCGCAATATGTACTTCTCCAGCGTGCTGGGCTGCAACCTGGGTATGTTCTACAAGCGCCGCGATTACACCCGCGTGGTCAATGGCCGCAACCCCATCGTCGCTCACGAGTATCTGGGCGATTCCGTCGAGGGCAAGACCGTCTTCGTCGCTGACGACATCATCGCTTCCGGCGAGAGCATGCTGGAAGTTGCCACCAACCTGAAAGAGCGCGGCGCAAAGCGCATCATCGCCAACGCCACCTTCCCGCTCTTCACCAGCGGCCTCGAGAAGTTCGACAAGGCTGTGGCCGACGGCATTCTGGACTATGTCACCGGCACCAACCTGACCTACCGTATGCCTGAGCTGCTGACCCGTGACTGGTACGTCGATGTTGACGTCTCCAAGTACGCCGCATACTTCGTCGTGGCCCTGAACCATGACATGTCCGTTTCCAGCATCATCGACCCCATCAAGAAGATCGAGGCTCTGCTGGCAAGCCGGAAATAATGACAGACAGTTCCTGATATTCATCCAATCGAAAAACACCCGCAATGCTGATGCACTGCGGGTGTTTTTTTGTTGTCATCAAAGGCTCTCCCCTTGGGAGAGCTGGCGCGAAGCGCCTGAGAGGGCAAGGATGTCATCGAGAAATAAAAAACACAGCGATAATATCAGCCCTGACAAAGGCCGGTGCATATCGCTGTGCAGAGATTCTATGGAAACGGGCTTGCCCTCTCCGTCACCTTCGGTGACACTGCCCGGGTTGCGGCTCCCAGCGTCTGCTTCGCTGCCGCTCGCATCCTGCTGGCCGCGGCCCCAACAGCTCCTCCCTGTTTCCGCCACTGG
>OASY01000401.1_pt1 | contig 30947 bp, 28 predicted proteins | sample 1501231 | NCBI WGS metagenome assembly OASY01 (sample SAMEA2579917, study PRJEB22360) | human gut metagenome | biome: human gut; feature: human-associated habitat; material: faeces | place: Denmark | collected 2008/2010 | reverse complement strand
CAGCCAGTCCCGCTCGAAGTCCACCTCGTCGGCGAACAGCTTGCCGTCCAGCGCGCCGAAGGTGCCGAAGGCGTCGGCGGAAAAGAGGACGCCGTCGGTGACGTCGAGGGTCACCATGGCCTCCGGCCAGTGAACCATAGGCGCGCCCACAAAGGTGACGGTGTGCTTGCCGAAGGAGAAGGTGTCGCCCTCCTTCACCTCGATGCACTCATGTCCGTCCACATGGAAGCCGAACTGCCGCATGAGCATGAATGCCTTCTCGTTGGAGATCAGTTTCACCTTGGGATGGCGCAGCAGGATCTCCTCGATGCAGGCGGCGTGATCCGGCTCCAGATGGTTGACCAGCAGGTAGTCCAGCTCTCGGCCATCCAGCACATACGCCAGATTTTCCAAAAGCTGTCGGCAGGCAGACCAGTCCACCGTGTCAAAGAGCACCGTCTTTTCATCCAGCAGGCAGTAGGCGTTGTAGCTTACGCCCCGGGGAATGGGAAAGCAGTTTTCAAACAGAGCCAGGCGATGGTCGTTGGCGCCCACCCAGTAGAGGTCGTTCGTTACTTTACGCACGCAATACATCTTATCTTACCTCCTTCACGGCCTCAAGCCTTTACAAATTGATCCTTCGTCTCCGCGCACTCGGGACACACCCACTCGGCGGGAAGCTGCTCAAAGAGCGTACCGGGCGCGATCTCGCCGTCCTCGTCGCCCAACTCCGGCACATACTCGTAGCCGCAGCCGCTGCAGACGTAGCGGTCGCCGATGGGGGCGGGCTTCGGCGGCGTGGGCCGCTTCATCTTTACCATGGGCGGCGCGGGCAGCTTTTCGCCGCTATCCAGCGCGGCAGTGAGCAGGGGCAGGATCTCCTCCACATCGCCCACGATGCCGTAGTCGCAGTTCTTGAAGATAGGCGCGTTACCGTTCTTATTGATGGCCACGATGGTGGAGGCGTCCTTGATGCCCTTAAGGTGCTGGGATGCGCCGGAGATGCCGCAGGCGATGTACAGATTGCCGGTGAACTTCTGACCGGACATACCCACATAGCGGTTCAGCGGCAGATATTTGAGAGTCTCCGCCACAGGGCGGGAAGAACCGATGGCCGCGCCAGCGGCCTTGGCCAGCGACTCTACCAGTTTCATGTTCTTTTTCTCCCCGATGCCCTTGCCCGCGGAGACCACCCGCTCCGCCTGCGGAATGGGCGTATCCATAGGGATGCCCACGGAGAAGTCGTGACCATCCTTCTTCAGCGCCGCCACAAGGTCGGCCACCTGCTGGGCAGCATCCCCCTCCCGGAAGATGGTCTTTTTGCGAATGCCGGTGATGGGCGCGGGTTTCTTGGCCGCCGAACGGCTCTCGCCGCCGGAGCTCTTGCCCAGCCTGCCCAACAGATGAGAGGCGATGACCACCCGCTGGATCTCGTTAGTGCCCTCGTAGAGGGTGGTGATCTTGGCGTCGCGGTAGGCCCGTTCCACCTCCATGCCCTTGAGGTAGCCGCTGCCGCCGTGGATCTGCAAGGCATCGTTGGTGACCTCCAGCGCGATGTCCGAGGCGTACATCTTCGCCATGGCGGACTCCATGCCGTAAGGCGCGTGCTGCTCCTTCAGCTCCGCCGCGGAGTAGATGAGGAACCGGGCGCAGCGCAGCTTGGTGGCCATATCCGCCAGCTTGAAGGCGATGCTCTGCTGGGCCGCGATGGGCTTACCGAACTGGACGCGCTCCTTGGAATAGCTCAACGCGTGCTCAAACGCGCCCTGGGCGATGCCCAGCGCCTGCGCGGCGATGCCGATGCGTCCGCCGTCCAGCGTGGACATGGCGATCTTGAAGCCCTCGCCCTCCTTGCCCAATAGGTTTTCCTTGGGAACCTTCACGTCGTTGAAGATCAGCTCCGCCGTGGAGGAGGAGCGAATACCCATCTTGTCATAGTGGTCGCCGAACTCAAAGCCCTTCCAGCCCTTCTCCACGATGAAAGCGGAGATGCCCCGGGTGCCGATGTCCGGCGTGGTGACGGCGAAAACCACATAGGTGTCCGCCTTAGGGGCGTTGGTAATGAAGATCTTGCCGCCGTTGAGGAGGTAGTAGTCCCCCTTATCCAGCGCCGTGGTCTCCGTGCCGCCGGCGTCGGATCCGGCATTGGGCTCCGTAAGGCCGAAGGCGCCGATCTTCTCGCCCTTGGCCAGCGGAACCAGATATTTCTTCTTCTGCTCCTCGGTGCCATAGGCGAAAATGGGCCATGAGCCGAGGGAGACGTGGGCGGAGAGGATTACGCCTGCGCCGCCGTCCACACGGGCCAGCTCCTCCACCGCGATGGCGTAGCTCAGGGCATCAAGACCGGCACCGCCGTACTCCTTGGGGTAGGGAATGCCCATCCAGCCCAGCTTACCCAGCTTCTTGACAGCCTCCTCGGGAAACTCATTGTTCTGATCCATTAAAAATGCGAGGGGCTTGATCTCCTCCTCCGCAAAACTCCGGATCTTCGCGCGCAGCTCTTCGTGCGCCGCCGTGGTTTGAAATAGCATACGGGTACCTCCTTTTAAAATTTTACAGCTCGCTTGTGTCTTGGGGATCGGATCCGCCGGTCAGCAGCCTGCGCAGGCTCACGGCACGGAACGCCTCGTCCTGCTTTTGCTGCAAGGCCGCCAGCTGACAGTGGATGGCGCACCGCCCATGCTTGTCCTGCCAGCGGCATTCATATCCCGGCTCCATGCAGGCGCATAGGATGCCCCGCTCCCCCACGACCCCCATGAGATCGTAGAGGGAGGTCGCGTCCAGATCGCAGGACAGCGCGCAGCCGCCGAGAGCGCCGCGGCTCACCCGCACCAAATTGCCGGCGGAGAGCTTGCGCAGAATCTGGTAGGCAAACTGATTGGGGATCAATTCCGTTTCCGACATCTCGGCCACCGAATGCTTCTCCCCGTCCAGCAGCACCCGCAAAATGCGCAGCGCGTAGTCCGTCTCTTTGGTGATGATCATTGCTCCACATCCTCTTTTCGCTTGCTTGTTAATACCATCATATCAATCTTGATAAATTTTGTCAAGATAATTTCAAAAAAAATATCGCTTTCATACAGACCGCCCCAGCCCGGGTCAGCTTCGCTTTCCATTCAGCGAAAAGCCATGTTCCTTTTCATATTGACAATCTCCTGATCGGGATTGAGCTTGATTTTCATGTTGGCCACCTCTTTCTTGTTTATTGATTGTGGCTTTATCATACCGCAGGACAAAGTCTTTTTCTGTGACGAGGTTACATTGATAAAAAAAGGGCTGCTGCACTGGCTTTCTTCCTTGTGCAACAGCCCCATAACGATTGATTTGGTTGATTTTTAGAGGGTTAGGTTTATCCAAATTAGTATAACACTTTTATTTTCTGTATTTTGAGGGAGTAAATCCATAATACCTTTTGAATATTTCAATCAATCTACTGGGGTTGGAGTATCCAACAATTCTTGAGATTTCCGCAATGGTGAGGTCGGTCTGAATAAGCATATGCTCGGCTACAGAGATCCTTTTCCTCTGAATGTATTCAGTAATGGACATATTATAAACTGACTTAAATAGCTTTTTCATTTTGCTTTCACTCATACATGCAATGGTGGAAAGCGTCTGCAACGTAATATTAAAACTGTAATGTTCGTCCATGTAATGCGTTAGTTCAGCTAATGCCTGCAAATCTGTTTTGTTAATGGGCTGGCCATTCTCTTCATTTAGTCTGTTTTCTTTCAAATATGAAGCAAGATAAGAGATAATTTCATATATTTTTGCTTCTACTGTAATTCTGGACGCTTTCATGGAAAGCAGATACTCATATAGGCTTTGCATAGCATGATTAACATTTGGTAAATAGAATTTCCCTTTTTCTTTGAAAAAATCAGAAAAGTTCACTTCAAGATCACCGGAAATTTCCTGGAGATACTGATCAATAAATTCCTGGTCAACCTGCACGGTAATACATCTTAATGGAATCTGAGGATGATAAATAGCTTTATACTTTTCAGATGGTTCATAGCAGCGCAATGTATTCGGAGAAATATTTTGATACGGATAGAATTCATCTCCTGCGCCACTAATATAGAGAGCAAGTACATAACCAGACCCAATATGTTCCCCGACCATAGTTTCCTGGTTAAATCTTATATCTGTCGCTGTAATGATGAAATCGTGGTGAACCTCACTCGTCCATTGAAATCCGGTTCCATATTTTGGGTTGATCTTATAATATGTTCCGTACTCTATTGGATTCTTTATCGATTCAACAAAGAAATTATCTCGTTTAACTTCTATCATTGGCTCCTCCCAAAGATACCTCGTTTAGATTTATTAATACCTTATTTAGACTTTATATCTGTTTTGCCCTTTACGGTTAGCTAAAACTAATTATAATGAAAGAGGTGATGTATGTCAAACCGTTTTTAAGCAAAAAGAGGTGTACATTTGAAGTCAATGCGCAGTTTATATAAAAAACTATTTCATTATGTCCAAGATAAAAGAATTTGGGCATATTTCTCCATGGCACTATCTGCCGCTGCCGTCTGCTCATATATGGGAGCATATTGGTTTCTGTGGCAGTCCATTGTGTCTATTCTGGTTATTCCCGTATATGAGAAGGCTATGTATGACGCAATTATTGTAGTCATACTTATGATTTTACGAGGCATTCTCAACATTGCATCGGCAACGTGTTCCCACTACTTAGGCTTCCGGCTTGAAACAAACTTAAGGAAAAATGGGCTTCATAAATTATTGGATGCCTCTTCTTCCTTTTTTGACCATAACAGCTCTGGAGAGATTCGAAAAATTATTGATGATAACGCAGCAGAAACACACAAAACAGTGGCCCATTTGATTCCGGACAACGTCACTGCTGTTATGACGCCGGTGTTAATGTTTGTGCTGATGTTTGCAATAGACTATCGCCTTGGTATTCTCCTGATCCTTACAACTGTGATTGGTGTTCTTCAGTATCGTAAAATGTCCGGTGGTACTGAATTTCTGTCTGGCTATTCAGCGGCGCTTCAAAAAATGAGTGCGGCAACAGTAGAATATGTCAGAGGAATGCAGATCATAAAAATCTTCGGTGTAACTGTACAGTATTACAAAACTCTGATTAACTCGATCAAAGAGTACAAACAGTACGTCTATCAGTATAGCCTCAGCTGTAAGAATCCCTACGTCGGATTCCAGGTTCTGTTCAACGTGTTTTATGCTTTTGCTGTACCACCCGCAGTTGTATTCATCAGCTATGGAGAACCTGCTATGCTAATCCTGGCAAAGATTGTTTTCTTTGCTGTGTTCTCCGGAGCTGTATTTACTTCTTTCACATCGATCATGTTTACGGGGCAGGATAACTTTGGCGCACAAAATACGCTGAATCAGCTTGATGAGCTGACTACTTCTATGGATCAGGCAAAGCTTCCACATGGAAACGAAGAGACCTTCCAAGATTTCAATATTGAATTTCGTCATGTTAACTTTAAGTATGATGACAACTTCGTGCTGAAGGATTTCAGCCTGACACTTCATCAGAATAAAACTTATGCGCTCATCGGGTCTTCCGGGGGAGGAAAATCTACCATTGCAAAGCTGATTTCAGGGTTTTATCCTGTCGATGGCGGCGAAATTCTGATTGGTGGAAAGAACATTCAGAGTTATTCTGAAAAAGCTCTCATTCAGAACATCGCATTTGTTTTCCAGCGCAGTCAATTACTAAAGACCTCAATTTACGAAAATGTCCGAATCGGAAATCCTCAGGCAACACGGCAGCAGATTATGGATGCACTTGACGCAGCGAACTGCACATCCATCCTTGACAAATTCCCCCAGCGGGAGATGACCGTTATAGGAGCAAAGGGCGTATACCTTTCCGGTGGTGAGGTGCAAAGGATCGCCATTGCAAGGGCTATTCTAAAGAATGCGAATATCGTCATTATGGATGAGGCTTCTGCAGCTGCAGATCCGGAAAATGAATACGAGTTGCAGCAGGCTTTCCAAAAACTGATGAGGGGCAAAACAGTTATCATGATTGCACACAGGCTGTCCTCTATTCAGAATGTAGACCAGATCCTGTTTGTCCAGAATGGAAAAGTTGTGGAACAGGGAACCCACAATGAACTGATGGCCTGCAATGGACGTTATAAGGATTTTCAGGATGTATACTGCAAGGCAAATCAGTGGAGGTTGGCATGATGAAGACATATCTAAAAAGAGCCTTCCAGCTGAGTGATTCGGGTGTGAAGGGCCTTGCAAAATCAATCTGGTCATTCTTTCTCTATTATGTTTCTTTTGTACCGCCGATGATCTGTGTTTTTCTGTTTGCAGACAGGCTGTTGAATGGAAATACCGGGAAACCGGTGGTATATCTCCTTTTTATGCTGGCAGCGACCCTGGTGATGTACTTAGTTATTAACTATAACTATAAAACGACCTATGATGAAACCTACCAAGAATCTGCAAATTTAAGAATTGATCTGGCGGAACAGCTTTCCAAACTGCCCCTATCCTATTTTTCAAAGCACAATTTGTCTGACCTTGCTCAAACAATCATGGCAGATGTGGCTTCGATTGAGCATGCTTTTGCGAACGCAGTGGCTAATTCCATAGGGTTTGCAATTTACTTTTTGGTTATCAGCGTAGCCCTTCTGATCATGAATTGGAAATTAGGTCTCTGTGTATTGCTTCCCGTTCTTACTTCTGCTTCGGTTCTTTTCCTGACAAAGAAACTGCAGGTCAGAGATGTAAATAAACATTATGATAAGTTGAGAGATATTTCCGAAAGCTTTCAGAATGCAATCGAACTGAATCAGGAAATTAAAAGCTATGGGTTGAAAGAAAAAGTAGAAGCTCAAATGGACCAGCAGTTGGATGAGTCAGAAAATCTTCAATGGAAAGCTCAGATCACCCAGACGATTCCTGTTACAATCGGCCAGACTTTATCTATTCTTCCTATTGGAATCACGGCGACTGTTGGCCTTTCAATGCTCGCCTCCGGTCAGGTAAGTATCCTGATTCTTCTGGGCTATATTATTATGGCGGCGAAACTCAGCGGGGCCATGGGTGGTGTTTTGCTCTATCTGACGGAAATCTTTTATTTGGACGCAAGAATTGCCCGGATTGGTGAAATCAAGAACCATGAACTTCAGGGCGGAGAAAAGGCAGTCCTTTCAGATTTCAATGTAGAAATAAAGGATGTTTGTTTTTCCTACCAGAAAGACACCCAGGTGATTCGCCATGCATCCTTTACGGCGGAGCAAGGACAGGTAACCGCATTGGTCGGTCCCAGCGGCTGCGGAAAAACAACAATGCTTAAGCTCATCAGCAGACTTTATGATGCAGATTCCGGTACCGTTCGGATCGGAGGAACCGACATACGAGAAATTCACACTGATAGCTTGTTCAAGTATGTTTCCATTGTTTTTCAGGAAGTCATTCTATTTAATACTTCTATTATGGAAAATATTCGCCTTGGGCGGCTGGATGCTTCTGACGAAGAAGTAATACGAGCTGCAAAACTGGCTGGTTGCAATGAGTTTGTCAGCCGTCTGCCAGACACCTACCAGACAATAATCGGGGAAAATGGAGCCAAACTCTCCGGCGGAGAACGTCAGCGGCTGTCCATTGCCAGAGCAATCCTGAAGGATGCTCCAATTATCATTCTGGATGAGATTGCTGCATCGTTAGATGTGGAAACAGAAGTCCAGATACAGACTGGATTAAATCATTTGATTCAAGGCAAGACCGTGATTGTTATTTCACACAGACTGAAGTCTATTGAAAATGCAGATAAGATCGTCGTTATGAAAGCAGGTACGGTAGAAGCCTGTGGAAAACATGCTCATCTGCTGAAACAGTCGCCCACATATAGAAAGATGATTGAAAAGTCCAATCTGGCAGAGAAATTTAACTACTAAGCAGGTTACCCTTCAGATGCAGACCGCACTGAAGGGTAACATAAAGGCATTTGGTTAACTATCTCTAACTGATTTCTGATGTGAGGAGGTTCATTATTTGAAGAAATATATTGGAAAAAGGATCATTAGCTTCCTCATTGTGCTGGTAGGCGTCAGCATTCTAAGTTTTTTGTTGATTGCTTGGTCCGGAAAAGATCCTGCAGAAATTATTGCACACCGAGGCGTATCCAATCCTACGCCGGAACAGATTGAGATGATTCGGGTGGAAATGGGATTGAATCAACCTCTCCCTGTGCGATATATTCAGTGGCTTTCCGGAATGTTTACAGGAGAACTTGGGACTTCTTTGACCACTCATCAACCGATCGTAAAAGATCTGCACAAGTATCTGGCTACGACCACATCTCTTGTAGGGATGGCCATTCTATGGATTATCGTGCTCACCGTTCCGATTAGTTTGCTCTGTGCCAGAAAGCGGAACCGCCTTTTCGATCAGGTTACCAGAGGCATTACTATCTGCGGTATTTGTGTGCCAACTTTCTGGCTGGGATTCCTTCTTCTACTGTTCTTTGCGATTCATCTGAAATGGTTCAGTGTCTTACCAAGTCCAGGTTGGAGGGGCTTTTTACTACCTTCATTTGCCCTGGCGGTTCCCAGTTCGTGTTCACTCATCCGAATTATGCGTTCCTCTCTTCTGGCTGAATTATCTTCTGATTATGTTCGGTTTGCAAAAGCCCGTGGACTATCTGCCAACAGAATTCTGGTATGCCACATTCTGCGAAATGCCTTGCCGCCTGTTGTTACAATTTTCTTTCAGCAATTCGGCTTTCTAATTGCCGGAGGGGCGGTAATCGAAAGTGTTTTTTCAATCAAGGGAATCGGAACTTATCTGGTGGACAGTGTGATTGCAGCAGATACGATTGCAGTTTCTACCTGTATAGTCGTCATTGCAGCAATTTTTGTCGTCGCAAATTTCATGGCAGACATAATCAACCGTCTGCTTTGTCCATGGATGGTGAGGGAAGAAAATGATACATAAGCTACTCAAAAGGCCGCAGGCAATCATCGGTCTGTGCCTGATTGCTATTGTGATTGTAATTGCGATTGCAGCACCTGCTTTTTCGCCTCACGACCCTGAATTGGTGAATTTATCGCAAAAGTATGCTCAGCCTGACGCAGAATACCCTCTTGGAACAGATCAATTGGGCAGGTGTACCTTATCAAGGCTGCTGTATGGAGCCAGATATTCCATCGGAATCAGTTTACCTGTGCTGCTGATTTTGTCTGTGATTGGTCTGATTGTCGGTACTTTTAGCGCCTGTGCTGGAGAAAAAGCAGCCCATTTCATTACTATACTCTGTGATGTGTTTATTGCTTTTCCTTCTCTTATCATTGCTATTGCTGTCATAGGCGTTCTGGGGAACGGACTCCAAAACATTGCCGTTTCTGTTGTGATAGCGACCTGGGCTTGGTTTGTTCGTATTGTCAGATCTTATTCCGTTCAAGAAATGGGTAAAGATTATATCCTGGCAGCCCGGATTTCTGGGTGCAATACAGGAAAGCTGGTCTTCAGACATCTGATTCCTAACATTCTGCCACAGTTTCTTGTGTATGTTTCCACTGGTGTCGCTTCTTCCATCATTATGGTTTCCAGCTTTGCTTTCCTCGGACTTGGCCTTCCCTCCGGCACACCGGAATGGGGTGCCATGTTAAATGATGCCAGGACAGCGCTTTACTCTCATCCGGAATTGCTAATCTATCCAGGCTTGTGCATCTTCGTAACGGCAGCAGGCTTCAATTTATTTGGAGAAGCACTCCGTGATATTCTGACGCCGGAGGAGGACAGCCTATGATGCCATCACTTATGATTGATCATTTAAGCATTAATCTTCGGTCAGGCACGGATAACTTGGTTTCTGAAATATCCTTTGCAATCAAAGAAGGAGAGTCTTTGATCTTGTTAGGCCAGTCAGGCAGCGGCAAAACAATGACCTGTAGTGCGGTGCTAAACTTATTGGACCCTAAAAAATTTAAGGTGTCGGGTTCCGTTTTCTTCGGCGAGACTGATCTTTTGAATTCGTCAGAAAAGCAGAGACGAGGAATATACGGAAACCAGATTGTCTATATCCCGCAAAATCCAATGACTGCATTGGACCCTTCTATGCGTATTGGCAGACAGATGGATGAAACGCTACGACTTCATTCCGACAAATCCCGCCAGCAGCGTTACAACTATATTCTGCGGCTTCTGCATGATGTAGGCTTAGATGATCCTGACAGGGTATACAGAGCATACCCCCATATACTTTCCGGAGGAATGCTTCAGCGTGTCATTATCGCAATGGCTATGATGCTTGATGCAAAATTCGTGCTTGCCGATGAGCCGACAACTGCTTTGGATGTGATTCACAGAAATGGAATCATAGATTTATTTTCGCAGATGAAAGCAAATGGAGTTGGGATTCTTATGGTAACTCATGATTTCGCAACAGCTCTTCAATTAGGTGGAAACGTGTTGGTGATGAAAGAAGGAAAAATTATAGAATCCGGTGAAGTTCAATCTGTCTTCGATCATACCACAGAACCTTATACAAGGTCGCTGATTGAAGCTTACTCCCTTTCCTGTGCTTTCACGAAAGGGGCGGAATCATGATTAAAGTCAACAACCTATCAAAAGAATTTCACGAACAAGGCACAAGCAACGAGCTTCTGGCCGTTGATCATGTAGATTTTACTATTCAGAATGGTTCATTTTGCGCTTTGGTAGGAGAAAGCGGATCTGGTAAAAGCACTTTGGCTCAGCTCATGTGCGGTCTTCTGGTTCCATCTTCTGGAGAGGTACTGTTTGAAGAAAAAAACATTTCCCTCTGCCGGGGCAAGCAAAAGCAGGTACTGCGATCTAAAATACAGCTGATTCTTCAGGATGGCAAGGGAGCAATGGACCCTCGCTTTACGGTATATCAAATCATTGCAGAGCCAATTCGCAATTTCAGAAAACTCAGCAAAAAGGAAGAAGAACGGGAAATCAATGATCTTCTTACCATGATGGAGCTTCCCGAAGAGATCAAGCTGCGAAAAGCTCATGAGCTATCCGGTGGACAACAAAAACGTGTATGTATTGCAAGAGCGTTAGCGGCTCAACCGGATGTGTTGATTTTTGATGAAGCAGTCAGTGGGCTGGATGTCCTGGTTCGTAAACATATTCTTGATTTGCTGAAGCGACTCCATCAGGAGCGAAAAATGACTTGCTTTTTCATTACCCATGACCTGGACGTTGCGCTATATCTTGCAGACCGTGTGATGGTGATGCGCTGCGGTAAGATTATCGAAGACCGTACATTTCACGGTTCGACAGACTGCTTTACACATCCGTATACCAAGCTTCTGCTGCATTCTATTGCTCCATATTTGGGTTAAACCATTCAATAAATACGTATACCCTGCTGAAAAGCATGATATAAAAATAAATAAAGGAGATTTTGTACATGAAACTGAAAAAACTTTTAGCTTTCGGACTCGCACTTGTGATGTGCCTTGCTATGGCTGCTTGCGGCACGAACCCTGACGAGAAACCGGAGGAATCCACCTCTCAGACCGATGCAGAGCCGGTCTCAATCACTGTCACCGAGAATTGGGACTTTTCTGTAGGCTTCTATCCTGTCATCACGCCTATGGTATCCAGCACTTATGGTGCCGGATTCTGGAGTCGTAATTTTTACAACACTCTGGTAAGCTACGATGATAACGGGAAGATCCAGGGCGAGTTGGCTGAAACCTGGGAAATCAGTGATGACGGCAAGACTTACACCTTCCATCTGCGTGATGGTGTCAAATTTTCTGACGGTACTCCTCTGACTTCCGAGGCAGTAAAGATGACCCTTGAAGCAGTAGTAACCCATCTGGGTCCCCAGAATGGTGCCTTCGGTAAGCTCACTACTTTGTTTGACAAGCTGGAAACCCCGGATGAAAAAACCTTTGTAATGATTTTGAAGACCCCTTATTACGCCGCTCTTGACAATTTGACCATGGCGCTGCCTCTTGGTATTGTGAATCCCGCAGCCTTTGAAGGCGGCGTAGAAAAGGCTTATGAGAATTGCGTGAGTGCAACTATGGGTACTGGTCCCTATATGTTTGACCGGGTCGAGGGAGATACCTATACCTTTATCCGCAATCCCTACTACTGGGGCGAAGCTCCTGAAGTGGACGAGTTCAAAGTCAAAGTGATTCCTGATAATGCTGCAAAGATTCTTGCTCTGCGCAACGGCGAAATCGATGCAATTCTCGGCTCCAGCAGACTTAGCGCAGAAGGCTACACGGAAATTTCCCAGGATGCCGCTTTCGGTCATGCCATGGATGACAGCACCAACCAAACTCGTTATCTGGGTATGAACCTGAATAAGGCTCCCTTTAATGATCCTCTTGTAAGGGAAGCAGTATCCTACGCTGTTAATCAGCAGGAGTTGGAAACCTCTGTTTTCGATGGTCTGGAGACTGCTGCCGAAACCCTCTTTACGAATGAAAAGCCCAACTGCGGTGTGGAGGTTAAGACCTATCCTACCGACATGGAAAAGGCAAAGCAGCTCATGAAGGAAGCCGGCTATGAGGATACCAATGATGACGGTATCCTGGAGAAGGACGGAACTTCTCTCGCCATTCATTTCAACTATTCTCAGAGCCTTGCAAGTGTTGACAATGCAGTTCTTTCTATTGCAGCTTCTCTTAAAGAACTCGGCTTCGATGTTACTATTGATGCAGTAGACATGAACACCTGGTATGGAGCCTTGATGGCTGGCGAATATGATCTGACCTTCTACAATACTGCTGGCGGTTCCTTTGACCCTGCAACAGATATGAGCAATATGGCTCCTGGCGCTATGGGTGATCCGATCCTCTGCCAGTTCTCTGCTTTCTTTGAGAATCCTGAAATTTTCGCAGAATTGGACTCCACTTCTGATTTTCAGCGTGTGCAGGAAATCTATGGAATGATTCTGAATGGTATTGCAGATCAGAATCTTCTGGTGCCTGTAACCGGCACTCACGATCTGGCTCTGTGGAATACTGATAAGATAACTGGCTATGACTTCTACACAGATGCCAGCTACGTAGACATTGCATCTGTTCATGTGAAATAATGTCCAGCAGTGTGGCTGAGGCGGTTACAAAAGAAAGACTTCATTCTTCAGGAGAAGACTATCTAAAAGCCATATTTATTCTTGAAGCGCAATATGGTTCAGTTCGTTCAGTAGAGGTTGCTGAGTACATGAATGTATCTTAAGCGAGCGTTAATCATGCAGTTAGGCACACGCGAAATCAGGCACATTATTTTGAATAATCAGGTTGTCAACTCATCCAGGGCGCTCCATTCACTCAAACACACCGTGCCAAAATCACACAAAAATATTGCCATACATATGGTAGATCACATTAGAAGATTGGGCGTTTTCCCAGCTAACTACGCATTAGATTTAGGCGAATTTATTGACAGCAACGGTAATTCGTATATAGACATTGTAGAGTTAAATCCCATATCATGTTCTATGTGCTATGTAAATAATAGCATCTATGCTGATGTGGTTCCTGAGATTGGCGAATGTCAGCGCCAACTAATGATGGGTGCTGAGTTTTGCTACGATGCCATCGCAAATCCAAAGAATTACGATATGCTGAGAATATCCAATAAGAGTTATACTTATACTGAACAGGTCCGTAAAAAGTAGACAATAGACAAAAGGCCTCCCCGTGTAGGATAATAGAACTACACGAGGAGGTTTTGCTATGCCCAGAAAATATGTAAAGATCGACGTATACGGAAAAGAAATTTTAGAATTGAAACGAGAAGGTAAAACAAATCGGGAAATTGCCCAGAAGTTAGGAGTAGACAGGAAGTGCATCAGAAACTGGGTATTTCGGTTCAATAGACAGCAACGAAAGCTGGCGGCAGGTATCAAGCCGCATCCAAAAGGCAGGCCACGGAAAGATGCTCAGCCAAGAGACATTGTAGCAGAGCAAGCATATGAGATCAACCGACTGAAAATGGAGAATGAACTGCTGCGGGATTTTATGCGATCCATGGAAAGGAAGTGAAGCCGAGTTTCAAATATGCAGTCATCCATCGGCATCGTACAAAGTATGCAGTAAAAGATCTGTGTGAAATTCTTCAGGTTTCCAGAAGTGGTTACTACAAGTACGTCAAACATCTGAACCACACGGCAAAAGACTTTGATCTTGCAGAAAAGATTCGTACAAAGCAGGAATCTTGTAAAAAGACATACGGCTATCGCCGAATGAAACTCTGGCTGGACAGTGAAGGAATCACTAAGAATCCAAAGACGATTTTGAGAATCATGCACAAGTACGACCTTTTGAGCGAAATCCGTCGCAGAAAAAGATGGCGAAAAATGGGCGAAGACAAGCACAGATATGACAACTGGCTGAACCGAGAATTCAATGCCGAGCATCCAAATCAGAAATGGGTTACCGATATTTCTTACATTCAAACTCAGGAAGGGGTTCTTTACCTATCCATGATCCGTGATTTATATGATAGAAGCATTGTTGCTTACAGGACTGGAACCAGTCAGACAATCAATCTTGTATTGGACACCATTCATCTTGCAATGAAGTCTGTGAAAACAGAAAGTCGCCGGGAGTTGCACCTCCACAGCGACCAAGGGTTCCAATACACCGCACAAGCATATTTCGACCTGACTAAAGAATACGGCATTTTGCCGTCTATGTCAAGGCGTGGAAACTGCTATGACAATGCGTTGGCTGAAAACTTTTTCGGAATCCTCAAAACCGAGTGCACCTACCGACACAAGCCGGAAACTTTTGAGGAAGCCAACAAAATGATTGATGATTACATTTACTTCTACAACCACGAACGCATTCAACTAAAAACCGGACTGTCTCCGCTTTCGCTTCGTCAGTCCGGTTAAGGCACACCCTACACAGGGCGCTTTTTATTCATGTCTACTAATCTTGGGGCGGTTCATTTTACGGGCAGGGGCTTTTCTAATAATGGAGTCATTTATTTATTTTTATAATATTTTTTATAGCAGGAATGACAAACATATCCATTATCATAATACCAGTACGCTTCCATTTTGGTCCCACAGTGTTTACAAGTATATTTCCACGAATTAGAGGCACCACAACCAATAAGCATACCGCAAACTACCGTAACAATAAGAAGAAGGCTGATTAATTTCTTTCTGAACCTATTCATATAATATATCTCCATTGGCAATACATTCTTTGATTTTAAGGAATTGACCATCAAAGTTATAGTGATTCAAATAGTCCAACTGGTTAAAAATAAACCTCTGCCTTTTTATGGGCAAAGGCTTTTCTGAGATTAGTGACTGAGGGAAACGTTAATTCGCATAACCAGTGCCATGACAAAAAACACAAGTTTTTTTCTGGTAATACCCAGTACCACGACATACTGAACATTTTTTCCTTGTTTCACCACATGAAGCAAGAGAACAAATCAACATAAGTGATGCAAGACATAAAGCTAGAGTTTTCGCCAGCTTAGTATTCATGGGTGAAACCACACTTTCCGCAACAGTAGCATTCCTTGTGTTTTCCAAGTGCGCCGCCTACAAGTCCGATAGGCCCTAACAAAACTGCACCCGCAGCAGCTTTGCCGACACTAAAACCTTTGTTTCCAGAATCAACCATAATCCATTTTGCTTTTTCGCCACACATAGGACACTTCTCCGGAGCCTTGCCCATAATAATTCCTCCTAAATAGTGGATAATAAAATGCAACGATTTCGTAAGATAAAAATATCACGAATGATAGCATATGTCAAGCAATGGAGCCTAAAATGATAATGATAAATCATCGCCGTTACCTATACTGGACAATAGGAGGCGATGAGAATGACCGCAGAACGAATCAAGGCGCTGCGAGAGGCGCGGGGCTGGACGCAGGCAGAGCTTGCCCGGCGGATGAGCATTACGCGCAACGGCGTCAACTCGTGGGAACAGGGGCTTTCCATGCCGTCTCCGACTTGTCTGGTGGATTTGGCAAAGGTGTTCTCTGTCTCGACGGACTATCTGCTTGGGGTGGAGCGGCTGGAAACGGTCAATGTCACAGGTCTGGACGAAAAGGACGTGGCAATGCTGGCACAGCTGGCTGATAGGCTGAGAGAAACCCGCTGACACTCTATAAGGGAACTGAAAGGCAACAAAAAATTCCCTGCCCATGATTGCAGAGCAGAGAATCGGCTATGATATATCGGAATAGATGAACCAAGGTCATGAGTGCGGCCTGGAATAAAAGTGTACTTTTCAACACCTTTCCACAATGTTTTCCCCCCGGGAAAATCATGAGCTTGATAAGACGAAAAAGTCGCATGAATCCTAAAGAATCTCGGTCAAATGGCCGGGATTTTTATTTATTTTACGAGCTTGATTTTGTTGTCCCGGCGGGTGCTGTGTGTCATTTGCTCCAATGGGTTCAGCGAGTCGTAATTAGCCTTTAAGTCGTCTGCATAGAGCGCAACGTATCTTTTGGTCATTGTCAAATCTGAGTGTCCCAAAAGCTTTTGGAGACGGAACGGATCGCCTCCTGCTTGGATATACAACTTAGCATAGGTATGCCGGAATAGATGCAGTGAAGTCTTATCCACTCCCCTTTTATGGTTATAAGACCACACCGCATTCCCTAGTGCACTGACTGTCATTTGTCCGCCATATTCCGACACAAACAAAGGTTCAGAGGGCAAGCCATCTTGATATGCAAGATACTCTTCCAGAATACGACTCAGCGCCTGTGTCAGAGGGACGATTTGCTGTCTTCGCGTTTTCATATGACGAAACAAGACTGTTCCCTCCATAAAGTTTACATCCTCAATCTTTAAGTTTACCAATGTAGATGCTCGGCACCCAGTCCCCAACAGAAAATTAACGATGACCCAATTACGATACTCTGCAAAAGAGCAGGTTTTCTTGTCTGGTGCCTTGAGCAGTCGTTCCAATTCATTGCTGGTGTAAGTTTCCTTGACTGGTGCATCTGCCCGTATCAGTTTGATTGAAAATTGGCTCAAGTATCCCTTATCCATACACCAATACAGAAACGCCCGAACCATGCGGAGATGCGTGTTTATAGTTGTATCTTGTAACTGCTTCTCTTTCAGGTAGAAAATATAATCTTCCACACTCTCCTCGGTGATAGTATCAATAGTTTGGTCTGTATCCCCCAGGAAACTAAAAAAGCAGTGTGATTTTGCTGAATAAAATTCAATGGTGTCGTGAGAAAGATTCTTGAGTCGATTTTGCTTCTGGAACTGTCCAAATGCCGTCTGAATGGACGGAAGCACCTTGGAAGTGGGTTGTAAAGTACGTTTGCGCACGAGTGAGATTCCTCCTTTTTAGCCGAAAAATCCCCCTCGGTCCGCTAAGAATAATTCTCACATCAGCGGCCATCTCAGGCAAAACAAAAAGCCCACAATCGCACGAATCAACGTACAATCATGAGCTTTCACTATGCCGGTGGTGGGGGTCGAACCCACACGTGTTATTAGCACAAGGGATTTTGAGTCCCCCTCGTCTGCCATTCCGACACACCGGCGTATTCTATTTTACAGACAACATAGTCATTATAGCGGATTTTTCTCCCAAAATCAAGATGCAGCTCACAACTCATCAAATTTCTGCAAATTTCCTCTCCCCTTTTGGGCCGCGGGCGTGTATACTGAGAGAGACAACATCATACCCAAAGGAGTGCTCTCTATGAATCAGTTTCTTTCTGCCCCCGTTACCGACGCCCAGCGCCAGCGCGACGCACTGTTAGGGGTGCTGGTGGGGCTGGCCCGCTCCACCGTCAACGAGCCGAAGACCGAGGACACCGACCGTGTGCTGACCTCCGGTCTCCGGCTGGCTGCCGACCCGGACGCTGCCGAAGACGCGCTGCGCCGGATGTACCACATCGTCGAGACGGAAAAGCACCGCGTCGCCCCCAACTGCGCCACCTGCACCATGCGCTGCGGCAACACCGACAACTACGACCTCGCCCGGCTCTGGGCCGCGCCGGAGGACATCCGCGCCCTCAAACTGCGGCTGCTGGCAGCAGTATTCCGGCTGGCACAGGGCCGCCCGGACGCCCGTGCACAGGAGGTCATCGACCAGGCCCTTTTTGTCCTCGCCGAAGACTGGGACGAGGAACTTCTCGCCCCCGTCGTGAAGCGGGCCGAGGAGTGCTGTGCCGGGTAAATTCTCCGGAAATTTCTGCTTTTCCCCGCGCACTGCATTTCTTTTCTCTCCGCTGCGCCGCACACAAATCCGGACAGTTTCTTTTTTATAGGACACTCTTTCCCCTTTTTGTCGGAATTTGGTGCTCCGGGCGCAGAAATATGGGGATGCTTTTTCCAAAAAACACTTTACAAACGTCAAAGAAATAACTATTATATAAGTATAGTGCTTCCAATCGTTGGCACGAACAGAAAGCGGTCGGGCTGACCGGTAATACAGCTTCCGGCCCGGAAATCATCCACGTTTTCAATTTGCAGTGGAACACAGGAAAGAAGGTATAAGCTATGTCTGAGAAAAAGTCTGCTGTCCCCGCAGCGGCCGCTGCTCCTGAGACTCCTGCGGCAGAACCGAAGAAGCGCAGATCTTCTGGTTCTGCACAGCGGCGCGGCCGTCCCCCGCTCTCCCCGGAGGTTTATGTCGAGTTCGGCACCAACCAGTACAACATCACCGACGTCATCGAGCGCGCAAAGGCCGACTACCGCACCACCCATAAAGTGGGTGTCCAGTCCTGCAAGGTCTACGTCAAGCCTGAAGAGGGCATGGCCTACTATGTCATCAACAAAGTCTCCGGCAAGCTGGAGCTGTGATGTTCCTCAACACGAACAAAGGCGTCTGCACAGTCATTTGTGCAGACGCCTTTTCTTTTTTATAAGCCGTACAGTTCGGTGTACTTTCGGGTAAGGTACTGGATATAATCCTCGGCACTGAAATCGCCGCAGGCGTTCTTCACCACGTCGGCAGGCTCCATCAGCCCGCCGTACTGGTGGACCTTTTCCCGCAGCCACGCCGTGATGGGTGTGAGGTCGCCCCGGGCCGCTGCGCCCCGGACGTCCACGTCCTGCTCCATCCGGCGGAGCATCTGAGCGCCGTAGGCACTGCCCAGCGCGTAAGACGGGAAGTAGCCGAACGCGCCGCCCGACCAGTGGCTGTCCTGCAGACAGCCATCCCGGTCATTCGGCACCTCGACGCCCAGATATTCTTTATAAAGCTTTGCCCAGACAACCGGCACATCTTTTGCTTCCAGCGTGCCGCCGATGAGCTGCTTTTCGATCTCATACCGTACCATGACGTGGAGGCAGTAGGTCAGCTCGTCGGCCTCGGTGCGGATGAGGCTGGGCTGAGCCTTATTGACCGCGCGGTAGAACTGCTCTGCGCTCACGCCGCCCAGCTGCCGGGGAAAGAACTCCTGCACCTTGGGATAGATGGCTTCCACGAAGGGCCGCGACCGGCCAATGAGGTTCTCATAGAAACGGGACTGGCTCTCGTGGACGCCCATCGAGACGCCGCCCGCAAGACAGGTGTACTGCAGGTCATCCCGGATGCCCAGTTCATACAGAGCATGGCCGCCCTCGTGGAGGACAGAGTACATCGAGGATGCCACATTGTGCTCGTCGTAGTTGGTGGTGATGCGGACATCTTTATTGTTGAATTCCAGCGTGAAGGGGTGCTCCGTCTCGCCCAGACCACAATGGCTGCGGTCGAGGCCCATCACCTCCATCAGATAGTCGGCGAAGGCCTTCTGCTGTGCTGCCGGGTACTCCTGATGCAGGAAGCTGTCGTCGATCTGCGGCTTCTCGCCGATTTTATGGATGAGCGGCACCAGCCCCTCCCGCAGCGTCGCAAAGAAGCGGTCCAGCATCTTCCTATCCACGCCGCGCTCGTACTCGTTCAGCAGAGCGTCATAGGGCGCTTTCGAGGCGTCATAATAACCGGCAAAGCGGCGGTTGTAGTCTACAAGCTCCTGCAAAACGGGGCAGAACAGGGCGAAATCGTCCTGTGCCTTGGCCTTGTGCCAGACGTCGTCCGCCCGGTTGCACAGCTCTTTGTAGGCTATATATTCGTCCGCCGGGATGCGGGTCAGCTGCTCACAGCTGCGGCGCAGCTCCTCCACTTCGCGGCGGTGGACGAGGTCCAGCTCCCCGGCCCGGGCGCTCAGCTCATCCAGCAGCGCTTTCGTCTCGGGGCAGGTCATCAGCTTCTGGCTTTCTCCCGCCAGAATGCTCATGGCCACGCCCCTGCCCTCGGAGGTATCGCTGGGCGCGGTGGTCACGGCGTCCAGATAAAGGGAGCTGTCCGCACAGTGGTAGGCGTACAGCTTCTTTTGCAGCGATTCCAGCTGCTGCAAGGCGCGTTTTATCTCCATTGTCGTTCTCCTTTTTCTTTGATTTTTATCCCCACCCGAACAGCTTCCGCTTCGGCACCTGAACGGGGTCGGGTATCTCAAACTCGTACCGCTCGGTGGCGTTGATGACCGTCGTGCCGCCCCGGGTGCAGACACGGGGCAGGTTCGCCCCATAATTCAGGTGCATATGCCCGTGGATGAACCACTTGGGCTGATACTGGTCCATCAGATCGTTGAACACCTGAAACCCCTTGTGGGCCTTGTCGGTGCCGTCGTTGAGGCCGGATGCCGGGGAATGGGTCAGCAGGATGTCGATGCCGCCCGCCCGCCGGGCCGCGAGCCAGAGCTTCCGGGCGCGCCGCCGCATTTCAGCCTCGGTGTACTGGAAGGTATCGTCCCTGTTGTACCGATTGCACCCGCCCAGACCCATGATGCGCAGGCCCTTCCAGACATAGACCGCATCGTCCACGCAGATGCAGCCACCAGGCTCCGATTCCTTGTAACTGCCGTCGTGGTTGCCGTGGACGTACAGGATGGGGGCGGTGGTGAAGTTCGTGAGGTATTCGAGATATTTTTTCGGCAGATCACCGCAGGAGAGGATAAGGTCGATGCCTTCCAGCCGCTTGCGGACACTCTCGTCCCAGAGCAGTTTAGACGGCACATCCGAGATCGCAAGTATTTTCACGATGTTTTTGCTCCATTCTTTTCTGTCCTTAGGGCTTTGCCTGTTACTGCGGCGTTCCCTTTACGATGTCCAGACCATTGACGTTCAAAAGGCTGCGGGTCTTGGCGTCCAGTTCGTCGTAGCTGGGCAGTTCGCCCTCTACGCACTCTTCCAGCCAGTCCATCTCCATCAGTTCCTTGGGCGTATAGATGCCGGAAGCCGCCGCATGGTGAAGGGCATGGCCCTGACTGTAGCTCTCGGTCGGGAAAACATGTATCTCCCCATCGCAGAGCTGGCGCTCTGCCATCTTGAGCAGCTGCATGGTGCCGTCGTTCAGACGGGTGGGGTATTCCACCCGCTCGGCACCGCTCTTGAGCCCCCACCAGTAGTTGATCGCCCTGCCGCCGGGGGCGCTGTCCCATGTCCCGGCGAACACGGAGCGGACGATCTCGGTGAAGAACACGTCCCACCGCCACTCCGGCAGGCCCAGCGGCTGCAGAACGCCGTCGGGCAGGCGGCGGCAGAGGCCGTAATCGCGGTAGGTTCCTTCCGGCTCCCGGAAGTCCTGGCTGTAGAAGACTTCGATGTCTTTCCTGTCCGAGAAATCCTGCGGGTGTGCCGCATCGCACAGGCAGGCCCAGCGCAGCACCACCCGGCTGTCGGGCCGGACGGCACGCACGCCCTGGGCAAAGGCATTGATGGCCGCAGGCACACCATACACCGGGTTTGCAGCCACATAGCCCACCTTGTCGCTGTGGGAGACGATGCCCGCCAGCATTCCCAGCAGATAGGTCACCTCATAGGTGCGGGGGTAGTAGGTGCGCACCAGCGGATGGGGCGCACTGAGGGAACAGTTCAAAAAGCGGGTCTTGGGGTGCTGGGCCGCGACCTTCAGGCAGGCGGTGTGCATCCGGGCGCTGGTGGTGAAGACGATGTCCGCGTGGTCGTGGGCCACCTCTTCCAGCACCTGCTCTGTGTCCACCTCGGGGTTGATATTCTCCCGGCAGCTGACATAGAGCTTATCCGGGAAAGCTTTCACCAGCGCGGCACGGCCCTTGTCCTGTCCGCGCACCCATGCGCTGGTCTGGGCGTTGTGCTCGTGGAGGAACACCACCCGCAGCTCGCTGGGGCGGGAGCTGAAAATGTTCAGCTTGCTCAGCAGCGGCTCCGAGCTCTGCTTCGGCTCCAGCAGCAGTTCCACAGCGTGGGGCTCTGCCAGAATTTTCACCTCGTCCCAGAGGCGGGCCAGATTCTCCCGCACCTCGGTCGGGGTGGACTCGCAGGCGTCGGCATAACGGTACACCGACAGGTACACCAAAAGTGCGTCGCCCGGCGTCAGGCCCAGTGAGCCGCCGCCCAGCGCATAGAACTGCTGGCTGAACATGGTGTAAAGGGACGAGAAATTCAGCCGGTCGTCCTCCGTCCACGCCTCGCCCGTGGCCTTGCAGGCCAGCGCCTGCAGCTTTGCATAGCCCCCCAGCCGGGAGAAGCCGACGTAGTTGACGCGGGAAAGCTTGTAAAAATCAAGGAACTCGTAATAGAGCTTATTCTCCAGCGTGTCGTTCTTTGCCGGGATGAGCCGGGTGACGGTGCCGGGAATTTTCACGGCCTCATAGTATTTGAGGACGGAGACGCGCTTGTTGCCCTCCTGCACATAGAATTTGTTCAGGTATTCGAAGGCAATAATAGGGGTGTGGATCCCCTCTTCCAGATGGGCGTCACAGAGGTTCGACCACTTGACTGCAAACTCGGTGTCGTCGTCCAGAAGAGGCATGAAATTGGAGGCAAAGGCGGTGTGGCGTCCGGCGGTCTTGGTACCCACGATGTTCTCGGCCGGGATGTCCACCAGACCCAGAGGCTCCTGCGCCACGATGTCCACATCGGTGAGGATGTCGTCCAGCACCGCGAGATAGGGCGACTGCCCCCGGGCCACATTGGCCCGGTAGGCACGCTGACCCGCACGCTGGGCGCTTCGGTAATCTTCTATCATAAACAAAACTCCTTCTGCTTTTTCAGCAAGCGAAGAGGGATACTTTCCTCTAAGGGATAGTATAGCATGAAAATCGAAATTATGGGAGACTTTCTCGCCGCAAGGTGTTGCTTTCGCACAAATTTTAAGGTACGATAAAAGAAACACACGTTTCTTGTGAGGTAAGCTATGCTTTGTGAAACCCTTTCCCGGCTGGAAGCCGACGAATATCCCGGCGGTCTGTGGTACTATGAGCCCCACACCTACCAGCCCTACCGCTATGTGCTGGGGCGGGTGGGCCGCCGCCCGCTGGTGTGCATCGGCATCAACCCCAGCACCGCCCAGCCCGGTGCGCTGGACCCCACTCTGAAGAGCGTCGAGCGTCTGGCCAACGCCAACGGCTTCGACAGCTGGATCATGTTCAACGTCTACCCCCAGCGGGCCACCAACCCCAACGACATGGACAAAACGCCCGACCGCGCCCTCTGCGACGAAAATCTCCGCTGGCTGCAGGCCGTGCTGGCCCAGACCGAGCCCACCATGTGGGCCGCATGGGGTACTCTGATTGAAAAGCGGGACTATCTGCCCGGCCTGATGCGGGAGATGGTTGCCCTGACGCGGGAAAAGAACATCCCCTGGGTGACCTTCGGCCCCCGCAGCAAAAAGGGCCACCCCCACCATCCCCTCTACCTGCGCAAGGACTCCACGCCGGAGCCTTTCGATGTAGAAAACTACCTCAACACCTGTTTTGAATGAATCTCTCAGGGAGGGAATTGCATGACACCGGAACGATATAAAAAACTGACAGACTGGCTCGAGGGACATCCCGCCCTGCGGGAGGGCATCATTCTGCTCAACCGCTGGCTCCCCCTCGTGCCTTTCGTCTGCTATCCGGTGCTTCTGGTGCTGCTCAACCTCCGGTGGTTCACGATGCTCACCATCGGACGGGGCGGCGGCGCTCTTGATTTTATGCAGGTCATTGCCCGGGCCATTCTCGTTCCGGGTCTGGCGTTCTGGCTGGGGACCATCCTGCGGGCGAGACTCAACTTCCCCCGTCCTTATGAGCAGCCGGGCTTCGTGCCGCTGGTATCTAAGGAGACCCACGGCAATTCCTGCCCTTCCCGCCACGCACTCAGTGCCGCCGTCCTCGGGATGGTGTGGCTCTACTTCTACCCTGCCGTCGGCGTCGTGATGCTGGCCATCGCCGCCCTCATCTGTCTGCTGCGGGTGCTTTCTGGGGCGCACTTCGTCCGGGATGTGCTGGCAGGCGCAGCCTTCGGGCTTACGTTCGGCTTTGTGGGGATGTGGCTGCTGTGAGAAGCCTTTTGCAAAAAGCGCAAAAAAGTTTCAGATTTCTCTTGACAGAACCCCGGGGCTATGGTATTATACTTCTCGCAGCGTGCTTCGGCTCACAGCTGCGAACTATATCAGGACCCAATGGGATAACAACGTGCGCCCGTAGCTCAGGTGGATAGAGCAACTGCCTTCTAAGCAGTGGGCCGGGGGTTCGAGTCCCTTCGGGCGCATTGATGTGGTGCCCATAGCGTAGTCGGTTAACGCGCCAGATTGTGGATCTGGAGACCGTGGGTTCGAGTCCCACTGGGCACCCCACTAAAAAGACCCGCAAGCATATGCTTGCGGGTCTTTTTCTATTGTGGGGATGTCCAGTGGGACTCGAACAGCAGCCGAACCGACCGCCGCCTGCGGCGGAAACAGGGAGGTGAGGCTGGGGCCGCGCTCTGATTTTTCAAGGCCCCGCCAAGGGGCTGCGGAAAAATCAGCAAGCGCAACTCGTGAGCCGCTCCCCTCACCTTCTACCTCATAAATAAATTAAGGCCGCAGCCCAGAACACCTTTCCGTGTTCCACGCTGCGGCCTTTTCGTATTTCTCAGCTTCCCAGCTGCTTCAGGATATTATTGATCTCATCGTTGGAGTAGCCCTCCTTCAGCAGTTCGCTGCGGATGGCCGTATCGCTCCTGCCCTGCCGGTAGAGACGGGCGGCGCTGTAAGGTACGATGGTGCTGCCGCCGGACGACAGCACCGTCCCGCTGCCCGAGCCTCCCGAACCGCCCGCACTCTTTGCCCCGGCGTTTGCCGCAGCCTGCTGGGCGCTCTGGGCTGCCTTGGACTGCTTGAGCGCCCATTCGCCCTTGGCGATATTCAGCTTTTCGCTGGTCACATTGTTGTTGAACTCCTGCTGGCGCAGGGTGTCCTGATACTGCCGCTCCGCCTGCTCGTTCTTGTACTTCTGCTGGGCAAGACTGTCCTGCCGCTGGGTCTCCTGCATCTGCTGGCCCCACGCAGCGTCAGCACGCTCGGCCGCGTAGGCGCGGTCTTTCGCGTACATATTATACCCGGTGTTGGCCAGCGCACCCACCAGCGAGCCGATGCCGGTGGTCCCGGTGATGGCCAGCTGCACCGCGTCGCCGATGACGCCCAGAATGCTCAGCACATTATTGAACGTCTGCTGGCGCTTGGCGATGGCCTGCTGCTCCTGATTGGAATAGTAGCCGTACAGGGTGTTCAGCCGGCCCAGATAGTCCTGATAGCGGCCATAGTCCTGCTCGTAGGCAGCGTTGTAGGCGCTGCCCTTCCGGTCGAGCTGACTGTAATAGTCCGACAGCTCCGCGTTATACTGCGCCTGTGCGTTCTTCTCCTGCGTGTTGAGCTGGTCGATCCGGGTCACGACATCGTCGCCCTCGCTGTTGTAGGTGTCCAGCGCCAGCCGGTAGAGGGACGGCAGGGCGTCGTTCAGCGCGCCCATCTGCTGCTGGTACGCCTGCTGGGCCGCACTGGCCGCATAGCTGGAGCCGTAGCCGCCGGTGAGGGCCGCAGCCTGTGCGGCGGCGTCCGCGCTGGCGTTGCGGGCGTTCTGGGTGTACTGCCGGGCATACTGGCGGTAGAGCGGGTCCTGTGCATAGCTGTACTGGAAGCTGTTCCGCTCCAGCAGCTGGCCGATGAGGTCTTCGATGCGGCCCTGATAGGCGCTCTCATACTTGCCCGGCCGGTTCTGCTGCCAGTTTCTCAGGTCCGCTGCTGCGTCGGTGACGCTCTGGCCGGGGGTGTACACCGCATTTGTCAGTGCATTCTCCACCTCTTTGCGGCTGTTCAGTCCCGCCGTGCTGTAGGAGGACTGGACTGCAGGCCGGGCAGTCACATCTTCCAGCAGCTGCTGTTCTTTCTTTTTCTCGGTGCTCATAAATTCTCCTTTCTCACTGGATGCTGTTCAGCCGGGCGCGCAGCGGCTCCGACATATTTTCCACGTCCAGATTGCAGAGCACATATTGTAATTGCTCCTGCATCTGGTATAAGTAGTTGCGGATGGCGCGGGCATCCTCCGCGTCCATGTTCTCGCTCAGATGGGGCAGTCCGATCTTCGAAAGTCCCGTGACACTTGCCATATTCAGTTCACCTCCTGTGCCAGAATGCCGCCCTTCGCAGCGGCGCTCGTCCGGGTCAGGCTGCGCAGGGTGAGCTGGCCTCTGCCCTTCAGCCGGAACCGCAGGCTCCCGCACCGCCTCGGCACAAGCGGAACATCGAAGCAGCGCCGCCCGTCGGCGGTCAGCTGAGCCAGTGTCTCCCACGCCCCGCTGTCGTAACTCACAGCCACCTCGATGCGGCTCTTCACCCCGGCCTCGAGCCGGAGCGTCAGCCGGGAGAGATACAGCTCTTCCGGGCTGTCCAGCCCGATGTCCCCGCTGACGAGCTCGAAGCTCACGCCGTCCTCGATGCCGCCCGCCTGCTGCCAGCTCTCCTCCCGGTCTGCATCTGCGGCCCAGATGGCCTTTCCGTCCCAGAGATAGAGCTGCCCGCCGCTTCCGGCCATCTCGTAGGAGCAGACATCTTCCTCCTGCCAGAGCCCCCGTTCGGTGTCGTAGACCAGCAGCCGCACGGCCTGGGCTTCGCCGCTGCCCCGCACGAGGTGCAGATAATACCGCCCGTCCAGCGCGCCGCCCAGCGCCGACTTCACGTTCCGCAGCCGGGCCGGGTCGAGGGCCGTCGAGACTTTGGTGGGGATGCTGCCGTCCCAGGCCATCACGCCATCGGGCGAGAGATAATAAAGCGTCTCGTTGATGACGCAGAGGCTCCGGGCAGCGCCCTTTGCCACGCCCCGGCAGCGCAGGCTGCTGAGCTGGAAATCCGAGGGCTTGGAGCCGTAAAGCTTGTGAAGGGTGTTTTCCTTGAAGAAAAGCGCGTATCCCATACAGGTAGCCGCGCCGGTAAACGCCCCGTCGCTGCCCACGGTCACGGCATAGCTGTCGGCGGCAATGCCCCGGTAGGAGAACCAGTTGGTGGGGTCGCCCAGCTTGCAGGCGTAGATGACGTTCTCCTTGTTGGAGCATCCCCACACACGGTTGTCGCACTCGGTCAGGTAGTCCATGTCCGGCACCCGGCGTTCCAGCTCCACCACCTCTGCCGAGACGAACTCCCGGCTGACGCTGCCGTCCAGACTCACCCATCTTACCGCTGCGCCGGTGCGGGTCAGACGGCCATAGAACCACTCGCCGCCCGGGTCGGCCTTGACGCGCAGAGCATCTGCGCCGGCGTCGTAGACGATGCGGTCGCCGTCCAGCTCATTCCACTGCCCGGCCTGTTCCGCTGCAGAGCCGGTGAGGGTCACGGTGTCCTCTGCCGCAAAGTCTGTCCCCACCCCCTTTGCCGAGATGCGGCAGTAGTCCAGCACCACCGCCGACCAGTTGCCGGACGCCTTACTATATACTTCCAGCGTGCTCTCGCTGCTCCATGGCTTTTCCGGGTCTTCCACCCGCAGGAAAAGCTGGCCGTCCGTCGGCTTGTCGGGCTCAGCAGGGCCGCAGCCGCTCACCTCGTAGACCTTGCCCTCCGCGTCGCAGGGTGCAAACTCCACGCTGGTGTTTTTGCCCGACCACACCGCGCCCAGAGCGCTCACCTTCCGGCTGGCAGTGTCGAAAGCCAGCTTGTCCGGGAAGATCAGGATCCTCGTTCCGATGCCCACCAGCGTTTTCCTGCCGTCCTCCACGGCGTCTTTCAGGGTCACTTTCATCTCATCCGTGTCATCCGGCGTGTAGACGAGGTCTCTGCCACAGACGGTCAACAGGCCGTTCAGGTGATACATCCCGTTCAGGTCTGCTTCCTCCCGCAGCTTCCGCCGGGGCAGACGGGTGCTCAGGGCCGGGAAATTCCGGGCCGAAAAGTTGATGCCCGCGCTGTACTCTGCCTCGGTGCAGCTGTACGTCTCGTTCAGCCCGCCGAACACCCGCAGCATATTCCGGGTGTTTTTCAGGCCGTTCCGGTTCGAAAGTATCATCTTTCTCCCTCCTTACCAGCGCCAGCTGCAGCCCCGGGCGGGCAGATTCTTCCGCCGCAGCCACGCGGCCAGTTCGGCTAAGATGCTGTTGTACTGGGCCTGCTCACCGGCGTACCGGTCGTTCTCGCCCAGCGCGGCGTCCGTCATGGCGCACAGATAGTGCGGGTACAGGCTGTCGAAGGGCGGCGGCACCAGCAGCACGTCGTCATCCCGCAGACCGTTGTCCCACGCAATGTCCGCGCCCACGCCCTCCCGGCTGTCGGCGCTGCTGGGCCGGAAAAATTTCTCCCGCAGCATCCCGTCCACCTCGCACAGCCAGCGCTGCCGGGTGCGGGCCGCGACACGGCTGCCCGGGCGCAGCTCTTCGGCCCGCTCCATCGCTTCTCCTACCGTCATAAAAAGCCTCCTTTCGCTTTTTCCAAAAAGGCCCGGCAGAAGCGGCCTTCTCCGCCGTTTCTGCCGGGCCGCGTTGTCTTATTTTACTGGGCCGCAGTCTCTGCCGCAGCGATGCGGGCGGCGGTGTACTCGTCCTGCTGTTGGCTGTGTTCCAGCACCTCGGCCACCTCAGGCGGCACTTCCACCTCCACGCCCCGGCGGATCTTGTAGTTCACGCCGTTGACGCTCACGAACAGATCGCCCTTGTACCGGCTGTTGTCCTTGAACAGCCGGATGCGGACATCCTTTTTTTCTGCCATAGCTTCTCCTTTCCGGCTGGCTCAGTTTGCCGCCGCAGTGGTGGAATAGCTGGACACGCTCTCGATGCGCACCATGTACTGCTCCACCAGACGCTCGGCGGCGCGCATACCCTTCCAGCCCACAGAGGCGCGCTGGTTCAGCGGATCGTCGCCGTAGCCCAGCTGCTTGACAATGTGCTCCAGGCCGCCGCCTTCCAGCTCGGTGACGCCGTAGGCGTGGGCGCCCAGCACGAGGGTGCCGAAGACGGCCAGACCCTCCGGACAGGTAGCGTCCTTCCAGATCTTCGCCTCGCTGGTCTCGATGAAGCGGATGTTGCCCAGCTTGCCGATCTCGCCGCGGTACATGGTGTCGGGGTCGGCGTACTTGTGGGCCTCGATGAACTCCTTGCAGGTCTTGAGGTCGTAGGCGGCGTAGGGATGGATGATGGCGATGTAGCTGTCGCCGATGGGGTCAGCGTTCATCGCGCCCAGCTGTGCCGCCGCCTGGAAGAACAGCTTCGGGGTCAGGGTGCAGCTCTTGTCCAGCGCCTTGCGGCTGGTGACGGCAGTCTCGGTGCCGTCTGCGGAAAGCTTCGGCGCATAGATGACGTTGGTGCCGCCGGCCAGCACATCGCGGGTGATGCTGTCCATGGTGCGGCCCGCCTGGCTTGCCAGAACGCGGGTGGCCTGTACCACATTGTTGTCGATGGCCGTCATCTGCAGCACATCGGTGAGCGGAGTCCAGCCGCCGTACTGGTGCAGGTCGCTGGTGATGGTGGTCACGTTCAGGGTCTGGCCGTTGGGAGTCACGCCCTCGGTCAGCGGGGTATCGGCCTTGGGCAGGCTGTCGTACTTGCGGAACTCAATGGTCTTGCCGCCGTTCTGGGGTACGGGATAGTAGTCCGCAAACTGGTCATGCACCAGACGGGGCTCTGCCTGGTCAATGAGGCGCTTCTCGTAAAAGGTCTTCATCTCGTTGGTCATGGTGCCGGTGGTGTTCTGCAGGCTGGCAGAAGGGTCGGCAAAGAGCTGGAGGTCCATCTTCAGATTGTAGCTTTTCATGTCATTTGTCCTTTCTGTTATTCATCGATTCTTGGCTCCCCTACTAGGGGAGCTCCGCGAGGCGCTGACGAAGTCAGACCGACGCGGTGAGAGGTTAAAAACTGATCTTCACCCCGTGCATCGCACGGCGTTCCAGTGCCTCACGCTGGGCGCGGGTCATGCTGGCCACATCGGCCCGGGTGATGGCCGCACCGCCGGGGCTGGTACCATTTTCCGCCGGGCGGGCCGACCGCTGGCGGATGCGCTCCACAACGCCCTGCTCCACGGTCTGGGCGGTCTGACGCAGAGCGTCGTTGTAGTGGGCCAGACGGTAGGCGTCACCCATCCGCATCCCGGGCAGCTCCATCAGGCGGCGCATCTCGGGGTTCGCCAGCTCCTGCTTGAGCGAAAAATCCGGCATATCCCGGCGAAGCATCGCCTCTTCCGCCGCCCAACGGGCGTGGAGGGCGCGGACGGTGTTCGCGCCCTCTCTCAGGCCCGGGATGGGCGGCAGCGGCGCAGGGCGTTCGGGCGGTGAGGAACGCTCTTCCGGCTCCTGCGGTGCTGCCGGTGTCGGCACATCCGAAGCTTCCCGGCCCTCATCCGCCTTCATCGTCCCGGAGGCGATGGCCTGCTGAGCCTGTGCATGGCTGAGGGCAGGAGCGGAAGGGGCGGCGGCATCGCCCTCTGCAAACATCTGCAGATCCACCATCGACTGTTCTCCCCGTCCGCTCAAATCGGCGAAGCGGACATTGTCCGGGTAGCGTTCTGCCAGCAGAGCAAAGCCCGCCTTTGCAAATTCGAACGCCCCCTCCACCCACGGCTTCTGGGGTGCCGCCGCCGTCACGGCCAGACGCGGGCCGTCCGGCTCGTCCCACACGCCGCTTCTGGTGCCTTCCTCGCCCGCCAGCAGGGCGCAGAGGGTCTGCATCAGGGTGCTGGCCCCCGCACACACGATGTCCTGCCCGGCGGGGGCATAGCCCGCGTGGCCCGAAGCTTCCAGCCGGCAGGTGGGGCCTGGCATCGAAAAGG
>OASY01000396.1_pt1 | contig 31224 bp, 27 predicted proteins | sample 1501231 | NCBI WGS metagenome assembly OASY01 (sample SAMEA2579917, study PRJEB22360) | human gut metagenome | biome: human gut; feature: human-associated habitat; material: faeces | place: Denmark | collected 2008/2010 | reverse complement strand
CTTTTTGAAATTCCTTAATTGCATTACGAGTAGATTATACTTCCGATAAGGAAAATTATCGTCACATAAATGGAGGGGGATTATAAATGGATTACAAAACGCAAAGAATTATATACTAAAGTCTAAAGTCAAAGGAAATTCTTATAAGTTGCGTATTTAAGGGCAAGATGGTATACTGTAGAGCATGAAAGCTAATATACTACACAGAAGCAGAATGAGAAAGAGGTTTTAAAATGGATCAAAATCAAAGCTCATATTCAATGGAGGCGCAGATCGAGCAGTTCAGAAGTGACTGGCGAAAGACAAATGGCAGGATCATCGGCGTATTTACACTACTGATCCTGGCGGGGCTTCCTATTGTGTATCAGGATTATTATTTTAATATTTTAGTTGTAAAATATTACTATTACTGTGCCATGGTCATTGGGATGGCAGCGTTTACCGTAATTGCTGCTATTATTTATATACGCCGGGATCGTCTCTGCTATGAGGGAGAAACGCTGAAAACGATACGCAGAGACAGCAAACTCTCATCCCTGAAAGCGACGGACTGGGCTATGGTTGCATTTGCATTGTTGGCTGTAATCTCCACACTTCAGTCAGAGTACCGTTATGAGTCTTTCTGGGGAAATGAAGGAAGGTATTGCGGTCTGTTTTTGATTCTGTTATATACGATGTGTTATTTTATGGTAACACGAGGCCTTGATTTTAAACGGTGGTATGCAGATGTGTTTTTGGGGGCAGGTGTGATCGTTTGTTTGCTTGGCATTCTGCACTTTTTTAATCTGGATCCGCTGGGATTCAAAAAAAATATTTCCCCGGATGATTATTCCATTTTTGTATCTACATTGGGGAATATCAACACATATACATCCTACATTGCCCTTCCAGCAGGTATAAGCGCTGTGTTATTTGCCTCAGAGGACAATATTAAGCGCAGGCTATGGTACTATATCTGCATGGTTCTTGCATTCATGGCGTTGATTATGGGGGTTAGTGATAACGCTTATCTGTCTTTGTTTGCTCTTTTGGGACTGCTGCCTTTGTATTTGCTGAAAGACAGAAAAGGGCTCAACGCCTATACAGCAATTCTGGCCACATTTTTCACAGTTCTGGTTTTAATTGCCGGGATTGAAAATGCGTTTGGAGATAGGGTTCAGGAGATCAGCGGAATCTTTAATCTCTTTACCCGATTTTCAGGACTTTGGGTCGCTGCTCTCTTCTTGTGGATGCTGACCGCCGCGCTGCACATCCGTAACCGGAAACTGGAGCAGCTGGGCCGCCCGATGGGCATGAAAAAATGCTATCGGTATCTGTGGCTGGGATTGATCCTTTGTGTAACTGCCATTATCCTGTTTGTGCTGTATGATGCGAATATTGCGGGAAATGGCGAACGATACGGCTCCATTGCCAACTATGTTGTACTGAACGATTCCTGGGGAACAGACCGGGGGTATGTATGGCATCTGGCTATAAGGATATATAACAGTTTTCCGCTGAGCCATAAGCTGTTCGGATATGGCCCTGATACATTTGGTGTCATTACAGTGGAGAACTATTATAATGAGATGGTAAGCGCGTACAATCAAAAATATGAAAGCGTCCATAATGAATATCTGCAGTATCTGGTTACCATAGGGGCTGTGGGGCTGATTGCCTATCTGGCATTCCTGGGAACATCCCTGGTGCGGATTGTGCGTACCGGACTAAAAAATCCGGTCGTGATGGCATTTGCGTTTGCTGTTATCTGCTACTGTATACAGGCGCTGGTAAATATCAGTGTGCCAATGGTAATGCCTCTTATGCTGCTGATGATTGTGATGGGGATTGCGGCAGAAAAAACACAATAACATATGAGACAGGATTTAAAGGATTGGAGAGAACAGTTAGCTGTAAACTTCAATCCTTTTTTGTGGAAGAAATTTCATCATTTAATAAAATATTAAAGTATTTCCAAGTGTTTTATCTATTTGTAAAGTTGCGAAAAGCAGTATTAGATGGTATACTGTACAAAGGTTTTATGTACCTTCACACAGAAAAAAAACCTTATTATGAATGGAAAACAGAGAATTGAGTGAAAATATATTATGAGAGAAAATAAAACGAAGGAACGGTATAAGCGCCTGATTAAGCTGAATTTTGGGGCTGTTATGATGCTGGGCTTGTGCTCGCTGTATGCGGTGATCTGGAGCGGCTATTATAACGAAACAATTCTTCAGGCACCATTTTATCGCCGCGGCAATTGGGTTATGGTGCTGATTTATGGAATTCTGCTGACGTTTTTTATGAATACATATGGCGGATTTAAGATTGGCTATCTGAAAAACGGGAATTTAATCTACTCGCAGATTATTTCCGTGCTGTTTACTAATGTGGTAACCTACCTTCAGGTTGCTGTGATTGATAGACGTTTTGTTAATCCGGTGTATTTATTGCCTCTGACGGTTGCTGAGATTGTTTTTATTGTAATCTGGACTATGGTGTTTCAAATGGTATACCGCAATATGTTTCCCCCAAGAAAAATGCTGTTTGTAGAGGGGGAGCGTAAGGATTATCATCTGATGGATAAGATGAATGCACGGGATGACAAATATCAGATATGTGAGATCATTTCTTATAAAAAGGGAGTATCGGTTATTAAAAACAGAATGAATTTGTACGACGCTGTAGTGATTGGAGATATACCATCCCATGAGAGAAACCTGCTGTTGAAATATTGCTATGCTGTTGGTATCCGAAGCTACAGTGTTCCCAAAATATCAGATGTTCTGCTGCGCAGTTCGGATGAACTCAATTTGTTTGATTCACCGTTACTGCTATCCCGTAATATGGGATTAAGTATTGAGCAGCAATGGCTGAAACGCATGGAGGATATCATCCTTTCGCTGATAATGCTGATCTTATTTTCTCCTGTTTTTATTATTGCGGCAGTCAGTATTAAATGTACAGACAGAGGGCCGGTGTTCTACAGACAGAAAAGGCTGACAAAAGATGGAAAGAACTTTATGATTTATAAGTTCCGAACAATGGTTGTTGATGCTGAGGCAATGTCAGGGCCTGTGCTTGCTTCTGAAAGAGATCCAAGGATTCTGCCGATCGGAAGGATTCTGCGTGCAACCCGCATGGATGAACTGCCTCAGATACTGAATATTCTGAAAGGGGAGATGTCCCTCGTAGGTCCTCGGCCAGAGAGACCTGAGTTAGCGGAAAGAATTGAAAAAAATATTCCGGAATTTTCGTACCGTTTGAAGGTAAAGGCAGGATTGACGGGATATGCACAGGTTTATGGAAAATATAACACAACGTCGTATGATAAACTGAAACTGGATCTGATGTATATTCGAAAGTACTCGATGTTATTGGATTTGAAGTTGATTTTGATGACGCCCAAAATCATGTTTTTAAAAGAAAGTACAGAGGGTGTTTCCAGCGATCCCGATGTGGCAGAGTAACAGGAGAAAACCAGTGAAAAAGAAAAATAATGCCAGAAAGAATATCAAAATTGCTCATGTATTGAAATCATCCGTTTATTCCGGGGCAGAGAATGTAGTTTTAACGATTATCCGGGAACTTTGGGATGAATTCGAATTTGTTTATATTGCCACAGATGGCCTGATCAGAAAAAAACTGGAAGAAGAGAATGTACCATTTATTCTTCTGGAGAAATTTACGAGGAGAGATCTGGCAAGAGCAGTGAGATATTTTTCGCCAGACATTATTCATGCGCATGACTTTTCAGCGACGGTATTGTGCGCACTTTTACCGGGGCGATTTCGTCTTATTTCACATCTGCATTATGATCCGCCGTGGGTGAGAAAATGGAACCTGAGGACACTGGCATATTGGGGGATCTCTTATAGGATAGAAAGTGTTTTGGCTGTCTCTGAGTCGAGTTTTCGGCATATGGTTTTTTCAAAACGGCTGTTATTAAAGTATGAATTGGTTGGAAACCCTGTTAATGCCTCCAGGATACAGATGCTTGCACAGGAGTGGGATGAGTCTGTGGAACATGCATCGGGCAACAGGGAGGGGGAAACATGTTGCGATCTGCTCTTTGTGGGAAGGCTGGTAGAACAGAAAAATCCCCAGAGGTTTATCCGGTTGGTGGGTGAACTGAGGGACAGAGGATGGACAGATATCCGCGCATGGATGTTGGGAATCGGAGAACTCAAAGAAGAATGTAAAAAAATGATTCAGAATCTGAAACTTGATAAACAAATAGAAATTATGGGATATAAGGATAATCCATATCCCTGTATGAAGCGATCAGGAATCTTGTGTATAACATCGCGTTGGGAAGGGTTTGGACTGGTTGCGATAGAAGCTAATATTTTGGGAGTTCCAGTAATATCCACAGATAATTCTGGATGTACGGATATTTTTGGGCAGGATGCTGCTGAAATTTGCCGGACAGATAAGGAGTTTTCAGATCGTCTGCTGATGCTCCGGCAATCAAAAGAGGAATATGCTCTATGGAAAAAAAGAGCGCTTCAACGGGGGGAGAGATTCAATAATACAGATAGTTATATGAAAAAGCTTATAAAAGTATATATGGGGGAATGAGGAAAGCGGATTGAAAAGTGTTGTGTACGCGTGCAATGATGCATATATAAGACAAACGCTGGTTTCCATGGTATCTTTAATTCAATATAATCCAGAAGTAAAGATATATTTGATAGGAGACCGCATTTCAAAACAAAATGAACAATGGCTCTGCGATGTGTTGTCATACTATCATAAATCTGTGATCATGATTGGTTTAGGGGATATATTGCCTGATATAAGGTGGAATGAAAAAGATCGCCATCCTAAAACCGTTTATGCAAAATTGTTTATGGAAAATGTAATTAAAGAAGACAGGGTTCTGTATCTGGACAGTGATGTGATTGTTCGGGAATCTCTGGATCCTTTATTTGAGCGTCCTATGGAAAACGAGTATGCAGCTGGAGTGATGATGCCCTATTCGGCAAAGCTTAAGGAGCGTATATCTGCGTATCATGGAGAACCATATATCTGTGATGGGGTAGTGTTGCTTAATCTGTCTTACTGGAAAAGAAATAGAATGACAGAAAAATGCGTTCAGTATATTCTCCGTTTTGGAGGCAATCCTCCAATGCTGAGTGAAGGCGTTCTAAACCATGTATGTCGTGGCAGAATTGGGATTTTGGAACCTAAATATAATCTGATGCCTTCTATGATAGAGTACAGTCTGACTCAGATTCGCCAGCTTTTTGGAGCAGACTGCTATTATGAAGATGAGCAGGCGATAAATATAGCCAGGGAGACTCCGGCTATTATTCACTTTATGAATGAACTGTATAACAGGCCCTGGTATGAGCCATGTGGACATCCATGGAAACAGTCCTATCTGCAGACAGAGCGGGAGGCTTTGGGAAAATGTGAAATATGTTTAAGACCATTAAGCAGACATACAAGATATACCATGTGGTTGAAAAAACACTTGCCATTTTCAGTATTTTCGATGCTATATCATATAAAGAATAGGAATTAGCAAATATGAGACTAAAAAGGTTGATCAAAAAATTCAGACGTGTGTGGAAGGAAGACGGGGGGGTTACCGCCTTTGCACGTGTTCTGCATTTTGTTGGAAATGTAGAAGGACGAAAAGTACGAAAACAAGATATCAGAAACGCAAGAAAAAATCATGGAAAAGTATTATTCATCAATGGCTGCTGTGTGGAACATCCCACACGGTATCGTGTCTTTCACCAGATGGAACAGCTGGAGATGGCAGGAATTGCCTGTGCTAAGGTATATTTTGAAGACATAGAACTGCAGATGGAACAAAATTACGAGTTTTTTATTTTTTACCGCTGCGAATGTACAGAAGATGTTGAAGCCTTTATAAAACTGGCAAAGAGCCATGGAAAAAAAGTATGCTTTGATGTGGATGATCTTGTAACGGATACTATATATACAGACCAGGTTCCATTTGTACAGGAATTGTCAACAGAGAACAAAAAAATCTTTGATACAAGCGTGAGGCTGATGGGAAAAACACTGAGCCTTTGCGATATGGCAGTTACAACGACGGCGGCTTTAGCGAAAGAACTGGGCAGAAGTGTGCCGATAACATATATAAATCGTAATACTGCATCAAAAGAAATGGTTGAATGTGCTGAAACTGCATACCATCAAAGGGAAAAGGATCAAAAAAGAATATGGCTGGGTTATTTTAGTGGAAGTTTGACACATAATAAAGATTTTGAGATAGTGAGGCCCGTACTAGTACGTATACTGAAAAATTATCCTCATGCGGGAATATTATTGGTGGGAGAACTGGACGCATCGGATGAATTGAACCAATTTTCGGAAAGAGTAAGAAAACTAAAAACAACGGATTGGAGAGAACTTCCAGAGTTGATTGCCCGGGCGGACATTAACCTTGCTCCTCTGGAAGATACGCTGTTTAACCGTGCTAAATCCGAATTAAAATGGTTTGAAGCAGCTCTGGTAAGAGTTCCTACAGCAGCAAGCAGCATTGGGGCTTTCAGCGAGATGATCAAAGATGGAGAGACGGGAGTTCTTTGTGGGAACACTGAGAAAGAATGGTATGAAAAGCTGGCAGAACTGATTGAGAATGGGGCAATGCGGGAAAAAATTGCTCAAAACAGCTATCAGTTTGTAAAACAGCATTGTACAACAGAAGGAACATGTTTTGCCTATTCTCGTTTTATAAGCAGCAATTTATAAAGTAATGAACAAGACAGCAGCCATTTGATTGAGGCTGGAAAAGACAGCTTGCTACAAGGAGTATTGAATGAAAACCATATGGATTTATTTGAAGGTGATAGCCGCAGTGATCGTTTTATCAGTAATTCTGTATTTTGTTGGAGGAAAAGAACTGCGGTATTCTGAAGTTGTAAAAGAACTGCAGGGGGCAGAAGATATACTGCCGGATCCGGAATCTGGAACTGTGATTGAACAGCAGGTTTCTGTTCCCATGGATGCGTTGAATTCTGTAAGTCTGCGACCTTTTACTTATGGAAGAGAGAACATGGGAACTTTGGATATTCAACTGCTGGATGGTGACGGAAAGCCGGTAATGAGTCAACAGATGAGCGCTTCTGACTGCAGGGATGATGCTCCTTATGTAATACATTTGGCAAAAGGAATTCCAGTTAAAAGAAATTCATTATATACGCTGCGTATTGTGTTATATGAAAAACAGGGATTAAATCCCACATTTTATTACTCAGCTTATGAAGAAGGCGCAGAGGAAAATGGAAATCTGACTATTGATGGAGTTCCGGTTGACGGAGAGCTTGCTGTTGGAATGGACGGGCTGAGAGAACAGATTCCCGGTTCGTATTATTGGATGGCAGTTGTGCTAGTTGTCATCGCAGTGATTATATATATGCAGTGGTCGGGATATCGGGCAAGGCAGGGAAAATTTACTATAGCCACACTGCTCATTACAATATGGAAAAAATATGCTTTTTTAATTCAGCAGCTGGTAGCAAGAGATTTTAAAGTAAAATATAAGCGTTCTGTTCTAGGATATTGTTGGAGTTTTTTAAATCCCTTATTAACCATGACAGTACAGTACATTGTGTTTTCAACGATTTTTAAATCCGGGATTGAAAATTACCCTGTTTATCTGCTTTCAGGAAATATTATATTTACATTTTTTACAGACGCTGTTGGCCAGGGGCTGATGTCTATTATAGGGAATGCCTCACTGATAACCAAGGTGTATGTGCCCAAATATATTTATCCTGCTACAAAGGTAATTTCCTGCTCCATTAATTTATTTATTTCACTTATACCTCTGCTTTTGGTTACAATATTGACTGGAGGGAGAGTTAATATGACGCTGCTGCTGCTGCCATATGCATTGATTTGTCTGCTGATATTTTGCATGGGTATGGTTTTATTACTTTCAGCGGCGAACGTATTTTTCAGAGATGTTCAGTATTTATGGGGAATCATCAGCCTGGTATGGATGTATGCCACACCCCTGTTTTATCCCGCAGAAATTATTCCGCTGCAGCTTCGTTTTATTCAGACCCTGAATCCCATGTTTCATATTATCAGCTTTGTGCGTTCAATTCTGATTGATGGTGTGTCACCGGGACCGATGTGTTATCTGAATTGCCTTTTGGGAGCTGCGATTGCACTTGTGATAGGAGCAGGTGTCTTTAAAAAAGCGCAGGGCAAATTTGTGCTGTATATATAAGTAGTGGTATAAGCTGAATGAGAGGGATGCCGATGATAGAAGTTAATAACGTTTCCATGCGTTTTCGTATGGCAAATGACCGTGTAAACAGTCTGAAAGAGTATTTTGTAACGTTGATGGAACGTCGCTTGAAATTTGAAGAATTTCAGGTGCTTGATAGGATCAGCTTTGATGTTTCAAGGGGAGAAGTAGTTGGGATTGTAGGAAAAAACGGAGCAGGGAAGAGTACTCTTTTAAAAATTATTGCAGGTGTTTTAAAACCTACAGAGGGGAATGTAAGGGTTCAGGGCAATATCGTGCCAATGCTTGAACTTGGAGCAGGCTTTGACGGAGAACTCTCAGGAAAAGAGAATATATTTTTAAATGGCGCGATCTTAGGATATGGAAAGGAATTTCTGGAAAGCAAGTATGAGGAGATTCTTGCGTTTTCGGAACTGGGAGATTTTATCAACATGCCAATTCGGAATTATTCTTCTGGTATGATGATGAGACTGGCGTTTTCTGTAGCAACGGTGGTAGAACCGGAAATTCTGATTGCAGATGAAATACTGGCTGTTGGAGATGAGGGATTTCAAAATAAAAGTAAGGCTAGAATGATCGAACTAATGGGAGGAGGAACCACGGTCCTGTTTGTATCGCACAGTATTCAACAGATAGAAGAGATGTGTGACAGGGTTATATGGCTGGAAGACCATAAAATAAAGATGGATGATGAAGCCAGTTACGTATGTTCAGAATATAGAAAATACTGGAACGAATGAAAAGGAGGAATAATGATATGATAAAGGTACTGATAACGGGCGCAAACGGATATATTGGCCAGCATGTGGTAGATAAGGCAATAGAAAAGGGATATGATGTGGTTGCCTGCGATCTCGTAAACGTAGGAATTAATTCCAAAGCTGTGTTTTCAGATACGAATATTTTTTCGGGTGAAAAGAATTTGTATGAAAGGTTAGGGTCGCCTGATATCTGCATTCATTTGGCATGGCAGGATGGATTTGCTCATAATGCCCCAAGCCATATGAAAAATCTGGACAGTCATTATGAATTTCTGATGAATCTGGCAGATTCAGGCTGCCGGCATATTGCCGTTATGGGAAGCATGCATGAAGTGGGGTATTGGGAGGGAAAAATAGATGAGAATACGCCCTGCCGCCCGCTGTCATTGTATGGTGTGGCTAAAAATGCCCTGCGTCAGGCGCTGCAAATACAGGCGCAGAGTAAACGGTTTAATTTATACTGGCTGCGCGCCTATTACATTTTGGGGGATGACGGAAGAAACCATTCTATTTTTACAAAACTGCTTGATGCGGCTAAAAATGATAAGAAGGTGTTTCCATTTACATCCGGGAAAAATAAATATGACTTCATTGATGTAGCAGAATTAGCGGAGATGATTGTGGATGCTTCTGTACAGGATAAATATACAGGAATTATCAATGTATGCAGCGGTAATCCGGTTTCATTGGGTGACCAGGTGGAGGCATTTATTAAAAAGAATAAGCTGGATATAGCATTGCAATATGGTGCATTTCCCGATCGTGCATATGACAGTCCGGTTGTATATGGCGATAACACGATTATTCGTGAGATACAAAAAAACATGAAAAGAGAGTGAAAAAATGATACTGCCGGATAAGAAGATAAAACGTCTTGGAATATATTTTTTCTTCGATAAAGATGGAATCGTAGATCAATTTATTACATATTTCCTTGCAGATCTGGTGAAATCCCTGGATCGGCTTGTGATTGTCTGCAATGGAAAACTGACATCACAAGGAGAGGATCGGTTAAGAGAATATACAAATGAGATTCTGGTACGTGAAAATAAAGGGCTGGATGTATGGGCATATAAAACAGGGCTTGAATATGTAGGCTGGAAAACGTGTGAGACATACGACGAACTTGTTTTGTGCAACAGTACAGTAATGGGGCCTGTGTTTCCTTTTGAGGAAATGTTTTCCAAAATGAGGGAGTATGATGTAGATTTCTGGGGAATTACAAAAACACACCGGATAGATGGATATGATTTTGGATATAATCCCTATGGCTATCTGCCTGAACATATACAATCCTATTTTATCGTATACAGGAAAAGTCTGATCCAGTCAGAGCAGTTACAGCATTATTGGGACACTATGCCTGAGATTCAATCATATAATCAGTCTGTGGGGTTGTATGAATCTGCCTTTACAAAGCTGTTTGCAGACAAAGGGTTTAAATGGGACGTATACGTCAATACAGATGATTTTGAGGGGATCACGGATCAGCCAGTTATGTTTTATCCCAAAAAACTCATCAGCGAGAGGCATTGTCCAATATTTAAACGCAGATTATTTTTTCACTCTTATAAAGATATGCTTAATCATACAGCAGGGGAAACTTCGCTTCTGCTCTATGATTATCTTGTTGCTGAAAAGTTATATGATATTAATATGATATGGGATAATATTTTAAGATCGTATAATCTTGCGGATATATCCAGGCAGCTGCATCTGAATTATACATTGTCTACAGTAGAGGCAGATACTGAGCGTGTAAACCATATTTTAAAAAGAGAAAAAACAGCTTTGGTCATGCACCTTTACTTTATGGACATGCTGGAAGAGTCCTTTCAGCTGGCAGCGTCAATGCCTTCAGAAACAGATGTGTATATTACCACAAATACGGAAGAGAAAAAGACTGTAATCGAACGTATTTTTCAGAAGCTTCCCTGCAGCAAACTTCAGGTGAAGGTGATAGAAAACAGAGGAAGAGATGTCAGCGCGCTTCTGGTAGGAATGCGAGAGGTTGTCAGGGAATACGATCTGGTCTGCTTTTCACATGACAAGAAAACGGCGCAGAGCAATCCCGGATCGGTGGGGCTGAGTTTTGCATATAAGTGTTATGCCAATGTTCTGTATAACAGGGCATATGTTGAAAATGTGATTACTCTCTTTGATGAGAATCCAAGAATGGGCATGCTTGTCCCTCCGGCTCCGTTGCATGGTGAATATCGGGAACTGTATGGGCAAAGATGGGGTATGAATTATTCCAATACAAAGAAATTGTGTAAAGAATTGGGGATCCGTGTTCCTATGAGCGAGACTGAAAATCCAATTGCGCCATATGGAAGTGTATTTTGGTTTCGCCCAAAAGCAATGAAAAAAATATTGGATAAAAATTGGACATTTGAAGATTTTCCACAGGAACCGCTGGCAGTTGATGGTACGATATCTCATGCAATAGAGCGTTTATATGGTTTTGCTGCCCAGGCTGAGGGATATTATTCAGCCATAGGTATGAGCGATGTATTTGCCCGAATTGAATATACAAATTTAGATTATTATGTGACCCATCTGCCAAATGATATTGAAAGGGAATTGAGAGAACGTTTAGATGCCATGTATGCTTCTACTTCCTGGAAAGTGTCAAAGCCAGTCAGGATTTTAGGGGAACTGGTTAAAAAAATGAAAAAGCGCAAATTAGAGAAAGGGAAAGTCTGAATGGACAAACGATCAGGCAGATAAGAGAATGATTTTAAACAGTAACAGCCAAAGGCAGGGAATCTTTTTCTTTTATGACCCCGAGGGGATTGTAGACGATTATATCATATATTACCTGAAAAATATGATTCCGTATTTTAATAATATTCTGGTAGTATGTAATGGAAAACTAATGCCGGAGGGCAGAAAAAAACTGGAACAACTGGAGCGGATTACAGTATTAGTACGGGAAAATAAGGGATTTGATGTCTGGGCATATAAAACGGGAATTGAGTATCTGGGATGGGACAGGCTGCAGAACGAGATTGATGAACTTATTATGTTTAACTTTACTATTATGGGGCCGGTAGATTCTTTTGATGATATGTTTTTGGAGATGCAGCAGAGGGATCTGGATTTTTGGGGGGTGACAATCCACAATGGAGCCGGTTTTGATCCGTGGGGAGTGATGGAAGAGGGTAAAATCCCGGTTCATATTCAGTCTCATTTTATTGCTGTGCGAAAAAGGATGCTTTCTTCTTTTGAATTCCGTACATATTGGGAAAAGATGCCGATGATAAAGCGATATGAAGAGGCAGTTGGGCTGCATGAGGCCGTGTTTACAAAAACGTTTGAGGAAAGTGGTTATACATGGTCGGTATATGTTGACACAGAAGATTTGCTGAAGGAAACGTTTTATCCTATGTTTAATATGCCGGTGGATTTGATCAGGAACAGAAAATGCCCCTTTTTTAAGCGTAAATTGTTTATTCATGACTGGAACTCCTGTGTGGATGAAAATGGATTTCATGCGGGAGCAGAGCTGTATCAGTATCTGAAAAATCATACGAATTATGACACAGACATGATTGTAAAGCACATTCTGCGCACAGGAAACCTGGAGAATTTTGTAAACGCTGTCAATTCGAGATTTATTATTTCCTCAGAGTCAGAGATGCGGGGCGAAGGCAAAACCCAGGAACCGGGGAAAATCGCTTTTATCATATCCATCAATGAGGATAGCCATAATTACTTAAATTCATATTTAAAAAATATACCAGATGGAATCAATTGTTATATTCTTGCAGCATCGCAGAAGATATTTGACCATATAACAGGATACAATGAAAAACTGCGTTATACTTTTGTAAAGCAGGAGTCGGAGAAAAGGAGTATCCAGTGGATCCAAATACTGGACAGCATATATGACAAATATGAGTATATATGTAAATTGGATGATGTAAGCGGCAACTATTTTGAAACATTGACCAATATACGTTCATTTGCGAAGATTTCCTATGACTGCATGATAAATTCCAGCGGTTATGTTTCTCAGGTAATTGAGGCTTTCCGAAAAAATCCGAGTTTGGGCATACTGTTTCCCCTTTTGCCGGTACACGCAGATTATTTTGGGTTGGCAGGCAATGAATGGGGTGGAAAAAAGAATTATGAAACAGTATGCAGGCTTTTAGAAAAGCTGGATTGTGAAGTACCGGTTTCATACGGAATCAGGCCTGTAGTTAGCCTGAGCGGTTGTATGTGGTTCAAAACAGCAGCATTAAAGCGGATTCTGCCCTTTGAAGAAAAAAAATGGATGCCAGATAAAGAGGAACGTGTGTGTGCACACGGCAAAGAGGAAGGCAGTATGCCTGAGTTATGGAAGGCTTTGTGTGATAAAGAAAAGTATATTTGGGCGTATATTGGGCAGAAGAGCGGTTATTACACCAGTTATGTATGCCCGGAAAGGACGGCTGCCAATATGATGGTAAATCAAGATAATATTATAGGAAAAATTAACCATGATATGCAGAATAAAGAGGCGCTTCGTATGTTCCTGTTTTCAGCATCCGCTGATTTTATAAATATAGAGGCAAACTTTGACACAGGGGCTGGATATATTCATAAAAATATGCAGACAGAAGTTGTTCTGCGTAAGAAGTATTCCTCGGATCATCTTGCAGTACGCTTTAAAATTCTGCCGGAAACAAAGGAGATTGTAATTAATGTTGCCAATGGACTGATGTGTATGTGTAAAAATATTAAGTTTAAGTTTTATGACAAGGATAATTTTGAGGTGAAAACACATTACACGGTAGAAAATAATGCCGATTGTCGTCTGGGAAAAGATATTGATGTATTTTATCATCCTGCAACAGAGTATCGGTTAAAAGGCAGCTTTGAGGCTGCTGACGCCATTGTTATTTCTATGAAACAGCTGGCAGTCATACCTGTTGTACATGGAATAAAAGAGCAGAAGAGATCATGGCGGCTGTTTCGCTAGTATTTATTGGAAATAAAAAGTGGTAAGGAGATTAGTTCCATGACTGGGATTGATAGGAATAACATAAAAGAAAAAGTTTGTATAATATTGCCATGGATTTGTGTAGGAATAATTGGTCTGGTATTTATCTTTCTGTTTAGCTATACAGATCAGATCAATACAGTAAGACAATCCATTGAATTTACAAATGAAATTTTAAAAGGAAATTTCACAGGTGGTTACCAGGCTGTTATAGACTTGGTTGGAACTGAGGGAAATTGGGACATTCCGGCTGCATATGAACCATTCACATATATTATTGTTGGAATTTTTAGTTTCCCGATTGTTTTGCTGTATCATTTTGGATTTATTGATTTACCATTAATGACTTTCAATAGATTTGGGCAGGGATGGTTTGCATTATATGTAAAAATGCAGCAGCTGTTGCTTATTGCAGGAACTGCATTGACAATATATAATATCTGTAAAGTCTGGGGAAAAGACAAAGACGAATCTAAAAATGGTGTTTTATATTTTGTTTCAGGAACAAGTTTCCTTTATTACGCACTGGCTATAGGGCAAATGGAAATATATGTGGTATTTTTTTCCATGCTGGGAATTTTGTATTGGCTTAAGAAGGATAATAAAAAGTTTATCCTCTGTTTTGCTCTAGCTATTCCAATTAAAATGTTTGCATTGATGATTTTTTTCCCTCTTATCCTTATTAGGGAAAAAAGAATATGGAAGGTTATTGTTAATCTTCTGTCTGGTTGCTCAATTTGGATTATTTTAAAACTATTATTCCACTCTAATGCAGCATACAGGCTTTCAGTGTCAGAACCAAATCAGAGGATGTTGGACACGATCTTTGCAAAACAGCTGTCTGGAGGCAATAGCGGAGTATCAGCAATTCCTATTTTTCTGATGTTGTATATTTTAGTATGCCTGTGTGTCTATTTTATTAAATCTAAGAAATTTGAGAACTATTTTGCTGTATTCATTCCTTTTGTAATATATGCATTGTTGTTCTGCTTTGTAGGTCACTATCCTTATTGGATTGTACTTATAACGCCATTGTTACCTCTGATAATGGTATGGAATCCCGAAAAAAGAGATGGGAATATGCTCATTGCAACTATAGTGGGCATATGTTATAATATTACCATAGTTTTTTATCATACTTGGGCATTCAATGCAAAAACATGTATTGACACGAGTTTTACGCCTGTTCTGTTTGGACGGAGGATTTTAAGTGAAATAAAACATGAAACAGTAGCGGATATATTTCAGAATACAGTGGCTGGAAAACTGGTTCCTGCGTTTACTGCTTTTTATGTAGCTGGATTTTTGTGGTTAATAATATATAATATGCCGCTTGATTCTTTGAAGAATAAAATAATCAGCTTAAAAATAAAGGGTGTTATTTTTTTCAGAATTTTTGCAATTGTACCTTTTTTAATCCTTACATTTGCTGCATATTACTCAATTAAAGATGTGAATATAATTAATACAGCTGAAGGTACACCAATGACTTCAGGATGGAACCTGGTGTCTGAAACTGCAAAAGAATATGGCAAAAATTTATTAGTTCAAAAAGTGGAGTTTGATAAAGAGTATGACTTGACGAAATTGAAGCTGTTTTTTAGGCGAAGTGGAAATACGTTTGCTGCGTATTGTTCTTTGGACATACAGTTTGTAAATTTAGATACAAATGAAGTTTTATACTCATATAGAATAGGGTATAATGAATTGGCATGGGAGAGTTTTTCTGTTTTTGATTTGCATGGGATTCATGTGGAGCCGGATACACAATATGCGGTTAGAGTTTATCCAGAAGATGCACAGGAGAGCAGCCCAATCAATATCTGTCTTACAGAAAATGATGTTTTGCCTGGAAGTAATGCGGAATATATGGGCGGAGACAGCGGACATGATCTGTATATGGTTATTGAAGGAAAAACACAGGAGTAGGGGAACGATATGATTATTACAAAAACACCTTTTAGAATGTCCTTCTTTGGAGGGGGAACTGATTATCCGGAATTTTTCAAAGAACATGGAGGTTGTGTACTGTCTACCACATTTGATAAGTACTGCTATGTTACGGTGCGCCACCTACCGAAATTTTTTGATTATTCAAACCAGCTTACATATTCCAGAATAGAGCGTGTAAAACAGGTGGAGGATATCGAACATCCTGCAGTCAGAGAGGCTATGAAGTATCTTGATATGCATGAACTTCAGATTTCCTATGACGCGGATCTGCCCGCGAAATCGGGTTTAGGAACGAGCAGTTCATTTGCGGTAGGTATGTTAAATGCATTTCATGCGTTAAAGGGGCAGTATGTTGGAAAAATGCGCCTGGCAGAGGAGGCTATTCATCTGGAACGAGTGCTCTGTGCAGAGGACGGAGGCGTCCAGGATCAGGTGGCAGCGGCGTTTGGCGGATTTAACAGGATTGATTTTGACGCGGATGGGATTCATGTGAAGCCGTTGGTTATCTCTAATTTAAGAAAGAATATCCTACAGGAGAATCTGCTGTTGTTTTTTACCGGGTTTTCACGGTTTTCAAGTGAAATTGCAAAGGAACAAAAAAGCGCTATGAATAGCAGATTGGCACAGTTAAAAGAGATGAAGGCGCTGGTGGATGAAGCAGAAAATGTATTGACCTCCAAGAATGTTTCATTGTCTGAGTTTGGCAGGATGCTTGATTATACCTGGAGGCTGAAGCGCGGGATCGCCAGCAGCATTTCAAATTCCAGCATAGATCAGATATACGAGAGAGCGATTAAAGCCGGTGCGTTGGGAGGAAAGCTGCTGGGTGCCGGCGGCGGTGGATTTTTTGTCTTTTATGTAGAGAAAGAACTGCAGAATCGCGTGAAAAAGGAACTGAAGGATCTTCTGTATATTCCGTTCCGATTTGAAAATGAGGGCAGCCAGATATTATATTATAATCCAGAAGACTATGAAGCTTAGGAGGAAACTGACAGATGTTGAATTTACCATTGATGAGTAATAATATTGTAAAAGAAGATGTTGATGTGTTGATTGAGTTTTTAAAAAATACAGATATCTTCACTCAGAATAAACATGTAAGAGAATTTGAACAGAAGTGGAGCGAGTGGCTGGGAGTAAAATATAGTGTGTTTGTAAATTCCGGTTCATCTGCTAATTTCATGACAATGGCAGGGATTGCAGAACTTTATGGTCCTGGTGAAGTAATCGTTCCCACTATCACATGGGTGAGCGATATTTCAAGTGTGCTGGCAGCAGGACATACTCCGGTTTTTGTTGACGCAGATCTGTCAAATTTTGCAATGCTGGAAGAGCAGGTGATAAACAGTATTACTCCTAACACAAAGGCGGTATTTTTGACACATGTTCTTGGACTCAATGGTTTGTCTGAGAAACTGCAGCAAATTTTAAGAGAGAAGAATATATTACTGATTGAGGATGTATGTGAGTCCCACGGAACGATGATTGGAGATAAGAAGGCAGGAAGCCTGGGATTTGCGTCTAACTTTTCATTCTATTATGCCCATCATATGAGCACGATAGAAGGCGGCATGGTATGTACAAATGACGAACGGTTTTATCAGATGATGCGGATGTACCGCAGTCATGGAATGTTGAGAGAAAATACCAATGATGCATATAAAAATGAGATGCAGGCTAAATACCCGGATCTGAATCCTGAATTTATCTTTATGGTTCCTGGATATAATATGCGCAGTACAGAATTGAATGCAGTAATTGGTTTAAATCAGTTGAAACGGTTAGATAAAAATATTTCAAAGCGCAGAGAGAATTTTGAACTTTTTCTGAAAAAATTGGATTCTGCCCGGTATTTTACAGATTTTAATGCAGAAGGAAACAGTAACTATGCCATGATCGTACTGCTGAGAGAGAAGGATCCTGAGCTGTTTAAACGCCTGACAGCTCGTTTACGTGAGGAAAAGGTAGAATTCCGCAGGGGAACCGCAGGCGGCGGAAATCAGGCCCGCCAGCCGTTTCTAAGAAACAGAATGCCAGAACTGAATCCAGAAAGCTATCACAATGCAGATCATATTCACTTTTATGGCCTTTATACAGGCAATTTCCCTGATCTGGAGAAAGAGAAAATTGAAGCATTGTGTAATATTTTAAATGCTGTATAGGTGATATAAGATGGAAAAAGCATTAGTGATAGGAGCGGCCGGCTTAGTGGGCAGTAATCTGGTGCGGATTCTGCATGAGAATGGTATTGATACCACTGCTGTTATTCACAGGAGGAAACCGACAGAGCAATACAGCGGGGTCAAATATTGCTGCGCGGAGCTGAAGGACAGACAGAACTGTGATGAGTTAGTGAAGGGACATGATACGATATATATGTGCGCCTCACAGAAATTTAGTGCAGGTCTGGCCAACATCCGTCCGGCAGAACGAGTCTTTGAAACGCTGGAGATGACAGCAAATATCTTTCGGGCTGGAATCAGAAATAAGGTAAGAAAAATCATTCTTCTAAGCAGTTCATCTGTTTATGCGGATAAAGAGGATATCGTTACAGAAGAAACGAATATTTATGCAGATGATCCGGGACCGCGTTTTTATTACGCATGGCTGAAACGCATGACAGAACTTTCAGCAGAGATGTTTTACCGGGATCCGGATAATAGCGGAACAAGTTTTATTATATTCAGGCCAACGAATATTTATGGGCCTGGAGATGATTTTAATCTTGAGACATCATATGTAATGCCAGCGTTAATCCGTAAGGTGTCTGATGGATTGCTGCCTCTTACTTTATGGGGAAACGGAGAAGTCTGGCGTAATTTTATCTATGTGGATGATCTGGTTTCGGCTATGCTGTTGGCGGAAGAAAGGGCTGAGGGATTTAAGATTTATAATATTGGCTCCCAGCCTGTTCTTCTAAAGGATCTGGCTCAAATTATACTGAAAGTATCGGATGTCCCGGAAAGCCAGCTGATATTTGATACAGATAAACCCAGTTCCAAAACAAATGTAAATATATCGTTCGAAAAAATAGAGAGAGAATTAGGTTACAGGACGAAGGTATCTCTGGAAGATGGAATCCGGCAGACAAGAGAATGGTACTTGAAAAACAGGAATTTACTTAATATTTGAAGGAGCGTAATACGTATGAAAAAAGCATTGATAACGGGAATTACAGGAATGGTTGGTTCTCATTTGGCAGATTATCTGCTGGAAAATACAGATTGGGATATTTATGGGGCATGCAGATGGAGAAGTCCTTTGGATAATGTGGAACATCTGATCGACAGAGTGAACAAAAAGGACAGGCTTTTCTTTGAGTATGCAGATCTGAACGATGAAATTTCTCTCATCACTGTAGTTAGAAAGGTGAAACCAGATTATATTTTCCATCTGGCTGCTCAAAGTTATCCATTAACGAGTTTCACTGCGCCGATTGATACATTAACAACCAATGTAATCGGCACCTGCAGACTGCTGGAGGCTGTAAGGCTGTTGATGGAGGAAGATGAGGCATACAAACCGGTGGTTCATGTGTGTGCATCTTCAGAGGTCTTTGGAAAGATTCCGCAGGATAAAAAGCCGGATACAGGCATTCATGAGGACTGTCCGTTCCATCCTGCTTCTCCTTATGCAATATCAAAGGTGGGAACTGATCTGCTGGGACGGTATTATGCAGAAGCATATGGTATGACGGTAATGACGACCCGGATGTTCACGCATACTGGCCCAAGGCGCGGGGATGTGTTCCATGAGTCGACTTTTGCAAAGCAGATTGCTTTAATAGAGGCCGGTCTGATTCCTCCGGTTGTAAAAGTTGGAAACTTAAAATCATTAAGGACGTATGCGGATGTCAGGGATGCAGTAAGGGCATATTATATGTTGGTAACTGTAAATCCTGTGGCAGGAGAATACTACAATATCGGAGGTTCCTATACCTGTGAAGTGGGTGATACCCTTGATTACTTATTATCCTTGTCATCCATGAAGGATTCGATTAAGGTTGAGGTAGATCCAGAACGTTTAAGACCGATTGATGCAGACCTTCAGGTGCCGGATTGCCATAAATTTAAGGAACATTCTGGATGGGAGCCAGAGATTCCGTTTGAGAAGACCATGGAAGATCTGCTGGATTACTGGAGAGACAGGATTAAAAAACAGGGAACCTACCTGACACGCTAGGAGAAAGTAATGGATATTACAGTATCTTTATTAGCTTATGGGGAAGCAGAAAACCTAAAGGTTCTGCTTCCCAGAATAAAAAAAGCAATCAGCGCAGTTACAGACAGCTTTGAAATTCGTATTATAGACGGTGCTGTGTCAAAAGATAATACTGCGGAAGTCTGCCGTTATTTTCAGGTGGATTATGTAAATCAGGAAACACCATATTATGGCGGTGCCTATAGAACAGCAATAAAATATGCAAAAGGAGATCTGTTTGCCATTATGGATGCAGATGGTTCTCATGATCCCAAAGATATCGCACGGTTGTACGAAAAACTTCAAAGCGGATATGATGTTGTGATTGGATCCAGATATGTGAAGGGAGCCAGAACACAGGACAGCAAAAAGTCAGTCTTAATGTCGAAATGTTTAAATCTTGCATTCCGCATTGCTTTAGGATTAAAGGTCAGGGATGTTTCTAACAGCTTTCGAATTTATAAAACAGAGCCGTTAAAGAAATTGGAACTGGAATGTAACAATTATGATATGGCGGAAGAGATTTTGTTTAAACTGCAATTAAATGATCCTAAGATAAAAATGGCGGAGGTTCCCATTGTTTTCAGCAAACGGATGGAGGGAGAGTCAAAAAGAAATCTGTGGATGTTTATAATCAGTTATATTAAGAGCCTGCTTAAATTTATAGGTCTGCGTTTGGGCAGCAGGAGGGGATAGAGAAACATTATGAATTTGATTTACCAGATAATTAAATTTGGAATTGTAGGAAGCATATCATTTGTTGTAGATTACGGTATTATGATTGCTTTAACTGAGGCTGCTCATGTACCCTATTTATGGTCCTGCTGTATTTCATTTTCAGTTGCTGCTATCTTAAATTATTTATTCAGTGTAAAATGGGTCTTTGATACATCGTTTAAGAACAAAAAAACAGTAGAATTTACTGTTTTTTTGTTTATGAGTATCATTGGATTGATTCTAAATGAGCTTTTTATGTGGTTAGGTGTTGAATTCCTGCATATCCATTATACTGTAGCAAAGATTGGGGCAACTTTTTTTGTAATGATTTATAACTTTATAAGCAGGAAGTTGTTTTTGGAAAGAAAAGGAATTCAAAATGAAAGATAAAGGGCGTTATCTGGCGGGGAAGATTCATGTATTTGCAGAATTTTTATATACGTATCGGATTTTAATAGGTATTGGGGTATTGATTCTGGGTGTTGTATTTGAAATTAATGGATCTTCTTTGGGATGTTGGGAACTGTTTGCGCCAGGTGGTGAAACAGGGCGTATTCTGTCAGGAACAAGCCGATTGATCAGAAGCGACGAATGGACAGTCAGTTCGTCAATGCTGGCCTCGCAGTATAATGCCGGTTTCCCGTATTTTAATGAGGGATATAGGGCATACCTGACAGATATGTTTATTGTGTATGGGCAGCCTGTAAGAGATGCAGCGGTGATTTTTCGTCCATTTCACTGGGGATATCTGTTCCTGCCTATGGCCAAAGGTCTTGCATTTTATTGGATTGGAAAGGCAGTAGCGCTGGCTTTGGTATCGTTTGAACTGGGAATGGTTCTGGCGAACGGAAAGAAAGTGACAGCATTTTTATACGCTGTTTTAGTAACCTGCTCCCCGGCTGTTCAGTGGTGGTATGCAGTAAATGCATTTCCTGATATGCTTATATATGGACAAGCGGCTGTTTTGATAATCGCAAATTATTTTCAAACTGAAAATGACAGAATAAAAATTCTCCTGGGAGTTCTTCTGGCATTAGTCTGTGGTGCATATGCACTGGTATTTTATCCTGCCTGGCAGATACCGTTTGCCTATATTTTTGGGGGATTAGCCATCTGGATTATTATTAGAAACAGAGGGAAAATCGTCTGGAAAAAAGATGGTTGTATTGCTGCGATGACAGCAGTGATCCTGTTTGCCGGATTAGCTTATGTAGTGCTGAAATCATCTGAAACAATAAAGGCGGTATTGAATACAGCTTATCCCGGGGACCGGTGTGAAACCGGCGGAGGGGGATTGCGTCTCTTTCTGCGCTATATGGGAAATTTAATGTTTCCTTTTAAAGAGACATCGGATTATGGGATTGTTGCTCCTGAGTGGAGTGTTATGTTTGACTTTTTCCCCATGGGATGGATTCTTGCAGCCATTGTGTGGTTTAAGGAAAAGCGGAAAGATTTTCTTTTGTTTCTATTAGCTGCAATACAGGCACTCTTTTTATTTTTTATAGTATTCGGAATGAGTGAGTCTGCTGCTAAAATTACATTATTGAGTCAGTCTACTGCTGGAAGATGCTTTATTGCAGCTGGTTTTATCAATATTCTTCTTTTGATACGCGCTCTGTCTTTGACGCGTTTTTCCATGAAACTGAAATCGGCTGCCGTATGTTCAGGTCTTTTGGCATACGGAATAGTGATGCTGTCAAAGCGGTATATGTACGGAGCGTATATTGGAACCGTGGAAGGCATATTTCTGACAGTGCTGTTGTGTGCGATGTTTTTAGGTATTCTGTGTATGAAAAAGAACAGGTACCTTTGCGTGATTTTGACAGTGACTGTTTTAGGGCTGTCAGGAGGATTTGTAAATCCCATACGGACAGGTATCTATGATGTATTGGTATCTTCATTAGGTCATGCGGTGAGAGAAATAAATGACAGGCAGGAGGGAATATGGATTGATGCGACAGGCGGAGGAATGATGGGTGATTTCCTGGGCGCTGCGGGGGTATCCGTAATTAACTCAACGAACACTTATCCAGTATTGGAACGATGGAAGATACTTGATACGGAAGGTAAGTATGAAGATATCTATAATCGATATGCCCATATTGAAATAGAACTGCAGAATGCGGAAAAAACGTATTTTTCATTGCCGGTACAGGATGCGGTTCATATTAATCTGAATACAGACGATCTGCCTCTTTTAAATGTAAGGTATATACTGACTAAAAAAACGATGAGGCCGGATAATACGGATAAGGTGCGATTTATACGGGTATATGAAGATGATCTGTATAGTATATACCAGGTTGAAACGTTGGAAGGGAGGGATGTTAATGGATAAGATCGCAGTTATAATACCATGCTATAATGAGAGCCAGACGATTGGCAAAGTGGTGCTTGATTGGAAAAGGGAACTTCCAGATGCGGTTATTTATGTTTATGACAATAATTCTACAGATAAGACAGCAGTAATTGCAGAAAAAGCAGGTGCTGTAGTCCGACATGAACGCCAGCAGGGAAAAGGAAATGTAATCCGCAGAATGTTTCGCGAGATTGACGCAGAGTGTTATGTTATGATAGATGGTGATGATACCTATCCCGTAGAAAATGGAAAAGAGATGGTCAGGCTTGTACTTGAAGAACAGGCAGACATGGTTGTGGGTGACAGGCTTTCTTCCACATATTTTGAAGAGAATAAACGGCCATTCCACAATTGGGGAAACAGTATTGTCCGTTCAAGCATTAATCGGCTGTTTAAGAGTGATATACGTGACATCATGACAGGATATCGTGCATTCAGCTATCCATTTGTAAAAAGTTTTCCAGTATTATCAAAGGGATTTGAAATAGAGACAGAGATGAGCATTCATGCAGTCGATAAGAATATGACGGTTAGAAATGTAATTGTAGACTATCGTGATCGTCCGGAAGGCAGCGTGTCAAAACTGAACACATATTCAGATGGATTTAAAGTACTGAGGACAATTTTCAGATTGTATAAAAATTACCGTCCAATGGGATTTTTTGGAGGATTGGCAGTTGTATTGCTTATTGCTTCAGCATTGATGTTTTTACCGGTACTGGTTACTTATCTGGAAACAGGGCTCGTTCCCCAGTTTCCAACCCTGATTGTAAGCTGTTTCGTTGCTCTTGCAGCAATTCAGTCGTTTTTTTCGGGCTTAATTTTATCAACGATTGTAGAACGGGGACGTCAGGAATTTGAGTGGAGATTGATTGATATTCAGAAAAAAGAAGGGAGCAGTTAGTATCAATGAAAGGAATTGTACTTGCAGGAGGAAGCGGTACCCGTTTATATCCGCTGACAAAAGTGACATCAAAGCAGTTATTGCCTATTTATGACAAACCTATGATCTATTATCCGTTATCAGTTCTTATGAATGCCGGTATCAGAGAAATTCTGATTATTTCCACGCCGGATGATACTCCGAGGTTTGAGGCATTGCTGGGAAATGGAAATCAGTTTGGAATTAACCTCAGCTATAAAGTACAGCCCAGCCCGGATGGATTGGCGCAGGCATTTATTATTGGTGAGAATTTTATTGGTGACGACTCAGTGGCAATGGTGTTGGGAGACAATATATTTCAGGGACAGGGCCTGACAGAATATCTTCGAGCAGCGGCCTTGAAGGATCGGGGGGCAACCGTTTTTGGATACTATGTAGATGATCCGGAACGTTTTGGGATTGTAGAGTTTGACTGTGAAGGAAAGGCAGTGTCTATTGAAGAAAAGCCCAGAAACCCGAAGTCCAATTACTGTGTGACAGGTTTGTATTTTTACGATAACCGGGTGGTAGAGTATGCAAAAAATCTGAAACCTTCTGCGCGTGGAGAATTGGAGATTACAGATCTGAACCGAATTTATCTGGAAAATGGAGAATTGGACGTTACGCTGCTTGGCCAAGGGTTTACATGGCTGGATACAGGCACGCATGAGTCTTTGGTGGAGGCGACGAATTTTGTTAAAACTGTGGAAACACATCAACACAGAAAGATTGCCTGCCTGGAGGAGATTGCTTACTTAAACGGTTGGATTTCCACAAAACAGGTGCTGGAAACATATGAAGTTTTAAAAAAGAACCAATATGGGAAGTATCTGAAGGATGTTCTGGATGGAAAGTATGTGGACAGGATTAAAAGCAAGGATAATTGATTATACGGAGGGGAGAAACATGAAAATTATAGTGACCGGCGGAGCCGGATTTATTGGAAGTAACTTTGTACATCATATGGTAAATAAATATCCCGATTACCAGATCTTTAATCTGGATTTGCTGACGTATGCAGGTAATCTGGAAAATCTGAAACCAGTAGAGAATAAGGCTAATTATAAGTTTGTAAAGGGTGATATTGCTGACAGGGCGTTTATTTTTGAACTGTTTGAGCAGGAAAAACCCGATGTTATTGTTAATTTTGCGGCAGAGAGCCATGTGGATCGCTCAATTACAGATCCGGAGGCATTTGTACGCACCAATGTTATTGGTACGACTACTCTTTTGGATGCCTGCAAGAAATATGGGATTAAAAGATATCATCAGGTATCTACGGATGAGGTATATGGTGATCTGCCATTAGACCGTCCGGATCTGTTTTTTACAGAAGAAACACCTCTCCATACTTCAAGCCCATATTCTTCGTCTAAGGCAAGTGCAGACCTCTTTGTGTTAGCGTACCACAGAACATATGGACTTCCTGTGACGGTTTCACGTTGTTCTAATAATTATGGTCCTTACCATTTTCCTGAAAAACTGATTCCTCTGATGATCAGCCGTGCACTGGCTGATGAAGAACTTCCTGTATATGGAACAGGCGTGAACGTACGTGACTGGCTTCATGTATCTGATCACTGCGAGGCAATTGATCTGATTCTGCATAGGGGAAAAATTGGAGAGGTATATAATATTGGTGGCCATAACGAAAGGACGAACCTGGAGGTGGTAAAGACGGTATTAAAGGCGTTAAATAAGCCAGAGAGCCTCATTAAATACGTAACAGACCGTCCGGGACATGATATGCGTTATGCTATTGACCCAGCAAAGATAGAAACAGAGCTGGGCTGGAAGCCGAAGTATAATTTTGATACAGGAATCCAGCAGACAATTCAGTGGTATCTGGATCATGAAGATTGGTGGAAGAATATTTTAAGTGGGGAGTACAGTAAGTATTTTGTGAAGATGTATGGGGAGCGTCTATAATAGAGAGAATCGAATGGGCGGAAAGAGCCACAGATGTGCCTTCATCTAAAAATGCAGCATGGAATGGGAAGTCTGCTGGTTCGGATTGTAAATACAGAAATTAGTATTTGTGTCAGATGGCTTACAGGCTGCTCTTCAGCAGCCTGTGCATATTTTTTGATAAATGGATTCCATTTTCTGGTTCACAATATCCGAGCAGAACAGCTCGCTTCTGTCTACATTTTTTTGTCCCAATTCTTCAAATTTATCAGGATGCTCCAGCAGATGACGTATGGCCTGACTATAGGCGTATGCGTCATCTGCTTTTTTTATCATGATTCCGCCGGAACAGATGCTCATGGAGCTATCCTGCGCCAGAATCTCTCCCATTAGATCCTGGCTCCCTCGGATATCGGAACAGATTATGGGCAGACCGCTGGCCATGGCTTCCAGCAGTGCCATGGGAAGGCCTTCCTGATAGGAGGGAAAGAGGAAAAGATCTGCTGCCTGCAGGATTTCCAGAATATCTTCTCTGTAACCGGCGAAAGTGATCATGTGGGAAATACCCATTTTTTCAGCCATTTCACGGAGATATGCATCCAGTTTTCCCTGGCCGCACAGAAGATAGTGGATGTTTGTTTCATCTTTTAGCTGGTTAAGGGCTTTGAGGATGGTTTCGTGGTTTTTGCGTTTAATCAGTTCTCCGGAGGAGAGAAGGATAATTTTATCGGAGGGAAGGCCAAGCTCGGCCTTCTTTTTTTTGATGTCTTCCCTGGTCGGATGGGGAATCCGGGAGGGATCGATCCCTACGCCGGGGATGTAGTCTGTATATCTGGCGTGAAAATCCTTTTTTGCTCTCTGGTAATCCTCATGGTTGATGCAGATCTGCTGATCTGTATACCGGGACAGAAATCGCTCCATAGGATAGTAGCAAAGCCAATTTACAGGCTTTGCGCCTTTGAAAAAGTGAAAACCATGGGCAGTATAGATTACGGGGCCTGTATGGGTCGCATGAGCGGCCAGGCGGGCCATGACTCCGCCCATGGGAGTATGGCAGTGCACCAGCTGGAAGGATTCCTTTTCCATAAGGCTACATAGCTGGCGGTAGACCCTCAGATTGGCGGTTTTAAAAGGGCTTCGGACAAAGTCGATCTGATGACGTATGATACCGGTTCCATCCAGGCGGTGGTTGTCATTTCCGTAGGACGGCGTATTGTAGTTGGCGGCATAGTGGACTTCAAAGCCCATGTTCTGAAGGATACGGACGTTGTTCATTTCAAATTGTGGAACAAAGCCGCTGACAGTGGTGACCAGGAGGGCTTTTTTTGCAGCTGATATCATTCTTGAAATCCCTTTCTGTGCACGATAAAGATACCGTTTGATCGAACTTATTTGAAACCTGAGTGGATACTTTTCCATATGCCTGGTAGGTTCCGGGGAGTATTCTTTTTTATGGATGCCTGTTGTTCTGGGGATGCAATGTTCGATTGAATTTTCCAGAGAACTTGCTTCCCTGTTCGTGGATATCATATTACACGCAGCCATTATATCAACAGAGAGATAAAGAATCAATAATGAATCATATTTTCCTGCATATATAATCGCCTTTTTTGCGGCCAGAGTGCGTATCTGCTCACTTGCTTAGAAGATTCATGAACCTATAAGAAGTGCATTCTCGTTATGCCGTCAAAAATAAATCGAAAAATCCCTGGTGTCTGGAGAGAATCTGGGGTAATGCTCAAAGGACGTGGATATAAATGATTATCCTTTTGCTATTTATGTCGCTGAATTGACCATTTATGCGTTTTTTTCCATCCATCTCTGACGCCATAGTATACTGAATTCAGCAGATCTGCAAAGTATATATTCCATAATCAATAAGAATGGAAGAATAAGGAGATAAGGAGAAAAAGAAATGATTTCTGAAAATATTTTGGATAATGAAGAACTGGAAAATATTCTGCATAAGTTATTAGATGTGCAGTGCGAGGAAGAAGACGAAAGGGATAACAGAATAGAGGATGGAATCCGTAAGTGTCTGAAGGAGGAGGGAAAAGAACTGCTTAAACCATTTAATGGGGATGATTCTGTGGTTGCTTTGAGAAAGCTTTTGGATTTACAGCTTTCACGTCACAGATATGATCAGAACGTGCTGAAGGCATATATGGATATATATGGACGTTTGAAAAATGTGGTTTTGCCGTCCCCATGTGCTTTCATAGGTGATAAAAAGACTTCAGAAACAATATCAGACACACCCATGGATAGATATGGGCTTGCCACGAAGGTTTTATACCGTGCGATGAGTGTGGAAGAATATTTTGGTGTTGAAAGCAGAAGACAGCTTCCGTGTCAGGGAAATCCGTTCTCGATTGGAAAGGTATGGAAAGATAATCCTGATATGCTGTTAGATGGAAACCGATATGCGGTACTGGTAAAATTTGATTTACAGAAAACTCTCAGGGAACTTCTGAGGGAACATGGAGCCGTCATAGAAAAGAAATTTTCAGGGAGTGAAGGGGATGAAATGCTTAGGAATATGAATGTTCTTATAGATAATAAAAAGACAGAAGTTCACAATGTGCTGAAGAAGGAAGAAGATTGCATATCACTAAGGATGGGAAAAGGAAGGACTATGGGAGAATGTTATATTCCGGGAATGCAGAGCGCAGTGATGCACATGGAAGTGGTGGCCTATAATGCGTTGTATGTGACGAAAGAAGCCGTTAAAATCTATGCAGAGGGTGATAAGAAAAAGCATGGATTTCGTTATAATGAGCTAAATCATTATTGTAAGCTGCTGGAAAGTCACCTGCAATATGATAATCCAGTTCTTATCAAGGCTCTTTGAGAGTTCTAATAAGAACAAGATGGCTCAGATGACAGGCTAAGGCTGCTGCAAAAGAAAAACAAAGCCTTCCGGGCTTTAAAGACGATACCAGGGGATGGTAAGTCAGCTTGCAGGGAGAGATGGGGCCGTGGCCAGATTAAGTGTTCCCCTGCTCCATCATTCCCCGCAGCTTTTCTAATACCTTTCTATGCCGGTGATGCAGTGTGCTGAGTGCTACGCCGGTTTCCTTTGCAGCTTGTCTTAAGGACTGGTCATAGTAGTAGATGCGGCTTACTATGTCCAGTTCTTCCTTTTTTAACCCTTTCAAGGCGTTTTTCAGGTGAAAGCAGTCGATCCTGTTTTCTATGGTCTGTTCGATGCTGGGAACAGCAGGATCAGAGAAGAGATCGCAGCCGTTTGTTTCGTCGGTATCCAGGGCGTTGTAATAGACCGTCTTATTGTGGATATCAGATTCGCGAAAGTAGCGTTCTTTGCGCTGGCCCTGGCAGTATGCTTTGTAGATTTCTTCGGTTACGAAAACCGTTTCGTTATCAATGCGTATAAAGTATTTCATAACAGATTCCCCTTGATTTAATAATACAAACGTATGTTCTGTACTATATAAGATAGCACGATGGGAGGGGAGTGTCAATAATAAAAGCAAACATTTGTTCTTTTTGCGGTGTAAAAATATTAGTCAGCTGTTTGATACCGAAGAAAAAGCCAGTTAGGATGCCAGGCAGTGAGGCGGATGAACCGGTATTTTTTGCCGTCTACGCACAAAAACCATCCATCCGCGCCGGATTTTCGTTTTTCTGATGTTTCCCATGTTAAGCTGGAATCATGAAAAGAGAGATCCGGGCGCTCTGACGCCAGGTGTGCGGCCAGCAGGCAGCGGAGGCAGAGGGACGTCTGCACGGATCAAAAAGGAGTGAGCATACATTGAAGTTTAACATGGACAATGACAGGCAGTTTCTGGATGTGGTGGAGAAGAATGTGTCGAATCCCTATGTGAAGGAACGTCTGCGCAACCGTCTGGAGTGGTATATGATTTCAGCCAACCGATATCAGCGCCTTTATGAGCTGGCCACCTGTGTGGGAATCCTGGTTCCTACGGTAATCCTGCTGATGAATTCGGTGCCTTCGGAGGTGCTTCCCGATGAGCTGCGCCAGCTGTTTATTACGGCTTTTTCAGGGTTTTCCAGTGTGATCTGCGGTTTCAGCGGAAATTTCAGCTGGCATGAAAATATGGTGCAGTATCGGGTCAGTGCGGAACAGATTAAAAAGGAAACATCCCTGTATATGGAGGGTGTGGGGATGTACAGTGACAGACGCAGGCGAGACGGAATTTTCCTGAGAGTTCTGGAGGATCTGTCGGTGAAGGAGAACCGGCAGTGGCAGAAACGGGAGATCAGCCACAGCGGAAATAATAAGAATGGAAAGGAAGATGCATAGATGGAAATTTTAAAGGAAAAAAGAGAAAACAGAAAACAGACAGATTGTAAGCCTTAAGGGCCGTCTGGATGCAGTGTCAGGGCCTGAACTGGAGGCGGTGCTGCAGCAGGTGTTTGAGGAACGTACAAAGGATGACTGGAAGGAACTGGAGATCTGCTGCAGGGATATGGATTATATTTCTTCGGCGGGCCTGAGAGTGCTTCTGGCGGCCAGGAGAGCTGCGGACGGCTATGGCTGTAAGCTGATGATGACAAAGGTAAATAAGTTCGTGATGAATATTCTGCAGATGACGGGATTTACACAGATTCTGGATATCAGAGGAGGTGAAATCTAATGGAGCGTATGCCGGTGCTGGAGGAACTGATTGCCTCTGGAGGGAGTAAGGAGGATCTGGTGGTCCTGCATATCAATCACTGCATGGACAATTCATTTTACTTTAACAGGCAGTTGGAAAAGACGGGCGCCAGAGTGATTTTTGTGGCGGCGCCCTATAATGACCGCAGGGCGGGCTGCGAGGGAGAGGAGGTCTGCTACCGCGCGGCGGAAATGGAGAACGGTTTTCGGATTGTACGCTTCCAGAGAGGCACGGACGGACACGAAAGCTGGGAGAAATGTCTGCCGGAAACGGAGTTTGCAGGCGCTGTGCGGGCCATGATCGATGAGGCGCTTAAAAGGGATGTCCTTCCCCTGGTTAAGGAGGGGAAACGGTGGCTTTTGCTGGAGGACGGAGGATATCATTATCCGGTGCTGAACGCATTTTTTGAGGAGTATCCTGATATGAAGCGCACATTTTTGGGCTGTGTGGAACAGACGATGTCCGGCACCCGCAATGCTCTGGCGGCCAGCCCGGACTATCCGGTGCTCAGCGCGGCGGGCCAGGCGGCCAGAGGGCACAGAAAGAAACTCCTCTG
>OASY01000395.1_pt1 | contig 31245 bp, 22 predicted proteins | sample 1501231 | NCBI WGS metagenome assembly OASY01 (sample SAMEA2579917, study PRJEB22360) | human gut metagenome | biome: human gut; feature: human-associated habitat; material: faeces | place: Denmark | collected 2008/2010 | reverse complement strand
TGTACCACCGGTAGGGAATTGCACCCTGCCCTGAAGATTTTATTTAATTTATGAGTTGAGTATATCCCCCTGCTGCATGATTGTCAAGATATTTTTTAATCCTGTGGATACAAACGCCTCGGGCCCAAAACCATAGACTTACTGACTGCACGCATAGCTTCCTGCCGTCTGAAGTGCCGCCCGAATAGAAGGCAGTTTCTTTATTGTGTAGCTGTACGCCATTTTCATGGACATTTCCATCGTATCAAAGGTAAGAAGGCCAGCTCCCTCCGGCTGGGGCGGCGTCAAAAGAAACGCCTCTCCAAGGGAACTGCAGTCCTTTAAGCGGCGGCTCATAATGGAAAAAGAATGCGTCACCACCTCCGGCAGAGAATCGTCCCTTGGCGGGTCATAGGCGTTTCCCACATCCACCGCCAGCACAGGCCCTGCCCCTGCACGTTTTAACAGCCGGACGGGCAGATTAGCCGCCACCCCTCCATCCACTAAAAGCCGGCTTCCCATCCGCCTTGGCGAAAAGACAGCCGGAAAGCTGGCGCTGGCCATCATAGCCTCACATAGACGTGCCTCCCATTCCCACTGGACATGGGGCATCTTCTCTGGATTTTCCACATTGGTAAATGCCACCGTATCGCCAGTGTTCAAATCCACCGCCGGGATCACCAGCGGAAGAAGAGCTTCATCCAGCTTTTTGCCCCCGGTCAGGATGCAGAAATAAGACTGAAGGCGGTTTCCTTTTAAAAGCCCCGAAAGAGTCAGCGGGCGGCCGGATAACAGCCTGGGAATCAGGGCCGCCATGGCTTTGTACTGGGGATCCAGATAATGCTTTCCCCAACGAGACAAGTAATGCACCGTTTCCTCCATCTCTGAAATTTCCAGCCCTGAGGCATACAGACCGGCTGCCAGGGCCCCGGCGCTGGTGCCGGCGATCCAGGACGGTTTCAGGGCTGCCTCATCCAGGGCTTTTAAAACGCCGATATGGGAAGCCCCTCTGGCACCTCCGCCGGAAAGGGCCAGCCCGTATGCTATCTGCTGCTTCATCCCTGTACCTCCGGATCTTATCGTAGCTGATAATAAAATATGAGGATACCTGCCTCTTTAGACCTGTACCCTCATAAAACTATTTTACAGCATTTTAAAACTGAACAATATCCTTGATCTCCTCAGCCGGCTCCACATATTCTCCGTAAAGCACAGGGCCTTCACCGTGGTAATCCTTCTGATACTCGATCCCCACCCTGGCGCGAACCTTAACCCACTGCCTGGTGCGGTACTGCTCCGCATCCTTCCATCTGCACATAAACCCTAAGAAGGTCATGTCCGCTTCACAGCAGGTCATGGCCATACGGCCCGGCACAAAATGTCCCTTGGGGAATTTAGGGGATTTTAAGACCATGGCGGTAAATTCCACTGTCTTTCCCTGGTAGCGCTCCGGCTGATCCATACAGTCAATATACCAGATCCCATAGTGTTCCGGTTTGATCCGGATCACCTCTGCATTGATATCATAGGGCAGATCCTCTTCCAGCATAGCCTGCTCAATCTCACCGTCTTTATCCTCCAGCACGATCTCGCTGTCGCGGCTCATGGCCCGGATGGTACGGCGGTAAGAGGTAAGCTTCTCATCAGGAATACCGTCGCAACGATTCATGATCACAAGCTCGGAGCTGCGCAGCATAGGCCCTAAAAGCGGCTTCATATTCTGCAGATACAGTTCAAAGGTAGAGCCGTCAATAATGGTGATCTGCTGGTAAACGGCCCAATCCTCAGGAAGCTTTAATTCATCCTGATTCCACATACCATTCCACTCCATCAGCACACGCTCCGGCTGGTAGATCACCTCCAGCTCATTGAGATATTCCGGGGTCAGCTTGGAATAATCGTCTACATACACCACTGCCGTGCGATTTTTTTTAAGATTTTTCTCGTCATACTCTGTATCCCCCTCTTCGCACACGATCAGCAGCGTCTTTCCTTCTGCCTGAAAATATTCCTGATTCATAGTAAATTCCAGAAACTGGGTTTTTCCAGCCTCCAGAAAGCCGTTGATCAGAAACACCGGCATTACATTATCATCTATCTCATTTCCCATCATATAAACCTCTTTAGCCTCTTGCAAATACGCTGTTTAACTCTTCTTCCTTTAAGCTGGCACCGATTACGCATACCTTACCCGTATAATCCGGGCGGCCTTCGCGGATCTCATACTGCTGAGGAACAAGATCAAAGTACAGCCACTGGCCGGGATTTTCCGTGGGCAGCATTCCCTTTGCGCGGAGTACATCTCCAAATTCCTTCGTGTCTGCCAGACGCTTTAAGATATCCTCCAGCTGATCCTTTGTCACGGGAACGATAGTCTCCATCCCCCAGCTGGTGAACACCTCATCTGCGTGGTGGTGGCCCTCGTGATCATGGCCATGGCAGCCGCACTCGCCGTCGTGGTGATGATGCTCATGACCCTCATGGCCGTGGCAGCCGCACTCGCCGTCGTGGTGATGATGCTCTCTCACATCTTCCATCAGATCATCCAGCATGGTGTCTCTTTTCTCAATAATCTCAAGAAGCTGATCTCCGCCCAACTCTGCCAACGGAGTTGTAACGATCACTGCTTTTGGGTTCTTCCCACGGATCATATCTGCAGCCTTCTGAATCTTATCCGCGTCTGTGATATCGGTACGGCTCAAAACAATGGTACCCGCATTTTCGATCTGATTGTTAAAGAACTCGCCGAAATTCTTCATATACATCTTGCACTTGGCAGCGTCTACAATGGTCACAGCGCTGTTTAACGCCACATCCATATCTGCGGACACGTCGATCACGGCCTTCATAACATCGGACAGCTTGCCTACTCCCGATGGCTCGATGATGATCCGGTCCGGCTTATAGGTGGACAGCACCTCTGCCAGGGATTTTCCAAAATCTCCCACCAGAGAGCAGCAGATACAGCCAGAGTTCATCTCCCGGATCTCAATACCGGAATCCTTTAAAAATCCGCCGTCAATGCCGATCTCGCCAAATTCATTTTCAATCAGCACCACCTGCTCGCCGGACACAGCCTCTTTTAACAGTTTTTTAATAAATGTAGTCTTTCCGGCCCCAAGAAAACCGGAGATAATATCAATTTTTGTCATATCTGATTTTTCCTTCTTTCTGCTGATTCATAAACTCTTACCAACTTAATATTGTGGCACATCCCGTCAGTAATGTCAAGGCTCTGACACAGGCTCCACATGGGGCCCGGCGCGTACGCGTCCTATTTTCTCCTGCCAAGCACCTTCCATGCGCTGAAAATGCCAAAGGCCAGCAGATTTACCACTACCACGCTGGCTCCCGCCGGAGTGGAAAACTGGTAGGAGGCCATCATTCCCAGAACAAAGCAGATAAGTGACAGAATCCCAGATGAGATCATGACCCCGCCAAAGCTTTTAAATACCCGCATGGAGGTGAGACAGGGAAAGATCACGAGGCTTGAGATCAGCATAGCGCCCATCATCCGCATTCCAAGCACGATGGTAACCGCCGTCAGCACGGAGATCACCATGTTGTAAAAACCCACATTGACGCCGGTGGCCCTTGCAAAGTTCTCATCAAAGGTCACAGCAAACATCTGGTTATAGCAGAGGATGAAAAGCCCCAGCACAATCAGGCTTAACGCCACGGCAAAAACCACATTCTCTTTTGTCATGGCCAGGATGCTTCCAAACATATAGCTGCTTACATCCGTGGTCATTCCCGCGGTGAGGGATGTAACGATGATGCCGATCGCCAGGGCGCTCGCAGAGATCATGGCAATAGCGGCATCGCTTTTGATCCGGCTGTTTTCCGTAATGCGCAGCAGAAAAAATGCCGCCAGCACCACCACCGGAACAGACACCTTAAGAGGGGACCAGCCCATGGCCAGTGCGATGGAAAGCGCGCCGAAGGATACATGAGACAAGCCGTCCCCAATCATGGAATATCGTTTCAATACCAGGCTCACACCCAGCAGGGAAGCGCACAAAGACACTAACATACCTCCCGCCAGGGCGCGGACTAAAAATGGATAGGAAAGCATTTCACTTAGTATGGTCATGGCAGCAGCCTCCTTTACAGCCGTCCTCTTCCTTTAAGGGAGAGTTCTCATTTTCATCCTTCTGCCGGGCCATGTGGCAGGCAGCAGTAGGCACGCACTGCCCCTGTTCCTTCTCATGGAAGAAATGGCCGGCGGCCCTGCTGTTCATATAATCATGGGCCGGGCCATAAAACAGAACCTGTTTTTGAAGGTGAAGGATCTTATTGGCTTCCTCTACAGCATTTCGAAGGTCATGGGATACCATGAGGATCGCAACCCCATCGTCCCGGTTCAGTTTTCTTAACATTGCATAAAAATCCTGGATCGCCATGGGATCCAGCCCCGTGATGGGTTCGTCTAAAAGAAGGAGTTTCGTAGTGGCGCACAGCGCTCTTGCAATGAGCACCCGCTGCTGCTGCCCGCCGGAAAGCTCCCGGTAACAGTGTTTTGCCAGAGGTGTGATCCCCAGACGCTCCATATTTTCTGCGGCAATCCGCTTCTCCGTCCGGGAATAAAAGGGACGTCGTCCTCTTCTGCTTAAACAGCCGCTTAATACCACCTCACGGACCGACGCCGGGAAATCCTTCTGGGCGGCCGTCTGCTGGGGAAGATAACCGATTCCGGTAGTTTTCAGTTCCTCCGATACCGTAAGAACGCCCGCTGAAGGCTTTAGCAGGCCCAGAAGCCCCTTCATCAGCGTGCTTTTTCCCGAACCGTTCTCGCCCACGATACAGAGATAATCTCCGGGGCATACTTCCATGTTTACATCTACCACTGCATCCTGATTCTCATATCCGAGATCCATATGCTCACATCTGATCAATGGTTCCATTTCTCCTCCTACTTAAGTCCCTGCCGCAGATTCTCCACATTCCGGCGCATCAGCTGCAGATACGTGACGCCCTCATCAAATTCTCTGCGGCTCACATTGTGGCAGGAATGAAACAAAAGAGGCTTGGCCCCTGTTTCCTCGCTGATAATATCTGCTGTCCGATGGCTGGAAAGTTCCAGATAGTATACGGCTGTCAGGTGATTCTCCCGAACGCGGTCAATGAGATAGGCAATGGTCTTGGCACTGGGCTCCGTGTCTGTACTGCACCCGGAAAATGCGGCACGATACGACAGACCGTATGTGTCGGCAAAATACCGCAGAGGGAATTTATCTGCCACTACCATCATCCTGTGGCGTCCCTGAGATACCACCTGTCTGAACTGGCTGTCCAGTTCGGAAAGTTCTGCCAGATAGGCCGCCTCATTGTCCCGGTAGTAGGCTTCGTTGGCGGGATCCATATTTGCCAGAGTGTCTGAAATGATCTTCACAATTTCCATCGCATTGACAGGAGAAGTCCAGATATGTTCATCATATTCGATCTCCAACTCCTGTCCATCGTGAGTTTCAAACCGGGCAGGCTCATAAACGCCTTCGGTTCCTGATGTTTCCGCCTCATCCTCCGTTTCATGAGCTCCAGACGCCTGTTCTGTCTTATGGTTATGGTCTGCCTCATCATGGCCGGCATGGTCGTGATCCTCATGGCTGTGATCATGGCCCTCCTCCTCCATTCCTTCCACAACTTCCTCTTCCACCACATCCACATAATCCATCATGGTAAGACGCCTCATATGGCTGGTATCCAGGGAATCCGACACCTTTTCCACCCATTGCTCCATAGCCCCGCCGTTGCAGATCAAAAGATCTGCGTTCTGCAGAGTAATCATATCCGCCGGAGTCGGCTCAAAGGAATGGCTGTCCATTCCCGCAGGCACTACCAGTTTCAGCCGCACCCGGTCCCCGCCGATCTGGCGTACAAAATCGTAATACGGGAAAATGGTTGTGGCCACAAAAAGACGTTCATCCCCCTTTGTGCCCCCATCTCTCCCAGAGATATTTTCCCCTTCACTGCCTCCAGAACGCCCCGCGCAGCCTGCAAGCCCCAGACACAAAAGAACTGCCATAAGCAGTGAGGCCAGTCTCAATGGGTTCCCGCAAGGCATCCGTTTTTTTTCTTTTTCTCTTCTTTTACTCAATATGGTTCACATCCTTAATGAATTCCTTTACATCCATGGGATGAGCCGCAAGCAGCCTGGGGTGGAATCCTTCTAATTCCTCTCTCCCACGGAAACCCCAAAGGACACCTGCTGTGTCTACCTGAGCATTTTGTCCTGTTTCCATATCTGTATTGGTGTCCCCCAGATAGAGGCACTGGCTCTTTTCAAGGCCCAGTTCCCGGATCAGAGCGTTCACTCCGTCCGGAGCCGGTTTTTTGCGGATCCCCTGGGACTCCCGCTCCCCGTATACACGGTCAAAGGTGCCTGGAGCAAAAACATGACTTACATTGTCCAGTGTCCTCTGATGAGGCTTATTGGAAAGGACGGTACAGAAAATCCCCTGTTCCTTTAAAAATGACAGCAGCTCCGGGATTCCCTCATAGGCCTCCACCCGGTAAAGGCAGCATTCCTTAAATACTTCGTTATATACGGTCAGCGCTTCTTCATAGTGGGTCAGTTCCGGATCCCCGTATGCCTTTAAAGACCTCTCGATCAGTCTTTTATAGCCGTCGCCCACGAACCGCTTCGTATCTTCTATGGAAACAGGCCCCAGGCCAAAATGCTGAAGCGTTTGGTCTACAGACTGTTTCAGCGCATAAATGGAATTTACCAGAGTGCCGTCTAAATCAAAAATACAGCATTTATACATAACCGATTTCCTCCCTGTCTTGATCCGTGTCCCCGCCATACCACGTTTTTTTGCCCCGGCAGCCGCGCAAACCGCGCTCTGCTGCACCGATGGTAAAATACCCCCAGAAGGCGGAAACGCTTCCACCCTCTAAGGGTATCTATCATATCACAGAAAACGGGCCTTGGCTAGAGCGTACCCTTTCTGCTCATTCAGATTTTTTCTCAAAAACGCCTAAAATGCGGTCAGCTTACCTTTCCTATTTTAAACAGAAGGAAAAATCCTGCCGCCAGGGCCGCCAGGCTGTACACCAGTTCCATTCCCGTGGGGATCCCCGGAAAAAGCTCCGGCAATGAGGCGAACATAAAGCCCAGTATAATTAGGAAGGTGGGTCTTGTGTGCTTTTCCAGAAGTCCCTCCAGCACCTTCGCAGATACAAAGGTTCCCGCCAGGCCGCCGATTCCCAGAGGGATTAAGGCCATGATATCCAGATGGCTGACTGCCTGCAGGGTGCTTTCATAGATTCCAAGCATATACAGCATCTGAGAGGCGCTGATGCCTGGAAGGACTAAAGCCACTGCGATGATCACGCCGCCGACAGCCTGTAAAAGAACGGAGGACAGGCTGCCGCTTTCTCCCGGCGCAAACAGGCCGGTTGGAATCAGTGTCAGCAGCAGCGCGCTTAAAATACCGATTCCCACAAAAATGGCATCCTTTGAGCCAAACCGCCGGATTCCCGCTTCTTTAAAGATCAGAGGGATCCCTCCGCCTACGGCTCCTAAAAAGAAGAACCGGGCCGAAACTGCCGCTTTTGTGGTAAGCAGCAGGCTGATGCCTCTGGAAAAAAGCACTATCCCGGCACAGCCTCCCACCGCAAACCACAAAAGGAAGGGGATGGATTTTCCCGGCTCCTTAAAAATACGGCTCACAGAGGTAATCAGGCGGTCATAAATTCCAAGCACCATGGCCATCGACCCGCCGCTGACTCCAGGCACGGTCATCGTGCCGCCGACCCAGGCTCCCTTTAAGAGAGTCTTTATATTTTCTCTTTGATTATCAAGCATATATTTCCTCTTTTCTGATATATTGCCGCCTCGGCGGCATTGCCTTCCCTTATCCAATCACCGTCTCTGCATAGTGAACCGACGCCATGGCATCCTTGCAGTAGGCATCTGCCCCAATGGTATCCGCATACTCCCTGGTAAGCACAGCGCCGCCCACCATCACCTTCACCCAGGGCGCTTTCTGCCTCAGCTGGCGAATGGTTTCCTCCATGCTTGGAACAGTGGTCGTCATAAGCGCGCTCAGCCCCACTAAAGGAACATGGCGTTTTACCGCTTCCTCTGTGATGGTCTCAGGCGGTACATCCTTTCCCAGATCGATGACCTCGTAGCTGTAGTTTTCCAGAAGAACCTTAACAATATTCTTTCCGATATCATGGATATCCCCCTTAACCGTAGCAAGGATAATGACTCCTTTTTTCTCCTGGCCCCGGCCGGTCTTTTCCATTTCTGCCTTAATGACCTCAAACGCGCCTTTGGCTGCCTCGGCGCTCATCAGAAGCTGGGGCAGGAATACGGTTCCCTTCTCAAAGCCCTTTCCCACCCGGTCCAAAGCCGGAATCATCTCTGTATTGATCACTTCCAGAGCCTCTTTGTCCTTTAAAAGGAGGGTTACCGCTTCCACCGCAGCCTCCTTAAGTCCCCGCTCAATGCAGGCCCCTAAGGATGCGCTGCCGGTGCTTTCCTGCGCTCCTTCCTTTCCGCCCTGCCGTATGGTCTGCCCAAGACTGCCTGTCTGTCCGCTGTAAATGCTGATATACCGGCTGCACTGGGGATCCCGGTCCATCAGAGCGTTAAAGCTGTAGTAAGCCCGCATCATAGCCTCAGAATTGGGATTGATAATAGCCCCATTCAGCCCACATTCCATAGCCATGGTAAAGAAAGCACTGTTGATGATCTCCCGCTGAGGCAGCCCAAAGGAAATATTGGACACCCCCAGCACGGACTTGCCGCCCAGCTCATCCCGAATCCTGCGAAGGGTTTCCAGTGTAGTCAGCGCCCCTTTATTATCGGAACTTACCGTCATGCACAGACCGTCCAGAATAATGTCCTCCGGCCCGATTCCATAAGAGGCTGCCGTCTCGATGATCTTTCTTCCCACCGCGATCCTGCCCTCTGCCGTTTCCGGTATTCCATCCTCATCCAGGCACAGTCCCACCGTCACGCCGCCGTACTTTGCCACCAGCGGAAAAATCTGTTCCATGACCTCTTTTTTTCCATTAACCGAATTGATCAGCGCTTTTCCGTTATAAACCCTTAATGCCCGCTCCATTGCCTCAACATCAGACGTATCAATCTGCAGCGGCAGATCAATTACCGCCTGGAGTTCTTTTACCACCGCCTCCATCACAGAAGGCTCGTCGATCTCCGGCAGCCCCACATTTACATCCAGAACATCCGCTCCATTATCCTGCTGGTTCACTCCCTCCCGCAGAATATATTCCAGATCGTTATCACGCAGAGCCTGCTTAAACTTCGGCTTTCCTGTAGGGTTGATCCGTTCTCCGATGATCACTGTCCTGCGATCGAATACCACCGCCTGAGAATAGGATGAGATCACCGTCCGGCGTTTCTTTTCCGGCCAGTTCACCGGAAGTTTTTTGCACCGCATCACCGTCTCACGGATATGTTCCGGGCCGGTTCCGCAGCAGCCGCCCACGATCACCGCGCCCATTTTTACAATTTCTTCCATCACCTGTCCGAACTCAGCCGCGTCAATGTCATAAACGGTCTTTCCGCCCTCGCTCCTTGGAAGTCCTGCATTGGGATTTACCAGCACCGGAGTGGACGACACCTGAAGGATCTCCTTAAGGATACCCTTCATCTGCACCGGCCCCAGACCGCAGTTGATTCCCAGCACATCCACTCCCAGGCCTTCTAAGAGAGCTACCGTAGAAGACACATCTGCACCGGTAAGAAGCTTTCCTTTTTCATCATAAATGACCGTAGCAAAAATGGGAAGCCTCTCACCCGTCTCAGGAGAAATCCCCGCTTCCTTTGCCGCCAGTACCGCTGCCTTCAGCTCATAGCTGTCGCTCATGGTCTCAATCAGCACCAGATCCGCCCCGGCTGAGACACCGTAAGACACTACTTCTTTATAAAGAGATACCGCATCCTCAAATTCCAGATCCCCCAAAGGTTTCAGCAGCTTTCCCGTCGGCCCAAGATCCAGCGCCACATAGCCGTGCCCCGCCTCCTGTACCGCCTTTTTTGCATTCTCCACCGCTGATTTTACAATTTCTTCTAGTTTATCCCCATACTTCAATCCATTGGCCCCAAAGGTGTTGGTGGTCATAATATCCGCCCCGGCTTCCAGATACATAAGATGGATCCGGGTAATTTCCTCCGGATGGGTTACATTCCGCCGCTCCGGCAGTTCTCCCGCCCGCAGGCCTTTTGCCTGAAGCAGGCTTCCCATACCGCCGTCAAAAAAAAGGCGGCGCTGTCTCATTTCCTGTAAAATATTCATACCTTAAACCTCGCTTATGTTTCCCGCCGGTAGGCGCAATCTGTTTTCCCGCAGGCCTCGCAGCCTTTTACTTCACACCGGTAAGGCTTCCTGCTAAGTCCCATAACCGCTGTAACGGACTTGGAGGGCATCATCAGACACCCGGACGTCAGCCGGATTCCCAGGCGTTTTCCCGCCTCCAGGCCGTCCAGAAGGGAGGACTGACATTCCAGCGGAAAATCCCCGTATCCCGGACTGAACCTTGGACGCAGATACCACTCCCCAGCTTCATACCTTTCCTTAAGCTCTCTGCAGACCTGATCGCAGTATTCTTCAATCATAGCCGCCGCCGCTGCCTGAAGGATCACGGCCCGGCTCATCTGTAAATGGTTATATTTTTGAATGACATAATCGGTTCCCAGGCCCAGAGTGGCTGCAAACACAAGCACCATCTCACATTCCTGCAGATTTTTAGAAAGGTTTTTGCTTCGAGTGCAAAAACAGCCGCAGTCGATCTCATATTCCGTCCCCAAACGCAGAGGAAAGGAACGAACCAGATGCTTCGGCTCCGCCTTCTGCCCTAAAAGTTCCAGACAGGCCTCCACTTCGTCCTCTACCGCCCCCTGGATTTCCATAGTTCCCTTATATCCCAGATAACGCAGCACTTCTTTCCTGCTCACAGCGGAAATATCCATCTCTGAGGCCTCCTATTTTATGATATCCGACAGGTTCTCCCGGATCTTTGCAGCCACATCCGGCTTATTCATGGTGTATACATGGATTCCCCGGATCCCGTTTGCAATCAGGTCAATGATCTGATCCGTGGCGTAGGCGATTCCCGCCTGCTTCATGGCCGCCGGATCATCCCCGAACTTATCCACCAGGGACATAAAACGGGCCGGCATATAGCACCCGGACATCTGGATGCTCCGCTTCACCTGCTTTACATTGGTGATAGGCATGATCCCGGCAATCACAGGCACGGTAATCCCCTTTTCCCGGATCCTGTACAGATAGCTGTAAAGAATACTGTTGTCAAAAAACATCTGTGTGGTGACAAAATCACAGCCTGCCTCCACTTTTTCCTTCAGATAATCCATATCCACCGTTTTGTTGGCCGATTCCACATGGCCCTCTGGATAGCAGGCAGCTCCAATACAGAAATCTCCCGCCTCGCGGATCTCGCGGATGAGTTCAGAGGCATAATGGTACACCTTTGGTGTATTTCCGTCCTGGGGGATATCTCCCCGCAGAGCCAGGATATTTTCGATCTTATGTGCCTTTAATTCCTCCAGAACGCGATGTACCTTTTCTCTGGTAGAGGATACGCAGGTCAGATGGGCCAGAGGCGTTACCCCGCAGGTCTTTTGAAGCTCTGATGCAATTTTTACCGTATAGTCACTGGTTCCCCCTCCCGCTCCGTATGTAACGCTCATAAAAGCCGGATCCAGTTTTGCGATCTCCTCTGCCGCCTGTTCCACCGACGCAAACGCATCCTGGGTTTTTGGCGGAAATACCTCAAATGACAGGGTCGGCTTTCCCTCTGCTAAAATGTCACGTATCTTCATGTCATGACCTCCCTTGTATAATGTATACCCACAGATGTTCTCTCCGGGGTTCTTTTGTATGCAGCCCTCAGGGCCAGAAAGGCTCCGGCGCCCTGTTACAGACGCCGGAGCCGGATCTTTCACGATCTTCTCCCATCCATGGATGGCAGCTGCGGTCTATTACACTTCCACAGTGATCTTTTTAAGATGCCAGATATCTCTCACATATTCCTCAATGGTGCGGTCAGAGGTAAACTTTCCGCTGTGGGCAATATTGAGGATCGCCGCCTTTGCCCACCAGGAAGAATCTCTGTATGCCTGATCGATCTTCTTATGAGCCTCAGCATAGGAACGGAAATCCTTCAGTATAAAATATGTGTCTGCGCGGTCGCTGCTCTTTGTATTTAAGAGGGAATCGTAAATATCCCGGAATCGTTCCGGATCGTCCGGTGCATAGAAGCCATTCACTAACTGCATCAGCACCCGGCGGATCTCCTGATCGTTATTAAAGATGTCCATAGGCTGATAATCGCGGTTCTTCTCATGGGCAATCACCTCGTCGGAGGACATACCGAAGATGAAGGCATTTTCCGCTCCCACCTCTTCTACGATCTCCACGTTGGCCCCGTCCATGGTTCCAAGGGTCAGCGCGCCGTTTAACATAAATTTCATGTTGCCTGTACCGGAGGCCTCCTTGCTGGCCGTAGAGATCTGCTCGCTCACATCCGCCGCCGCAAAAATAATCTCAGCATTGGATACGCGGTAATCCTCGATAAACCCCACCTTTAGCTTGCCGCCGATGGATTTATCATTGTTGATCACATCTGCTACGGAGTTGATCAGTTTAATGGTCAGCTTGGCTCTCTTATAGCCGGCAGCCGCCTTGGCGCCGAAGATAAAGGTCCTGGGCACCATATCCATATCCGGGTGATCCTTTAACTGGTTATACAGATACATCACATGAAGGATGTTCATCAGCTGGCGCTTATACTCGTGAAGCCGCTTTACCTGCACATCGAAAATGGATCTGGGATCTACGTCAATTCCATTGTGCTCCTTAATGTACGCAGCAAGGCGGACCTTGTTTTTGTACTTTAGCTCCATAAATTCCCTCTGGCACGCCTTATCCTCCGCGCAGGGAAGAAGCTCTGCAATATGGGGAAGGTCTGTGATCCACTGGTCTCCGATCTTGGAAGTCACCCAGTCTGCCTCTAAGGGATTGCCGTGAAGCAGGAAACGCCTCTGTGTAATGCCGTTGGTTTTGTTGTTGAACTTCTCCGGCATCATTTCGTAAAAATCCTTTAATTCCTGATGCTTTAAAATCTCCGTATGCAGTCTGGCAACACCATTTACGGAGAATCCGGCCACAATGGCCATATAAGCCATACGCACCTGGCCGTCGTAGACAACAGCCATCTTGCGGATCTTCTCCTGATCCCCCGGATAACGGGCCTGGATTTCATTTACAAAGCGGCGGTTGATCTCCTCCACAATCTGGTAGATACGGGGGAGAAGTCTGGAAAACAGGTCGATGGGCCATTTTTCCAGCGCCTCTGACATGATGGTATGGTTGGTGTAGGCACAGGTTCTGGCAGTAATATCCCATGCCTCATCCCAGGTCATCCCTTCCTCATCTAAAAGAATGCGCATCAGTTCGGGGATTGCTACTGTAGGGTGCGTGTCATTTAACTGGAATATCACCTTATCCTGAAAGCCGCGGATTGTGCCGTGAAGTTCCTTATACTTGATCACTGCGCGCTGCACGCTGGCGGAAATAAAGAAGTACTGCTGCTTTAAGCGCAGTTCCTTCCCCGCATAGTGGTTATCGTTAGGATAGAGCACTTCCACAATCGTTTTGGCCAGATTCTCCTGCTCCACTGCCTTCTGGTAATCTCCCCGGTCAAAGGAATCCAGATTGAAGGTGTTAATCGGCTCCGCATCCCAGATCCGCAGGGTATTGACCATGTTGTTTCCATAGCCGATCACCGGCAGATCATAGGGCACGGCTCTCACAGACTGGTATCCTTCCTGGACAAAACGATCCATGCCGTCCCGGTTTTCAATGCGCACATAACCGCCGAATTTTACCTCTACGGCATACTCAGGGCGGCGGATCTCAAAGGGATTGCCGTTCTCCAGCCAGTTATCCGGCACCTCCACCTGATAGCCATTTTCAATCTTCTGCTTAAACATACCATAGCGATAGCGAATGCCGCAGCCATAGGCCGGATATCCCAGAGTTGCCAGAGAATCGAGAAAGCAGGCGGCCAGGCGGCCCAGACCGCCGTTTCCAAGGGCTGCATCCGGCTCCTGATCCTCAATGGCGTTTAAGTCGAAACCAAGCTCCTCCAATACCTCGGCAATTTCTTTGCGTGCACAGATATTGATGATATTATTGCCCAGCGCCCTGCCCATTAAAAATTCCATGGACAGATAGTAAACTGCCTTGACATCCCTTTTCTCGTACTCCTTGTGAGTGGCAATCCACTCATCAATGATCACGTCTTTTACCGCATAGGCCACTGCCTGAAACACCTGTTGAGGTGTCGCCTCGTCAATGGTGCGGCGGAACATATTTTTCACATTATAGATCACGGAATTCCTAAATGCGGCCTTATCAAAATCCGGACGACTCATTGGACTCTCCTCCTTCTTCTCTGTGTACTCCCGCATATTCTCACATTTATGGAGAACCACTGCCGGGAGTACGCTCTGCTTTTAAATACTCCCATCTGCCCTCGCAGCTTCCTGTCCCTGCTACATCAGCTTTTCAACGCCAAGCATTACGCTTTCGCCGTTGATGTTCCACTCCTTTACAAAGCCCTTCATCTGGCCCAGGTGGATGTGGTCTGCCATAACCTCATTCTTGATCTCGTCGGCGTTGGCCTTAATAAGCTCTGCGATCCGGTCGTTCCCATCCTGATATACGGCAATATGATCCATCACCTCAAAGCCGGCTTCCTTACGCATGGTCTGGATTTTGCTGATCACCTCGCGTACAAAACCTTCCTCGATCAGTTCAGGCGTCAGGTTGGTATCCAGAACAACGGTCACAGAATTATCCTCCTCTGTCACATAGCCGTCCTTCTTTGCCACGTCGATAAGCAGATCCTCCTTTGTAAGGACAACCTCCTGACCGTCAAAATCAAAGGTCAGAGCGCCGGATTCATTCAGGGTATCCATGGCAGCGCTGCCGTCAAGCTCTGTAAGGGCCTGGCGGATTTTCCCAAGAAGCTTTCCGTACTTGGGCCCAACGGTCTTTAACTGAGGCTTAAAGGTATAGGAGGTAAATGCCCGTACATCCTCTGTAAAGGTTACCTTTTTAACATTTAACTCTTCCTCAATGATCTTTACATAGAACTCGGACAGCTCATGGTCTGCCTTTACGTACATCTGGGCGATAGGCTGACGGTTCTTGATATTGGCTGTATTTCTGGCGGCACGGCCCATAACAACCGTATCCAGCACCTCATCCATATCAGACTCTAAGGCCAGGTCGATCCACTCTTCCTTTACCTCAGGATAATCGCACAGATGGATGCTCTCAGGCGCATTCTTATCAATATTTCTTACAATATTCTGGTAGATCTGCTCTGTCATGAAGGGGATCATTGGGGCAGCCGCCTTTGCAACGGTTACAAGAGCGGTATAAAGTGTCATATAAGCATTGATCTTATCCTGCTCCATGCCCTTTGCCCAGAAACGCTCACGGCTTCTGCGCACATACCAGTTGCTCATATCGTCTACAAACTCCTGAAGGGCTCTTGCTGCCTCAGGGATCTGGTAATTCATCAGGCTGTTGTCAACGGCCTTTACCATAGAGTTCATCTTGGATAAGAGCCAGCGGTCCATAACGGGCAGCTTGTCATACTCCAGGCTGTATTTGGTTGCATCAAACTGGTCAATATTGGCATACAGTACCCAGAATGCGTAGGTGTTCCACAGCGTTCCCATGAACTTTCTCTGGCCCTCGGTTACAGCCTTATCCTGGTATCTCTTTGGAAGCCAGGGCGCGCTGCAGGTATAGAAGAACCAGTGGATTGCGTCTGCACCATGTGTTGCCAGAGCCTCAAAGGGATCAACGGCATTTCCCTTGGACTTGCTCATCTTCTGTCCGTTCTCGTCCAATACAAGACCCATAACAACTACATTTTCATAAGGCGCCTTGTTAAAGAGCAGGGTGGACTCTGCAAGAAGGGAGTAGAACCAGCCTCTAGTCTGATCCACAGCCTCGGAAATGAACTGAGCCGGGAACTGAGACTCAAAAAGCTCTTTATTCTCAAACGGATAATGATGCTGTGCAAAGGGCATGGCTCCTGAATCGAACCAGCAGTCAATTACCTCAGGCACTCTCTTCATCACGCCGCCGCAGTGAGGGCACTTGATGGTCACTGCGTCAATATAAGGACGGTGAAGCTCGATCTCATCGGGGCAGTTGTCAGAAAGGCTCTTTAATTCCTCGATGCTTCCTACGGAATGCTGATGGCCGCAGCCCTCGCACTCCCAGATATTAAGCGGCGTACCCCAGTATCTGTTTCTGGAAATGCCCCAGTCCTGGATATTCTCCAGCCAGTCGCCGAAGCGGCCCTTTCCGATGGACTCAGGCACCCAGTTTACAGTATTGTTATTGCGGATCAGATCATCCTTTACAGCGGTCATCTTGATGAACCATGACTCTCTTGCATAGTAGATCAGAGGTGTTCCGCAGCGCCAGCAGTGAGGATAGCTGTGCTCAAAGCTGGGAGCGGAGAATAACAGCCCTCTCTCCTCCAGATCCTTTAATACCAGAGGATCCGCATCCTTTACAAATCTGCCGCCGAACGGAGTGTCCTCTGTCATGTCGCCCTTTGCGTCCACCAGCTGTACGAAGGGCAGGTCATATTTACGGCCCACATTAGCGTCGTCCTCACCGAAAGCAGGAGCGATGTGTACGATTCCAGTACCGTCTGTCAGCGTTACATAGGTATCGCAGACAACGTAATGGCCCTTTTTGTGCTGCTTTTCGCAGTACGGCTTAGAGCAGTCGTAAAGAGGCTCGTACTCCTTAAATTCCAGCTCCTTGCCCTGATAGGTTTCAAGGACTTCCACATCCTCGCCCAGCACCTTCTCTACCAGTGCGTGAGCCATATAGTAGGTATAACCGTCTGCGGTCTTTACCTTTACATATTCCTCATTTGGGTTGACACAGAGAGCCACGTTGCTTGGAAGAGTCCAGGGAGTGGTGGTCCATGCCAGAATGTAAGCATCCTCATCCTTTACCTTAAACCGGGCAATGGCGGAGCGTTCCTTTACATCCTTATAGCCCTGAGCTACCTCATGGGAGGACAGAGGAGTTCCGCAGCGTGGACAGTAGGGTACTACCTTAAAGCCCTTATATAACAGGCCCTTGTCCCAAATCTGCTTTAAGGCCCACCACTCAGACTCGATAAAGTTATTGTCATAAGTAACGTATGGATGATCCATGTCGGCCCAGAAGCCTACGGTGCTGGAGAAATCCTCCCACATTCCCTTGTACTTCCAGACACTTTCCTTACACTCCTTGATAAAAGGCTCCAGACCGTACTTCTCGATCTGATCCTTTCCGTCCAGGCCCAGCTTCTTTTCCACTTCCAGCTCGACCGGAAGTCCGTGGGTATCCCAGCCGGCCTTTCTTGGAACCATATATCCCTTCATGGTTCTGTATCTGGGGATCATATCCTTAAATACACGGGTCTCAACATGGCCGATATGAGGTTTTCCGTTGGCAGTTGGCGGTCCGTCATAAAACACATAAGGCTTGCATCCTTCACGCATCTTGATGCTCTTTTCAAAAATGTGTTCATCTGCCCAGAACTTTTCTACTTCTTTTTCCCGTTCTACAAACTTTAAGTCAGTAGGGACTTTGTTGTACATCTTTTTCTACCTCCATTTGAATTTGTTCGATGCCTCACAGGAAAGAATATTTCATAGGGATCCCTTTCCTATGAAATAAAAAAAGACTCCCGCCCTGTAAAAGGACGAAAGTCTTGGATTCGTTTAACCACCTGTTACTGCATACTGTCATATGAGTTCCTCTAACGCAGGAAAAACGGCCGTGCCTACTAAAAACGTTCAGCCGGCGGCTCCGGAGTGATCTTCACAAACATCCCTTTTGACACCGGATTTCCACCGCCACCGGCTCTCTTTGGTCTCTGGGGAAAGCTACTGTCTCCTTCACAGCCTTTACCTTATAACGTCTTTATTATAATGACTGGGCTTTAAAATGTCAACGGCAGATTAAAAAAGTCCTCAAAAAAGCGAATACAGAATACTAATCTACAAATTTAGCATTCGGATAGATACATTTCATACGTTCATCCGGAAAATGGCGGTCCAGCCAGCCATTCAGCCCGCCTTCTTCCCCGGAAACCGTCTGGCTTACGGCTGTCTTTTCATCCTGTCTTGCAGAATACCGCCCCAGAGCAAGGCCGGAGAGAGCCATATCAAAGACCATAAAAAGGATCAGACTATTGCTGAGAAGCTTTCCCCATTTAACCGGAAGCTTCTCAATCCATCCCGACAGTATCGGATAGAGCATCTTTAGCCAGACCACCGCCACGATCCCCCAGAAAAAACAATACAGCAGATTGATACGGCCTCCCAGATTAAAGGGAATGGCGCTGTAATCCCAGAATACCGTACCGAACACAAGCTCTGAAAATACACTGCATATGTATTCGTAAGCTCCTCCAAGGATCGTTCCCGCAAGAAAGATATAACGGTCATTTTTCTCTCTGTAGGGATAAAGAAACACAGTGAGGAGCACACAGCCCAGACCCCATACAATACTGAAAGGGCCGTATACCACGCTGCTGCGGCTCATGATGATCCCGGTTCTGGTATAGCAGAAAATCGTTTCTGTAATATCCCCCAGAAAAGCACCGATAAAAAACAGCATTGCCAGCTTGTAAAAACAGCAGCCTCTGGCAAAAACGGCTGTTTTTTCATCTATGCCCCCATTCTCCGCCCTCTTCCTTTCTTTCAGGCTGGGATACGCTTTTACCATCCTGCGTCTGATCCGCTCTGTGAGGGCATTTTCAAGAAAGGATGACAGCCCATAAAGCCGTCCGCTGACCTCAAAGGCTGCCCGTCCCAGAAAATAGTGCATCTGCAGGACAGCTGCCGAAGAACCCAGGCCATCTAAAAATGCTGCAATCAATACAGCTGTCAGAATAAGCCTTCCGGCCCTTTGGGGAAGCATATAAATAAGCTTTACCAGAAGCGGGTCAAACAGCCGGATGCAAAGCACGGCACAGATTCCCCAGAAAAGAGAGGCCGGCAGACAGATATACCCTCTTGCAGAAAACCTGTGTCCGGAATAATCCCACCATTTCTGGCCGGAAATCCGCTCCAGCAGAAAACCGCAGATGTATTCTGCAAAAGCTGCTATGATCATGCCACCCAGAAAAAGGAAAATCAAATGCTCCTTAAGTTCCGGCAGAACAATCCCAAAGGCCGCAGACGTCAATCCGTAGACCGGACAGAAGGGTCCGTTTAAATAGCCTCTGTTGACAAATTTTTTCTGCTTGGCCGCAGCCGCGCACACCTCCAGGCACCAGCCCGCGACCGAGTAGACCGCAAACATCCATAACAGCTCATATCCGGAATACCTCATAGGCCGCCTCCTTTTTACAGTTCTTTTCATTCTCTTATGAATTGTACCACAGAATATGCCATTTCACCATACGGACAGAATCGTTATATTTTTAACATTTCGTTTTCCTTTTGTAAAATTTATGCTATACTACTGTCAATTAACTTACAGCCTTCCGCCGGCCCTTAAGGGAAGACGGGGACATACCAGGGAGGAAAACCTTATGGATCACAGAAATCTTACACTGCTGACAGACCTGTATGAACTTACCATGATGCAGGGATATTTTAAAGAAAAAGACGCCAATGAAACCGTCATTTTCGATATGTTTTACCGGAACAATCCGCACGGAAACGGGTTTGCCGTCTGCGCCGGACTGGATCAGGTGATTGAATATATCAGGGATCTTCATTTCGATAAAAGCGATATCGCATATCTCAGAAGCGTAGGAATCTTTGAAGAAGACTTTCTGGAATATCTCCGGGACTTCCGTTTTACGGGTGATATCTATGCCATTCCTGAAGGTACGGTTGTTTTCCCCAGAGAACCTCTTGTAAAGGTGACCGCCCCGATCATGCAGGCACAGCTGGTAGAAACAGCCCTTCTTAATATCATCAATCACCAGAGCCTGATTGCCACTAAAACAGAGCGCATCGTCTATGCCGCCAAGGGCGACGGCGTGATGGAATTTGGACTGCGCCGTGCCCAGGGGCCGGACGCCGGCACCTATGGGGCAAGAGCCGCCATAATCGCAGGCTGCATCGGCACCTCCAATGTGCTCTGCGGAAAAATGTTTGACGTACCTGTAAAGGGCACCCATGCGCACAGCTGGATCATGAGCTTCCCGGATGAACTTACCGCCTTCCGTACCTATGCAAAGCTCTATCCGTCTGCCTGCATCCTTCTGGTAGACACCTACGATACCTTAAATTCCGGTATTCCAAACGCCATCCGGGTATTTAAAGAAATGCGGGAAGAAGGAATCCCCCTTACCTTTTACGGCATCCGCTTAGACAGCGGCGATCTGGCCTATCTTTCCAAAAAAGCGAAAAAAATGCTGGATGAAGCCGGCTTTCCGGATGCGATTATCTCTGCTTCCAATGACCTTGACGAATATCTCATTGACAGCCTAAAGATGCAGGGAGCTGCCATCAATTCCTGGGGAGTGGGAACCAACCTGATCACCGCAAAGGACTGCCCTTCCTTCGGAGGCGTTTATAAGCTGGCTGCGGTAAAGGACAAAACCACCGGCGAATTTATTCCCAAGATCAAGCTCTCTGAGAATGCGGAAAAAATTACCAACCCCGGCAACAAGACGATCCAGCGGATTTACGAAAAAGAAACCGGAAAGATTATCGCTGATCTCATCTGCCTGGTGGATGAGAAATTCGACACTAACAATTCGCTCCTTCTCTTTGATCCCATTGAGACATGGAAAAAAACACTCCTCGCTCCCAGAACCTATACCATGCGTGAGCTCCTTGTCCCTGTTTTCCTAAACGGAACCTGCGTATACGAAACTCCAAAGGTAATGGACATCCAGGCTTACTGCAAAAAGGAACTGGATACCCTGTGGGACGAGTCCAAGCGTCTTGTAAATCCCCACAAGGTTCATGTGGATCTGTCCAATGAACTGTGGCATATGAAAAATCAGCTTCTTGATACTTATCACAGAAAATGATGAAATACGAATAAAAACCGGCTTTCCCCCATATCAGTCTGTACCGCCTGATATGGGGCAGAAAGCCGGTTTTTATATTATCTTATTTCAGCAGTTCATTAATGCAGACTGCTCCGTATGGACGGATACTCATTCTGTAAGCGCAACCCTCCCCCAGACAGCCCTCGATATAGCGGATATACTCATCTGTCAGGTCATTTGGCAGCATAGCCATAATGACGCCGGCAAAACCGCCTCCATGAACTCTGCAGGCGCCCCTCTGCTTTTCTGCGATAAAAAGCTCTGTAAGAGCCAGCGCAATGGTAATTCCCTGCTCCTGAACAGCACTGTTTGTAAAGCAGTTCTGAAGCCATTTCCAGGAAGAATTGCCGGAAGCGGTGATATTTTTAAGGAACTTCTCAAAGTTTCCTTCCTTTAAGGCCTTTACTTCCTCTTCCACTCTCTTGTTTTCTTCAAAGAAATGGAGAGCGCGGAGCACAGAACGGTCACCTGCAAAGCTTCTTACCTCGCTCAGCTTTTCAATCACCTGTTCCTCCGTCACCTGGGAAAGTACCTCTTTCCCGAAGAACTGAGCCACCTTTTTCATCTCGTTGGGAACCGAAGAATAATCTGCGCTTAAATCTGCATGGCCCTTTCCAGTCTGCACAATGATCAGGCTGTGATCCTGAGATCCAAAGTCAAAGTTGATCTTTTCTACCTCAGGAACCGCAGGTTCTGTAAAGTCAATGGTGATCAGACCGCCCACGGCGCAGGCCATCTGATCTAAAAGTCCGGATGCCTTATCCCAGTAAATATTCTCAGAATATTTTCCGATATGGGCATAAGCTACGCTGTCCATGCGGCCCTCGTTGAAAAATGTATTCAGCATGGAACATAAAAGCATCTCAAAGGAAGCGGATGAACTCACGCCTGCAGCGCTGATCACATTGCTGGTCACATAGGCGTCAAAACCGCCGATGCTGTAGCCTGCTTCCTTAAACCCTTTTAACAGACCCTTGATCAGATCAGTAGTTCCTGCTTTTTTTGCGCTTGGCTCCAACTGGTTTAAATCAATGGTGATATCCTGATCATAGGTTTCGCTGATGATATGGACCAGATTAGAATAATTAACAGCAGCCGCACCTACGCAGTCCAGGTTAATGCTGCCTGCAAGTACCTTTCCATGGTTATGGTCTGTATGGTTTCCGCTGATTTCCGTACGGCCCGGTGATGAGAACAGAAGAATATTTTCCCTGTCGCCAAATGTCTGTTCAAAGCCTGTAAGAACCTTTTCATAGCGGGTCTCATTCTCAGCCGCTCCTTCTCTTCCATAAAGCTCTGCCATGAGTGCTGAGGCTTTTTCACTCTTTAAAAGCCTGATGGTATCTTTTACATTCATCCCTGCTTTACCTCTCCTTCTTTCATTCAAATACATATCTCCTGAGGGCTCCGAACCCTATGAAAACAGTGTATCACAAAAAAGCATCCTCCTTCAATACAATATTTTCCTGTATTTATACAATTTTCTGGACACACTCCGTATTTCTGATATAATACCATGATACAAACTTTTACAGAAAGGATGTACTCCCATGATAATACCCGACTGGAATGGAAAGCCATACCACTCTCTGGATTATGAATTAAAACATACCTTTGGGCGCAAACTTTACAAGCTCTCCTTAGACGGCGGCATGACCTGCCCCAACCGGGACGGCACCTGCGGCAGCCGGGGCTGCATTTTCTGCAGCGAGGGTGGATCCGGAGACTTTGCCGCGCCTTTAGGAGGCGATGTCTGGAAACAGATTGAAGCTGCAAAGGAACGGATCCGCAGGAAAATGCCTCCAGCAGACGGCAGCGCCGATTACATTGCCTATTTTCAGTCCTTTACCAACACCTATGCCTCCACTGATTATCTGTCCCAGCTGTTTTCCAGAGCCATTTCCCATCCGGAAATTGCGGCCCTATCCATCGCCACCCGGCCCGACTGCCTGCCGGATGAAACCATCGCTCTTTTATCCAGTTTAAACCGCATAAAGCCTGTCTGGGTAGAACTGGGGCTGCAGACCATCCACGAAGATACCGCCCGGCTGATCCGCCGGGGATATGCGCTTTCTGTGTTTGAAGAAGCTTTAAAAAAACTGAAAGCCGCAGGACTTACGGTGATCGTCCATGTAATTTTAGGACTTCCCGGAGAATCCAGGGAACGTATGACCGAAACCATCGCCTGGCTGGCAGACCGCCCCATTGACGGGATCAAGCTCCAGCTCCTGCATGTATTAAAAGGAACCGATCTGGCAGCTATGTACCAGTCTGATCCTTTTCCGGTCTTCTCCATGGAAGAATATATTGATTTTGTAATCGATTGTGTGGAGCTGCTTCCACCAGAGCTTACCGTCCACCGGCTTACAGGAGACGGCCCAAAAAACCTCTTAATCGCACCCTTATGGAGCGCCGATAAAAAGCGTGTGTTAAACACCCTTTCCCGCCGTTTTAAGGAGCGGGGAACCTGGCAGGGACGGCGCAAATGCAGCCTGTCCCCATGTTACGGTTCGTCCAGCCGCTGTGACGGATCCTGCTGCAATGGCTCCTCCGGACGTATTTCGCTTACCCGTCCGTTTTCATCCACCGCCGCACCAAAGGACAGCCCTGTCATGTAGTCATAAAATTCGGCTTTCCCTTTTTCATCTGTAAGCATCCTGGTATAGCCTGCCGAGGAAGTTCCGGGAATCAGGGAAAGCCGGGTGGTTTCCCCGTCCCACTCTGCTGCAAGCAGGGCTGTTTTTGGAATACTGCTTCCGAAAATGAAATTCCCCAGACTATATACAATGGGCTTTCCCTTATAGTATTCGATTCCCTGAAGCACATGGGGGTGGCTTCCGATGACCAGGTCCGCCCCGGCATCAATATACTGCCTTCCAAGAGAGTGCTGGTACTCCTCCGGCCGGTCCTTTTTCTCAAGGCCCCAGTGCACATAGACAACCACATAATCGCAGGTTTCCTTTAAATGGTCAATCTGCTCCAAAAGAAGGGACGGATCATAGGTAGTAAGCATCCCAGGCTTAGAAGCAGAGGCATTCCAGGAGCCCACCGGGATTACACGGGAAGCACCTAAAAAGCCTATGTTTTCCCCTTTTTCTGTAATAATTACCGGTTCGCAGGCCTCTTCCAGATTCCTTCCGGCTCCCACATGGTAAATCCCGGCCTGATCCAGGGTATCGCAGGTATCCAGAAGGGCGTCCGTACCAAAATCAAGCGCATGGTTATTTGCCAGGGTCACAAGGTCAAGCCCCAGTTCCCGGAAAATCCTCACCCTCTCAGGCGGAAGCCGGAAGGTAAACTGCTTATCCTCTGCCGCTGTCCCCCGATTGCTGAAAGGAAACTCCTGATTTGCCATAAAAATATCACTTTCATGGATCACAGACTGGAAACCGGGATCCAGCACTCCAGACAGACTGCCTGATTTTTCATAGGCATTTAATACATGGTCAGAAAGAAGGATATCTCCTGCAAATACCATCCGTACTGGTTCATCTCCGGAAGCGGAGTCTTCCTCAGAAGCCTCCGTTTCCTCCATCCCCGGCTCCTGCTCTTCTGCCAGAGGATCATGTTCAATATAAATCTCCGGTTTTGCCGCTGTTTCTGCCTGCCTTATCTCCATCTCTCTCTCATCATCTGCCCGATCCGTAAAGCCTAAAATAAATACTCCAAGGGCTGCCAACAGCAGTCCAAAGAATACCGCAGCAGCCCCAATCCATCTTTTTTTATTCATCCATATATCCTGTTCTACATCGCTAAGATAATACCGCCGTCATTTGCATAAACGGTGGCCACTCCCGCAGCCTCAGTAATCACGATTTCCTTAAAGGAAGCCCGTTTTTCCAGCTCTGCCTTTACATACAGAGCGCGTTCCTGATGGTTTACATGGCAGATCACAACCCGTTTTCCAGATGTATCCCCCGCCTCCTTGACTGCAATATCGCACATACGCTGCAGCGCCTTATTGATTCCTCTTGCCTGATCCAGCTTGATAATCACGCCTTCTTCTGCTCCCATCACAGGCTTAATGTTAAGAGCCGTAGCAAAAAAAGCCTGAAGCCCGGACAGACGGCCGTTCTTACGCAGCGTATCCAGAGTCTCCAGTACGAAGTAGGTCTTCATCCTGTGGCTGTAAGCCTCTGCCATTTCTGCAACTGTCTCAAAATCCAGCCCCTGTTCACACAGATCCCGGATATAAAGCGCCTGATCCAGTTCTCCTGAGGAGGCAGAAAGGGAATCGATCACAGCAATCTTCTTTGTCACCGGCTCACCGGCTTCCTTCTTTTCCTCCTCATACAGCTCCTTTGCCAGCACGGCAGAATTATAGCTGCCGCTCAGATGGTTGGAAAGGGTGATCACAAATACTGCGTCCGCATCTGCCTCCTCATATGCCTTTTTAAAGCTCTCCGGCGAAGGGCAGGCCGTCTTGGGACACTCCGGGCAGGCCTTTACCATCTCTATGAATGCGCTCTGATCAAAGGTTTCGTCATCTATCACCTGAACATTCCCCACCTGAAGGGTCAGGGGAATCATCTGAAATCCCGGATCCTTTTTTAATTCCTCTGTCAGATCCAGACAGCTGTCTCCAATGATCTTATACGTCATAATCCTATCCTCCAAACATACTATGTCATTTCCTCAACACATAGTTTTGATTACTACTTATTATAACAGCATACTCTGCAAAATGCAATACCCGGACACACAGAACGGCGGAATGAGCGGATCCCCTTAACGCCCCGCAGCCCTGATGCTCTGATATACCTGGTCTGCCTGGCTTTTCAGTTCCTCATAATAATCAAAGTGAAGGATCACAAACCTGCCTTCAATCTGGCGCACATACCAGTCCGAGTGATGGGAAGTACCGTCAGAAAACCGGGTGGAACTTAAGCATGAACGCCAGGTATGGCCTCCCAGCTCCACGGTTTCAAAACGATCCACCTGATACCCTCCTGTGCTTTCGTATTCCCTCAGCGCCTCCATATACCGGTCAAGTTCTGCTTCCGCATCTATAAAATCAAGTGTCACGCGATAACTTAATTCCGGATCATCCACATCTACATGTTCTCCGCCTACGAGAGCATATGTCCTGCTGCTTCCATCGCCCTTTAAAACCGTCGCCGCCTCAGGGAAGGTCAGCTCCAGGTCTGCCCATTCATTCCGGTAATGATTGCCCTCCAAGGTTCCCAGTGTAAATTCTGCAGCAGCCCGTTCACTCCCCTCTTTCATGTAACCGTCTGCGCCAAAGGTATACTCCACCCCGTCAATGCTCTTCGTTACAGAAGTAACCATATGACCGTACTCATCCACATATTTCCAGCCATCTGCTTCTTTAATCCAGCTGCTGTACAAGATCTTTCCTTCTCCGTCCAGACGATAGGTCAGTCCAAACTCATCCTGCTTCCAGCAGTCCTTTGCAAAGCTTCCGTCTGCAAGACGATACTTCCAGCCTCCGTCTTCGGAATACTCCCAGCCCTCGATCCCGCTGTAGGGCTGCAGACAATCAAGAAATGCGGCTGCCTCTGCTGCCTGGTCTGCAGAATACGTCTGGCAGATCACATAGATCCTGTCTCCTTCCTGGCGGATGTAGAAATCATTTACCAGCATCTTTTCCATCTGGCTGATGTAGTTCTGCACTGTTGCCTTCTGCCCCTCTGTGAGTTCTGCCGTATTCATATAATCCTTCATGGAGTCGGCCATGAGTTTTCCATAATTCACCTTCAGATATTCATATTCCTTTGTTCCCAGGGTAATCATACCGCTCTGGGTCATGGTCTCATCCAGACCGGACTGTATCATCTCTGCTTTTAAGGTTTCCACACTGAAGGGAATCCCCGTTCCATCATCTGCCGGCATCACAAATCCCATATTTACAATATAAGTCTTATCCGTCTCATTTACCATGGATGCAGCAAAATCAATCTGCATCTGATCCAATGTTTTCATCTGGGCTACCAGCTGCCTGGATATTTCCCAGCCGCCTCCCATGCGGTCTACCTGATAGGAAGCCGGAACCTGGGCCTGAAAACCACCCATACGGCTGGTAATGATCTGCCCATCAATGGTGCTGAGTCCCAAAGGCTCTGCAAATACCCCAAACGCACCAAAAAGTGAGAGCGTTACTCCCAGGCAGACGCCCTGTATTGTCTTCAAAAAACGTTTTTTTATCAATGATCTTTCCTCCCGTATTCTCCGTAAATCCAGAAAAGCCGATGCAGACCGCTGCATCGGCTTCCCCTGCAGAGCTTCTCACAGCCTCTGCCGTATTCTTATTTTACTCTTTATTCTGTCTTCTGTCCAGCCATAATCATCATAATCTCATTGCTGCGACTGACAAACTTTGTCATTCGTTCAGGAGAAAGGGTTCCGTGGGAAAGACTTGCCAGATCGTAAAGCTGCTCACAGATGGCAGCAGTATGTTCTCCTTCTTTATTTTCAAGCACATACTTAACCAGAGGATGGTTGGCATTAAGCACCAGGGTTTCTCCCATTCCGCCGAACATGCCCATATCCATTCCGCCCATGTTGTACATCTTCATCATATCCTGCATTCTTCTTGTTTCTTCGGATACGGTGATCATGGATGCAATGCCTGCATTCTTCATCTTTTCAACCTTGATATCCAGCTTATCATTATTTAAAGCCTTCTTAAATTCCTCGGTCAGCTCCTCAGAGGACTTCTTAAATTCCTCGTCATCCTCCTTTACTTCCTCCTTAAAGGAAGCGTTTAAGTCCGTATCAATACGCAGGAACTTCACGCCCTCTTTCTTCTGCTCCACATGGCTGATAAACGGATTGTCAATGGCAGCCGGCATGATAACAGCATCGATCCCTTCCTCCTTAAAGAGGTTGATATACTGGCTCTGCTCCTTTTCGTCGGTTACATAGAAAATGGTATTTTCATGCTTTTCCTTATTCTCATCCAGGCAGTCCTGTAAGGTCAGATACTTGCCCTCCAGGTTCTTATACAGGATATAGTCGCCCATCTTATCTGCAAACTTCTCATCCTTGATATAGCCGAACTTGATGAAGGGAGCAATATCATCCCAGTATTTCTCATAGGTCTCACGGTCTGTCTTGCACATACCGGACAGCTTGTCCGCTACCTTCTTTGTAATATAATCGGAAATCTTCTTTACAAAGCCGTCGTTCTGCAGGGCGCTTCTGGATACGTTTAACGGAAGATCCGGACAGTCGATCACACCCTTTAACAGCATTAAGAACTCAGGGATTACTTCCTTGATATTATCTGCGATAAATACCTGGTTATTGTACAGCTTAATGGTTCCCTCGATGCTCTCGTACTCCATGTTGATCTTCGGGAAGTACAGAATACCCTTTAAGTTAAAGGGATAATCCATGTTCAGGTGGATCCAGAATAATGGCTCCTTGTAATCTCTGAATACCTTGCGGTAGAAATCCTTATACTGCTCCTCTGTACACTCGTTGGGATGCTTATTCCACAGAGGATTGGTGTCATTTAACGCTACAGGACGTCTTAAAATCTTATATTTTTCTCTGGACGGCTCGATCTCCACGGTTTCCTTGGTACCGTCCTCCTTTTCCTTCTCCTCGGTCTTTGCAGGCTCGATAACAGTCTCAACTACCGAATCCTTTTCGGTCAGTTCGTCCTTTTCGATGGTATCATACTGAGGCTCTGCGGTCTCATTCTCCAGGAAAATGCTTACAGGCATGAAAGCACAGTATTTCTCAATAACCTCTCTTGCACGGTACTCGTTGGAGAACTCGGTGCTGTCCTCGTTGAGGTATAAAACAATGGTCGTACCAACCTCTGCCTTTTCTCCCTCTGTCATCTCATAGTCAATGCCGCCTTCAGACTCCCAGTGCACCGGCTTTGCATCCTTCTGATAGGATAAGGAATCAATGGTAACCTTATCTGCCACCATAAATGCGGAATAAAAGCCCAGACCGAAATGACCGATGATCTGGTCTTCATTTGCCTTGTCCTTGTACTTCTCCATGAAGTCCTGAACGCCGGAAAATGCGATCTGGTTAATATATTTGTCAATCTCTTCCTCCGTCATGCCAAGGCCATTATCCCTGATGGTAATGGTCTTTTCATTGGGGTTTACGCTGACCTGGATCTTATACTCCACATCCTCAGGCTTTTCGTACTCGCCCATCAGCTCCAGCTTTTTAAGCTTGGTGATCGCGTCGCAGCCATTGCTGATCAGCTCACGGTAAAAGATATCGTGATCGGAATAAAGCCACTTTTTGATCACAGGGAAAATGTTCTCGCTTGTAATAGATAAACTGCCTTTCTTTGCCATAATATGCGCCTCTTTCTTTTGATTTTTCTTTTCTGAAACTCATATGGTCTGGGACTTCCAAAGTGGTTCTGGAAATATCCCTTTATTTTATCTGCTCACAAATTACATTGTAGTACCACTTTGGAGAAATGTCAACAAAAAATTAGCACTCATTCGAAATGAGTGCTAGCAAAATCTTTTAGTTTCTAGGGAAGAAAATCCCTTATTTTCCTGCTCCTGGACGGATTTCTCAGTTTTCTTAAAGCCGCCGTTTCAATCTGGCGGATACGTTCTCTGGTAACCTTAAACCGCTTTCCCACTTCCTCCAGTGTCATGGGATGGCCCGATTCCAGGCCAAAGCGCAGGATAATGACCTCCCGCTCTCTGGGGTTTAGGCCCTGGAGCATCTGATCGATTTCTTCTCTTAAAAATACGCTCTCAGCCTTTTCCTCTGTGGATGCGTTAGCATCGTCTGCCACAAAATCCCCCAGATTGGAACCGTCCTCATCACCCACCGGCGTCTCTAAAGATACTGTGTCGCCGGAAGACTGCATCAGCTCTGTGACCCTCTTTTCCGACATTCCTATCTCTTTCCCGATCTCTTCATTGGAAGGTTCCCGGCCCAGCCGCACTGCCAGCATCCTCTGAGCCCTGCGCACCCGGTTTACAGCTTCTACCATGTGAACAGGAAGACGGATAGTTCTGGACTGATCCGCCAGCGCTCTTGTTACAGACTGTTTTACCCACCAGGTAGCGTAGGTGCTGAGACGGTAGCCCTTTGTATAATCAAACTTTTCCACCGCTTTCATCAGGCCGATATTTCCCTCCTGGACCAGATCCAGAAAGCTCATCCCGCGGCCTGTATAGCGCTTTGCAATGCTGACTACCAGCCTGAGATTGGCCTCTACCAGCTTCTGGCCTGCATGCAGGTCTCCTAAGGCCTTGCGTTTTGCCAATTCCTGCTCCTGCTCCTGGGTAAGAAGAGGAATGGAGCCGATTTCCTTTAAATATTCCCGGATCGGATCCGTACTGGCTACGCCCTCTAACAGCTGTTCGTGGGAATTTTCCTCATCTTCCTCATCATTGTCCGCAGATGGAGAAAAATCCTCATCATCTGTCTCGGAATCCTCCCTGTTCCAGCGGTATTTGCTGTTTATCAGTTCTGATACGGTATCCTCAGAATCATCCCCATCTTCTTCCAGAAGAAGTCCTTCATCCTCAGATGTATCCGTTCCCTCTTCTGCCAGAATCTGTACGCCCCGCTTTTCCAGTCTGGCATATACATCTTCCATTTCCTCCGGCGTTACTGCTTCATCTGCAAAGCAGTCTAACACCTGGGTCATCTCAAGACGTTTGTCATGAGCTGCTGCCAAAGCAGTCAGTTCATCCAGTTTCTTCATCAGCTTTGTCTTATCCATATTGCTCCCTTCCCTGTTTTAAGAGCTTGTCCCTCATATGCTTTCGATTTTTCGCTCTGCTAATTTATCCCTTCCTGTGTGCACGGAATCTGACGGGAACGAAAAAACTCCCTCACAGACTCATCCCACTGAACCTCCAGGGCCTTGTCCAGAGTAAAAAATTTAAGTGCGGTTCCCGTAATACAGTATAATTCCCCTTCTTCATACCGGATATTCAGATACAGTCCCTGGATCTGATCCCCGCTTATTCCGGTGCCGCTTTTCGAAGCAAAACGCTCTGTCTGTCCGGCCGGAAGCTGCAGTACGATCTTAAAGCTTTCAGGCAGCTTTTTTCCTTTGATAAGAGAAAAACAAAACGGGCGCAGCTGTCTCCAGGAAGAAAACTCCCCGATCCTTTGCTCCTCCCGCTCCTCTTCTGTATAATACCCGGATCTGATATGTCCATCCATGGTAAAACTATTGTA
>OASY01000392.1_pt1 | contig 31537 bp, 20 predicted proteins | sample 1501231 | NCBI WGS metagenome assembly OASY01 (sample SAMEA2579917, study PRJEB22360) | human gut metagenome | biome: human gut; feature: human-associated habitat; material: faeces | place: Denmark | collected 2008/2010 | reverse complement strand
CAGTCCTTTTGATTTTCAATATGGATATGGTTTTTATTTCATGTTATCCGTTTACAGTGCCAATGCCATATCCCCATCTTTAATCAGCTGCAGTTTTCTCATGCCCTCTGCGATGCCCAGACTCAGAAGCCCAGGTAGTACGAAATGCAGAAGCACGATTTTTGTCATAACTATGGCGGGTTCTTCCTGCGCGGTCATGGTCTGAAAGGTGGAAATCTGTCCCAGAAGTCCCATAGAACCGGCCCCGGCTCCGGCGGCAGTGTTGCTCATCTTTGCTGCCATAGTGCCCACAGGGCCTAAGATGGCGCTGGAAAGTATGGTGGGAAGCCAGATAAGAGGTCTTTGCATGATTTTGTGAAATTCCAGAAAAGGAGTTCCAAGCCCCAGCGAGCACAGACCGCCCACTCCGTTTTCTCTGTATCCCGCAACGGCAAAGCCAACCATACTGCAGCAGCAGCCAATGGTAGCGGCGCCTGCAGCCAGACCGGTGAGGTTAAGGGATACAGCAAGCGCTACGGAGTTTAGAGGCAGCGTAATAAAAATGCCCATAAGCACAGACACTGTGATGCCCATAAGGAGCGGATTCTGCTGAGTGGCCCAATTCATGGTTTCTCCCAGATACTGCAGAAGATGGGTAATGGGAATTCCCGCCCAGATACCTACAAGGGAACCGCCTAAGATTCCGGCAACAGGAGCCAGAATCAAATCTGCCCTGGTTTTTCCCTCTATAAGCCGTACCAGTTCAATGGCAGTAAATGCGGCAAAAAAAGCCCCCAGAGGCTCTGCTTTTCCTGAAAGGGGCAAGGTTCCCTCTGTTGTAAAAAGCGCCCCGGAAGCAAATTCTTCGGCAAAAGCGCCTACAGTTCCTGCGATTGCCGCACAAATAGCTGCCAGGGAACTTTCTCCCAGACGGGTGGCAATACCAATGCCGATTCCCGCGCCGGTGAGGGATACGGCAAGCTGTCCCAGATGAAGAAGAAGGGCAGCCATTTGCCCTTCCAGAAGTCCTGCAGTCTGCTGCAGAACGGTTCCCAGTACCAGCGTCACAAACAGACCGCAGGCCATACCACTGGAACCTTCAATAAAGAAACGATTTAATAGTTTTCTCATAATTTCAGATTTTTAAACAGAGAACCCAAAGAGGTGGAAATTTCCTCGCTTTCCGGCAGTTCATAATCCGGTTCTTCCTCTTTTTCTTCCGGAATCTCTATCAGAGCCTTCATGCTCAGGCTGATTTTGCCGTCTTCGTTTTTGATGACTTTCGCTGTCACGGTATCCCCTATGTTTAAAACGGCTTTGGGGGATTTGATTCTCTTATCAGAAATCTGGGAAATATGTACCAGACCGGAGAGTCCGTCTCCCAAATCAATAAATGCACCGTAAGTCTGCAGAGAATCTACTTTTCCTTCTACAATGCTTCCCACTTTAATATCATTGATTTTATCCAGTTTTTCAGCGTCTGCCTTTTCCTTTAAGATTTCTTTGGCGGACAGAATCAGGCGGTTCTCCTGTTCGTCTGCTTCAAATACTCTTACCATCAGTGTCTTTTTCAGATAGTCTTCCGGATTTTCTACATAGTGCAGAGCCAGCTTGGAAACCGGAATAAAAGCCCGGATACCTTCCACATAGGCAATGACGCCGCCCTTTACAATGCCTTCTACTGTGACTTCAAATTCTGTTTTATCTTCCTGCATCTGCACCAGTTTGTCCCAGATGAGCATATCGTCATCCCGGAAATTGGAGAAAGACGCGTTGATTTCCTCCATGAAATCTTCCATCGTTTCCTGTTTCTTTGTTTCTTCTGACATGTTTGTACCTCCCAATTTTCGATTTGCGTCCAGTATAACACAATTGCCATTGATTTAGAAGTGTGTTACTATAAAATCATCAATTATCGCATTTCATGCTGGAAAACCTGAAAGGAAAAGGATATGGCGAAACAGGGGAAAATATACATTATAGGACACAAAAATCCGGATACGGACTCTATCTGTTCGGCAATTGCTTATGCAGATATCAAAAACAGAGTGAACAACGGATGTAAATATTCTGCAAAGCGTGCAGGACAGATAAATGAAGAAACCGAGTATGTTCTGAAAAAGTTTGGCGTGGAGGCGCCGGGATATCTTTCGGATGTGGGAATCCAGGTGAAGGACATGGAAATTCGGGAAACACCGGGAGTTCCCAACAATATTTCGATTAAAGACGCCTGGGCCATTATGAAAGAGAGCAGCGCCGTAACACTTCCTATTACCAAGGAGGACGGACAGTTAGAGGGGCTGATTACCACGGGGGATATTGCAAAATCCTACATGGACGCCCATGACAATTATTTTCTGTCTAATGCCAGAACCCAATACAGAAGCATTGCCAACACTGTGGAGGGTACTGTGGTGACAGGAAACTCCCACGGCTACTTTGTAAAGGGGAAAGTGGTTATCGGTGCGGCACATCCGGACAAACTGGGAGAATTTCTGGAAGAAGACGATTTGGTCATTTTAGGAGACCGCCATGAAGACCATTTGTGTGCCATTGAGCAGAATGTGAGCTGCATTATTGTGTGTAATCATGCGGAGGTAGCAGAGGATATTAAAATGGCGGCAGAGAAGAATCAGTGTGTGGTGATTCAGTCTGCCCTTGATACCTTTACGGTAGCCCGGCTGATCAATCAGAGTATTCCGGTGAAACACATTATGAAAAAGGAAAATCTCATTACCTTTCAGACGGATGATTTTACAGACCATATTCGGGATATCATGGTAAAGAACCGGCACAGGGCCTTTCCGGTGGTAAATAAGCACGGGAAGTATATCGGAACGGTTTCCCGCCGTAATTTGTTGGGAATGAAGAAGAAGCAGTTGATTCTGGTTGACCATAATGAGAAAACTCAGGCTGTAGACAACATTGACGCAGCTGAGGTGTTGGAAATTATAGACCACCACAGACTGGGCTCTCTGGAAACTCTGCAGCCCATTATGTTCCGTAACCAGCCGGTGGGCTGTACAGCCACCATTATGTATCAGATGTATACGGAAAAGGCGCTGGAAATCAGTCCGGCTATTGCAGGTCTTCTGTGCTCAGCTATTATTTCAGATACGCTGATGTTCCGCTCTCCTACCTGTACTTCTTCTGATAAAATGGCGGCAGGTGCGCTGGCGCTCATTGCAGGTATTAATATCGAAGAACACGCAAAGGAAATGTTTACGGCAGGCAGCAATCTGAAGGGGAAGACCACAGAGGTTATATTCTATCAGGATTTCAAGCGTTTCACTTCTGACAAGGTGAATTTCGGCGTGGGACAGATAAGTTCCATGAATGCAGAGGAACTGGAGGATTTGAAGCAGCGGCTGATTCCTTTTATGCAGCATGAATGTGGGAAAAACGGAATTTCCATGGTGTTCTTTATGCTGACGAATATTTTAGAAGAATCTTCAGAAGTCATCTGTTACGGAGAGGGAAGCTGCCGTCTGGTGGAGGAATCCTTTGGCGTAAAGGAAGCGCAGGGCGGCTATGTACTGCAGGGAGTGGTTTCCAGGAAGAAACAGCTGATTCCTGCATTTATCGGAACCCTGCAGCAGAATAATAATTAAGAAACAGAATCAGGAAAGCGAAGGAGATTTGTATGGCGAAAGCAGAGTGGAGACCCGGAAACATGCTGTATCCGCTGCCGGTGGTAATGGTCAGTGTGGCAGATGAGGAAGGGCATGACAATATTATTACGGTAGCATGGGCCGGAACGGTGTGTACCAATCCGCCAATGGTATCTATTTCCGTAAGACCGGAGCGATATTCTTATAAAATGCTTACGGATACCAGAGAATTTGTAATTAACCTGACAACGGAAAAGCTGGCTTTTGCCACGGATTACTGCGGTGTGAAATCGGGCCGGGATGTGGATAAGTTTAAAGAACTGCGTCTGACCAGAGAAAAGGCAAGCCATGTAGGGGTGCCCATGATTGGGGAATCTCCCGTGTCCATTGAGTGCCGGGTAAGAGAGATTCAAGAATACGGAAGCCACAGTGTCTTTACTGCAGATGTACTGGCTGTGCATGTGGATACGGCTTATATGGACGAGAAGGGGAAGTTTGATTTGGCTTCGGCAAATCCTATTGTATATTCTCATGGAGAATATTATGGACTTGGGAAAAAGCTGGGGACTTTCGGATACAGCATTAAGAAGAAACGGAAGAAGAAACAGCCGAGAAAGAAGGGGTAAACAGCCATGGAAAAGCAGAATGTAGTATTAATTGGAATGCCGGGTGTGGGAAAAAGCACCGTGGGTATCATTCTGGCAAAAGTGCTGGGATATGAGTTTGTGGATTCAGACCTTCTGATTCAGAAAGCAGAGAAAAGACTGTTGCGCGAAATTATCGCCGACGAGGGACAGGACGGATTTCTGAAAATTGAAAACCGGGTGAACGCCTCTATTGAAACGGAAAAAGCAGTGATTGCCACAGGTGGAAGCGTTGCCTACTGCACAGAGGCCATGGAGCATCTGCGGGAAATTGGTACAGTGGTGTATTTAAAGCTGGACTATGAAATCCTCAGACAGAGACTGGGAAATCTCAAAGGAAGAGGTGTGGTTCTCAGAGACGGACAGACGCTGAAAGACCTGTATGATGAGAGAACGCCTCTGTATGAAAAATATGCAGATATTGTTGTTGATGAGAAAAATCTGAATATAGAAGAGACTTTACAGAAAATTATAGAGAAACTGAAAAAATAATAGAGAATATCGAAAGAGAAAACATGTGTATCCGATGAAAATGTTAATTTTTATTTACAAATGGGCTTATCTGTTATAATATAATGGGTAAGCCATAAAATAATAATAGGATATTTTGAAAGACAGACTTTGATTCGGATATGGCTTTTTATATAGAATTCAGAAAATAATTTAGAAAATGTCAATACTGCAGAAAAGCAGTGAATATAGATTGAGACAAGGCCATTGTTGCCTGGAAAAATAAGAGGTGCGTATATGGAACAGTATGTTATCAAAGGTGGAAATCCGTTAGTCGGCGAAGTAGAGATTGGCGGTGCAAAGAATGCAGCACTTGCCATTTTGGCAGCGGCGATTATGACAGATGAAACGGTACACATTGAGAACTTACCGGATGTTCGAGATATTAATGTTTTATTGGAAGCAATCAGAGAAATTGGTGCAACCGTTGACCGTATCAGTCCTACAGAGGTGAAAATTGCAGGGGTGACTATCGGAAATATCAGCGTGGAGTATGAGTATATTAAGAAAATCAGAGCGTCCTATTATCTTTTAGGGGCTCTTTTAGGCAAGTATAAAAATGCGGAAGTTCCGCTTCCGGGAGGCTGTAATATCGGCAGTCGTCCTATTGACCAGCATTTAAAGGGATTTCGGGCCCTGGGAGCGTCTGTGGATATTATTCACGGAGCTGTTGTGGCAAAGGCAGACCATCTGACCGGAAAGCATATTTTCCTGGATATGGTGTCTGTAGGCGCTACCATTAATATTATGATGGCAGCAGCTATGGCAGAGGGGAACACAACCATTGAAAATGCGGCCAGAGAGCCTCATGTGGTGGATGTTGCCAACTTCTTAAACAGCATGGGAGCCAACATCAAAGGTGCGGGAACAGATGTTATCCGTATTCAGGGTGTGGAAAAACTTCACGGAACCACATATTCCATCATTCCGGACCAGATTGAGGCAGGTACTTTCATGTGTGCGGCAGCCGCTACCATGGGAGATGTTATGGTAAAAAATGTCATTCCTAAGCATTTGGAAGCCACCACCGCAAAGCTGGAGGAAATCGGATGTCAGGTGGAAGAGTTTGATGACGCTGTGCGTGTAGTGGCTAATAAGCGTCTGAAACGCACGAATGTAAAAACCATGCCGTATCCCGGCTATCCTACGGACATGCAGCCGCAGTTTGCGGTAGCTCTGGTACTGGCCGAAGGGACAAGCATTGTAACGGAGAGTATTTTTGAGAATCGTTTCAAATATGCGGACGAACTGGCAAGAATGGGTGCCAATATTAAGGTGGAAGGCAATACCGCCATCATTGACGGTGTGCAGAAGCTTACCGGTGCCAGAGTCAGTGCGCCTGATTTGCGTGCGGGAGCAGCCCTTGTTATTGCAGGACTGGCTTCTGAAGGCATTACCATTGTAGATGATATTGTGTATATCCAGAGAGGGTATGAACGGTTTGAGGAAAAACTGAGAAGTCTGGGCGCAGAGATTGAGAAGGTGTCCAGCGAAAAGGAACTGAAGAAGTTTCAGCTGCGGGTAGGATAAAAATAACACTTGACGAAAGCCTGTAAAAAGGTTATTGTAATATTTGCAACTGAATATTTATATTTTCTCTTATTCAGAGTGATGGAGTTACATAGGAACTGTGAAGTCACGGCAACCCCGCCAAGCGGAAGGTGCCAACCTGAGCGAGTAGTCGAACAATAAGAGGGTTCATATTACGAAATATAGATGAGTCCGCTTAGGTGGGCTCATTTTTTACGCGGAAATGTGTTCTGAATGGAGAACCACCGGGCAGGAGAAAATATACAGACAAAGAAAAGGAGAATTCATACATGGAAAAAAGATTGTTTACATCTGAATCAGTAACAGAAGGCCATCCGGATAAAATGTGCGACGCCATTTCCGATGCCATTCTGGACGCGCTTATGGAAAAAGACCCAATGAGCCGTGTTGCTTGTGAAACAGCAACCACAACAGGTATGGTGATGGTAATGGGTGAAATCACAACAAACGCTTATGTGGATATTCCGAAAATCGTAAGAGATACGGTTCGCGAAATCGGATACACAAGAGCAAAATATGGATTTGATGCAGATACCTGCGGCGTTATCACTACTATTGACGAGCAGTCTGCAGATATTGCATTGGGCGTGGACAAGGCTCTGGAAGCTAAAGAAAATAAAATGTCTGAGGAAGAGCTGGACGCTATCGGTGCAGGTGACCAGGGTATGATGTTTGGTTTTGCTACAGATGAAACCGAAGAATATATGCCATATCCGATTGCTTTGGCCCACAGACTGGCTTTACAGCTTACAAAGGTTCGTAAAGACGGTACTCTGACTTATTTAAGACCGGACGGAAAGACACAGGTTACCGTAGAGTATGATGAAAATGACAAACCGGTACGTCTGGATGCAGTAGTGCTTTCTACACAGCATGACCCGGAAGTAAGCCAGGAACAGATTCATGAAGATATTAAGAAACACGTTTTTGATGTGATTCTGCCAAAGGAAATGGTAGACGAGAATACAAAATTCTTTATCAATCCTACTGGACGTTTCGTAATCGGCGGCCCTCACGGAGACAGTGGTTTGACCGGACGTAAAATTATTGTAGATACTTACGGCGGATATGCACGTCACGGCGGCGGTGCATTTTCCGGTAAGGACTGCACAAAGGTAGACCGTTCTGCAGCATACGCAGCCCGCTATGTAGCAAAGAACATTGTGGCAGCAGGTCTGGCAAAGAAATGTGAAATCCAGCTTTCTTATGCCATTGGTGTGGCTCATCCTACTTCCGTTATGGTGGATACATTCGGAACAGGGAAACTTTCTGATAACCGTCTGGTAGAAATCATTCGTGAAAACTTTGATTAAAGACCGGCAGGTATTATCAAAATGCTTGACCTTCGCCGTCCGATTTACAAACAGACAGCAGCTTACGGACATTTCGGAAGAAATGATTTGAACCTGCCATGGGAAAAGCTGGATAAAGCAGAAGCATTGAAAAAGTATTTATAATTTTATATTAAGAAACGGGAAATACTTAATAAAATTTCATAGCGAAGACAGAGAAAGGTTTCTTTACCGATAGGTAAGGGAACCTTTTGCTTTAGAAAAATAATAGAATATTAAAAAAATAATAGAAAAAATAGAGCAACCTATAGATAGTAATAGAGAAATCTAAATATTGTATTTATAAAAGAAGGGGGGAATGGTAACTTAAAAGAATAAAAAGAAGGGTTTTCAAAAAGGAGGAACCATGAAAACAGGTAAAAGAAAAACACAAAAGTATATGAGTGCCATACTGATTGCGGCAATGAGCATGAGTCATGTAACAGGGGTATGGGCAGAGCCGGTAAATACGCAGGAAATTGCAGAAGAAAAGGCGCTGTCGGAAGAGGAAGGCAAAAAGCAAGAAGAGGCACTGCCGGAAGAAGGAGAAAAATTGGAAGAAGAGGTTCTGCAGGAAGACGAAGAGGAAAAGACAGAAGAAGGTGCAGCTGCAGAGTCTGTGCCAGGCGTTGAGGAACAGAAAGAGGAAACTTTGGAAATGGAAGTGCCGGTGGAAAATGAGAAAATTACAGTTGTCAGGGGTGAAAGTCTCCAACTGGAAAAACCGGAGAGTTTTTCTGAAAATGTTACATGGAGTGCAAAATTCTTAAAGAAGGACGGGGGATTTTTGAGAAATGCGGGTTATTCAAAAATTAAGAGAGAGTTAAAAGAAGGGGAAACGGACGGAAACCGTATGGCAGGAGATGCCAGTGCAGAGCATTTGTTAAAAATTACTGCAGATGAGGGTGGAAATGCAGTAATTACCGGAGAAAATAAAGGGAATGTCGTGGTTGTGGCACAGGATGACCAGGGAAAGACAGCGCAGTGGAAGGTAGAAATCCTGTATCAGTCTCCTTCTGTATTGCCGTCTGCGGCGGAGGAAGACTATGGGAAAATCCGTCAGGCGTGGAAAGAATCTTTAATCGGTAAGGAGTTGTCTCTGGAAGAAGGCGGAGCAGAGGTTTTAGAGGAGATTAACCAGGAGGCAGAAACTATCTGGAATTCTTATGCTTATAAGGGGCAGGAGGAGTGCAGCGGTATTCCGTGGACAGAAGATGAGGGCGCAAAGGGGAATAAAAATATTCCATACAAAGATGATGCGGTGGAATTTCGTCCTTCCTTTAAGAAAGTACTTTCCATGTGTAAAGCCTATGCCGCAGAGGGAGGAAAGCTGTATCAGAATCAGGATATGCTGAAAGATATCACAAAGATACTGGATTTTCTGTGTGGTTCCTGCTATACACCCAAAAGCCAGACCGATAACTGGTGGACCTGGGAGATTGGGATTCCGAAAGACTTGATTCCGGCGTTGGTCCTGGTTTACGACGGGCTGACAGAGGAACAGGTTATGGCATATACAGAATCTCTTTATTTCTTTCAGCCAGACCCATTTCATGAAGGGGTAATTAACACGGCCAGTACTCATGGCCAGGGATATCGGGAGGCTCAGGGGGCTAATATTATTGACTGCTCCACAACAGCGGTAGGCCTTGGCGCATTAAGAAAGGATAATGAACTGGTGTATTTGGGAATGCTGGCCTCATCTGAAACCTTTGTTATTCAGAATGTAGAAGACAGCACCCAGATAGCAGGGAATGGATACAGCAGCGGTTTTTATCCGGATGGTTCTTATCTGGACCACATAAAAGTACCATATTTAGGGGCTTATGGAATTGAATTCATGAAGGGAGGAGCTAAAATACCCTCTCTGCTTGCCGGCACACCCTGGAAGTATCCGGAACAGGTTCAGGAAAATTTGGAGAGTTATATAGTAGAAAGTTTTGGCAATGGCATGTACAGAGGAATGATGCTGGATTGCCTGAAGGGGCGTTCTGTGTCCAGACCTGCAAGCAGCAATAAGGCAGCGGGACGTGAGGCGATGACGGTTATTCTTCAGATTGCAGATTCTTTCAGCGAAGAAGCTAAGAATACTACACTTTCTTCCTTGAAATACTGGATGGAAGAGGATGAAGGATTTGTGGACAGTCTTACAGGTGCGGAAAACATGGCAATAAAAAAGAAAGCCAAGGAAATTTTAGAAGATAGCTCCATTCAAAGCCAGGTGACGCCAATACATAAATCCTATCCGCTCATGGACCGTGCTGTTCACAGAACAGAGAATTACTTATTTGCCCTGTCCATGTACTCAGAGCGTATTCAGAATACGGAAATTATGAACGACGAAAATCGTTTTGGATGGCATCAGAATAACGGTATGACTTATATTTATGATGCAGATGAACAGTATACAGAAAACTACTGGAATACAGTAAATCCGTTAAGGCTGCCGGGAACTACCGTGGTTCCTGTGAATATCGGAACGGGAAAGCCGGATGGCTCTGGATTTGCACAGGGCGGGGACTTCTGTTCCAACGAAAGCTGGGTGGGAGGAACTTCCCTTGGCAATTATGGTATCAGTGGTATGGCGTTTTCCGGAGAAACACAGGGAATTGCAGGAGATGCTCCGGTTTCTTATGCTCCTGAGTTAAAGGGCAAGAAGTCGTGGTTCATGTTTGGGGATGAGATTGTTTGTCTGGGTGCAGGAATTACGAATAAAAATATGGAACTTCCTGTGGAAACAACTATTGAAAACAAAAAACTGAAGGAAGATGGAAGTAATCGTTTGCTTGTAAATGGAGAGGAAACGGATATTCCGGTCAAAGAAGCGAATGTAAAAGAACTTGTTGAACGCAGTGCAGATGCGTCAGGTACAAGCTTTGATAAGGTAAGCTGGGCACATTTAGAGGGGAATCAGTCGGCGGGAACAGGATATTATTTTCCGGAGGAAAATACAGAAATTCAGGTTCGTCGGGGACGGACAACAGGAAACTGGAAGGATATAGGAACCTTTGAAGGAGAGAGCACAGAGAATTATCTGGAAATGTGGGTTGACCATGGACAGAATCCAGAAAATGCCGCTTACAGCTACGTGCTGCTGCCGGAAACAAGCGTTGAGGAAACAGAGCGTTATGCAAAAGCACCGAAAATAACGGTGTTGGAAAACAGCGGTGAAGTGCAGGCTGTCCGTCACCAGGAACTGGGGATTACAGGAATAAATTTCTGGCAGGAGCAGGGAGGAAGTGTAGAAGGAATAACAAGCGATAAACCCGCTTCGGTTATGCTGCAGGAAACAGGCGGCGGAACATTGAAAATTTCTGTTTCTGACCCTACCATGAAGAATACAGAGGCTATTCGGATTACTGTTAACAAAGAAATAGCAGACAGCATCCAAATGGACGAAAATGTAACTTGCGAGAAGAAAGAAGGCGGGGTTGTTTTGACCTTCCACATGGCCGGAACAAATGGTGAGGCATGTATGGCAGAACTTCGGCTTTCGTCTCCTGCGGTACCGGAAACACCAGAAACACCAGAAGGACCGGAAAGCCAGGGAAAAGTCACATTGCTGAATGAAAAACATGGTATTCAATTAACAGGGGAGGGTTTAACCTCTGATATGCAGTTGTCTGTAAAAGCATTGGATAAAAAGCATGCAGACGTAAAGCTTATGGAGAAGGAGCTTTCCTCTAAGGAACAGCTGAGTAATCCTATTGAAATTCAGCTTTTAAAGGATGGAAAAGAGATTGCCCTTCCTCATAAAGCAGAACTTCAGCTTCCTGTGGGAGAGAGATACAATGGAAAAGAGGTTGCAGTGCTTTCCTGTGACAATCCAAAGGTGCAGAAGTTCCAAGTTAAAGTAAAGGATGGGCGTGCTTTGATAGAAGTGGAAACTTTAAACAGTTTTGGTGTGGTATTTGATAAAGCGTTTTCTGCAAGTGCAGATAAGATAAAGCCGAATAAGGTAAAAACAGGAGATGAGACACCGTTTGCCGTATGGTCTGCTATGTTTATAGCGGGAGGCACACTGTTTATCGTGTTTAAGAGAAAAATTTCTGAAACAAAGGAATAGAGTGTTATGAATAAGAAAACATATTTTGAAAGACAGAAAAACAGATATAAAGAAGGGGAATTTCGCTGGTGTACGCAAACGGTCCTGCAGCAGCACAAGGAGAACTGCCGACAGATTATGCGCATTGCGGATGAGGCGGTTCGTTTGGAATTTCTCTTTGATTTGCCATGGGATATGGAGCGCACTTATAAAATTGAGAAATTTCAATATCCTATTGATTGGACTTATATGCCCACAGATGATTCGGAATTTATCTATCAGATGAACCGGCATAGATATTTTATTTGCCTCGGACAGGCTTATGCTATGACAGGAAATGAAAAATATGCAGAAGCCTTTGTCCGCATCCTGAGGGATTGGATTGAGCATGTGCCTCTGAATCAAGAGAGCAAAAAGGTCACATGGAGAGAGATTGAGGCGGGAATCCGGGCAGAGAACTGGACGAAAAGTATTTTATATTTCGAGAACAGTTCTTTGGTAGACGATGATTTTATGGAGTTGTTTACAAAGAGCCTGGAAGAGCATGGAGAATATCTTTTTAACGCGAAAAGGGGATTTCAGATATCCAGCAACTGGGGTGTTCTTGAAAATCACGGTCTGCTTTTTATAGGGCTTGCTTTGGGAAAAGAAATTTATACAGAAACAGCGCTGAAGCGTTTGGAACAGGAAGTTCAAATTCAGATTTTTTCGGACGGCGTACACTGGGAGCAGTCCTGTATGTACCATAATGAAGTGCTTCACTGCGTCTTAGAGACTATCCATATGTTGCAGGCTTGGGGCAGAAAGATTCCTGAGAAAATAACAGAAGCAGCCAGACGTATGGCTATGGTGAATGTGGCATGGAAAAAGCCGGACGGCTGCCAGCCCCTTACAGGAGACAGCGATGAGACGAATGTAGAGGATATGCTGGCGGTATCTGCTATTCTGCTTGCAAAAGAGGGAAAGAAGGAGGCGGAAGTGTTAAAAGGCTGTGCCGGACAGTACCCGGATTATGAAAGCATATGGGATTTGCGCAGAGAGGGAGCTGAAATTTATGAGAGAATTTTAGGGCGTGTGCCCCAGCAGACAAACTTTATGCTGGAAGAAAGCGGAAACTATTATGTGCGAAATAACTGGGAACGTAACGGAGAATATCTGCACTTTAGAAACGGCTGCCTGGGAGGCGGACACGGACATAATGACAAGCTGCATATAGATGTAGTCAGTGAGGGTGAGGATGTGTTGGTCGACGCGGGAAGGTATCAGTACACTTATCATGAGAAAAATCGTATCTGGCTGAAAAGTGCGTATGCGCACAATACGCTGTTGGTGGACAATAAGGATTTTATGGAATATACCGATGCATGGGGGAGTGAGTATGCCGCGCCGGAATTGAGGATTTCGCCAATACAAAAGGCAGGGTATCTGGTATTGGAAGGGGCGCATACCGGTTATCTGCAAAAGGGGGTACAGGTGCTTTTAAAGAGAATGGTTGTGGTGTTGGAGCCGGGGGTATATGTTCTGGCAGATATGGCATACACCAGCGAAAAGCACACCTACAGCAGGCTTTTCCATTTTAATAATCAGGGAAATCTTGTTTGCGAAGATAACAGAATTGTATACAATGGGACAAGGGCAAAAATGGAGCTGGTATTTCCGCAGAAAAACATTTCTTTTCACAGAATAGAAAGCAAAATTTCCCGTCATTATAATTTGTGTGAAAAAAATGAGGCGGTAAGTGCAGAGGCGCAGGGGGAAGGGCAGATCGCTATGTTTGCGGTGCTGGCAGGAAAGCAGATGCAGCCGATTCAGGTGTGTATGCGGTCGGTTTATAATCCGGTAAGAAACTGTGCGCTGAAAGAAGAATATGCTCAGGGTCTGTATGTTCGTACGGATAATCACGAGTATCGGCTTATATTTAGATATAAGGACTTAACCGGTCCTCATGACTTGCTTCAAATGGATTCCTGCATGGGGATAGGACGTCTTTTGATAAGTGCAGACGGGGAAAATACCATCAGTTTCGCATGAGATATAAAAAGTGAAAGTTGTTTTACTGTAGAAAAGTAAAAAAACCGTTGACAAATTATTGTTTTTGTGATAATTTATCAGAGGAATAGCTGCCGAAGACAGCAGGTGCCGTAAGGCATAAGGATAAAAACGCCTGCCGAGGAAAGATTCATTCTTGATTCATAAGATTGATTTTGAGCCTCTTTGTCTTGCGCAAAGAGGCTTTCTTAATTTTGAGCAGCGCAGCCTAAAAAAATAAGGAGGTGCACTAATTCATGGCAAAAGTAGAACTTAAAAAACCTGTCGTAGAAGAGATTTCCAACAGCATTAAAGATGCAGCAGCTGTAGTTTTAGTAAACTACAAAGGTATCAATGTTGAGCAGGATACACAGATGCGTAAGGAATTAAGAGAAGCTGGAGTTGTTTACAAAGTTTACAAAAACACAATGATGAACTTTGCATTCAAAGGAACAGCTTGCGAAGAATTATGCCAGCATTTAGAAGGAACAAACGCTTTAGCTGTATGTACAGAAGATGCAACAGCTCCTGCAAGAATCCTTGCTAAATACGCAAAAACAGTTCCGACACTGGAATTAGTAGCAGGTGTTGTAGAAGACGCTTACTACGATAAGGCAGGAATCGAAGCACTTTCCCAGGTTCCTTCAAGAGAAGAACTTCTTGGAAAATTGCTTGGAAGTATCCAGTCTCCTATCGCAAACTTCGCTCGTGTGCTTAATCAGATTGCTGAACAGCAGGCCTAATAAGCAGTTTCAGTGAAGTGACCGCCCAAAGGGGCAGACCAAATAATATAATGAATGAAAAAATTGGAGGTAAATTATAATGGCAAAATTAACAACAGCTGAATTTATTGAAGCTATCAAAGAATTATCCGTATTAGAATTAAACGAATTAGTAAAAGCTTGTGAAGAAGAATTTGGTGTATCTGCAGCAGCAGGTGTTGTAGTTGCAGCAGCAGGCGGAGCAGCAGAAGCAGCAGAAGAAAAAGATGAGTTCGACGTAGAATTAACAGAAGTTGGACCAAACAAAGTTAAAGTTATCAAAATCGTTCGTGAAGCTACAGGCTTAGGATTAAAAGAAGCTAAAGAAGTAGTTGACGGAGCTCCTAAGGTTCTGAAAGAAGCTGCATCTAAAGCAGAAGCTGAAGAAATCAAAACAAAACTGGAAGCAGAAGGCGCTAAAGTTACTCTTAAATAATTTTAACGTTCAGAGCATTTCTGGAAAATCAAAACTGCCGCATACGGTGATGAAAGTCATCGATGCGGCAGTTTTTTGTTGAATTGAATAAAATTTTATAAATAATTTCGTCATTTTTCCTGCGATAAAAACTTTACAAATTAACGCTTTAATACTATACTGTAATAAAAGAGAGGAAAGAGGGTGGAAAGATAATGATTACGTTTATCATTGGTCTTGTGATTTTGTTTGTAGGTGCAGCGTTATATGGAAGATTCTGCGAAAAGGTTTTTGAACCGGATGACAGAAAGACTCCGGCTTATACCAAGCAGGATGGTATTGATTATGTGCCTATGAAAAAGTGGAAAAACAGTCTTATTAACCTGCTGAATATTGCAGGTACAGGTCCAATTCTGGGTCCTATCCAGGGGATTTTGTTTGGTCCCATTGCCTTTATTACGATTCCTATCGGAAATATTATCGGAGGAGCTATGCACGATTACTTTTCCGGTATGATTTGTCTGCGGGACGGTGGAACACAGATGCCGGATATGATACGGAAGTACAGCAATAAGGGTGTTTATGGAGTCTATCAGGTTTTTTGCAGTTTACTGCTTCTACTGGTGGGTGCGGTGTTTGTTTACACGCCGGGAGACATAGCCGCGACGCAGGTCTTTGGATTTGACGGTGCAGCAACTTCAGTTTCTACCTGGGTAATCTATGGGGTGATTTTTGCTTATTATCTTATTGCAACGGTATTTCCTATCGACGCTATTATCGGAAGGATTTATCCGGTTTTCGGTGCAGTGCTTCTGTTTTCAGCTATTGGTGTGTTTATAGGGCTTTTTGTGCAGGGATATCCGCTGGTAGAACTTTGGGATAACTGGAATGGTCCGTTGGTTGCTTACGGAGATTACTTTGGGGAAAATCATTTTATTCCGGTATTTTTCATTACAGTGGCTTGTGGTATTTTGTCTGGATTTCACTCTACACAGACGGCGATTATTTCCCGTACTGTCAAAAGTGAAAAAGAAGGACGTATGACTTTCTATAACATGATGATTGTGGAAGGATTTATTGCTATGGTTTGGGCTGCTGGAGCTATGGGAGTTTACAATCTGGGACTTCAGAGCGCAGATCCGGCTCTGGCTACGGCAACCATTGGTGTGGTTTGCAAGAATTTGCTGGGCTCTGTGGGTGGTATTATAGCACTTGTTGGAGTTATTGTACTTCCCATTACGTCAGGAGATACGGCGCTTCGTTCACTGCGGTTGGCTATTGCGGATACGTTCCGTATTGATCAGACTTCGACAAAGAAACGTTTGGCGCTGTCGGCGGTTATCTTTTCGCTGGTGGCAGCGATTCTGGTATTTGCTAAAATGAATGCAAATGGCTTTAATGTTTTGTGGCGTTATTTCGCCTGGTCGAATCAGGCCCTTTCGTTGTTTGCGTTTTTGGCAATATCTATCTGGATGTTTGAACATAAAAAAGAAAAATTTGTGTGGATGCCTTTGATACCGGGTGCCTGGTATGCTTTTGTTACAATTACCTATATAGCGAATGCTAAGATTGGGTTTAATATTCCATGGACAGGCGCTTATATCGTTGGTGTATGTGCGGCAGTGGCTTATGTGGGTGTGATACTTTGGTATGGCAAGAATAGGGCAGCAGCTGTGAAATAGATTTTGAGAGAACCTTTGCGGAGGTTCTCTTTTGTGTCGGGAAAAAATATTATTTTAGGAAAATCTATTGACACTCTTGACAAAGCATGATATAGTGAGAAATGCACTATTATGGCAAGTTATGCCTAGGAGTCTATCAAAAAGAGACTTCAGCATTAATTAAATTAAAATATACAAGGGGTGAAACGTCAATGGAGAAAAACAGAATCCGTTCCGTAACTAATGGTAAGGCAATGAGAATGTCATACCAGCGCCAGAAAGAGGTACTGGAAATGCCAAACCTCATCGAGGTTCAGAAAGATTCTTACCAGTGGTTTCTGGACGAAGGCTTAAATGAGGTTTTTGAAGACATCTCTCCAATCGCAGACTATAGCGGTAAATTGAGCTTGGAATTTGTTGGCTTTACTTTGTGTGAAGATGAAAAGAAATATTCCATCGAGCAGTGTAAGGAAAGAGATGCAACATATGCAGCGCCTTTGAAAGTAAAGGTGAGATTACACAACAAAGAAAACGGCGAAATTGCTACACATGAGATTTTCATGGGTGATTTGCCACTAATGACAGCAACCGGTACGTTTGTTATTAACGGTGCTGAACGTGTTATCGTCAGCCAGTTAGTACGTTCACCGGGTATTTATTATGCAATCGCACACGATAAACTGGGAAAAACCCTGTATTCCTCTACTGTTATCCCCAACAGGGGCGCATGGCTGGAATATGAAACCGACTCCAATGACGTATTCTATGTGCGTGTAGACAGAACCAGAAAAGTCCCTATTACAGTTTTGATTCGTGCTCTTGGTATTGGCACGAATGCGGAAATTATCGATTTATTCGGTGAAGAACCAAAGATTTTAGCCAGCTTTACAAAGGATACTTCCGAAAGCTATCAGGAAGGTCTGCTGGAATTATACAAAAAGATTCGCCCGGGTGAACCGCTGGCTGTGGAAAGTGCAGAGAGCCTGATTACAAGCATGTTCTTTGACCCGCGGCGCTATGACCTGGCAAAAGTGGGACGTTACAAATTTAATAAGAAATTACTCCTTCGTAATCGTATTGCAGGGCAGATGCTTGCTGAAGAGGTCGTGGATGTAACAACAGGCGAGATTATCGCAGAAGCCGGAACCGTTGTAACAAAGGAACTGGCTGACCAGATTCAGAACGCTGCTGTTCCATATGTATGGATTCAGGGCGAAGAGCGCAACATCAAAGTACTTTCCAGCATGGCGGTAGATATCAGAAGTCATGTGGATTTAAGCGAGGAAGAACTGAAAGAGCTGGGTGTTACAGAATTCGTATACTATCCGGTACTTGCAAAGATTCTGGAAGAAAATGAAGAAACGGAAGATATCAAAGACGCAATCAGGAGAGACATTCATGAATTGATTCCGAAGCACATTACAAAGGAAGATATTCTGGCGTCTATCAACTACAACATGCATCTGGAATACGGTCTTGGAACCGATGATGATATCGACCACTTAGGAAACAGACGTATCAGAGCTGTAGGTGAACTGTTGCAGAACCAGTACAGAATCGGTCTTTCCAGACTGGAAAGAGTGGTTCGTGAAAGAATGACCACCCAGGATTTAGATGGTATTTCACCGCAGTCCCTGATTAATATCAAACCGGTAACTGCAGCAGTGAAAGAATTCTTCGGTTCTTCTCAGCTGTCCCAGTTCATGGATCAGAACAACCCTCTGGGTGAGCTGACACATAAGAGACGTCTTTCCGCACTTGGACCTGGCGGTCTGTCCCGAGACAGAGCCGGATTCGAGGTACGAGATGTCCACTACTCCCATTACGGAAGAATGTGTCCTATCGAGACCCCTGAAGGTCCGAACATCGGTCTGATTAACTCTCTGGCTTCTTATGCGAGAATCAATGAGTATGGTTTCGTAGAAGCGCCTTACAGAAAGATTGATAAGACAGATAAGAAAAATCCTCGTGTTACAGATGAAGTTATCTATATGACAGCAGATGAAGAGGATAATTACCATGTAGCACAGGCGAATGAGCCGCTGGACGAAGAAGGACATTTCATTCATAAGAATGTATCCGGTCGTTACAGAGAAGAAACACAGGAATACGAACGCCAGATGTTCGATTATATGGACGTATCCCCGAAGATGGTGTTCTCAGTGGCTACAGCTTTGATTCCGTTCCTGCAGAACGACGACGCCAACCGTGCGCTCATGGGTTCCAACATGCAGCGTCAGGCCGTGCCGCTTCTGACGACAGACGCGCCGGTAGTTGGTACTGGTATGGAATCAAAAACAGCAGTGGACTCCGGTGTTTGTGTGCTTGCGGATAAAGCAGGTACTGTAGAGTGTGCTGCGTCAAAAGAAATTACTATTAAAAATGATGACGGTACAAAATCCGTTTATCATCTGACAAAATTCATGAGAAGTAACCAGAGTAACTGCTACAACCAGAGACCGATTGTGTTTAAGGGTGAGCATGTAGAAGCAGGACAGGTTATTGCAGACGGTCCTTCTACTTCTAACGGAGAACTGGCACTTGGTAAGAACCCGTTGATTGGATTCATGACCTGGGAAGGTTACAACTACGAGGATGCCGTTCTTCTGAGCGAAAGACTGGTTATGGATGATGTATATACATCTATTCATATTGAAGAATATGAAGCGGAAGCAAGAGATACCAAGCTGGGACCGGAAGAAATTACAAGAGATGTTCCTGGTGTGGGTGACGATGCATTAAAAGATTTGGACGAAAGAGGTATTATCCGTATCGGTGCGGAAGTTCGTGCCGGAGATATTCTGGTTGGTAAGGTAACTCCAAAGGGAGAGACAGAACTGACTGCAGAAGAAAGACTGCTTCGTGCTATCTTTGGTGAGAAAGCAAGAGAAGTGCGTGATACTTCCCTGAAAGTGCCGCATGGTGAATACGGTATTGTCGTAGACGCAAAAGTGTTTACAAGAGAAAACGGCGACGAGTTGTCACCGGGTGTAAACCAGGCTGTCCGCATCTACATCGCACAGAAGAGAAAAATCTCTGTTGGTGATAAGATGGCCGGTCGTCACGGTAACAAGGGTGTTGTCTCCCGTGTACTTCCTGTAGAAGATATGCCGTTCCTGCCAAATGGACGTCCGCTGGACATCGTACTGAATCCTCTGGGCGTGCCTTCCCGTATGAACATCGGACAGGTGCTGGAAATCCACTTGAGTCTTGCTGCGAAAGCACTTGGCTTCAATATTGCGACACCGGTATTTGACGGTGCAAACGAAAATGATATTCAGGATACACTGGAGCTTGCAAATGATTATGTAAATACAGAAGATTTTGAAGAGTTCCGTGCAAAATATGAAGATACATTAAGACCGGAAGTTATGCAGTTCCTGGACGAAAACAAGGCTCACAGAGAGCTTTGGAAGGGCGTTCCGCTTTCCAGAGACGGAAAAGTAAGACTGCGAGATGGACGTACCGGTGAATATTTTGACAGTCCGGTAACCATCGGACACATGCACTACCTGAAACTGCATCACCTGGTAGACGATAAGATTCATGCACGTTCCACTGGTCCATACTCCCTGGTAACACAGCAGCCGCTGGGTGGTAAAGCTCAGTTCGGCGGACAGCGTTTCGGAGAGATGGAGGTTTGGGCTCTGGAGGCTTATGGTGCATCTTATACTCTGCAGGAAATCCTGACAGTAAAATCCGATGATGTTATCGGTCGTGTGAAAACTTACGAAGCAATTATTAAAGGCGACAATATTCCGAAACCGGGTGTTCCGGAATCCTTCAAGGTACTTCTGAAAGAATTGCAGTCCCTGGGTCTTGACGTCAGAGTTCTGGGCGAAGATATGCAGGAAGTGGAAATCATGGAAAACGTAGATTACGGCGATACAGACATGCGTTCCATTATCGAAGGCGATTCCAGAGGAAGAGAAGAAGAGGACTATGGCAGCCACGGATTCTCCAAACAGGAGTTTGAAGGAGAAGAACTGGTAGATGTTGAAGAAGAAGCTGATGAAGACGACGTATTCTTAGGCTTTGATGAAGATGCTCTTGACGAAGAGTAAGGAGGAAAGGAGTCCACAATGCCAGAAACAGCAAAGAATGAGGTATATAAGCCAATGACCTTTGATGCCATTAAAATCGGACTGGCATCCCCGGAGAAAATCCGGGAATGGTCTCATGGTGAGGTGAAAAAACCGGAAACCATTAACTACAGAACACTGAAACCGGAAAAGGACGGCCTTTTCTGCGAAAGAATCTTCGGACCAAGCAAGGATTGGGAGTGTCACTGTGGTAAGTATAAGAAGATTCGTTATAAAGGCGTAATCTGTGACAGATGTGGTGTTGAAGTGACAAAAGCATCTGTCCGCAGAGAGCGTATGGGACATATTGAACTGGCAGCGCCGGTTTCCCATATCTGGTATTTCAAGGGTATTCCTTCCAGAATGGGTCTGATTCTTGACCTGTCCCCAAGAACTTTGGAAAAAGTTCTTTATTTTGCTAACTACATTGTACTGGATGCAGGAACTACAGACCTGCAGTACAAACAGGTTCTGACGGAGAGAGAATATCAGGACGCCAGAGAAAAATACGGCGAAGAATTCCGCGTGGGCATGGGTGCAGAAGCGATTCAGGAACTTCTGGCAGCTATCGACCTGGAAAGAGAATCCAAAGAGCTGAAAGCGGGCTTAAAGGATTCCACAGGCCAGAAACGTGCCCGTATTGTAAAACGTCTGGAAGTTGTAGAAGCTTTCCGTGAATCCGGAAACAGACCGGACTGGATGATTATGACTGTTGTTCCGGTAATTCCGCCGGATTTACGTCCTATGGTACAGCTGGACGGCGGACGTTTTGCAACCTCTGACTTAAATGATTTGTACAGAAGAATTATCAATAGAAACAACCGTCTGAAAAGACTGTTGGAACTGGGCGCACCGGATATTATTGTCCGCAACGAGAAGAGAATGCTGCAGGAAGCTGTGGACGCTCTTATCGACAATGGACGCCGCGGCCGTCCGGTTACAGGTCCTGGAAACAGAGCGCTGAAATCCCTTTCCGATATGCTGAAAGGTAAATCAGGACGTTTCCGTCAGAACCTGCTTGGTAAACGTGTTGACTACTCAGGACGTTCCGTTATCGTCGTAGGACCGGAACTGAAAATTTTCCAGTGTGGTCTTCCGAAAGAAATGGCTATCGAGCTGTTTAAGCCGTTCGTAATGAAAGAACTGGTATCTAACGGTACTGCCCACAACATCAAGAATGCAAAGAAGATGGTAGAAAAGCTGGAGCCGGCTGTATGGGACGTACTGGAAGATGTTATTAAAGAGCATCCGGTTATGTTAAACCGTGCACCTACTCTGCACAGACTTGGTATTCAGGCCTTTGAACCGATTCTGGTAGAGGGTAAGGCAATTAAGCTGCACCCATTGGTTTGTACTGCGTTCAACGCGGACTTCGATGGTGACCAGATGGCGGTTCACCTTCCATTGTCTGTAGAAGCTCAGGCAGAGTGCCGTTTCCTTCTGCTTTCACCGAATAACCTGCTGAAACCGTCTGATGGTGGTCCGGTAGCCGTTCCTTCACAGGATATGGTTCTTGGTATTTACTATCTGACACAGGAAAGACCGGGAAGCAAGGGCGAAGGCAAGATATTCAAGAGTGTAAACGAAGCTATTCTGGCTTATGAAAACCAGGCCATTACTCTGCAGACCAAGATTTTTGTATATGCAGAGAAGAAAATGGCTGATGGAAGCATTTTAAGAGGAAAGGTGCCGTCCACACTGGGACGTCTTCTGTTCAACGAAATTCTTCCTCAGGATTTAGGCTTTGTTGACAGAACTGTACCGGGCAATGAATTGCTTCCGGAAGTGGATTTCCTGGTAGGAAAGAAACAGTTAAAACAGATTCTGGAAAAAGTTATCAATACTCACGGCGCAACCAAGACGGCAGAAGTTTTGGATGCAATTAAAGCTATGGGTTACAAATATTCTACAAGAGCGGCTATGACGGTATCTATTTCCGATATGACCGTGCCGCCTCAGAAACCGGAAATGATTAAACAGGCACAGGATACCGTTGACCTGATTACCAAGAACTTCAAACGTGGTCTGATTACAGAAGAAGAGCGTTACAAAGAAGTTGTAGATACATGGAAAAAGACGGACGATGCCCTGACAAAAGCGCTGCTTACCGGACTGGACAAGTACAACAACATCTTCATGATGGCTGACTCCGGTGCCCGTGGTTCTGATAAGCAGATCAAACAGCTTGCTGGTATGCGTGGTTTGATGGCAGATACAACAGGTCGTACAATCGAGTTGCCAATCAAGTCTAACTTCCGTGAAGGTCTTGACGTACTGGAATACTTCATGTCTGCCCATGGTGCTCGTAAAGGTCTGTCCGATACAGCGCTTCGTACCGCCGACTCCGGTTACCTGACAAGACGTCTGGTTGACGTTTCTCAGGAACTGATTGTCCGCGATGTGGACTGCTGTGAAGGTACAGGAGAAATTCCGGGTATGTGGATTAAAGCCTTTGCAGACGGAAAAGAAGAAATCGAAAGTCTTCAGGAACGTATTACAGGACGTTTCTCCTGCGAGACAATCAAAGATAAAGATGGAAATGTTATCGTAAAAGCAAACCATATGATTACACCGAAACGTGCTGCAAGAGTGGTAAAAGACGGTGTAAACGCAGAAGGCAAGCCATACGATACTGTAAAAATCCGTACGATTCTTACCTGTAAATGTAAGATTGGTGTCTGCGCAAAATGTTACGGTGCCAACATGGCTACAGGTGAGCCGGTACAGGTTGGTGAATCTGTTGGTATCATTGCAGCGCAGTCCATCGGTGAACCTGGTACACAGCTTACCATGCGTACTTTCCATACCGGTGGTGTGGCCGGCGGAGATATCACACAGGGTCTTCCTCGTGTCGAAGAACTTTTCGAGGCAAGAAAGCCGAAAGGTCTTGCCATTATCACGGAAATCCAGGGTGTTGCGACTCTGAAAGATACTAAGAAGAAGCGTGAGATTATTGTTACAGACAATGAGAGCGGTGAATCCAAGACTTACCTGATTCCATACGGCTCCCGTATTAAAGTACAGGATGGCGATTATCTGGAAGCAGGTGACGAACTGACAGAAGGTTCTGTAAATCCGCATGATATCCTGAGAATTAAGGGTGTTCGTGCTGTACAGGATTACATGATTCGCGAAGTACAGCGAGTTTACCGTCTGCAGGGTGTAGAAATCAACGATAAGCATATCGAAGTGATTGTTCGCCAGATGTTGAAGAAAATCCGTATCGAGAATAATGGAGATACAGAATTCCTTCCGGGTACTCTGGTAGACGTTTTAGACTTCGAGGAGGAAAATGGAAAACTTATTGCAGAGGGCAAAGAGCCGGCAGAAGGCCAGCAGGTTATGCTGGGTATCACAAAGGCTTCTCTGGCAACCAACTCCTTCTTATCAGCCGCTTCCTTCCAGGAAACTACAAAGGTTCTTACAGAAGCAGCTATCAAAGGTAAGATTGACCCGCTTATCGGTCTGAAAGAAAACGTTCTTATCGGTAAATTGATTCCGGCTGGTACAGGTATGAAGACTTATGCCAACATTAAGCTGGATACAGACGGAGACGACGAAGAAGAATTTGAAGACGACTTAGATGAGACAGAAGATGAATTACTGGAAACTGCAGAGGATTCTGAAGATGCAGAAGGGGAAGAAGTAGAAGAAATGGAACTTTCTGAAGAGGAAGAAGAAGCAGAATTAACAGAAGAATAAAAACAGAAGCACGGAGAATTCCGAAAGGGGTTTTCCGTGCTTCTGTTTTATATAACAGATATGTAAAACTGTTTAATAGCATAGGCCGCAGCGCCGGCAGCGCCTTCCAAAGGATTGTAGGGAAGGATGTTTACGGTCTGGTCTGTTGGGTCATCCACAAAAAGGAGCTGCTGCTTAATGTAGTCCATGAGTTCCTCACTGATTTCCTTGTTGGAAAAGAGGGGGCAGTGAAGATAAATCTTGTCCGGGTTCATAATAATGGCCAGATTGGAAATGGTAACACCTAAATATTTCAGGGCAGTGGAAATATAACTGCCTACCTGAGGGTCGCCCAGGGAGAAGGCCTTGGATATATCCTCCAGCGTCAGTTCTTCCGCGGAAGGCTTTAGGGAAGTCAGAACCGTTGCAGCGTTGCTGTTGTAAAGCAACCGGCAATATTTTAAGAGCCAGGTTTCGCTGCAGTAAGTCTGAAGACAGCCGCGCTTGCCGCATTCGCATTTTTTGCCTTCTGGATTTACAATGGTGTGTCCAATCTCTCCGGCATAGTAGTTTGTACCCTGAAAGAGGCGGCTGTCTTTCATCATGGCACAGAACATTCCCAGTCCTATATGGAAAAAAGCAAAAGTTTCCGGTGAAGACTTGTCGAACAGATAGCGTCCGAAAGCCATACAGCGCACATTATTTTCACATATTACCGGAAATGGAAGGCGCTTTTTTAATTCTTTCCCGCTGAATCCGGGAAAAGTAGAAGAATTTACAATCACCTTATCTTGTTTGTGATCAATGTGTCCGGGTACAGCAACACCAATTCCTATAAGAGAGTTGGAGATTTCAGGGAGACTGTCCAAAAGCTCTGTGATTTTATGTATCAGGAATTCCGTAATGTTTTCTTTTGGCTCTGCTTTCCTCAGTATGGAAGTTTCGAATACAGGTTTTCCCCGGAGATTGCAGATGAGAAAACGTACATGCCGCAGGGTGAATTCTACTCCCATGGAATATACATGGTCGGGAACGATATCCAGCAGAATTTTCTTTCGTCCGGGAGAAGAGTCTCCAAGGGTTTCATCCGAACCTAATTCCCGGATAATACCTTCCTGAATAAAATTTGAGGATATGGAAGTTACTGTAGCGGGGGTAATCTGTGTTTTTTTGGCAATGGTTGAACGGGCAACCGGAGCATGACGGAAAATATATTCCAGAATGGTGCTTCTGTTTTCCTGAGTGGTCATAAGCTGCAAACCTCCTGTAACAAATCTAATATTAAAAGTTTTCAATCAGAGGAAAGCCAGTATAATTGGTAGAAACTTCCACTACCCGATAAACATCAAGGGCTTTCTGGAAAGTGTCTTCCTGCGAACAAATATAATAGGTAAAGGTTTTCCAGGCTTCTCCGGCCTCTTGTGTCCTGCCGTCAGCAAGAAGGAAGAGGGCTTTTGATAATAATATACAATATTCCCTGTGGTAGTCAAGGTGTTTCCAGAAAAGCTGCTGTACAGGGGGCAGCGCTGCTTTGTCCTGGGCAGCGCACACAGACAAAAAGGTTTCTGCTGTCTGTGCCACCTGCTTCATGTTCTTTGCCACAGCAGGATTTTGACGGCTACCTTTGCCATTGCAGTAATCGCAGTTGCACAGAGATGAGAGCCGGGACAGGTAGGAAAAGCAGGATTCCCAGTCCTTTCCGTAGGCGGCCTGGAAATACTCCTCCACCAGTTCTTCAAAGGAGCAGTCTGTTCCGAAAAGACATTTTCCCATAATGTAGTTGGGCAGTCCGTTGGGGAGAAAGCAGCGGAGTTCCTGACAACTCATGTATCCGTCCAGTTTTAAATCCGTCAGGCGGTGAATATCCTCGTAGATAATCCGCGAAATATGCAGGTATCCCATATCTCCATAATGAGCTCGGCCCAGGGGATAGTCATAATCGAAACACTCTCCGTGGAAAATTTTCTGCCACTGAGCCAGAAAAGAAAGGTTTTCTGTTAGATTTACCGGCAGGGTAATCTGATTTCTCTGGTACGGTACAGGTGCGGGGAGTTGTTCCGGAATTTCATAGGACTGCAGAAATGTTCGGCTGATAGGGGCGAACATCATAACAAACCGATGAGGGTGGAGTAATTTTTCTTCTATGGGAGCCCACAGAAGTTCTTCGTAAATCAGAAAAACAATTTTTGTGTCCAGATGTTTTTGGCTCAGGGCTCTGTCAATTTCATTCAAAATATGTACATACAGGTCCGAAGGTAAATGCTTTTTGCAGGTATCACATTCGCAGTGGTTGTTGGAAGCGTCTGCCAGCCATACATGGAGATAGTCTACTTCGGGATGGAGCATGGCATAAGCCGTTACCTTTTCTGCAAAAGAAGCAATGACATCTGGGTTGGAATAGCACAGGTTCGTGTTAATTGGAATCCCCTGAAAAAATCCTCTTTTTCCGTCCATAAGGGCTGTCATGTTTTCCTGTTCTTTGGTAAGAATCGTGTCCGAAGGAACCCATCCCAGAGTATTTTGTCCCAGTACGGAACAAGTCCAGCCGTGCCCTACCCTATGGTGTTTCAAGCTTCTTTTCTGCAGTTCCCGGTCAATAACCGAGGAAATTTCGGCTGCCTTTTCCAGAGAAAATGCTTCCGGTTTCTTCAGAGGATTGTTTTTATGGCTGTACCATAGATTTAGAAAAGCATAAGGGAGTTCAAACTGCAGAAAAAAGGAATTGTAGCCCAGTTTCGGGAGCCAGTCGATAAATTCCAAAATATTTTCCGGCGTATCTGCGCCTTCGATACAGACTCCTCTGTGACGATAACGTGCCTTTTGGCGCCGGGAAATCTGGATTTCTTCTATATGGGGGACAGAAGGAATCCATTCATATTCTTTTCCCGGTCTTAGAAAGCGGCAGCCCAGAAGCGTGAGATACTGATACACGCCCAGGAGTACAGAGCGGGGATTACTGCCTTTGATATGCCCGCTTAAATGGGAGATTTCAATTTCGTATTCATCTTCATCTGAAGAACATTCAGAATCAGGAAAGAGTCCGAGGCATATTTTTTTGCGGTAAGTCTCGTCCGTCTGCTCAGTATCTTGCGAAAAAGAAATCATATTATTTATTTTTGATAAGTAATATCTCAACTCAGAACCAGCGAACAGAATGGTTTTTGATGTTGATAAATACTCAACTCGGATATCCATTTTTAGCCCTCCATAGTTTGGTTATTAAAAATAATAAATTGTAAATTGATTATAACGAAAAGAAAACGAAAAGTATATGTGAAAAATGCACATAAAATAAAAAGTTAAATTGACTATATTTAACAAAATAGTAAATAAATGTTGATTTATTACCAAGAACATAGTATATTATACCCATGGAAACGAAAAGGGAAAAAGAGGAAATGATAATTATATAAAATAAATAAATGGAGGGCTATATGAAAACGAAAACAACATTGGCGGAGTTCAAAAGTTTGAATTCTGTCAGAAAAAAACGTATTTTGCGGAAAAATGCCTGGTGCTGGGTGTTTATGCTGCCAACCCTGATTCTGTACATCTTGTTTCAGGGATATCCGATTATTACCAGTGCCTGGTATTCTCTTCTGGATTGGTCGGGTATGACTATGAATGCCACCTATGTGGGGCTTGGAAACTTCAAAGAGCTTCTGGCGGATCCCCTGTTTTACAATTCTGTGGCAAACAGCTTTAAGTATATGGCGCTAAGTGTTCCGATTCAGCTTGTTTTGTCTCTGGTTATTGCTTACATATTGACCAGTATTATCCGGAGAGGGGCTACAGTGTTCCGTACCATGTATTTCGTTCCTGTGGTAACGACTGCTTCTATCGTAGGAATTATTATGATTTTTATTTTCGGCGGTACGGGTCCTGTAAACCAGCTATTGTCACTTCTGGGAATTGATACGATTAACTTTCTGGGAGATGAAAAAACAGCGCTCTTTACGGTGGTGCTTATCGGTATCTGGAAAGACCTGGGAACATATATGATTTACTGGATTGCTGCTCTGCAGAGTGTATCACAGGATGTATATGAGGCCGCAAAAATCGATGGGGCCGGAAAGTTCAGAACCTTTACAGATGTAGTTTTTCCTTTGATTCTTCCTATCGGCGGTGTAATTGCTGTGCTGTGCGTCATTGGTTCTTTGAAAGTATTCGATATTGTGCAGACCATGACCAATGGCGGGCCTTACTTTGCGACAGATGTTGTGGCAACCTTTGTATACCGGACAGCTTATTCCAGTACAACCGGAAGTCCCCGTCTGGGTTATGCCAGTGCGGCGGCGCTCTTGTTTGGTCTTATGGTAGTTATCATCGGTCTTGTGTTAAACGGGGTCAAAACTTACTTTAATAAGAAGAGAAATATTTAGGAAAGGGGATAGGCGAATTTATGAAAAGAGAAAAAATTGCAGGGAAATTTGGTAGAAGTATTGTGTATGTACTGCTTTCTGTTGTGGCTCTGATCTGGATATATCCCTTTATCTGGATGATTACGGCATCGCTGAAAACCCAGGATGAGTTTTTTGCCAGCGGTTTAAGTTTGATACCAAAGAGTCTGAACTTTGAAAACTATGTGAGAGCATGGAACAATGCCAATTTCGGTGTGTACTTTAAGAACTCCATTATTGTAACGGTCAGTGTAGTGGTGATTGTGCTTCTGGCAACTTCTGCGGCTGGCTATGTTATGGGGCGCTATGCTTTTGTGGGCAAGAAACTGATTATGGGAATCTTCATGGCAAGTATTACCATTCCTTTGGTATTTACTGTAATTCCAATTTATGAATTGCTGAAGGAAATGGGGCTGGAACAGAATCTGCTGGGGTTGATTCTGGCGGAAGCAGGAGGAGGACATGTTATTTTCCTGATGCTTTTCTCCAGTTTTTACGGGGGGATTCCAAAGGAACTGGAAGAAGCAGCAACCATTGACGGCAGCGGTTTCCTGAAAACGTATTCCAGTATTATGTTTCCGCTGGCCAAACCGATTATGGCAACGGTAGTTATCATGCAGTTTATATGGACCTGGAACTCTTTCCTTTTGCCGTTGATTGTTACGCTGAGCAGACCGGAGCTGAGGACACTGGCGGTTGGCCTGTATGCCCTTCGGGGAGAAAATGTGGTGGACTGGACAGGTATTGCAGCTGGCGCATGTATTGCGGTTCTGCCTATTATTCTGATATTTATATGCCTGCAGAGATATTTTGTAGATGGTGTAGCAGGTGCAGTAAAGAGTTAAGAAATAAAATTTACTATATTTATTTTAAGGAGGTATTTTAACATGAAAAAGAGAATTGCAGCATTAGCTATGGCTGGTCTGATGGTATTATCAGCAGCGGGATGCGGTCCTCAGGTAAACGGAGGGGACTCTGAAGGGAAAGAGCAGGAGTCATCTTCTGAGAAAAAAGAAGATGCAAAAGGTGATGGAGAGGTGGTACTCCAGGTTGTAGATATGAGTGACTCTACAAAGGCCAGAAGAGAAGAGTACAACAAAAAGTTTGAGGAAGAGAACAACTGTAAGGTTGAGTATACGGTATTGGCAGGAGACCAGTATCAGACAACCATCAACTCTTCTATTAAAGCAAACACAGCGCCGGATTTATTTGCGCTTCCAAGCGGTGTGAAATTGTCGACAGCCGTGGAAGAAGGCTGGTATATGCCGATGAATGATTATGTGGAAGACGGATTCTTTGATACTTTTTCAGAAGGTGCATTGAATGAAGGTATTACGACTATGGATGGGGAAGTGTATGTGCTTCCAGAAGCGGCTAATATTGTTAATACACTGGTATTCTACAATAAAAATGTACTGGAAGACGCAGGTGTAGATACCAACAACCTTCCAAAAACCTGGAGTGAATTCAGAGAAGCCTGCAAACAGGTTACAGAAGCAGGAAAAGGCAAATACTATGGTATGATTGAAGGCGGAAAACAGATAAACAGACTGGAAATCGCAATCCGTGCGCTGTCTTGTCTGGCAGGCAGCAAGTCTAATGATATCGGTGTTATCAGTATGGTAGACGGCAAAAATGTACTGAATTCTGATGCTATGATTCAGGCCTTTGATTTTTACAGCGGACTGGTACAGGACGGCAGTTTCCATCCGGATTCCGCAAACCTGGCAGCGCCGGAAGCAAGAGCATTGTTCGCACAGAATCAGGCAGCATTTTTGATTCAGGGAGCATGGTGTATCTCCACATGGGAAAAAGAAAATCCGGATTTGGAGTTTGGTGTTATGGAAATGCCGGTGCCGGATGAGGGTGCAAAGGGCGGTCTTCCTTACATTGGTGCGCAGCCATGGATGGGTATCTCCAAAACTTCTGAAAATCCGGAATTGGCAGCAAAATATCTTCAGGGACTCTATTCTGAAGAATATCAGTCTGGGGTTGTAGAAGATGGAGGTTTCGTATCAGCAATAGAAGGTGTGAATGAAAAATACATGAAAGACGGCGTTATGAAAGATTACTACACACTGGCTCTGGAACAGGGTAAACTCTGCCCGGATCCAATCGTAGGAAATGCAGATACAGCGGCTGTTTATGCAAATATCAAAGAAGTATCCCCGAATCTGGGACAGATTGTACAGGGTGTTCTTACCGGAAAAACAGATTACAAAGATTCCCTGAATACACTGGCAGAAAATACACAGAAAGAATGGGATAACGGAATTGCAAAAGCAAAAGAAGCGGGGGCGAATGTTTCTGCAGCAGATTTTGAATTTAAAAACTGGAATCCATTAGAAGATTATACGGCAGAGAACTACGAAAGCAAATAAGAGAGGAAAGCCGGGGCCCGGAATTTGGGTTCCGGTTTTTTTCTGCAAAAAAGTGAAAAAGCCCTTGACACCGTAATTTTTCGTGGATATAATGAGAGAGCGTGCATAAAAGACGTAAGTTTTTTGTGTGCAAAAAAGTTTATTCAGAATTGAATGACTGGCAGCCACTAATTCCTTCTTAAAAGGAAGAAGGATGTGCAAATTTTACAGGAGGTGAAAGGAATGCCAACATTTAACCAGTTAGTAAGAAAAGGACGTCAGACTACAGCGAAAAAGTCTACAGCACCTGCACTTCAGAAGAGCTACAACTCTTTACAGAAAAAGACATCTGATATGTCTTCTCCACAGAAGAGAGGTGTTTGTACAGCTGTTAAAACTGCTACACCTAAAAAACCTAACTCTGCTCTTAGAAAAATCGCCAGAGTTCGTCTTTCCAACGGAATCGAAGTAACAAGCT
>OASY01000380.1_pt1 | contig 32436 bp, 49 predicted proteins | sample 1501231 | NCBI WGS metagenome assembly OASY01 (sample SAMEA2579917, study PRJEB22360) | human gut metagenome | biome: human gut; feature: human-associated habitat; material: faeces | place: Denmark | collected 2008/2010 | reverse complement strand
GGAAGTGCAGCAATGTATGGAGCTGACTGCTACTAATCGGTCGAGGGCTTGACCTGAAAGCTTAGGGAACTAAGCGAAACGGTAAGTTGGAATTGGTTTGGTTTTGTGTATGCGGTTTTGAAGGTATATATTGAGAAAGTTTATATAGGGGATTAGTTCAATGGTAGAGCACCGGTCTCCAAAACCGTCGATGGGGGTTCGAATCCCTCATCCCCTGCTTTAAAAGCCTAGTAAATACTAGGCTTTTTTCTTTTCGTGTTGCATGTCGTGTTGCATCAGATTTTCAAAGTAGCTGTCTATTTTCTTATCGACTTCTTTTCTTTCCACGCTAAAGGTATGTGTATAAATGTTTTTCATTACATGCGGAGTTTTCCATCCACCACGTTCCTGTGCGTATTTCTCTGGAATGTTTAAAGCAGCCATAACGGATGCATTAACATGTCTTAGGTCATGGAAAGACATGTGCGGAAGTCCACTCTTTTCCATGAGAGCGTTAAACCGATGATGAATCTTATTGTAAGTCATAGGTACAATAACATCTCCAGGGACGTTATCAATAAGGCTTTTGATATAAGGAGGCATCTTATGTTTTCTAAGCCTTGTCTGGACTTTTCCTGTGCTTTTTCTGAAGTCTTTATTGTCTGCACTTACTAACACCTCATGAATGGTAATATAGTCCCCAGAAATGGATTTTGACTTGGTAAGCCCTCTAATTTCTGACATGGAAAAGCTTAACCACATGGCCAGAAGTACAGGAAGTTCAATATCCGTCCCTTCAAATACGGAGAATATGGCATCTGGTGTATTTAGTTCTTTAATCTGCCGGTGATATTTTGGCAAGGTGACAGAGCAATTCAAATCCTTCCGGTAAGTGTTTAGTGTAGCAGTAATTAGCCCATACTCGTTTTTGACTGTTTTGGCAGAAATGGTCACTGCTGGATTCTTTTGGCTTTTTCTTTTAGCTTCCTGGTTTACAGCTTCCTGAAGCATTTCAGTGGTAATGTCCCTGATTGGGACGTCCATCAGAAGTTTAAAGCTATTTTTTCGCTTCTTTTTGTAATCCGAAATAGTAGTGATGCTCAGAACCGCATCTTTTGATTCAATGTATTTGTCAATAGCAGTCCCCAGGGTGATATTTTTTATTTTTAAAATATCATCTTTTTTAGCCGCCCAATCAGAAGCTTGTTTTTCACAAGCACGCCTTCCTTTAGGACCCGGAATGTCACTGGTAAAAGATTTGTAGATTCTTTTCTTTTTTACGGTTCCGTCCGGCTGTGGAATTTCTTCAGTATGAGAATACACCTGGCATCGCCAAGAGCCTGACGGTAGTTTTTTAGCAGTAGCCATAAATCATCTTCCTTTCTTTTATGTAAAATGGGTATAAAAATAACAGCTAACACCAGAATGAATGTTCTGATTGTTAAACCGTCCCGAAGATGATACAATATATTTGCTGGAATATGTGTATATCTTCGGATATATTCAAAGCCGTTCGGTACGCCAATACCGGGCGGTTTTTCACATTTGACAAATAATCCAACTTGACATATAATATACTTAACAAGAGAACCGTTGGTCAGTGCACACCTGACCGCCGGATAAGATAGTCTAAAAATAGCGCCTTATCTTACCAGGACAGGGGCGCTATTTTTTGTGGTTCGATATAGTCAAAACAAGAGTTATGACGGCACAAAGCATAATTACAAAAGTAAACAAATCACTGTATGTAACCATAAGCACCAGCCTCCTTTCTTGCGTCCGGCGGCTGATATAGCACCCCAACGGTTCTCTGGGTAAGCATATTATATTGTCAAGGTGTTTGCCCCTGTGTTGGCAGGGGCGGGTTTATTTTATTCTACAGTGATTTTCTGTGTGTCTTTTTTGTTGTCAAATGATAACATATCGGATGCCTCGATTGTAATTTCTGTATCACTTTTTAATTTAAAAGTCTGGCATACTTCTACAGTTCCACCTGGCTGTACTTCATTCATTGCATAATTGTTCATGGAGTCGTTACTATCTTCTGTGATAGCCATTTCGCACTCAGAGCCATCTTGGAAGCATTGTACGTGAGCTGTAAGACCGGCAGTCGCATTTTCTTCTCCGTTATTTGTAAAGGTATAGTAATAGTATAAGCACTTATTACCTTCGTAATCTGTTCCGAACTCATGTTTTACATATTTCACATTAAAAGTTTCTGCTGTGAAATCAATAATACCATCATCTTCCTTTACCTCCTCCTTAGTTTCTTCCTCAGAAGATTCTTTGGTCTCTGTTTCTGCTGGAGTTTCTTCTTTTTCTTCTGTCGCCTCTGTCTTAGTTCCTTCTTTTGCTTCTTCGGTGCTTGTACAAGCAGTAGCACTAAGTGCTAATACACCAGCAAGTAATAATGTTACAAGCTTCTTTTTCATTTTCTAAATCTCCTTTGTGCATGTTATTTATTAAAACGCCTACGGCGAATTAACCCATTTTGATTACAACAAGCGCAGGCTCGAAACAAACTATGTAATTATCTACAATTGCGCGCTCCCCGTATTTTTGGCGGTAACGTTCCAGAGCTTCGTCTAAAAATCCCTCTGTCACTCCCAAATATTCCGATATTTCATGTTTGTTTCTACAGCCGTGTTCATAGCTCCTTATAATCCCAATCAAACCTATCATTTTATTGTATGCCCATGTTCTTGCTATAATTTCTTGCCTTCTGTTACTTATAGAGGACTGGTCAAGGATATTCCCGACAGTGGTATGGTGGTGTCCTAATTCTTCAGCAAGGACGCAGGACTTTTCTTTTTGTGTAGGAATATTTCTGCGAACAGCAATTCTATTTTTGAATATCATTCCATCTCCGGACTGCAAGGGCTTCTCTTTAACGATAAGGCCCATATTATCTGCTTCTTTTAGTAATTCTTCGTAGGTCAATTATATCACTCCCATTCGGAATCGTTATTCATGATATCATCATCATGCTTTTTCATTTCATCAGTAACATTTATATCGGTTCGTTCATGGGCTGCTTGAACCACTAAATCATTTTCCATTTGCTGTATAGAAAGAAGTTGATCGATATAATTATCAGCTTTTTTTCTATTAATCTCCAATAACTGAAGATATTTCTTAAAATGAATTTTCTCTGATAGAGAAAATTCGGTCATTTTATCAATAATTGTTTCTAAAGAATCCTTAACAAATACATTAGCAATATCGCTATCATCTGGTGTATGTTTATCTGTAGGCACATCATAACCCATGAGCCAAGCCTCATTTACATTTAATGCCATGCCAAGGATAATAAGCTTATCTTGACTAGGTTCGTTTTTTCCGGATACATATTGGCTAATGTCTGATTTATTCATTTTAACATTATATTGTTCGCAATACGGCTTTGTTAAATTAAGAATATCTACCTGTCTTAAGTTTTGTTTGTTCATAAGTTCTTTTAGTCGCTTCGATGTGTTTGATATCTTCATAAGAAAGCCCTCCTTGTAGTATTGATAATATCATATCTTGAATAAAAGTTCAAGATATAGAACATAAAAAGTTAAACAAATTGAATTTTTATGTTGACATGATAGATTACACGTGGTAAGATAACGATAGTTCAAATGATTGAACAAACGGAGGTGATAGAGTGTCCTTTAACTATAATAAATTAAGAGGACGAATAGTTGAATTGTTCGGAAGTCAAACCGAGTTTGCAAAAGCTATGAAGTGGTCTGAAAGAACGCTTTCTTTGAAACTGAATGGAAAGATTTCTTGGAAACAAACAGATATTGTCAAAGCAGTTGAATTGTTAAAGCTTACTGATAATGATATAAGTGAATATTTTTTTACATTAAAAGTTCAAAAGTTTTAACTTGAAAAGAAGAAAGGAGAAGTATGAACGATTTAATTAAGAAAACAATTACTTCTATGGAAGTAGCGCAAATGGTCAATAAAGACCATTCAAAATTACTGAGGGATATTCGTAATTATATATCCCAGTTAGGAGAAGCCAAAATTGGATTCACCAATTTTTTTGCAGAAACAACGTATGTAACAGAGCAGAACAAGGTTCTTCCCTGTTTCCAAGTCACAAAGAAAGGTTGTGAATTCATTGCTCACAAATTGACTGGGCAAAAAGGAACAGAATTTACCGCACGATATATTAATCGTTTTCATGAGATGGAAGATGGAAAGTTGCCATGCCCATTAAATCCAATTGTTGCTTCTAGCGTAGCGGAATTAGGAAGAGTGACTGAAAGGATTATGATAAAACAGGGTTCTGCTCCTCATAAAATTGCTGAAGTTTTTAAAATACAGTGTGAACAATTTGGAATTCAGCTTCCAGAAGATTTTGTAAAAGTGCCGGAGTATGAACAGATGAAATTATCATTGATGTGAGTATTTCTTAGAGTAGAAAGTGGGTGAGGAAGATATGCTGCATAAAGTAGAAATCAATGAGCATGGTGTGTGCCTGGATGGGAAACCACTTGAAGGAGTAAGAGCGTATAAACTTGCACATTATGAAAATGAAAACAAGGCGACCTTACTCCTTGAAATGGACGTTACTATTTTACCCAATATAGGAAATTCCCAGTTCGATACACTTTTGAATGAGGGTAAAGAGTGAGTTGAAAGAGAATTCCAATAGTTTAGGCTTTACTTTATCCCATACAGATTTAGACCCGACAGATTCAATGAACTGGTATCCGGTCATTGATAAGTCCTTAATTTGCGGAAGTGGTTCAGAAACATACTTTCTTCCTGCAACAATGATATTGGAGAGATATCTCCGTATTCATCAGGTTGTAGATTGTCGGCAAGAGAAACAAGTATGGAGTGGATACAATCTAAATCTAAACGCATGTAATTGCTCCTTTCATAATTATTCCGATTGGTACTCGGTAATTAAAGTATAGGAGAAATAATAGCAAAAGGCAATGAGTATTTCTTAGAGTAGGAGGTTTAATTATGCTTAATAAAGATGAAGTACAAAAATTATTTAACAAGGAACGTATTTTAGTTGGAAACATAGATGTTATTCCTAAATATGCAGCAAAAAAAATATTCGGAAATGAGGCATGTGATTTTGCTAGCAGATTAAACAGAGGAAATTCAAGTTTATATGGAATCGGAGACTTCTCGCTAGAATATCTGACATATAACGGCTTTCAAACAGCAGCAACGTTTCAAAATATTAAAGAGGCTAAAGAAATTGTAGAGGGATTAGAGTGTTGTGAGAGTAAGAAGGAAGCGTGAATGATTTAATTTTCGTTCAGAAAAACACAAGAAGGGAGGTGGCAGCATGCCAGCAGTATATTTAACTGAAACGCAAGCTAGAGAAGCGAGCGTAACAAAGGTTCTGAAAATAGCAATCCTGAGCCAGAATACAGACCAGAAAGCACTGGCAAAGAAAATCGGTATGAAATACAGCACGCTGCATAAGCGCATTCATATGCCGGAAACAGCAACACTGGGAGAACTGTGGAAAATCATGGATGGTCTGGAAATACCAGAGGAAGAAAGATTGAAGATTGTGAGGTGAGGAAAATGCACAGAGAATCCATAGGAGAAGCACTTTTGGGAACTGTCCTGGTATTTAATACCATTTTTAAAATGCCAGAGAGCGACCCACTGTTTGTGCAGATATTCGGCGCAGGCGTGGTGTTTGTAATGCTGTACAAGCTGCTGGAGAATGCCAGGAAGTGGGAAAAGAAATTAAAAAAGTCCGCCGGGCAGCAACCCAAAAGCGGACACGCAAAAATAAATACATCCTTATTGTAAAGGATACAAAGGAGAAAAGTCAAGATGAGAAATAAAACAATTAATGCAATGCTGGAACTTGGGATTTCAGCGAATACCATGGGATTTGAATATATAGCAGATGCCATGGAGCTTATGGAGAAAGATAAAGAGCTGCGGTTTCATGTCTGCCGGCTCTATGATGCGATAGCTGTAAAATATGGAGCAGCCACATCCTCACGGGTGGAACGTGCTATCCGGCATGCATTCCAGAGTGCACTTACCCATGCACCGCTTGAAACAACAGAGAAATGGCTGACAAATACCGGGAAACAGACCAATGGAAGTCTGCTGTCGATTTTTTATCTGAGATTGAAGGGAGGAGAAGTAGATGTTTGAAAAAATGAGTGACGGAGATGTTATGGTGTATCTGCGAAATGCAGCGTTGCAGATGTCCAGGATTGCACAGGAAAGAGGACTGACGATTGACGCATACTGCACAGAGGATGGGTATTTAAATATAAAAGCTGGCGATTATGAAATTTTCAGACGTAACGCCGAAAGCCAAACAAGGTATGAGTATTGTCCAACTGGATCGGTTGGTAAATGGAAACGTGATGTGCAACCACAGCAGATAAGGTTCGGACAAGAACCCATGGAGGAAGAGCATGGACAATAATATAGTTACCATTTCTGCAAGGGAGTATGAGCAGCTTATCCGGGATTCGGAAAAGATAAGGATTCTTACACAGATGGTTCTGGATAAGACAGATATAGGAGCCTATGTTTTTAAAGCAATTTTAGGAATACGGAAGGAGAAATAAAGCACCATGTCATTAAAGATTAATAAACTTGAAATTGAAAATGTAAAGCGTATCAAGGCAGTTAAGATAGAGCCTACTGAAAATGGATTAACCCTCATTGGAGGGAAGAATAACCAGGGGAAAACATCAGTACTGGATTCCATAGCCTGGGCGCTTGGTGGAGAACGTTTTAAACCATCCCAGGCTGTCCGGGAAGGTTCTATAGTCCCACCGAACCTGCGCATTGTCATGAATAATGGTCTGATTGTAGAGCGTAAAGGAAAAAACAGTGCTTTAAAAGTAACGGATCCGAATGGAAAGAAGGCAGGGCAGCAGCTGTTAAATGAATTTATCGAATCTCTTGCCCTGGACCTTCCGAAATTCATGGAGGCACCGGCCAAGGAAAAAGCCAAGACACTGCTGAATATCATAGGCATAGGAGATACACTGACAAAACTGGAGGAAGAGGAGAAAGAAGTTTATCAGGAACGCTTGACAATTGGGCGTATTGCAGACCAGAAGGAAAAGTATGCAAAAGAACAGCCTTATTATCCAGACGTTCCAAAAGAACTGGTTTCCCCCTCTGAACTGATTAAAAGGCAGCAGGAAATTCTTGCGAAGAATGGGGAAAACCAGAGGAAACGTGACCATGCCTTACAGATTCGGGCAGATGTAAAACGTTCTCATGAAGAAGTAACCAGGCTTACAGGGCTTTTGGAAGCTGCAAAAGAAGCCCATAAAAAATTAATGCAGGACTTGGAAATTGCAGAGATGTCAGCAAAAGATTTGGAAGATGAATCAACGACGGAACTGGAAGCCAACATTTCCAGTATCGAAGAAATTAACCGAAAGGTACGGGCAAATCTGGATAAGGAAAAAGCAGAAGACGATGCCAAGGAATACCAGGCGCAGTACAAGGAATTGACCGCAAAAATTGAGCAGACCAGGGATGAAAAAACAAAACTGCTGGATAGCGTAGAACTTCCGCTTCCAGAGCTGTCGGTAAAAGAAGGGGAGCTGGTTTACAAGGGGCAGAAGTGGGACAACATGTCCGGTTCTGACCGTCTGAAAGTATCTACCGCAATTGTAAGAAAATTAAATCCGAACTGTGGTTTTGTCCTTTTGGATAAGCTGGAACAAATGGATTTGGAAACTCTTGAAGAGTTTGGGGGATGGCTGGAAGCAGAAGGGCTGCAGGCAATTGCTACCAGGGTATCCACCGGGGATGAGTGCAGCATTATTATTGAAGATGGCTGTGTAACAGGAGCGGAGCCGCCAAAAGAAATCAAAAAAGACTGGAAAGCAGGTGTATTTTAATGAAGATTATAAAAGGAAAGATGCCGGGTGCAAAAAAAGTAGTTATTTACGGACCGGAAGGGATTGGGAAGTCAACCTTTGCCGCAAGATTCCCAGAACCAGTATTTATTGATACCGAAGGAAGCACAAAAGACATGGATGTTGCCAGGTTTGAAAAACCCACAAGCTGGCAGATGCTGCTGGAACAAATTGCTTATGTGAAGGCATATCCGGAAACCTGTAAAACCCTTGTGATTGACACCATAGACTGGGCAGAACAGATGTGTGTTGAAGCAGTCTGCAACAAACATAATAAATCCGGAATTGAGGATTTCGGGTATGGAAATGGCTATGTGTATGTAAAAGAAGAATTTGGACGGTTCCTGAATAAGCTGTCCGAAGTCATAGAAGCAGGGGTAAATGTTGTCCTAACTGCCCATGCCCAGTTGAGGAAGTTTGAGCAGCCGGATGAACTGGGAGCTTATGACAGATGGGAACTGAAACTGGGTAAAAAGACCCAGTCCCAGACCTCGCCACTGGTAAAAGAATGGGCGGACATGCTGCTGTTTTGTAATTACAAAACCCTGTCTGTGGCAGTGGATGAAAAAGGGAAAAAACATAAGGCACAGGGGGGTCGCCGAGTAATGTATACGTCCCATCATCCATGCTGGGATGCAAAGAACCGTTATGGCCTGCCGGAAGAGACTCCGTTTGAATATGAAATCATCCAGAGTATTATTGAGGAACGAATAGGGAAAGAAGTGTCGGAACCAAAGACAGCGCCGCCCAAAAAAGAAGAACCAAAGAAAGAACCATCAAGGGAGCCAGAACAGGAAAAGAGTATCTCAGAACCAGAGACACCATTCCCTGCACAGGATGCAAGGATTCCTAAAGCACTCAGGGATTTGATGGAGCATAACCGGGTAGATGAGTGGGAAATACAGAATGTTGTGGAAGCAAAGGGATACGTCCCGGCAGGAACCCCTATCTGGGAATATGATACCGTAAACCCTGGCATTGTGGAAGGACTTTTGGTTGCTTCCTGGGACCAGGTATATGCAGCAGTCAGACAACTGCGAGAAGAGCAGGAAATACCATTTGAATAAATAGGAGGATAAGAAGTTATGAGTATCGAAGGAAGAGAATTTGGATGGGATGATACCATCAAAAATGACGGGAAGGAATTTATTACCCTTCCGGAAGGGGATTATGATTTTACTATTGAGAAATTTGAGCGTGGGCGCTCGAAAGGGGCTGGGAAACTTCCACCCTGTAACATGGCCATTGTGACCTTTACTATTCACAATCCACATGGGGAAGATATCAGTGTAAATGAAAACTTTATTCTGCATACATCCATGGAATGGAAACTTTCTGAGCTTTTTACCAGCGTAGGGCTGAAAAAGAAAGGGGAGGAATTCCGCATGAACTGGAACATGCTGCCGACTTCTACAGGACGCTGTGAACTGAAAATTGATAAATATGAAAAAGATGGGGAGCAGAGAACTATCAACCGGATTAAAAAGCTGTATCCAAAAGAACCAAAAAAATTTGAGGCAGGGAAATTCTAATGGAATTAAGACCTTATCAGAAAGAAGCAGAAGAGGCAGTCTTTGAACAATGGGAGAATGGCACCAGGAGAACCCTCCTGGTATTGCCCACAGGCTGTGGAAAGACCATTGTATTTGCCAAGATAACGGAAGAATGTGTAAGGAGGGGAGACCGTGTGTTAATCCTTGCGCACAGAGGAGAACTGCTGGAACAGGCAGCGGATAAAATATATAAAGCCACAGGGCTTGGATGTGCAGTCGAAAAAGCAGGGGATTCCTGCAAGGGTAGCTGGTTTCGTATTGTGGTAGGGTCTGTACAGACCCTTATGAGAGAAAAACGGCTGGGAACATTCCCAGCTGATTATTTTCAGACCATCATCATTGACGAAGCGCACCACTGTATTTCAGACAGTTACCAGAGAGTACTGCAGCATTTTGATGGGGCGCAGGTGCTTGGAGTAACTGCAACTCCGGACAGGGGGGATATGAGGGACCTTGGAACCTATTTTGAATCCCTGGCTTATGAATATACCCTTCCTAAGGCAATTAAGGAAGGCTATCTGACACCCATCAAGGCACTAACCCTGCCACTGAGAATTGATATGAGCAGCGTAGGTATTCAGGCAGGGGATTTTAAAGCAAGTGATATCGGTACTGCCTTGGACCCGTACCTTCATGGCATTGCAGAAGAAATGAGAAACTACTGTCTGGATAAGAAAACCGTTGTGTTTCTTCCACTGGTAAAAACAAGCCAGAAATTTAAGGAGATTTTGAACCAGAATGGATTTCAAGCCGCAGAGGTGAATGGGGAGAGCCAGGACCGGGCAGAAATTTTGGAAGCATTTGAAAAGGGGCAATATAATGTCCTGTGTAATTCCATGCTGCTTACAGAAGGATGGGATTGCCCGTCTGTAGATTGTGTGGTGGTATTAAGGCCTACGAAGGTCCGAAGCCTGTACTGCCAGATGGTTGGCAGGGGAACCCGGTTAAGTCCCGGCAAGGAACATCTTCTTCTCCTGGATTTCCTGTGGCATACAGAACGTCATGAACTGTGCCATCCGGCAAGCCTTATCTGCCAGGATGAGGAAGTGGCAAAACAAATGACCAAGAATATAGAGGCTGCAGGATGTCCGGTGGATATTGAAGCAGCTGAAAAAGAAGCTGCCGAGGATGTGGTTGCCCAGAGGGAAGAAGCCCTTGCAAAGCAGTTAGAGGAAATGAAGAGAAGAAAAAAGAAACTGGTGGATCCGCTGCAGTTTGAAATGAGTATTCAGGCAGAGGATCTGTCAGGATATGTGCCGGCTTTTGGCTGGGAGATGGCGCCGGCATCTGAGAAGCAGAAACAGACATTAGAAAAGCTGGGAATCCTTCCGGATCAGATTGATAATGCAGGAAAGGCAGCAAAGATTTTAGACCGTTTGGATAAACGTCGGCAAGAAGGGCTTACTACACCAAAACAGATACGCTTCCTGGAGGGAAGAGGATTTGAGCATGTAGGGACCTGGTCTTTTGAGACAGCCAAAAAGCTCATAGACCGGATTGCGGCAAATGGCTGGAGGGTGCCTGCAGCGATTCATCCAAGGGAGTATCAGCCAGACAAGGAGTAAAGGATGGAGCAGAGGAAAGACCTTTTAGAAATAATTGAACATATAAATCCCGCAGACCTGGATTACCAGGGCTGGGTAAATGTGGGCATGGCACTCAAACACGAAGGCTACTCTGCCAGTGACTGGGATGCCTGGAGCAGAAGGGACTTTAGCAGGTACCATGCAGGGGAATGTGAACGGAAATGGAACAGCTTTCGAGGGAATGCAAGCCCGGTCACAGGAGGTACGCTGGTACAGATGGCCATGGAATACGGATGGATGCCGGAAAAAGGGTATGAATTGGACTGGGACGATTCTATTAAGCAGGAAAGTAATCGCGTTATCGTGGATCAGAACTGGGTGGAAGGAAAAGAAATTCGGGAACCGAAAAATTGGAACCCGGCAGAACAACTTATACAGTACCTGGAGGCTCTGTTTGAAGCTGGGGAGAATGTTGGATATGTTACAAGAAGTTGGAAGAATGAAAAAGGGAAATATACGCCTCAGGATAAGGGGAATTATGACCGCACAGCAGGACAGCTGATAGAAGCGCTTTCAAAATGTAATGGGGACCTTGGTGCTGTGGTAGGGGATTATGACCCGGAGGGTGGTGCATGGATTCGTTTTAATCCATTGGATGGAACGGGGGTAAGAAACGAAAATGTGACGGATTTCCGTTATGCCCTGGTAGAATCAGACGATACAGAAATTGAAAAACAGAATGCAATTTTAAGGGAACTGGAACTTCCGATAGCAGCCCTTGTTTTTTCCGGGAAGAAGAGCCTCCATGCTATTGTAAGGGTGGATGCGGCAGATTACAAGGAGTACCGAAAAAGAGTAGATTATCTCTATGACGTCTGTAAAAAGAATGGCATCCAGGTAGATCCGCAGAACCGGAATCCATCCCGGCTTTCCAGGATGCCGGGGGTACAAAGGGGAGAGAAAAAACAGTTTCTGGTAGACACTAATATAGGGAAGGAATCCTGGGCAGACTGGTATGAATGGATTGAATCTATTCATGACGATTTGCCGGAGCCGGAAGGCCTGGAAGCTGTATGGAATAATCTTCCAGAGCTGTCTCCATGTTTGATAGAAAACGTTTTGCGGCAGGGGCATAAGATGCTGATATCAGGACCGTCAAAGGCGGGAAAATCCTTTCTGCAGATAGAATTATGCATTGCCATTGCAGAAGGCCGAAAATGGCTTGGCTGGCAGTGCACAAAAGGAAAAGTCCTGTATGTAAATTTGGAGTTGGACAGGGCAAGCTGCCTGCACCGATTCCGGGATGTATATAAGGCTATGGGGCTTTACCCGGAAAGCCTTTTCAACCTGGATATCTGGAACCTGAGAGGAAAGTCCGTACCAATGGATAAACTGGCTCCCAAACTCATCCGCAGGGCAGCAAAAAAGAATTATATTGCTGTCGTAATAGACCCTATCTATAAGGTTATTACGGGAGATGAGAACAGTGCAGACCAGATGGCAAATTTCTGCAATCAGTTTGACCTTGTGTGTACGGAGCTTGGCTGTGCGGTCATTTACTGTCACCACCATAGCAAAGGAGCGCAGGGTGGCAAAAAATCCATGGACCGTGCGTCTGGATCCGGTGTGTTTGCGCGTGACCCGGATGCCTTAATAGACCTGATTGAATTAGAGACTACAGAAGCTCTTATGAAGCAGGAAGAAAGCAAAGGTATTTGTGAGGTATGCAGACAGTACATGATAACACATAAAATCTATGACTGGGAAGAAGAGCTTTCCCAGGATGACCTGTTGAACAGCGCTGTCATGCAGAATTATTGTGAGAATAAACTGGACAAATGGCAGTGGCCAGTCCTCCAGAAACAGATTGAGGCGGAAACAAGAAGAGCCAGGGGGATGACTGCCTGGAGGCTGGAAGGGACATTAAGGGAGTTCTCCAAATTTGACCCGGTCAATGTATGGTTTGATTATCCAATACACAGGCTTGACGCAACTGGAAGCCTGGGGGATCTACAGTCTGATACCGAGAAACCTTCCTGGCAGAAAGCCATGGAAAAGAGAAAGTCTCCGGAAGCCAAGAAAAAGGAACGGAAAAAATCCATAGAGACTGCTTTTGAAGCCTGTGGAATCAATGAAGAAGTGACGGTGGAAGACCTGGCTGAGTATATGGCAGTCACAGAAAAAACAGTCCGCAACCGATTAAAAGAGCATGGAGGCTATGTGATAAGTGAAGGGAAAGTAAGGAAAAAAACATAAATTTTCCTTCTTACCCAGGGAAGAAAAAAACGCAAAATACGTTTTCTTCTCTCATGGAAAGAAACGAAAAAAAAGCGTTATTTTCCCTAGGGAAAATCGGGAAGAAAAAAAACGGGATTTACGTTGTTTTCCTTAGGGAAGAAAAAAACTATATATACTACGTATATATAAAGGCGTTTCCTTCCCTAACGGTCAGGTAGGGGAAAGTAGTCGTGCGGAAGCTCACGCACGACGACTCCTTCCACTTCCTCCCTGACAATAAAAATTTTTCAAAAGAAAGATGCTTTAGGAGGATAAAGTGTTATGGCAATTGAATTTTTTATGGCAATGGAACCTCCGACCTGTACGCACCAGGAGAAGAGAGTAACAGTGATAAAAGGCAGACCAGTTTTTTATGACCCGCCAGAAGTTAAGGACGCAAGGATGAAACTTGCAAGTCACCTTATGAAGCATAAGCCTAGAGTTTGCATGGAGATAGGCTGCAGGCTGGTTACAAAGTGGTGCTTTCCAAGAGGTCGGCATAAGGACGGGGAATACCGGATTACAAAACCAGATACGGATAACCTGCAGAAACTACTAAAGGACTGTATGACATGCTGTGGGTTCTGGAAGGATGATGCACTGGTGGCATCAGAAGTGGTAGAAAAGTTCTGGGCAGATGTACCGGGAATTTATATCCGGATTGAGGAACTGCCATGAACCGAAAAGACCAGAGAAATTATTTTGCAGTATTTGTTGATATCTGGAAATTGTTCAAGGAGTTCAGTGTCCCGGATGGCAGACAGGAGTATTGGAGCCAGTATGAATCCAGAGTGAATATATTGGATGGCAAGTATGGGCATTCAGAGTTATTCCGGAATCTGGTGTTGGCGGTTACAAAAGAGTTGGAGAGAATTGAAAAGCAAATTAAAGTTTAGTGGAGAAAAAATATGGAACTGATAAAGAATGCACTATTTAATTTAATACTCATTTTTGGATTAATAGCAATCTGTTTCACAATATTATGGTGGATATTGGAGTTGTTTAACAGGATATTCAGATTTTCAAAAATCATCATCAGTTATTTGCAGTATAAGAGAAATATAGACGCATACGACTTCGCAGATAAACTGATTATTTCAACAAGCGGAGATGTTTCGTATGCCTGTATCGGTGATTTGGATAAGCAAATTGAAATACTTGAAAAAGCTATTCAAAACAGAAAAGAGCTTAAAGCACTGCAAGACAAGTATTCAAAGCGAAATATATCAAATTAAAAATTAGCTAAAAGTAGATTAGGAGATAGAGCATGATTGAAAGAAAAAACGGAATCTCTCTCATAAAAGACCGTGAATATTTGTCAGCGGAAAATGATGCGTACGATGCTCTTATTGCTAGAGGGTATACTCCGCAGGGCGCTGATAAAGGATTTAAGACGGTTTGCGTGATGAAGTTTGAACATCCAGAATATGTGGGAAATCCGGCTAAGCGAGGTAAGTGCGAAGTGTTTCATTTTAAAAATTGGCAAGAAGCTTCAGCACAACTAAACTGAAATTTTAGTGGAGGTACGGAATGCTTACAGTAGGAGAATGGATTGACAAAGTACATGAAATAACAGATGAACTTGAACATAAGGCAAACGAAGAATTTGAAAGTTCTGTGGAGAGGGCAAAAGCATATCGCGAGGGATATGTGCAGGCATGTGAAGATTTCGGACGAAAAATGAGGCGAGCTATCGGAAATGAGCAAGGTTAAAATCTGAAATTTAATGTAGGCGGATATATGATTAATAAAATGATTGAAGCATAGGAGTTGGTGAAGTAAATGGAAAACAGATGCGTGTCCTGCGGCGCGGTTATACCGGAAGGTGGACAGGTTTGCAGGGAATGTTTGGAAGGAGGGAAAAAAGTGAATAAAGAAGGCTATAGAGACCCTACGGCGGAAATGGCAGTGCGTAGAGCCAGCAAGATGCCAAAACGGATTAAAGATGTTGTAAGAGCACTTAATCAAGTGATAAGTATTCATGGACTGGAAATTGTAGTTGTCAGAGATAAGCGTACCGGACGGGAATGGGGTGAATTTTGATGGTATCTGAAAATATAAAACAGTTCCTGGATTTCGTAGAAGAAAGTAAGAAGCTTCATACATATGCACTGGAAAAGGTGAAACTTGAAGAAAAGCGCCAGCAGGATTTGATTCATGCTATAGAGTTTGAACCTTCCTGTAAGGAACGGAGTAAAATAAGTACCAGGCTTCATGGCTGCCGGCTGGACCGTAGGCGTTACAAAGACATGGTTGAGGAAAGGGAAGAGGTTGTAAGGTTCTTCCAGGAGCCGCAGCATAAAAAGACTTTAGACCAGATGACGCAGCTCCTGGGAAAAGTAAGAAAGGTTGAAAAGTACCATCAGGACAGAGTGTACATACCCAGAGTGAAGGAGGATTGATACCATTGGATATCAAAATTGAGAATGAGAAGAAAAAAGAATACCTGTGGGGATACCGGAAAATTAAAAGGCAGCTGCGGCGTCTGGAAGAAGAGCTGACAGAGTTAAGACTGAATAAGATATATCCCTCTGTTGTTCAGGACGGCATGCCCCATGGTTCCGGCGGAGGTGATTTATCCGGATATGCGGCAAAAGTAGATGAGTTGGAAAGAAAAATCATCAAGGCCAGGTACAAGATGATTCGGAAGCAGAAAGAGATTCAGGACCAGATAGAGCGTCTGAGTGATGAGAATGAAAAGGACGTGCTGGTGTACAGGTATATTAGAGGGATGAAGTGGGAGGATATTACGGTGAAAATGGGATATACGTGGCAGCATGTACATAGAATTCACAGTAATGCACTTGAAAGTTTCAAGATGTGATTAAATGTTACTATGCATCTGTGTTATAGTGTATCCAGGTTAAATCTGATTAAGACATTGATTTTTATCCTTTAACGGCAGCAGGGTGTCACAGCTTTGCTGTTGTATCGGGCTCAGACGGTACCGCCTTTGCAGGGAAAAGCATAGAGACCGTCAACTCCCCCAAATATTTTTTTCAAACACCTTGTAGAAATATGAGGTGTTTTGTTGTATGATAGAAGAAAATGTATTTGGAGGAAATGATATGCGATACGAAACATATTCGGGACAATATAAAATATTAGAAACAGAAACTATTTATTTATTTAATAAGGATGATAAATTGGAAATCCATATTCCTGCAAATGATAAGTTGAATTTTATTATTGAATGTGAATTTGATGATAAAGCGGAAGACCAGGGGTTGAGTACAGAAGTTAGCAATAATCGAATTCGTTTTTTGTGTAAAAAGTTTTCGAAATACGGAACAGGGACAAATGAACCAATGGAAATTGCAATATCAAATGGAAAAAAAATGTACATACATTTTTGGTCGAGCATGCCTACTGATACTGTCAGAAAAGTGGAATATACAATCATGATTGAAAGGTAGGCGAATATATATGGATGTAAAGAATAATTCTAATAAAATAGATGTAATTAACGAGTTAACTACATCAAACTTACAACAAACAACAAAAAATAAATTGATAGGTCAAATGATAGAACCTGATGCTGGAAGAGGTGATGGAATGTTTGATAAGATATTTGGTAAGAAGCATCCAGAGTTATATATTGCCTTGACAATAGGTGTGCTTATATTTATAACAGGAGGCGTTTGTACAATTATCTTTAGAGATGATATAGCTACAGTAAAAGAACTATGGAAATTATTTTTTCCGGGTATTACAGCAGTATTAGGTTTTGTTTTAGGCAATAGAAAAGGATAAATAGAACGGATAATCCTCCATGCTTCTTTTCTTCTAGATAAAATCCTCTACTCTGCACATACTATTCTAGAGGCGATAGCATGAATAAGCAGGAGCAAGAAAATAGGCAGAAGAATCTGAATAAATTCAACAGCATAGCAGAAAAGGTCAAACCGGAAAATCAGAATCAGACACACAATATCCGTTCTGAAGCGGTAGAACCGAAGAACAGACAAGTATAAGGCACCCACCCGGGTGTCTTTTCTAATACCCATAAGGACCCTTAACTCAGCAGGTTATAGTACCCGGCTCATAACCGGGCAGCCCTGGGTTCGAATCCCAGAGGGTCCATTAAAATTAAACGATAGGAAGGTGAGGTGATGGCAGGCTATGAAAACATAAAGGATGCAAACAGCAATCGAACGCCGAAAGAACGCCGGGAATTAGCAAGAATAGCAGGAAAAGCCAGCGGAGAAGCCAGGCGAAGGAAGGCGGACTTCCGAAAGACTTTAAATCTTCTCTTGACTGCTAAAATAGATAATCCAGAATGGACCCCTGTTCTGGAATCCCTGGGGCTTGAAAGCACCCTTGAGAGTGCCATGCTGGCAGCGCAAATCAAAGAAGCAATGGCCGGAAATACAAAGGCAGCTACCTTTGTTGCTAAATATGCTGGGCAGTCTTCTGAACCAGATGAAAACAGACGAAATCGTGAAGCAGATACCGAACTCAAGAAGGCAAGGAAACAGGCAGTCACTGGAGAGAATGAGACAGAGGAAGCCATTGAGAAGCTGGACAGCATATTAAAGGAGTTGCATGATAATGCAGTTAAGCAGGAAGCAGAATGAATATATTGTGAATGCTACACACCGCTGGAATTTTAAATCCGGGGCAGTTCGTTCCGGAAAATCTTATGTAGATACAGCATTTGTGGTACCTTTTCGTATTAGAGAGCGTACTGGAAAGCCAGGGCTAAATGTTATTCTCGGTGTATCAAAGGAATCTATAGAGCGAAACGTGCTACAGCCCATGAGGGAAATCTACACAGATAAACTGATAGGCACTATCAATAACCGGAATGTGGCAAGAATATGTAGCGAAGATGTGTATTGCCTTGGAGCTGAGAAAGTCAGCCAGGTAGCAAAAATACAGGGTTCCAGTATAAAATACTGCTATGGGGACGAGGTGGCAAAGTGGAACAAGGAAGTGTTCCAGATGTTAAAATCCCGTCTGGACAAGCAGTATTCCTGCTTTGATGGAAGTTGCAACCCAGAGCATCCAACACACTGGCTTAAAGAGTTTTTGGATAATGAAGAACTGGATATTTACTTGCAGCGCTATACAATTTTTGACAATCCATTTCTTCCAGAAGCATATGTTGAACAAATCTGCAAGGAATATGAGGGCACGATCTACTATGACCGTTTAATCCTTGGCCTGTGGAAGCGTGCTGCAGGAGCAATTTACAAAAGATTCGCAGACAACCCTGCTGCTTTCCGGTGCGAAGTAATGGATGAGTTGTCACAGGATTTGGAACAGAAGCAGTTCCGGAAAGAAGATATCACATCTATTGAGATAGGACTGGACTTTGGCGGAAACCAGTCGGGCCATTCCTTCGTTGCAAGGGGCTATACAGATAATTACAGAGATGTCATTGCTTTGAAATCCAGGAGGATTAAGGCGAAGGATGAAAAAGAGGACATTGACAGCAATAAGTTGGATGAATTGTTTTGTGAATTTGTCCAAGAGGTTATAGACCAGTATGGCGTGATTGTAAAACATGGAGATTATGTAGAATACTGTAATGTGGAATCCGTATTCTGGGACAATGCCGAAACCGTTCTGGGAAATTCTATTAGGAATGCCGTAGAAAGAGAGTTTCCATGGATATCCGTAAAGCCGGCAAAAAAGAAAACAATTACAGACCGAATCCGTTGTACCGTCAAGCTTATGGGAGCAGGGCGGTTTTTTCTTACTAAGGATTGCGAAAGTCTGGAAACTGCCTTTTCTGAGGCTGTGTGGGATACAGAGGTAAAAGATAAGGATGAGCGCCTGGATGATGGCAGCACAGATATTGACAGCCTGGATGCCTGGGAATACACCATAGAAAGAGATATAAAATATCTGATACAAGAGGTGGAAGATGTTTGATGGATTTAAAAGATTTTGGAAAGGAATAATGAGAATGTTTGGATATACGACATTAAAACAGATTGTCGGCAAGGACATCATCCTCTCCGACAAAATGATATATGCAATTACTGAGTGGAAACAGATGTTGAACGGCCAAGCGGACTGGATAACGGACAGTATTGTTTCTTTAGGCATTCAAGAGGGTATTTGCCGGGAATTTGCAGACTGTGCCTTGGTAGAAATGGAAACAAGTGTAAGCAATGAGCGATTGGATAAGATTTACCAAAAGAATATTGCGAGCCTGAATGAAAACCTGCAAGAAGGATTGGCTCTTGGGTCATTTGTATTAAAGCCCCTTGGTGGCGCTATGGCTGAGTTTGTTTCTGCTGATAAGATTATTCCTATCAGCTTTGGAGATGATGGAAAGCCGAATGATATTGCATTTCTAACTGTGAAAAAGGTAGGAGACGAGGATTATTTCACAAGGTTTGAACGACATTATTTCCTGAACGGAAATCTGACCATAGAAAATCGTTGCTTTCATTCCCGAACAGCAAATGATATCGGACTCCCGTGCAGCTTAGAAGCGGTGAAAGAATGGGGGAACATTGACCCAGGTCCTATTACCTATCCGGGAATGAGCAGGATGGACTTTGGATATTACCGGAATCCAATTAAGAATAAGGTGGATGAATCTGCTTGCGGTGTTTCCGTATATGATTCCGCAGTAGACTTAATCAGGAAAGCAGATATTCAGGGGGCAAGACTTGATTGGGAATATGAATCCGGTGAGCGGGCTATCCATGTAGACAACAGAGCATTAAAGCAAGATAAATCAACAGGCAAATTCAGAATGTCAAAGCTTAATAAGAGACTTTATCGTGGATTGAATTTGGAAGCAGGAAAAGATCAGGAACTTCTGAAAGAATATTCCCCTGAGATGCGGGATGAAGCATTTAAGCGTGGACTAGAAGAATACAAGCGAGAAATAGAGTTTTCTGTTGGTCTGGCTTATGGGGATTTATCGGACGTGCATGAAGTAGCAAAGACAGCCACAGAAATTAAGGCATCTAAGAACCGGAAATACAACCGGGTAACGGCAATCCAGAATAACTTGTATAATTGCCTGGAGGATTTTGCTGCAGGTCTTGCCTTTTACAACAGCATGTTAAATTCAGGATATGAATTCTCTTGTAAGTTCAATGATTCTATTCTGACGGATGAGGAAGCAGAGCGGCAGCAGGACAGGCAGGATGTAAGTATGGGAGTGATGTCTCAGTTGGAATACCGTATGAAGTGGTATAACGAAGACGAAACAACTGCAAAGAAGATGTTGCCGGAGCAAAACAATGTCATGGAGTAGGTGATCTGATTGAGAGAGGATTACAAAAAGCAACTATCCGGTCAAATTGAGAAGCATTACCTGAATTTGGAGCAGATGATTCTGGAGGATATTGTACGCCGGATAAAGAAAGCCGGGAAAATCACCAGCACAGCAGACTGGCAGATTAACCGGCTTCGAATTATCGGATATTCCTCGGAGGATATCGAAAAAATGATAAAAGACACATTAAAGCTTTCCTATCCGGAAGTATTTGAATTATACGACAAGGTAATTGATTGGGAATATGTCCGAAATAAAGATATTTATGAGCAGGTAAATGCGAAATATATTCCTTACGAAGAAAATAAGGAACTGCAGCAGCTCACGGAGGGGCTTATTCAGCAAAGCAATGATGAACTCCGAAATATCACTCAGTCCATGGGCTTTTACGTGGATTATGGAAATGGCAAGTTTGTTATGACACCACTGGCAGATATTTATCAGAATTACCTTGACCAAGCTATTACCGGGGTGGTCTACGGCACGTTTGATTACAATACCATGATTCGGAAAGTAGTTACTCAACTGACAAATAGTGGGCTTCGTACCATTGATTATGCATCGGGTTGGCATAATCGTGTGGATGTGGCTGCCAGAAGGGCGGTTATGACTGGGGTTTCGCAGCTTACTGGGAAAATCTCTGATATGAACGCTGAGAGGCTTGAAACGGAGCATTTCGAAGTTGCATGGCATGCTGGAGCACGTCCCTCGCATGCGGTATGGCAGGGAAAGGTTTGGAGTAAGAAAGAATTGGTTACAGTGTGCGGACTTGGTACTGGCCCCGGACTGCTTGGATGGAATTGCTATCATGAGTATTACCCTTTTATAAAAGGCATTTCAGAGCGGAATTGGACAGATGAATGGCTTGCAGAGCAGAACCGTAAGGAAAATACACGGAAGACATTTAATGACAAGGAATACACCTTATACGAAGCCAAACAGCGACAGAGAAAAATGGAAACAGCTATGCGGGCACAACGAGAAAAGGTTGTGTTGCTGAAGCAAGGCGGTGCTGAGCCAGATGATGTGATGTTGGCAAGAGCAAAGTATCAAGGACAGCTTAATGAATATTCAAGATTCTGTCGGAAAATGGGACTGACGGAAGAAAGAGAGCGTATATATTATGATATGCATGGAAGGGTTGCGCCAAGTACAAGAAAATATATTGCGAAAGCCGGAGGTTCTGGTATAATTAAATCAAAAAGTGTAAATGAGGAAAACTCGGTGGCAGAAATACGAAATCTAGGGAAGATAAATATAAAGGTTCTTGAAAAAGAATTTGGAAAAATTCAGACGGATGAGATTATTGTAACAAATGAACGCATAGACCATATTAAAGAACGACATCCAGAAGATTACAACTTATTTGAAAAATATGGGAAAGAAAGTGTTTCTTCTCCGGATTTAATTATAAAAGATATGAAGAATAAAGGTACCGTATTTATGGTAAAGAAATTGCCAGAAACAAACTTGAATGTTGTGGTACGGGTGGTTCTTGAAACAGATGATAGTAAGCTGAAAAATTCTGTCATGACGTTTTACAGAATTCGTGAAAGAAATCTCAAAAAGTTGATAGAAAAAAATGGGATGCTTTACAAAAAGGAATAGTTATTGTATAATGCTCATATAGTAGTAATGGCTTCGCCCAAAGAATTATTGAAGTAGAGAATGTGCTGCTACGCACCCACAGGGTCAAAAGAAATGCGGGATGGGGCACACCCGCCAATAGTTCTTTGGTTAAGCAAATATAGATTATCGATACCATCAGTCATAATGGCCGGTGGTATTTTTTATACCCATTTTTAAGAAGGGAGGGAAGATTGTTAGAGAATAGAAAGGCGGTGGTCCATGCGTCTCCCTTTGAGGCACGGGGTGATGCGTCTTATTTAATACGCCCTGCCATAAGGCTACAAACTGGGTAAATAATTTACAGGAGGAACAAGAAAGTGACTATTTACGAAGTTCTTAAAGAGTATGGGTTGGAAGTCCCAGAAGAGAAAAAAGCGGCATTTGATAAAGCCTGGAAGGAAAATTTTAAAACAAAAGCCGATTATGAAAAAGCGGTAAGCCAGAGAGATGAGTACAAATCTTCCCTTGACACAGTCAATGGTAAGCTGAAAGAGTTTGACGGCGTAGATGTAAATGACCTGAAAGGCCAGATTTCAAAGCTCCAGGGAGATTTGAAAGCCAAAGATGATGAATATGCCGCCAAAGAAGCAGACCGCATTTTCTCCGATACTATTAAAGAAGCTATTAAAACAGCTGGTGGAAGAAATGAAAAGGCAGTGATGGCCATGCTTGATATGGATGCCCTGAAAGCATCTAAAAACCAGTCTGAAGACATCAAGAAAGCATTGGAAACCGTGAAGGAATCTGATGCTTATTTATTTGGTTCTGATGAACCATTTAAAAACCCGGTGGGAGCAACAGGAGGTGGTGCTGATATTGGCGGAGATAATCTGTCTGCAATCAGAGCAGCTATGGGGCTTCCAGCAGCAACTAATAAATAATTTTGAAAGAACGAGGTAAAAAGATATGGCAAATACAATCGCATTAAGAAAAGCATATTCTACTATGCTTGATGAAGTCTATAAACTGGCATCCCTTACAGCTGTTTTGGACGGTCCGAACGAACTGGTGAAAGAGGGGGCAAATGCAAATGAGATTCTGATTCCAAAAATGACTATGTCCGGTCTTGCAAATTATAATAAGCAGACGGGATATGTTGCAGGTGACGTAACCCTGGAATATGAAACAAAGAAATGTACATATGACAGAGGACGCATGTTCACAGTGGATGCAATGGACAATATTGAATCTGCAGGAGTAGCATTTGGACGTCTTTCGGGAGAATTTCTGAGAACACAGGTTGTTCCGGAACTTGACGCTTGGAGACTTGCGTCTTACGCAGGTTATGCTCCGTCTGAAAATAAAGTGGCTGCCGCGATTACCGATGCAAAAGCTGGAATCGCCGCGATTAGAAAGGGCAAGACAGCTATTAAAAATGCAGAGGCAAAGCCAGAAACATGTTATCTGTATATATCTGCACAACTTAAAGGAGATATTGAAGACCTTGACACAACGGCATCTAAGAAGGTGCTTGATGGGTGGGCTGGAGTGATTGAAGTACCAGAAGGTAGATTTTACGATAAGGTAATTCTTACAGCATCGGGAGCTGGTGGATTTACGACAACGGGTGGTAAAAAGATTGATTTCTTGATTGTTGACAAGAATGCGGTAATCCAGAATCAGAAGCACACTGTGTCTAAGATTATTACACCTGAAGTAAATCAGGATGCAGATGCTTGGAAGTTTGGATATCGTACAGTAGGTATTGCAGAAGCGAAAGATAACAAAAAGGTAGCTATCTACGTTCATACAGCAGCAGCAGAATAAGGAGAACATTATGGAGGTAAAGTATGAGTTTTACGTGGATTCCTATGGTGGAACAAATCTCTCTGAAAGAGATTGGAAAAGGATTTCTCAAAAAGCATACCAGCGGCTGAAACATTTTACCTTTGGCAGCCTTCCCGACAATTGGGAAGGTCAGCCATGGGAGAACCAGGCAAAATGTGCAGTGTGTGAAATGGCAGAATTTATTCTCTTGCAGGAGAAAGGGCAGGGGAAAACGTCTGAGAATACAGATGGATATTCTGTATCTTATGATACTGAAAAAGAACTGGATGGAAAACTGTATGAGATTGTCTATGTGTACCTTGGCCATACAGGGATGATGAATTTTGGAGTTGATGTAGGATGCTGACCAATACGGATATAACCATTTATAACCGGACATATGACCCTAAAACCAGATTAGATACATGGAAAAGGGTTTATGTTACAGAAGCCTGGTGGTTTAAGAAAGAACAGTCTTCTATCACTACGGATGGAAGGAAAAATGCAGATGTGTACACAATCCGGATTCCAGATACCAGCGTAATATTGAAAAAAGATGATTACGCAGTAAAAGGAATGTGTGATGTGAAAATGGAAACTGTGAAAGACCTGGAAGAACTGGAAAAGACCAGGATTACATCAGTGAATTATAACACTTTTGGGGGAAATCCCCATATAAAGGCGGTGGGTGTGTAATGGGAAAAGGGAAAAAGAAATTTTATATCAAGGCGCCTCATGGAGAAGAAATCAAGACTACTTATAAAGGTGCAGAAGTTTCGGTGGAGCTGAAATGGGAACCTGGGTTTGCTTCAGAAAAAGAAGGACAGTTTTCCAAAGCCCAGCAATTCGTGGATTCGGAATGTATCCGCAGAATGAATCCAGAGACACCACGAAGAACAGGTGTCTTGATAAAATCAGCTACATTAGGGACAGTCATTGGCAGTGGAGAAATCAACCAGATTGCTCCGTACGCCCGCCGGCAATATTATGAGCACAAAGAGAAATCTTACTGGTTTGAACGCATGAAAAACCGCCATAAGGATTCTATTTTGAAAGGGGCTGCTAAATTTGTCCAATCTAATTAAAAATATAAGAGATTTCGTTTTGCGGTGTCCGTTTCTTCAGGATTGGAGGGTAAATGTGGATTATGTGGGGGCAGATATGGGGTACTCCATAGACCCGCTGCCGTGCGACCCTATTATTCAGCGATATGTGGACGGAGGAGCAAAAAAACAGTATCAATTTGCATTTACCAGTGAAGAAGAATACGACCAGGATGCCAGAATTAATATTGAAAATAGTGGATTTTATCAGGCCTTTGAAGAATGGTTAGAGGAAAGCACGTTCCGGGAGAATTTTCCAGAACTTGGGCATGGTAAGGTTCCTGTGAAATTAGAAACTTTAAACAGCGGCTATCTGTATGATGTAGACGGCGAAAAGGCCAGGTATCGTATAGAATGCCGCTTAATTTATGTACAGGAGGTATGAAATGGCAGGTACAACGAAAAAGATTGTGCAGCGTTCTAAAAGGGTGGCTTTTATGAATGTTAGCATAACAGAAGAATCACCGAAATTTGAAAGAATGACAAATTTCACTACACTTACGAACAGCAAAAATCCAAAGGAATACTCCCGGCAGTATGTAGATGAAGATGCAGAACGTTCTGACGTTGTGGGATATGCGCCTTCTATTGAGTTTTCATATGACAGACATACGGTTACACCAGTTCATGACCGGCTATCTGAAATCCACGACAAAGAGTTGCTTGGAAACGATACTCATGTGGATATCGTAAGTGTGGATTTATTCTCAGATGATGGTAAGGGAAATTGTCTGGCTACAAAGAGAACTTATGCAGTGATTCCGGATACGGACGGGGATGGAACAGATGCTTTAATTTATTCGGGTAATTTTAAATCAGTATCCGAAATTGAAACGGGATACGCAACCAGTGAAGACGGATGGAGAACAGCAACTTATACAAAGGGTGAAATACCTAAAACGTGATAGGAGGAATTTATGAGGTTGTGGAAATGGAAAGATGTGGAACTGGAGGTTGACATGGAAGATGCAGACTTCCAGGAACGATATGAAAATGCTTTTAAACGCATGGAGGCAAAAGAGAAAGAATTGCAGAAGACAGGAAAACTTTCAGAAATTACGAAAAAATACTGTGAGATGTTCTGGAACCTGTTTGACGATATTTTTGGACAGGGTACAGCAGAAAAGTTGTTTCAAGGGAAGAAGCACTCGGGCTTGTGTGAAGAATGTTACGATTCCTTTACTTCTTTCTGTTCAAATCAAGTGAAGGAAATCAACAAAAAGCGGAATAGCCGTTTGTCAAAATACAAGGTAAAGAAGTGATATGATGAATCTGTTTTATGAAGATTTACCCGTTACTATCCAGGTATGTGGGGAATCTATTCCTATTGTAACCGATTTTAGGGAATACATAAAACTTCTGGACATGCTGAAAGATGATGATGTTTCGGAAACAGAAAGGATTTTGCTTTTAAACGAATATTTCTTGAAAGAAGTTCTGGACATAGAGGAAGGCATTAATAGACTCAGTGATTTTGTTTCCATGAAAGCGTTAGAAAAGGTCTGTTTAGAGGAAGAAAATTCAGAAGAAGAACATCAAGAACCAGAAGAACAAAAGGTGGAAAAACCGCTCTTTTCTTTTTCTGTGGACTATCCTTATATTCTTTCAGGATTTATGAGGGATTATGGGTTAGATTTACTGTCTGTGAAATATCTGCATTGGTGGAAGTTTCGTATGTTGTTTGATGGGCTTTCTGATGATACGGAAATAAAACAAAGGATAATGTATCGGTCTATAGACCTTTCTTCTATAAAAGATAAAGACGAAAGGAAAAGGATTCAAAGAATTCAACGTTCCATACAACTTCCACAGGAAGCGTTGTCAGATTATGAAATTGGGGATGTTTTTGCATGAGAAAGATTCAGTACCCTGCATTAAAAAGAGAATGGTTTTGCTGTAAAAATTGTGGTGCAAAACTTGCACTATATGATAATACAGCAGTAATGAGTGGCGGTATTTTTATTAAATGCCGGATTTGTAAAATGGAAAACGAAATAAAGAAGTAAGCGCCGAAGTGAGCCTGTGAGCCTGCGCTATTCATGAAAGGACGTGAGTAGAGTGGGTTATGATGGTTCATTGAAATTTGATACTGCGATTGATGAAAAAGGATTTAATCGTGGTGTAAAAAGGTTAGGGACACTTGCCAGTGGCGGTCTTGCAGTGTTAGGCGGCGCAGTCGCAGGTGTAGCAGCGGCAATGGGTGCTGCTACGGTTGCAGGTGTAAAATATAACGCTTCCATAGAATCTTATCAGACTTCATTCGAGGTAATGACCGGTTCAGCGGATAAAGCTGCAGATGTGATTGAACGATTGAAGAAGGTGGGGGCAGAGACGCCTTTTGAACTTCCGGATTTGGCTGATACTACGCAGCTTCTTATGAACTATGGTTTTACTGCAGATGAAGCCATGGATAGTATGCTGATGTTGGGTGATATCTCCCAGGGGTCTGCAGACAAGATGTCTCGTATTGCAATGGCGTATGGACAGATGTCTTCGGCCGGGAAAGTATCTCTGGAAGATGTTAAACAGATGATTGAGGCAGGATTCAATCCGCTTCAGGAGATTTCTGAAAGTACAGGAGAATCCATGTCATCTCTGTATGACAGAATCAGCAAAGGGACGCTTTCGGTTGATGAAATTACAGCTTCTATGCAGAGGGCAACTTCTGAGGGTGGTAAGTACTTTCAGTCCATGGAAAAACAGAGCCAGACTATAAATGGTCTGATTTCCACTTTGAAAGATAATGCTCAACAGCTTCTGGGAGAGGTTGTTAAGCCAATTACCGAGTCCATAGGAGAAGAGTTATTACCAGCAGCTATTGGCGCTTTGGAGCAGCTTACAACGGCTTTTCAGACACAGGGAGTAGAGGGATTAATACAAGCCGGCGGGCAGATAATTTCAAACGTTCTCCTTGGAGTCAGCCAAAAAATTCCGGCAGCAATAACCACAGCTGTTGGTGTTTTAAAGACGTTTATTGATAGTATAACAGCTAATATACCTCAATTTTTAAACGCCGGCGGGCAGATTGTAAGCTCTCTTCTCACAGGAATGGTGCAGCTGCTACCGTCTTTAGGTGCATTTGCAGTTACATTGGTGACGCAATTATATAGTCGAATAACTGAACAAGCGCCTGTATTGCTACAAAAAGGATATGAGTTATTAAATAATCTGATTACAGGATTTGTTCAGGCAATCCCAGAAGCACTGCCAAAAGTTTTAGATTTTATACAGGGTATTGGGGACAAGCTGGCAGAGGCGGCGCCTGTAATGATACAAAAAGGGTTTGAACTATTGGGGCAAATAGTTCAAGGTATTGTCCAGGCAATCCCGATTTTGATTGCAAAGGTACCAGAAATTATTTCTACTTTTGCAAATGTAATAAATGATAATTTTCCTACGATTTTAGCTAAAGGCTTTGAATTATTATGGGAGCTTATTAAAGGCATTATAAGTGCAATTCCTGATTTAATTGCCAATGCGCCTAAGATTGTGAGTGCCATTGTAGATGTCATTATGGCATTTAACTGGTTATCGTTAGGTAAAAACATTATAACGTTTTTCAAAAATGGCATAAGCAGTATGATTGGAGCCGTGAAGAATGCTGGAAAAAGTATTTATGACGCGGTAAAAAATGCGATAGTAAATCTTCCATCCACACTTGCTAATATTGGAAAAACTGCTGTAAGTGGGTTCGGTAATGCAATCCGTTCCATGATAGGAGCAGCCAGAAGTGCAGCAACAGCAGTCGGAACAGCAGTATTGGGAGCGATTAAGTCCATACCGAGGCAGGTAGTAAGCATTGGTGCCAATATTGTAACAGGATTGTGGAACGGCATTGCGAACATGACCGGATGGATTACAGATAAGGTTATGGGGTTTGCCAATTCTGTACTTGGCGGCATAAAAAGAGCATTGGGAATCCATTCTCCGTCAAGGGTTATGCGTGATGAAGTAGGAAAATATATGGCTCTTGGCATGGGGATTGGTTTTGAAGATAATCTTCCGGTGAAAGGGATGACTGCAGCAATGTCGGAGTCCGTCCAAAAGATGCAAAAAAGGGTTTCAGGTATCACAACACCCCGTGCTATTGGTGCAGAAAGGATAGTGAATATGGGTTACGACAATAAAAATCCGAAAGACAGCGGAGAAAAGATTGATTACGAACGTCTGGGAAAAGAAACCGCCAAGGCTATGGAAGGCATGGGAATATACCTAAATGAAGCAAAAGTAGGGGAAGTCATTACCCCGTCTGTAAGCAACAACATGTACATAACAGAAAGGAGGCGGCGTTAATGGGGCAAAGATAAACGGAAAGCATATCGAGAAAGACTACGGATGTAGATTGTTTGAAATCGAAATTGGAATTCCGGAAACCCTCTCTAAAAGAGAGCAGCTTCCCGGCAGTAATCATTATATCAACACCGGGAACCAGGGTATCTACGGCCAGCGCCCCATCCGCCTGGCCGGGGATTGCACGGGAGATTATGAGCAGTGGTTAAAGCAGATTTCTGCCATTGCGGACGATATAAACGGAAAGGAAGTAACCCTGGAGCTGGATGCAGAGCCGGGGTTTTATTATTACGGGATTGCTTCTGTGTCCACCACAAAGGAAAACGGTGTCATATCCACTTTTGAAATTAATATCCAGGCAGACCCGTTTAAGTACCAGAATGACCAGGCGGTTACGGTTAGTCAGGTGACCAGCACCAAGATGGCTGTCCAGGGGGATTTTGAAACACCCTGTATCATAGAACTCACCCCTATAAACGATACCATATCCTTCACCATCAAGGGAGCTGCCCGAAGCCCTGTTACCGGACAACCGGAGGATATTACAATCAAAAATCTGAAACAGGGAAAAAAGGTCATCATAGACGGGGAGGCCTGCACCGTGCTGCAGGGCGTAACAAACAAGTTTGCAGATGCGGACATGTGGGAGTTTCCTTCCCTGTTGCCCGGGAATAACACCCTTACCTTTTCCAGTGCTTTATGTGAAGTAACCATTAAATATAAACCAAGATATTTTTAAGGAGGAAAACAGTATGTTAAAAGGCAGTAAAAGTGTATCTTTAAGTTTCCAGAGCATGATTGACGATAAGGTGGCTATCTACATGAGCGCACAGATTCCGGAAAACGGAAAAAGTAACTCCAACATGACCATTCAGGACCTGGAACTTTATGAAGCAAACAAAACCGAGTGCAGGAAAGACATGAATGAATTCAATACCATGCTCTGGGAGCTGGAAGACCAGAACACAAAGCCAGAGGAAGGACAGGGAACAGATGGAGAAACAGGAACGGAGGAGATGGTATGAGAGTAAGCAATCTGCAGATTTTAACCTTGTCAAAGGCAATCCCGGATATCCGAAAAAAGATGCTGCCAATTAAGCTTGGCTTTGCGATTAACAAGAATATCCAGGCAGTAAAGGGAATTTCCGAAGCCTACAACGAGGAGCAGGGAAAAATCCTGGATAAATACTGCAAAAAGGATGAGCAGGGGAATTACCTTGCGAAAGACGGTCTGTATGATATTACAGACTGGAAAGGCTACAACCGGGAGATGGAAGAGCTTCTGAAAATCGAAAACGAGGTGGCTGTCCACACCGTACCCCTGGAGGAAGTGGAAAAGTGCGGCACCGGAAAGTTTGACACCTTAACACCGGAGGAACTGGAGCTTTTAGAGTTTATGATTGAGCAGTAGCAGGAAAGGAGGGGCTTAGATGCTTCGTATCCTGGACAAGAACAAAGCCCCGATAAAAGGCTTGCGGGTATATAAAGATTTGTGCATGGAGAGGGTCTTGGAACTGGATGATAAGACACTCTCTTTTTCTGCCCCGTACCGTAACATCCGGGGCAGCCTGGAACTGGAAGGGTACATAGAAACCAAGACAGACCGTTTTGTGGTGAAAGAGATTAAAAAGTCCACAGACGGTTATGCAAACGTGGTGGCACAACTGGATATGGAGAGCCTGGAAGGGAAAGCCTTCCGGGTCTTTAAAACCACAGAACAGACCATCCGGGCAGCCCTGCAGCTTGCCTTTGCCGGGACAGGATGGACGATTAAAGAAAGCCGCATTACGAAAAAGCGTACTTTGTCCATGTCCAATGTGTCTGCCATGGAGATTTTAAAGCAGGCATTAAAGACCTACCGGGCAGAGATTACCGTGGATTCCAAGGCACGCACCATTTCTATTTTTGAGGCAGTGGGAAAGGACAGGGGCGCCTATTTTGCCAGCCAGCTGAATCTGAAGAAATTAACGGTACAAAGCACCAGCTATGATTTCTATACAGAGATAGAACCTTACGGAAAAGATGGCCTCACAATCGAATCGGTAAACGGTGGGAAGAACTATGTAAGCAATTACCAGTACAGCAGCAAATCCAAACGCCTGATATGGAAAGACGAACGCTACACCGTCCCGGAATCCTTAAAGGCAGATGCACAAGCTAAACTGGAAGACATGAGCAAGCCTTACAGCTCCTACAGTGCGGATGTGGTAGACCTGGCAAAACAGTCATTTAAATACTCTATTTTAGAGTATGGCATAGGAGATACCGTTGCTATTATGGACGGCATTACAGAGACCAGGGAGAAGCAGCGAATCGTGGGCATGAAGGAATACCCGGAAGAGCCAAGCCGGAACACCTGCACCCTGGCCAATAAAGTCCTGACCTTTGACGAACTGGCACAGAAGTATGAGGATGCAGCCAATACCGTAGATAACATTACAAACGATAATGGACAGATAGACGGGGACGCCATAGACGGCATCCACAGCCAGCAGATTGTAGACCTGGAAAATGCCATTGTCCAGTCCGCTACGATTGTAGACCTGACAACAAAATATCTGACCGTAACCGGGAAACTGACCGCAGTAGAAGGTGAGTTCGGAAAGCTCTCTGCCAATGTAGCAGAGTTTGAACAGGCCACTATCCAGAAGCTGGATGCATTTGAAGCCACCATACAGGATTTGAAGGTAACGGATTTGAGCGCCATGAATGCCAAAATCCAGGTCCTGGAAGCGACCAGTGCAAACATTAAGTCTCTGCTGTCCGGCAACGCAGGAATTGGAGACCTGCAGAATATTCACCTGACCTCTGCCAATGCGGTGATAGACAGCGCATTAATCCGCAATGCAGTCATGCAGACTGTAACCATAGGGGATTTACTGGCTGGAACCATAAGTACAAACAAGTTCCGTATCCAGTCGGATGACGGCGGTATTTCCATCTACGGAGCAACCCAGCAGTGGAGAGACGCGAAAGGAACCGTGCGGATGCAGGCCGGGAAGGATGCAAAGGGGAATTTTACCTTTTCTCTTTTTGATGCTACAGGCAAAGGAGTTTTAATAGATGTCACCGGGATTAAGCCGGGAGCTATTGCAGACGGACTGATTGTCAATGACATGGTGTCTGATAACGCCGCCATATCCGGGAATAAGCTGGATATTACCAGCGTAATCCAGTCCATTAATG
>OASY01000370.1_pt1 | contig 33501 bp, 31 predicted proteins | sample 1501231 | NCBI WGS metagenome assembly OASY01 (sample SAMEA2579917, study PRJEB22360) | human gut metagenome | biome: human gut; feature: human-associated habitat; material: faeces | place: Denmark | collected 2008/2010 | reverse complement strand
TGCCGGTGATGGATGGGCTTACTGCCACAAAAACAATAAGATCCCTGGAACGGCAAGATGCAAAAACAATCCCTATCATTGCTATGACTGCAAATGCATTCAGGGAAGATGCCGAAAGGTGTATGGAAGCAGGAATGAACGCACATCTTGCAAAGCCGTTGGATGATGAAAAAATTAAGCAGACCATAAGCGAAGAGTTGAGGCGTTTTTGTATTAAATTAAAATTAGGGAAAAGGCATATGAAATACGATGATGAAAAATAACTATATAAAACAAAAAAGAAAAGATCAAAATCCGGTAAATCATTGGAAAATTTTTGAGGGACAGTTGGTATTCCTTCTGGCAATGGTGATTTTGTTTGTTGTTGCATATACTTTTATTTTACAACAAGCATATACCCAAACTGCTCTGAAAACAGAAATTGAACGAGATATTTCCAGTGCAGATGCGGTTCATAAGCTGGTAAATGACAGATTGGGACGAAAAGATTTTAATGAAATAAAAAGTAAAGCTGATGAGAATACAGAACTATTCAAGAATATGTCGACATATATGAATGAAATCAGAACGCTGAATTCTACGAGATATATTTACACAGCAACCAGAAATGAAGATGGTAGATTGATTTACGTTGTAGACGGACTGGATCCATCGGCTGGTGACGTCAGACATCCAGGAGATCCGATTGAAAAGGAGATGGTTCCTTATATAGAAAAAGCACTTTCTGGAAAAACAGTATATTCTCAGGATATTGTTGATACAACATGGGGACCTATTTTTACAGCCTGTTATCCTGTGACAGCGGAAGATGAATCTAATGAAGTGATAGGTGCTTTCTGCATAGAAATGGATATGCAGAAAGCGTATGGAATGGTTGAGAAGACGAATAAGTTAAGTATTGGACTGGGATGCATTACAGCGTGTATTTTGTTAATATTATGTACCTGTGGATATTCTGTATATAAGAAGCAAAAAGAAAATGAGCAGAAACAGCAAAAACTGTTGCAGGAAGCTGCAAGACTGGCCGATTCAGCTAATAAAGCAAAATCAACATTTCTGTTTAATATGTCTCATGATATTCGTACCCCTATGAATGCAATCATTGGATATGCAGAATTGGGAGAGAAATATTTAAAGGAGCCAACTATATTAGAGGATTACTTTGAAAAAATATTATTGTGCGGAAAGAAAATGCTGCATTTGATTGATAACATTCTTGAATTAGCACGAATCGAAAACAACCAAGCAATGCTGGATGAAACAATAACAGATGTTTCTAAAAACTTTGATTTATGTATTGATATGTTTAGGAAACCGATAGAAGAAAAACATCAAACACTGAAAGTCAATAAGAACATTCGATATCCATACCTGTATATGGATGATGTAAGATCATCTGAAATTACGATTAACATTTTGAGTAATGCTGTGAAATACACGGGTGAAGGCGGTAACATAAGCTGTACATTGAACCAATATCCCGGCGAAAAAGAAGGTTGGAGTGTATTAGAGCTTATCATAGCAGACAATGGAATCGGAATGTCAGAAGAATTCCAAAAACATATTTTTGAATCATTTTCACAGGAACGATCTTCGTCAGACAGCGGAATAGAAGGTAGCGGACTTGGCATGGGAATTGTGAAGAAACTGGTGGATTTAATGAATGGCAAGATCACAGTTCAGAGCAAACCGGGAGCAGGTGCTACTTTTACAATCACGCTTCCATTAAAAATAGCAAATGCGCAAGAAAGGAATCCGAAACATGCAGACGGTCAGTTGAATATCAAAAAACTGGAAGGAAAAAGGGTTCTTCTGGTAGAAGATAATGACTTGAACGCAGAAATTGCAACGGAACTTTTGACGGAAGAGGGAATCATGATAGAAAGAGCCGAGAACGGCGTTGCATGTATTGATATGTTTAACAAAGCAAAGCAAAATTACTACAGTCTGATTCTGATGGATATTCAGATGCCGATTATGAACGGATATGAAGCATCCAGGAGAATTCGAGAACTGAAAGACGGTAATAAATCGCAGATTCCAATTGTTGCAATGACAGCAAATGCGTTTGAAGAAGATAAGAAGATGGCTTTGGCAAGTGGCATGAATGACCATGTTGCAAAACCAATAGATATGAATGTATTATTACCGACTATTATGAAATATATGTAAAGGAAGAAAGAAGGACACTGATTTTGCAGAGCTTTCTTGTCTGTTACTTTAATGGGGAAGATCTTAAGATACGCCATAATTCTTTCACCATCTCTTTCAATTCTTGTATTTCTTCCGGATATAGATCTCCGGTGCTATCTGGCAAGAGAATGGTATCTGGTGGGGACGGATGGAGCAAATGCCAAAAGGAAGAATTTTCCGGGCTGGATGCTGTTTCGGAATTGCTTAAGGATAAGGATATTGAAACTAACGAACAGGGAAGGCGATTATTGGAGCAATATGGATACTGGGGGAATAAAGGGAATGCATTTTATTCGCAATTCCGGCATCAGGTTATGGTGACCGGTGCTGTAAGCACTGTGATATGCGTGCTTCTTTTGACTTTTTTACTTTATTGGAAGAAAAAACTTCCGCTTATGGATACTGTCATATCTGCTGTGAACCGCACTTATCCTAAAGCGGATGAGAAAGAAATTGAATTCGTTTTTGACTATGAAAAAGAGCTGGAAACATGCACGATTATGCAGGATAAAAGGTGGCTTGGTGAAGCTGTGATCAACGTTCTGGATAATGCGGTCAAGTACAGTCCGTGTGGTTCAAAAATATTTATCCGGTTACAAAAAAGAAACTATCTTGTAAGAATGGAAATTGAGGATCAGGGAATTGGTATTCCGCAGAATGAGTATCACAAAATTTTTCAACGATTTTACAGAGGAAGTTCCAAGGAGGTCATGGAAAAGAGTGGTACAGGAATCGGACTTTTTCTATCGAGAGAAATTATCGAAAAACACGCAGGTACGATTACGGTAACCTCCGGCAAAAAGAAAAAAGGAAGCACGTTTGTGATTCAATTACCATATGTTGGTTAAATTTTAAGTGAGCAGAAATCTTACAATGCTGTAAGACTTCTGCTCGTTTTTTGAAAGTGAAATGAAAGATTGTCCTGATACAATTTGGATGTAAGATGAAAAGGAGGCAACACATGAGTGTGATATTAGAAACCAAGCAGCTTTGCAAGTTTTATGGCGCAGGTGAGAATCAGGTCAAAGCGGTCAATCAGGTGGACATTCAGATTGAGCAGGGAGAATTTGTCGCAATTGTTGGAAAGTCAGGTTCCGGTAAAAGTACATTACTTCATATGCTTGGAGGGCTAGACACCCCGACAAAAGGCAGTGTTACTTTAGCAGGGAAAGATTTATACAGGATGAAGGAAGATGCCCTTGCTGTTTTCCGCAGAAGAAAAATCGGATTTGTTTTTCAGGCATTTAATCTGGTTTCATCTGTTAATGTCTGGGAAAATATTGTACTGCCACTGGGGCTGGATGAAAGAAAAGTGGATGAAGCGTATGTAAATGATATTATTGCAACTCTGGGGATTGAAAACCGGATTTATAATCTGCCAAATCAGTTATCCGGAGGACAGCAGCAGAGAGTAGCAATTGCAAGAGCACTGGTGAATCGTCCGGAAATTATATTTGCAGATGAGCCGACAGGAAATCTTGATTCTAAGACCAGTGATGAGGTAATCGCTCTGCTTAAGATGACAGCAAAAAAATATGGACAGACAATTGTAATGATTACCCATGATGACGAAATTGCACAGGTCGCTGACCGTATTCTGGTGATTGAGGACGGACAGGTGGTGGATTTCAGATGAAGACAATAAGCAGGATTGCATATAGCAATGACAAAAGGAACAGGACAAGAAGTATACTGATCATGATGGCAATCTGTCTGACCACGATGCTGCTTGTTATCATCAGTACTGTGGGAAATGGGGGAATTCATTTACAGAAAAGTCAGGCGGCAGGATCATATGGAAGCAATTATGGTCTGTTTGTTTCCGCAGACGGATCGCAGTTAAAAGAAGTAAACCGCCGTGCGGAAATAGATGCTACAGGCACTATGTGCACCGAAGGTATCATAAAAGGCAATGAAAAAGGCGGGTTTGTCTGCATGGATGCAGTCAGAATATAAGCCGGAAGAATTTGTTGTCAGCGGAATCCTATATGATCGGGATGAGTATACCATCGAGGCATCTTATGTTGCTTTCGGGTCACAGGAGTTTTATGATGAGCACGTCGCAGAGAATGACAGACAGTATAATATTTATTTTACTTTAAATGATTCTGCAAATGTATCTATGAATAATATTGATTCGGTTATAAAGCAGATTGCAGCAGCTTGTGGGATTGAAGAAAAAAACGTTATAGTCAATGATCTCTATTTGCAATGGGTCTTGCAGCCGAGTTATGAAACGATTGCGGTATGCGGGGTTTTGATTCTTGCAATTGTACTTTTCTCTGTTGTGGTCATTTATAATATTTTTCAGGTCGGTATTGCCAACAAGATACAGGAGTATGGAAAAATCAAGGCTCTGGGAGCGACAAAAAAGCAGATGAAACAACTGATCTTCAGAGAGGGTATGTTTTTGACAATTTCTTCAATACCAGTTGGATTGCTTCTTGGTTTTCTGATTGCAAAATGCGGTTTTAACTGGCTGGTAGAACAGGGAAACCTTGTATCAACCGGAACTGGCTCTATGGGAGTCCAAAATCAGCAGATGCCATTGTTTTCCCTGCCTGTTATGCTTCTATGTATTTTCGTGTCATTTTTTACCGTTGCTTTGGCGCTGCGTAAACCAATGAAAATTGTTTCACGGATTTCACCTATCGAAGCAACACGGTATTTAGAAAATGCAGAAACACACAAAAAAGGAAAACGAAATGGCAGAAAAAATGTTACCGTGTTTTCTATGGCAATGGCAAATATAACGGGTAATCCAAAAAGAACCATTGGTACCATCCTCACACTGGGGCTTTCCTGCGCATTGTTTGTGATTATTTCTAATTATGTAGAAATATTGATACGGAGCATGAAGCACGTCTTTCCGTTAATCATGGACAATTTGAACTGCAGCTTGACTATTCTGCTGAGTACGATGAAAGATATCCGGAGAATAATCTGGATACGATTCTGACGGATAATCCATTGAATGATTCAATGATTGAAGAAATCAAAAGCATTCCAGGAGTGACAGATGTCATGACGAGAGAGATTGTCTCTGTAAATCTGAACGGAACAAGATTTCCGGCTGATATTGTGAGTAAAAATGATTTTGATTTTATGCGCCAAGACGGGGATATTGGCTCTATGGACTATGATCAGGCGGTAAAGAATGGTGAAATTTTCTTTGGCTAGTCAACGTGGATGGAACAAGATGGATATGCTCCGGGTGAATCCATTGCATTTGACTTTGAGAATGGAAGTGAAACCTATACCTATCAGGGAAAGATTGCAGGATCCTTTGTAAGCGCGGACACTTATCTTGTCATTCCGGAAGGTGTATACCGTTCCATGAATCCGAGGGGAACAGCCTATGGCTATCTGTGGGTGGACTGTGATAAAAAAGATGTTGCATCTGTGGAACAGAGTCTGAATACTTTGATTTCTAATACTTCGCATATAAAAATGGATACCTATCATGCACAGTTACAATCTGCAGAATTCACAGCTCGCATGATGAAGCTTGGCTGTTATCTGTTTATGGCGGTTGTAGGACTCATCGGTTTTATGAATATGGCAAACACCATAATCATGAATATTACGACAAAAAAGCAGGAATATGGTGTATTACAGGCTGTGGGTATGACAAATAAACAATTAAATTTATGTCTGCAGTTACAGGGAATGATGTTTACGGTTGGTACCATATGCGTAGCTTTGATCATTGGTCTGCCGCTCGGCTATGCACTTTTTTCCTATGCAAAACATAATGGAATATTTGGAATGAATATCTATCATGTTCCAATCGTACCAATTTTTATTATGATTTTTTTGGTCGGTCTGTTGCAGATTGTACTTTCCTGCGTTTTAAGCAGTAATTTGAAAAAGGAGACGCTGGTAGAAAGAATAAGGTATGATGGATAGCAAGTAATATGTAATGAACTAGGTCTTAACGAAGAGGAGAAATAAATAACTTCAAGTTGTCGAGATGCTGCAAAATTTGGAATCAGGAGAAAATAAGAGTGATTAACAATTTGATGTACATTGAATTAAAAACGGGATTAAAGTATCGTGAAGGTGGACGTACAGTAGGATCAGGAAGAGTTGCTACAATCATCGAGTAATTCTTACTTCTACGATTGAATTTAGGATAATATTTATGAGACTCAGAAAGTTTAGGCTTTCTGGGTCTTTTTTAGATAAATGCATATACTTTTAAAATGATTATGTTGTAATTAATATTACAACAATAACATGATCGAAATATTGAAGTTCAAAGAGCCGATGTGGGAGCAGATGCTCATAGAGCAAGATTTCATAGTAGCATGTTAGATACAAAGATGTTAAAAGCAAAACAGAAGTTTAAGGAACTTCATGATTCATATGTAATTTTCATTACATAGAATGATTATATGGACAAAGGTTTGCCATTATATCATGTAGAACGAATTATACAAGAAACGAAGGAAAGATTTGAAGATGGCTCACATATAATTTATGTGAATGGAAGTTATAAGAATGATGATGATCCTGTTGGAAAATTGATGCATGATTTTCGATGTACAAGTTCTATAGATATGTTTTATGATGAATTGAAAAATACAGTGAAGTATTTTAAGGAAACGGAAGGAGAGAGAAGGCTTAGACCTTTTGTATTCCTTTTTTTGATAAGAAAATGGAATTTTACAAAGCTTCAGCATCTGTACTAAGATAATTAATAATGGTTTCTGTAATGATCAATAGAGGAAGATGAGAATACACAGTAAGACCCTTTTCCTCCATGATAACATTGGAATGTCCAATTAAAACAACATCTGCATATTTTTCTAATTCAGTCATAGATTTGCAGCAACATACAACAGTTCTTGCACCAATGTGACGAGCGACACGAAGAGATTGAGCAAGTTCTGGAGTCGTATTTCTCACAGATAAGACAAACACAGTGTCTGCAGAAGTAACTAAATTTTTTGTTTGTTCCATCCATTTTACGTCTTTGACAACGACAGCATTATATCCCATTAATTGGAGATACATCTGAAAATGTTCTGCAAACATCGCTGTAAAACCTCGGGCATAGATGAAAATTTTTTCAGCATTATTAATATGATCTATGGCTTTTAAAATTGCAGGGATTGGAATATTTTCAATTGTTTGTGTAGATTCCTGATAGACCTTATCTAATAATTTATTGATGGCATAAGGAGATACATTTTTACTTTTATCCTTATCCTCTTTTGAAATTAGATAACGCAATTCTGCGATTCCCTTAAAACCACATTTTTGAATTGTTCTAGATACTGTGGCTGGGGATGAAAATGTTTTATCGGCAATATTTGTAATGGACAGATAAGAAATTTTGTCTTCATTTTGGCTAATAAAATCAACAATATATCGTTCGGTTTCTGATAATTGTTCATATATAGTTTTATCAATTTGAAAAATCATGATAGGACCTCCATAAATAGTGAGTTTAAATATTTATAATAATTGTACCATGTACACGAAAATAATTTCAATTTATGGATGAAAATCGTTTCATAATTAATTTCATGAAGGCTTAAGGATGAAAGTGTTTTCGGTCAAAATCTATTTATTTCTTTTTCAAAATTGATTAAAATAACTACATCAGGTAAAACAAATGAGAAATTCAATGGCCATGAATAACTTGATGTGACAACGTGATAAGAAAAGTCAATGAAAAAGAATAAGGAGGAAATATGTATACAACATTAAAGGAAGTACTCAAGGAAGCAGAAGATCTTAATATGGCTATTGGAGCATTTAATACACATAATTTAGAAATGTTACCATCAATTATTAAGGCAGCAGTTAATCAGAGAACACCCGTGATCATTCAGACAAGTTGCGGAACAGCAAATTATATTGGACATAAAAATTTGGTCAGTGTCTGCAAATCTATGGCAGAACAATATGGAATTGATGTAGTTCTTCATCTAGATCATGCAAAAGACTATGATGAGATTAGAAAAGCAATTGATGCCGGATATAGTTCGGTTATGTTTGATGGATCATCCTTGCCACTAAAAGATAACATTCTTGGAACAAAAAGAGTGGTTGAGTATGCAAAGAAAAATGGTGTTAGTGTAGAAGCTGAATTAGGAACTGTTGGTGGAACAGAAGATGGAGTTGTTGTTGATCAAAAAGATGTTTGTTATACAGATCCACAAGATGCTGTAGAATTTGTGAAACAGACAGGAATAGATGCATTAGCAGTAGCAATTGGTACAAATCATGGACAATATAAATCAAAAACAAATATTAATTTTGAAAGACTGAAAGAAATTAAAGAAGTTATTGATATTCCACTTGTCATTCATGGGGGTACTGGAGTCAAAGAAGAAGACGTTAAGAAAGTCATTAATTTAGGAATTCGTAAATTTAATGTAGGAACAGAACTTCTTGTTGGATGGAACAAAAAAGCAAAGGAATGTTATGATAAAAATAAAGAAAATATTTCAAACAGAGAAAATGTTGTTCCATGTTTAAATACGATAGATGAAATTGTTGAACGAAAGATTAACTTATTTAAAAATATAAAATAATAAGGAGGGCAACAATGAAAGCTGGATTTTATCTAGGAAATCATACTTATGAAGTGAAAGAAATAAAAGACCGCAAGCCAGTAGATCATGAAGTAAAGATTGAAGTTGCGTGGTGTGGACTTTGTGGAACAGATATTCATAAGTTTGAAGGAAAAAATGGAGCGAGTGTTGTCGTACCGCCAATTATTTTAGGACATGAATGTTCAGGAATTGTCACAGAAGTCGGAGAAAATTGTGAAAATTTTAAACCTGGAGACAGGGTAGCTTGTGATCCAAGCTGGGGCTGTGGAAGGTGCGAGTGGTGTAAAAAAGGATATCAAAATTTCTGTATTCATAGACATGGTGTAGCAAAAGGTTTTGCAGAATATGTTTATCCGCCAGAAGAAAATGTATATAAAATTGATCATTCTCTGGATTTAGAAGATGCAGCATTTACAGAACCTTTATCATGTGTATTACATGGGATGGATCTTCTGAATATAGAAAGTGGTTCTAACATTGTTATGTATGGTATGGGATCTATTGGAAGTTTAATGTTACAACTGCTAAAATTAACAGCTCCAAAAAATCTGATCGTTGTTGAACGAGAAGAGAATAAACAAGAGTTAGCAATAGAATTGGGTGCAACGAAGGCATGTACAGATCAAGAGATAGAAGAAATTGCTGACAAATTAAATGTCGATTATGTGATAGAGTGTATAGGCTTAAAAAATACAATGGAACAGGCGATTCATATTGCGGGAAAACGAGCAAAGGTGTTGTTATTTGGATTAGGTGATCCAGAAGAAAATGTATCATTTAATCAATTTGAAGCATATACAAAAGAATTGAGAATTTATACATCTTATTTAAATCCACATACGAGCAGAAAAGCAATTTCATTGCTTGAAAGTGGAGTAATTGATACAAAGAAAATCATTAGTGCAAGATTATCATTAGAGGAGATGGGGGAAGAACTCAAAACAAAGAAGTACTCAAGGAAAGGAAAAGTAATGGTTTCTCTTAGTGGGAAACATTAAGGAGGATAATATATGGTTATATCTGCAATTTTAGTAGGTTTATTAGCAACATGTGGACAATGGTGGTTCTTTGGACCAATCACAAAATGTTTAGTTTATCCATTAACAACTGGTACATTGGTTGGTGTATTTATGGGAGAACCTATGACTGGTATGATCGCAGGAGCGACCATTCAGTTAATATATCTTGGATGGATCTCAGCAGGAGGTACCATGCCAAGTAATACGATCGTAGCTGGAATTTTTGGTACAGCACTTACGATCATGTCTGGAGCAGACCCTAAAATGGCTGTAACATTTGCTATCCCATTTAGTATGCTTGGATTATTATTAAATCAGGTATATATGACAGTAAATGCAGCATGGATTCATCAAGCAGACAAGTTATTGGAAAAAGGAAACATTAAAGGTGTAAGGATCATGAACTACTTGCCATCATTTTGTATGGCATTACTCTTATATGGAGTACCAGTTTTTGCAATGATCATGTTTGGAAGTGATTGGTCACAGTCTATGTTAAATGCGATTCCAGGAAGCATCATCAATGCATTAGAGGTTGTTGGAGGAATCATGCCTGCCTTAGGTATTGCAATGTTATTAAATTATCTTGGTAAAAAAACATTAATGCCATGGTTTTTCGCAGGATTTTTCTTGACAGAATATAGCAAACTTGATTTGACAGCAGTTTCAATCTTTGCAGCGATCATAGCGATCATTTTATATTTTAATGATAAGAAAATTACAACAGCGCAGCAGGGAGAAAAGAAGAAAGTCAGACGTTTGTCTGTAAATAAGAAAGTAGAAGTAAAAGAGGTAGGTCAGAGTACAGAAGAAGCTGAGGAAATTACAAAAACAATTGATGGACCGAAAAAGAAATTATCAAAGAAAACATTGATCAAGACTTGGCTTTTAACTACAAGTACAGAAGCATGTTACAATTATGAAAGATTACAGGCACTAGGAATTGCGAACTTAATGATCACACCGATCAGAGCATTATATGACAAAGTAGAAGATCAGGTAGCAGAATTAAAGAAATACCTTGTATTTTATAATTCAGAAGTATTTACAATTGGACCGATCATTAATGGTATTACATGTTCAATGGAAGAGGCAAGAGCGAACGGAGAAAATGTTACAGCAAAAGATATCAACTCAGTAAGAACAGGATTGATGGGACCAGTAGCAGGTATTGGAGATACAGTAATGCAGGGAATCCTTTTCCCAATCTTATTTGGAATTGGATGCTCAATGGCATTAGATGGAAGTTATCTTGGACCAATTTTCGCGACAGTTGTATTTGAAGTATTGATTTTTGCATGTGGATATTTTATGTTTATGACAGGATATAAACAAGGAAAAACTTCACTGTTAAAGATTTTAAAAGATGGAACAGTAGATAAAATTATTAATTCTTTCAGTATTGTTGGATTAATGGTAGTAGGTTCTATGGCAGCAACTCGTGTAGCAGTAGATACACCATTAGCAATTAAAGTTGGTGAGGGAGTTACAAAAATCCAGACAGTTTTAAATTCATTAGCACCGGGATTAATCCCACTTGGAATTACAATGCTTGTATGGTGGATGCTTCGAAAGAAAGTAAATACATTATGGATCATCGTAGCGATCTTTGTTGTTGGTATCATTGGATACTATACAGGAATTTTAGGATATGTAGGATAATAAAAAGGAGATAAAGCAAAAATAGGAGGCAAGAAATATGGTAAGCATAATTTTGATCAGTCATGGAGAGTTTTGTGAGGGACTATTAAAATCACTGATCATGGTAACAGGAGACGATTATGGAATCAAAACATTAGCGTTGTATCCTGGAATGACAGCAGATACATATAGGGAAAAACTAGATCAGATAATTTTAGAAAATGAGAATTCAGAAGGAACACTGATCTTAGCAGATATTGTTTTTGGAACACCATTTCAGAGTGCAGCATATATGTCAAAAACACATAAGATCGGTCTGGTATCAGGAATGAATATGCCAATGCTGGTTGCAGTTGCCTCCGAAAGAACTGAAAGCAGTACACTAAAAGACTTAATTGAGATTGCAACAAATCCGGATTATCATGGAATTCAAGGAACTTTATTTGAGAAAGGAGAAACAAAGCGTCGTGGAAAACTTAGTATTAACAAGGATTGATGATCGTTTGATTCATGGACAGGTAATGACAGCATGGATCAAAAATAAAAAAGCAACACAGGTGGTGATCGTAGATGATCTTGTAGCAGAAGATGATTACATGATCGAAGTTTTAGAGATGGCAATTCCAGAAGAAATTGCCATCGGAATCTTCAACAAAGAAGATGGTGTTACATTCTTTTCACAAGGATTAGATGAACCAACGATACTTCTTGTGAAAGGACCGGAAGTATTAAATTATCTGGTAGACCATGGAATCAACATTGAAGAAGTTGATGTTGGAGGAATGGGAGCTGGAAATGATAGAAGTGTATTATACAAAAATATCTCTACTAGTTCAGAAGAAAATGATCAGTTCAGAGCATTATTAGGTAAAAATGTCAATGTTTTTATTCAGGTAATGCCAAACAACAAACCAGTAGATATCAGTAGCTATTTAAAATAAGGAGTGATCATATGAATACAGAAAAATTAACAGGAAAGGTTATTGTCATTACAGGAGCAGCAAGTGGAATGGGAGCAGCAATGGCAAAAGACTTTTCAGCAAGAGAAGCCAAAGTAGCGATTCTTGATATGAATGAAGAAAAAGCGCAGGAAGTTATAAAAGAAATTGAGGCAGCAGGTGGTGTTGCAACATTTTATAAGACAGATATCACAAACAAAACACAGATTGAGACGGCAGCTTCAGATGTAGAAGAAAAATTTGGACCAATCACATCTTGGGTAAATTCTGCAGGAGTTTCAAAGATGTTACCATTTCTTGATTGTGATGAAGAACTTTGGGATCTTACGATGAATGTTAATTTAAAAGGAACATTTTTATGTTGTCAGGTAGCAATTGATAAAATGTTAAAAAATGGTGGAGGAACAATCCTTAATATGTCTTCTCTGTCAGGAAAAAAAGCGAGCTCATGGCAGACAATCTATTGTGCAAGTAAATTTGGAGTACAGGGATTAACACAGTCTATCGCAAAAGAATTTGCGGACAAGAATATTCGTGTAAATTCTATTTGTCCAGGAATTGTACATACGGAAATGTGGGATCGATTGAAATATGAATATGCGAAAAAACGTGATTTAGATCCAGAGGAAGTACTACCTTATTTTAAGAAAAACATTCCAATGCATAAATTGGTAGATCTTCAAGATGTGATTCAGGCAGCCATCTTTTTACTGACAGATTGTTCTTCTTATTTAACAGGTCAATCTATTAATTTAGTTGGTGGAGAGTGGATGGATTAATGAAAAAGACATTGATTCTTTTAGCTGGATATCCAGGAACTGGAAAAAGTTATATGGCAAATATCATTATTAAAAACTTTCCAGAATTAAGATTATTGTCACCAGATGATATAAAAGAAAAATTTTGGGATAAATATGGGTTTGATACTTTAGAACAAAAAGAAGAATTAATTGTGAGAGCATGGAACACATACTATGATGAAATGGAACAAGATTTTTTACATGGGAAAAGTTTGATTTCTGATTATCCTTTTAGCTTAAAACAAAAATCAACATTGGAAAAGTTGACAAAACAATATGGATATCAGGTATGTACGATTCGTCTTATTGGACAGATTGAAGTTTTATTTGAAAGACAAAAACAAAGAGATTTGGATGATTCCAGACATTTAGGGCATATTTTAACAAGTTACCATAGATCAGATAGTAAAATAGAACGTAAAAATGCGGACAACCTTTTAGATTATACAGAATTTTATAAAAGATGTACGCAAAGAGGTTATGGCGAATTTGATTTGGGAGATACGATAGAAGTAGATGTCAGTGATTATGAGAAAATTGAATATCCAAAGATACTACAGTGGTTAGAAGACAGAGTGTGAAAAAACAGGGGAATTTTAATTCTCCTGTTTTTTGCTTCATTTAATCTCTCTATAATGGATTCTTTGTTGTGAGTAAATATAAAACAAGTTATAATAAAAAGGAAACATTGGTCGTAAGGCAAAATTAATAGGAGGATCCGAATGAATCAAACATTAAAGCTGCCAGTTGGAATTGAGAATTTTGAAGATATTCGCAAGCTAGGATTTTATTATATAGATAAGACAAAATTAATTGAACAGCTCTTACAAAATTGGGGAAAAGTAAATCTGTTTACACGACCACGTCGTTTTGGAAAGACACTCAATATGAGTATGTTACGTACTTTTTTTGAAATTGGTATAGATAAATCACTTTTTGAAGGCCTATATATTTCTAAAAATAAAGAATTATGTGATGAATATATGGGTAAGTATCCAGTAATCTTTCTGTCATTGAAAGGAATCGATGGATTAACTTTTGAAGAAGCGATTATTCGGATTACAACGATTATTAAAAATGAAGCACGAAGACACCATTATCTAAAAAATAGTGATAAATTAATAGAAGAAGAGATTAAGCAATTTCAGAGCCTTTTAGATGGAAAAGCTGATGATATAACAGATAGTATCAGACTATTATCAGAACTTTTGTGCAAACATTATGGGAAAAAGACGATTATCCTTATTGATGAATATGATGTTCCGCTAGATAAAGCTTTTCAGAAAGGTTATTATGATGAAATGGTTGAACTTATGAGAGGTCTTTTGGGGCAAGTACTAAAAACAAATGATTTTCTACAATTTGCAGTTTTGACAGGATGTCTTAGAATTTCGAAAGAAAGCATTTTCACCGGACTTAATAATTTTGAAGTTTTATCTATTCTCAATGTTCAGTATGATGAATGTTTTGGATTTACCGATACAGAAGTGAAAAAGATTCTTAGCGATTATAATTTATCAGATCATTACCTTCAGATTAGGGAGTGGTATGATGGTTATCGTTTCGGAAATACAGATATCTATTGCCCATGGGATGTGATTCGTTATTGTAAAAGTCTATGTGCGGATCCCGATGCATTACCAGAAGATTTTTGGTCTAATTCTAGTGGAAATGAAATTGTTCGCAGATTTATAGATAAGGCAGATATTCAGACAAAGAATGAGATTGAGCGTTTGATCAGTGGAGAGTGTATTGAAAAGGAAATTGTAGAGGAGCTTACCTATAATGAGTTGGATAAGAGTATAGAAAATTTGTGGAGTGTGCTTTTTACAACAGGATATCTAACACAACAGGGACGAACTCAAAATGGTAAATATCTTTTGTCGATACCAAATACAGAGATAAGAAATCTATTTACAAAAAAGATCAAAGAATGGTTTAGTGATGTTTCAAAAAATGATGGAAAAACACTAGAAATATTTTGTAATGCGTTTATAGAGAAAAAACCAGAAAAAATTGAACAGCTTTTTGGAGATTATCTATGGAATACGATCAGTATAAGAGATACAGCAATCGCAAAAGAGAAGAAAGAAAATTTTTATCATGGAATTTTACTCGGTCTTCTTGGATATAAGTCAAGCTGGCTGATAAAATCAAATGCAGAATCAGGAATCGGATACAGTGATATTCTGATAGAGGCTCCGGAGAATCGAACGGGAATCGTCATTGAATTAAAGTATGCCGAAGATGGAAATATGGATGCAGCGTGCAAGCAGGCTTTAAAACAGATTGAAGATAAAGACTATATTGCTAAATTGAAGCAAGATGGAATGCGAAATTTCATTAAATATGGTGTTGCTTGTTATAAGAAAGACTGTAAAGTCATGATTTATGAAGAATAAAAAACAACTGATGATGGGAGATATAAATATGGGGAAAGAAACATTTGAAGGAAAAAAAACTCATTGCACGATAGGAATAATTGGACATCGAGGTCATGGAAAAACGACTTTAACAGATGCAATTAAAAAAACTCTTACAACAAGAGAAGAGAGAAATATAAGCTTGACATCTAGCATTGAATATGGAGCTATCCTAGTAGTATCTGCAATAGATGGAATCATGTCACAAACAGCAGAACAGATCATGATTGCTCATCATATGGGAATGCAACATATCGTAGTATTTATGAATAAATGTGATATGGTAGATGATATGGAAATGCTGGAATTGGTAGAAATGGGGATTCGTGACCAGCTATATCAGTGCGGATTTGTTGGATCTGATATTCCGTTTATCTATGGATCTGCTTTAAAAGCACTTGAAGATCCAGATGGAGAATGGGGAGATAAGATCATGGAATTGATGGATGCGGTGGATAAATACATTCCAGATTCACAGCCTGAAATGGATCAAGCTTCCTCTATACATACAAAGTTTACAGCAGAAGTATACATGTTAGATATCAATGAAGGTGGACGAGACACAGGATACTTTGATGGTGACCGTCTGCAGTTTTATTTCAAAACGACAGATGTAACAGGAGAGATTCAATTGCCAATAGAAATAGATATGGCTATGCCAGGGGAAACACTGGATATAACAATTGAATTAATTCAACCAATTAAGATAACAGAAGAAGAACCTTTTATCATTCGTGATGATGAATGTACGGTTGGATTGGGAAGAGTTGCTACGATCATCGAGTAATTCTTACACTATTCTTCATGGAGTAGTGTAAAAAAAGTAAAAATCAAAAAATAAATATCAGATCAAATAAAAATAGTGTCAAGATCAATAAAAATCTTGGCACTATTTTACGTTAGAAAAATCTATCGTATTTTGCAATCAATCAATTTTTAATATAAGGAACCATCACTTCCAGAATCTCAAGCACATGATCTCTCTGTGATGGATTAAGTTCAGCTGCAATTTCCATCAATTGATTATTGTGATGAGCCGGGGTATCAACATCAAATATTCTTTGCCCATCACCAAATAAAAGATAATCAGCAGATACATCCAATGCAGTAGTAAGAGAAGCAAAACTATGAATAGACATGGCTTTGCGTCCAGCTTCGATTTCATAGATATAATGCTGACTGACACCAGCTTTTTCAGCAAGCATTTCCTGTGTCAGATCTTGCCCTTTTCGGGTAAGTTTGATGCGTTTTCCTAATTCTTTTAAATCGATTTTCATAAAATACCTCCATAAAAAATAGTATTACCAGGAGTTATGAAAAACCACTATCCAACAGTGACAGTGACAACTATAAATATTGCTGACAGCAACATTGAATGTTATGATAGATAGGAAAATGAGAAAAAACGAGAAAGAAGGAGTCATGCAGAGAGAAAACGAGCGTATTATCTATCATTTGATGCATTTTGATGAGAAGGATAAGGAGTGGAGTGAGAGACCATATTTACTCTTGGAAGATATGGCAATTGTTTTTGATATTCTTGATCTGGATGATCGATCCATACAAAGAATCGATCATAAAAAGGCAAACAAAGAACAATGGACGGATCAGTTTTTATGGGAGAGTGCAAAGAAGAATACAAAACAGCTTCTGCCTGCTAAATTTGAGCCTGTATATAAAGATTTCCGAGGACATACCGAAGACAGACCGGTATTTATGGTGTCAAACAAAATACAGAGATATGGAGCAGGTGTGATTTGCTATGAAGATTTTTTGGATGATATTTCTAGAAAATATAATAAGAGTTTGTATCTTCTGCCAACCAGTATTCATGAAATGTTATTACTGTTTGATGACGGAGAAGATCAGGAAGAGGATTTATTGCATATACTAGAGAAGTCTGATCAGCAATTAAGCAAAGAAGAATTTCTGTCCGATAATATCTATTATTATGACAAATATATGGGAGAGTTGATCAGTTTATTTTAATGTTGAAGTTTTGGTACGAATAACGTATGATAAAGAAAACTGACCAAACAAAGAAAGGGGTAGAGCTCATGATACCAGGGATCGTAATCGGAGTGATCGTGCTTGTCATTGTGATATGGCTGATCAGTTCCTACAATGGATTTGTAACATTAAGAAATAAGACAGAAGAGGCATTTTCAGCAATTGATGTGTCATTAAAGAAGCGTTATGACCTGATTCCAAACTATGTAGAAACCGTCAAAGGTTATGCGAAACACGAATCAGAGACATTAGAGAAAGTCATAGCTGCAAGAAATCAGGCAATGACAGCGACGAATATCGATGATAAGATCAAACAGGAAAATGTACTGTCAGGAGCATTGAAATCTCTATTTGCAGTGTCTGAAAGCTATCCAGAATTAAAGGCTAATGAGAACTTTAATAAATTGCAGGATCAGCTTCAGAGATTAGAAGAAGAGATCGCAGGTTCCAGAAGATATTATAACGGAGTTGTAAACCGCTATAATACCAAGACAGAATTATTCCCAGGCAATATCATCGCAGGAATCTTTGGATTTAAGAGAAAACCATTATTTGAAGTTTCGAATGAATCTGAGCGTGAGAATGTACAAGTAAAATTCTAAGGAACGGACAGGGGGAAAGCACTATGAGAAAGTGGATCACCTGTACCATAATGGCAGTCATGATGGCTGCCATGATTTTTATGGGGACAGGAAACAATGTGTTTGCAAATGATGAAGTCACTTATGACGCTAATATGCAGACAAAGAAATTTGATGTAGATATTAAAGTTGGAGAAGACGGAAGTTATACGGTAACAGAGGATATCAAAGTCAAGTTTGTCAATCCGAGACATGGAATTTATCGTTATATTCCATACAAAGGGAAGGTGATAACAAGCGATAAAAATGGAAATCAGAAAAAACTACTTTATTATGCGGACTTTACGCTGTTATCAAACGACAGTAAGACAGATGTAGATGAAGATTCTAACGGCAATAGTCAGGTGTTGAGGTTTGGTTCTGCGGATTATACCGTAAGTAAAGGAACTTATAGATTTACGTATCAACTGATCCCTAAATATCAGGGAGATACCTACGATTATTTGTACTACAATATTTTCCCAACACTCTGGAGAAATAATATTCCAAAAGGCAGTACTTTTACAATTCATTTTCCAAAGAAAACAGATCTTAAGGGTGTAAATTTCTATTATGGACGTTATGGGGAATCAAAGTATGCAAAAGATGTGATCACTTTGAAATATGATGAGCAGAAGAACCAGATCAAAGGAACATTAAAGAAGACACTGCCATTTAAAAATGGATTAACATGCTACAGTGATCTGGGTGATGGATATTTTACAGCAAAACATGAGATCGTAGTGGATCAATGGATTTTGGGACTATCAATAGGAGTTCTTGTGATCACAGCAGTGTTATTTGTTTTATTTGGACGTGATGAAAAGATCATTCCATCGATTCAATATCAGCCGCCACAAGGAATGGACAGTGCGGTTGTCGGATATGTTTTGGACGGTTCCGTGGATGATAAGGATGTTATTTCCTTGATCCTTTATTGGGCCGATAAGGGTTATCTGAAGATGAAGGAAAAAGGTCAAAAGGATATGGAATTTATCAAACTCAAAGATATTCCAGACTCGGAACCAAGATATCAGAAAACAATGTTTGAAGCTTTATTTAAGAACAGAAAAAAAGTAAAAGCTTCCTCTTTACAGTACAAATTTGCAGATACTGTGCAGGTAGTGAAAGATGATATCAAATATGATCATAAGAAAAATATTTATACAAAATCTTCGAAAGTTGCAAGGATCGTATCCTTTGTATTGCTGCAGCTTCCAATCTGTTTATTTGCATTTATTATGATGATATTTAGTCCAGATGGGATTCTAAATCTGATCATTCCATTGATGGCGTGGATATTGTATTTTATAGGAATGTTTCTTGCATGCCATAGTGTAGATAAATGGTATGCAATCTCAAAGGGAGCAAGAACGGGACTTCCGATCGCATCGGCAGTACTTTCTATTCTAGGATTTATTTTCTATGGATTATATTATTATGTGAAGATACAAAGAGGAGAATTATTTGATTTCTTCCATGTGTATCTTGTGATCGTTGCAGTATCATTTATCGGAGTGATCCTGACTGCATTTATGAAGAAGAGAACCCATCAATGTGTGGAATGGATGGGATATCTTGCAGGACTTCGTGATTTTATTGAAACTGCAGAATTAGACCGAATGAAGGTATTAGCAAAAGATCATCCAGACATGTTTTATCATATTCTGCCTTATTCCATGGTATTTGGGTTGTTTGATCTTTATGCAAAGAAACTGGATGCATTAAAACTTCCTGCGCCAGACTGGTATGTCTATGGCGGCAGTGATCCCTATTTTCATTATTATATGATGGGGCATTATATGAATCATGTGGTATCTGAGAACCTGACAGTTGTAGAACCATCAGAATCTGGAGGAGTTGGAGAATTCTTTTCTGGAGGAGATGGAGGATTCTCAGGCGGCGGCTTCGGAGGCGGAGGAGGCGGCAGCTGGTAGACCGCTTCATATAAACTATCTGGTGACGCGCTCTTGCTCGGATTCGCACGTAGCGGACACTAAATCCGAATGTGGATAATTTTCTCTTTATAGAAGTTTATATTTTCTTTAGAATTGTTTAGATTTAGAATATTGAATGGAGTCGGGATTTTGGTATACTTAAGACATAGTTTTTCATATATATTTTAATCCTCTCTTTTCATTAGATTGGGCTGCATAGAAGCAGCCCATTTTTTTTGCTGCAAAGTAGGATTCTTTCTTGTTTCATAGGAAATTTCGATGAAGGCCCTTGTGTAAAAAAATAGCTAAAATGTTACAAAAGTGTTTTATTTTTTTGATTTTCTGTTATACTAAAGAAAATTGAAAGTCAATTTGGCAAGCCATTTGATTAGGAGGAGTGACATGGATATAAAAGGGCTTACAGATAAAGAAGTTAAGGAATCGAGAGAGAAGTTTGGTTCCAATGAGATTCCAGATTCAGAACCTACGACGTTTTGGCAGGAGTTTAAAGAGACGTTTCAGGATCCGATGATTCGAATTTTGCTTGCAATCGCGGTGTTGATGATCGTGATGTTTTTCTTTGGATATGCGGAGATTTATGAACCGATGGGGACGATCATTGCGGTGTTGATCGTTGCTTTTGTTACGGCGAAGACAGGGGTTGCGAGTGATACAAAGTACCGAGAGTTGAAGAAGAGTACGAAGAAGGATCAGTGTAAGGTACACAGAAATGGTGTGGTTGCAGTGATTGATGTTGATGATGTGGTTGTTGGGGATCAGGTTTTGCTGCAGTCTGGGGATAAGATTCCTGCGGATGGTATTTTGCATACGGGAAACCTGAAAGTCAATAATTCTGCTTTAAATGGAGAAGCAGAGGAGTGTGAGAAAAAGGCAGCAGGAGAAGGAGTTTATCTTGCAGAAGAGATCACAGGTGATACATTCGTAGATTCCTATTCTCTGTTTCGTGGAGCCGTGATCTTTGATGGCGAAGGAGTCATGGATGTCCAGAAGGTTGGATTACAGACGATGATGGGAAAGATGGCTGAGGAGATGCAGGAAGAAGAACCAGATTCTCCATTGAAGGTAAAACTTTCAAAACTTGCTGATCAGATATCGAAGTTTGGATATATCGGTGCGATCGTGATCGCAGTTATGTATTTTGTATATTTTATTATAATGGCAGGTGGATTTCAGGCATATTTTTCTATGGGACCAGCAAAGGTTGTGCAGGATTTGATCGATGCAGTTTCACTTGCGGTTGTGATCATTGTATGTGCAGTACCAGAAGGATTGCCGCTCATGATATCTCTTGTATTAATGCAAAATACAAGTAAAATGTTAGATCATAATGTATTAGTTCGTAAGGCAGAAGGAATTGAGACAGCAGGATCTTTAAATATTTTATTTAGTGATAAGACAGGAACGATCACAAAGGGAGAATTGGAAGTTGTAGATTTCTTTACAGCGGATGGAATTTCAATTCCTGCAAATGAATTAAGGCAGCATGGAAAGGTAAAAGGGCTGTTAGATCTTGCGATCGGGAAGAATACACAGGCAATGTTTGATGTTTATCATAAGGTCATTGGAGGAAATGCAACGGATCAGGCGTTGTTAAAATTTATTGGGGAAGAGACATTTTGTATGTTAGATGGGAATGACGGATGTAAGGTCAGTGCCCATCAAGGATTCAATTCTTCCAATAAGTTCAGTCAGGCGAGAATTGAGAGCATAGGCAAGACATTTTATAAAGGAGCACCCGAACGATTGCTTGCAAAAGCAACAAAATATTTAGATGGTGATGGACAGATCAAAGAGATCAATCAGAAAGCATTAAATCAAAAGATTGATTCTCTGGCAGCAAAAGCAATGCGTGTTCTTGCTTTTGGATATTCAGAAAAAGAGCTTGTGAAGAATCAGATCAATGACGACCTTGTGATCATTGGACTAGTGGCGATCAGAGATGATGTCAGACCATCAGCTAAAGATGCCATCAGACAGGTACAGGAAGCTGGAATTCAGGTTGTTATGATCACAGGAGACCGCCTGGAGACGGCAGTAGCGATCGCAAAAGATGCAGGATTATTAAAGAATGATTCAGATAAAGTATTCTCATCAAAACAGTTAAATCAGATGAGTGATGAGGAAGTAAAAGCAATCTTACCACAGATTCGAGTGATTGCAAGAGCATTGCCAACTGATAAATCAAGAATGGTACGTCTATGTCAGGAAATGAATTTAGTCGTTGGTATGACAGGTGATGGAGTGAATGACTCCCCAGCGTTGAAACGTGCCGATGTAGGATTTGCTATGGGAAGTGGTACAGAAGCCGCAAAAGAAGCTGGAAAGATCGTAATTTTGGACGATAATTTCTCATCTATTAAAGATGCAATCTGGTATGGAAGAACGATCTATCATAATATCTTGAAGTTCTGTAAATTTCAGTTAGTGATCAATGTGACAGCAGTTGTTGTCAGTGCAGTTGCACCATTTTTGGGAATAGAAGAACCATTAAAAGTCACACATTTATTATTTGTAAACCTTGTGATGGACGGGCTCGGAGCAATGATGCTTGGAAATGAACCAGCACTTTCAAAATATATGAAAGAAGCACCAAGAAGACGTGATGAGGGTATTATCAGCAAAGACATGATGACGCAGATAGGATTTATGGGGGTATGGCTGGTTATATTAAGTTTCTTATTCTTAAAATTACCAGTGATCACGAATCTATTTGACAATAAAGCACAGCATTTAACAGCATATTTTGTTTTATTTATCTTTAGTGCATTATTTAACGGATTTAATGTCAGGGATGAACGATTTGGAATCTTTAAAAGATTAAATGAGAACCCGGATTTTCTGAAAGTATTTTTTATTATCATGCTGGTACAGATCATGATCGTAAACGCAGCGGCAATTCCATTTCAAGTATTTACATGGATCGGAAAGATGTTTAGTTGTATCCCATTTGGAGCAAAAGGCTGGATTGTTACTGTATTGTTGTCAATGACGATGATCCCTGTGGATTGTTTGAGAAAATTAGTGTTTGGTTGTGGAAAATAGGATGGATTCAATAGTATAAAGAATGATAAGTGTAAAAATATCAATAGAATATATGTTAGGTATAACATATATAATGTGATTTCTACGAATTATAATATATTAGTAAAAATATATTTAGAAAGGATTTATGCTATGGAAAAGAGACACACATTAACATTGAACAATGGAATGAAGATGCCCAAAATGGGAATGGGTACTTGGTATCTAGGAGAAAATAAGCAAACAGAAGAAACAGAAATAAGGGCATTAAGAGCTGGAATTGATGCGGGAATTCAGCTGATCGATACAGCAGAAATGTATGGAAATGGAAGGTCAGAAAAGCTGATCGCAAAGGCAATCGAAGGTTATGATAGAGAAAAGTTATTCCTAGTTTCAAAAGTTCTTCCAAACAACGCAGGGCGAATGCATATATTTAAAAGTATACAGCAGACACTGTCAAATCTAAAAACCGATTATTTAGATATGTATCTGCTTCATTGGAGAGGGAGCATTCCTCTGGAAGAGACAATTTCATATATGGAGCAACTTGTGAAAGAAGGGAAGATTAGAAGCTGGGGTGTATCAAATTTTGATACAGATGATATGGAAGAACTGTTTCAAATTCCAGCAGGAAGACATTGTGCAGTCAATCAGGTACTTTATCATTTAGGATCACGTGGTGTTGAATATGATCTGCTGCCATGGCTTAAAGAGCATAATGTTCCACTTATGGCATATTGCCCACTTGCTCAGGCAGGAGATTTAAGAAAAGGTTTGTTAGAAAATAAAGTTGTGAAACAAGTGGCAAAAAATCACGAAGTAACCGAAATACAGATTTTACTTGCATTTGTTCTACATCAAGGAAATGTAATTGCAATTCCGCGAAGTGGAAAAGCAGAACATGTGCTTCAGAATCAGAAAGCATGTGAAATTATCCTTACAGATGAAGAATATGCAGCATTAGATGCGGCATATCCAGCACCAACACATAAAACATATCTTGATATTGTATGATCAAGAACAGTAATAAGAGGAGATGAAACGATATATACATCTTTCATCTCCTCTTATTTGTGTGTTAAAGAGTTTTATTTTTATTTTATATTTAGGATAAATTGAATGGTTTAAATTATATTATATATGGAGTTAATAATTTTTAATGAATTATAAGAGTCCTGCTTTTTGCATTTCTGTTTTCATCTTATCATATGCATTTCCATGAGGCGTTGGAAGATTTGGTAAATAAGGATTTCCAACATCTCGTCCTCGCATAGTTGCCATATCTTTTGCAGCAACAGGAAAACTTGCAACGTCCATAGCAAGACGGACTGGATTTAATTTATATTGAGCTTCTAAGGCAGCAGAGATATCGCCAGATATATATTTATTATAAATATCGACGATCAGTTCTGGCATAAAATTACCAGCGGTACATACACCACCAACAGCACCAATACATAAGCTTGCATACAATAATGTATCTTTTCCACCAAAAACTTTAAATCCAACATCACGGTTTCTACGAATAAATTCTTCTGTCTGAGTGATATCCCCAGAAGTGTCTTTCATTCCTACAATATTGTCAACTTCGTGAGCAAGTTTTTCTACAAGATCACTACTTAGTGTATAGCCAACTCTTCCAGGATTATTGTATAGAAGAACTGGTGTATCAGGAACAGATTGAGCAATCATTTGAAAATGTAAGAATAATTCGTCAAAATTAGGTTTTAAAAACATTGGTTGCAAAATGGAGATTCCAGAAGCACCATGTTTCACGGCCATTTTGGCAAGTCGGATACATTTTTTTGTATTGATCGCACCGATTCCGAAATAAACGGGAACTCTTCCAGCTGCTTGATCCATGATGATTTTAAAGCCTCGTTCCATTTCATCTTCATCAATCTGATAAAATTCACCATTTGATCCGTATGCGAGAATTCCATGAAGACCTCCGTTGATGACGAAATCAACCTGTGCACGCATTTTTTTCTCATCTATTTTTTCATCTTCGTCAATGGTTGTAATAATAGGAACAATCACACCTTTTATAAAATCTGTATTCATTTTATTTTCCTTTCACAATAGAAACACCAGTCATTCGTTCATAGTAACGGATGATATCATCATGATCACAGCTACCTTCATCATGGTTCTTAAGTTCCTGCATAACTTCCATCATATGTGCAGTCATAGGAACAGGCATATTGATGGCATGAGAAGCATTTAATGCATTGTTAAGATCTTTGATATGAAGATCGATACGGAATCCTGGATTGTAATTTCCTTCTAACATCATAGGGACTTTTGCATCCATAACGGTAGAACCAGCAAGGCCACCACGGATTGCCTGATATACAAGCTCAGGATCTGTTCCCATTTTCTTAGCAAATGTCATTGCTTCAGCACAGATACCGATGTTGGCAGCAACAACCATCTGGTTTGCAAGTTTTGCCACATTACCAGAACCAATTTCTCCGACATAGACAACAGAACTTCCCATAGCTTCTAATAATTCTTTGTATTTATCAAAGATTTCTTTCTTTCCACCGCACATGATGGATAAAGTTCCGTCAATTGCTTTTGGTTCTCCACCAGAAACAGGACAATCAAGCATTTCAATTCCTTTTTTCTCTTTTAATTCTGCAGATATTTTTTTAGATTCTACAGGATCAATGGATGACATATCAATGATGACAGTATCTTTTGTAGCACCATCAATGATACCATTTTCATCTAAAAGAGCAGCTCTTACGTTTGGAGAATTTGGAACCATTGTGATCACAACTTCTACATTTTTGGCAACATCTGCATTATTTGCAGCACTTGTTGCACCAGCAGCTACTAATTCGTCAATGGCTTCTTGTTTAAAATCATTGACACAAACTTCATATCCTGCTTTTAAAAGGTTCTTTGCCATAGGTTTTCCCATGATTCCTAATCCGATAAATCCAATTTTCATTTTCATTTCCTCCTAAATTATCTTAATTTATATTTTAATTTTATTGTTACTTATTTCATTGCGTATTTCTCAACGACATCCCAGTTAAGTTCAATACCAAGACCAGGTTTATCAGTGACGAAATAATTCATATGTTCATCGACAAGCAGCGGTTCTGTTAAAAGATCCGTGCGGAGTGGATTTTCATTTTCCTCTGCTTCTATGAATGGAATGTTGACCATAGAAGCAGCCAATTGAATATTTGCAGCTGTCATGACTGCAGAGAAAAACGAATGCGGTGTATATAATTTATGGAATGCATGTGCAGTTGAAGCAATCGTACGGCATCCACTGAATCCACCAGACCAGCCAAGAGATGCTTGAACAACATCCATGGCATCAGACGCGATCAGCTCAGCAAAGCGAGATATACTTTGTTCGGATTCAATTCCAGCGACTTTAATATTTCCAAGTTCTTTTGTTAACCGGATATATCCAGCAGTATTATCAGAACGGATTGGTTCCTCGATCATAAAAATATTATTTTCAGTAAAGAATTTTTTTGAATCCAGAACATCATTAAAATCCCAAGTACAATTCATATCAAGCATTAATGTTTTATCTGGTCCGATCGTACGGCGAACAAGTTCAATACGAGCTTTGTCTTCTTCTGGGGTAAGATAAAAATCACCATGATTCATAAATTGTAATCGCATTTTGTGATTGTTAGAAGTACGCCCAATCTTCATCTTAAATGCGCTAAATCCACGATCCATATATCCTTCGATTTCTTTTTGAAGATCATCTAAAGTTTTACCAGGAGCATAAAAACCTGCACTGGCATAAGCTTGAACTTTATCAGTGATCTGTCCAAGAAGTTTGCAGATAGGAAGATTGGCTGCTTTTCCAAGAAGATCCCATAAGGCAATATCAATTCCGCTGATCGCACCCATGACAAGTCCTTTTCTTCCATTTGCCCAGTTGTTCCAGAGCATTTTTTGATGCAGGTATTCAATTTTTAATGGATCTTCATCAAGAAGAAGAGGTTTTAATTGTTTTTCGACAATTGCTTCCATGGCATCCATAGAGCCGCCAAAAGTTGCAGATTCTCCAATTCCAGTCAGTTCGGTGTCTGTTTCAATCAAGATAAGAAATGCACCTCTGGCTCCACAGCTTCCACAGCCGTCAGCAATCCATTGTTTGTATGGATAATGAAGCTTTAATGTTTTAATATTTGTAATTTTCATAATCTATCTCATTTCTACGTATTACTACGATTCTTTAAAATAATTATTATTTACCAAATAAGTTGACGAACAGCAAAGATAGTTGAGGAATATAAGTAATGATCAGGACACCAGCTACAAGAGCGAAAAAGTACTTGACCAAATAAGGAAACATTCCTTCTATTTTTACTTTTGCTGTATCACATACGACATAAAGGTTTACACCAACTGGTGGAGTCATCATGCCGATTGCGAGATTTGACATCATAATGACACCAAAATGTACAAGATCGATTCCCAAAGTTACAGCAACAGGTGCAAGTAAAGGTGCGAGGATTACCATTGCAGCTCCTGCTTCACAAAACATTCCGATAAATAAAAGTAAGACATTTACAAGAAGCAGGAAGATGTATTTGCTAGAAGAAATTCCAAGGAATCCTTTTGCAACAGCCTGAGGAATCTGTAGTTTTGTTAAGATCCATCCAAAAATCGTGGAAGCAGACATGATCAAAAGTACTGTAGCCATTGTCATTGCTGAATCAGACAAGATTTTTGGAATATCTTTTAATGTGATCTCTTTATAAATAAATAATCCAACAAATAATCCATAGAACACAGCGATCACAGCTGCTTCTGTAGGTGTAAACAATCCGCTATAAATTCCACCAAGAATGATAACAGGCATTAAGATTGCAAGAATAGAGTCTTTTAATGCTTGTATTTTTTCTTGATGAGTTGCTTTCTTACTTGGTTCAAATCCTTGTTTTTTACACATAAAATGAGCCACAATGCAAAGTACAAGACATATAAAGATTCCAGGTAAGAATCCAGCCATAAACAGATCACTAATGGAAGTTCCAGTTGCGACTCCATATTGGATCAATCCGATACTAGGTGGAATGATAACACCAAGTTCTGCAGAGGAAGCAACGGTTGCAGCGGCGAAATCTTTGTCGTATTTGTGATGCAGCATTTCTGGAATGATAATAGTTCCAACAGCGGCAGCAGTTGCAGCAGAAGAACCAGAAATTGCAGCGAAAAATGCACAAGTGATGATCGCAACCATGGCAAGTCCGCCAGAAATATGTCCGAATAAACTATTACAGAGATTTACCAAACGTTTTGAAATTCCACCAACACTCATCAGATTTCCTGCGAGAACAAAGAAAGGAATTGCAAGTAAAGTAAAACTTCCACTGCCAGAAAACATTCTTTGAATAACGATCGCACCATGAATATCACCTGATGTAAGAATTGCAAGTATGGATGAACCACATAAGACAAATGCGATTGGGACACCTAGGATCAGTAATACGATCAGTCCAATAAATAAGATAGCAGTCATGCGTTTTCATCTCCTTTCCATAGATAAATCGTAGTTAAGATCTGGTTGATCAGCATAAATACAGATCCAACCGGAATGGCCGCATACATTAGGCCCATAGATTGTTTAAGCACTGGTGTGATCTGGAAACATACACGTTTTACAGCCCAGAAGCCAACAACGATCAAGAATATAAGTAGCAAACAGACGATCAGATTTAAGAAAGTCTGCAATAATTTTTGTTGTTTTTGGGGCAGAGAATTCTTTAAAAATTCTAATCCAACCAAAGATCCTTTCCGAATACACATGGCAGAGCCAAGGAAAGTACACCAGATCAACAGATATTTGGAAAGTTCTTCACTCCATGGAATCGAAAGATGAACGATCCTGAAAATAACTTGGGCAAACACTACGATGGACATAATACTTAACATGATCATAACGATGATGCGTAAAATAGTATTGATCAATCTATCAAATTTAAAGATCATTTTCATATTAGTTTTCACCTTCCTTTGCCTGTTCGATCTGTTTTAAAAGTTTTCCATATTTGCTGTCATATTTTTTATAAACAGGAGAAACAGCTTTTTTGAATGCTTTTTTATCGACGGTATTGACCTGCATTCCATTTTCTTTTAGTTCTTTTAATGTTTTTTCAAGTTCATTACCAGAAACTTTACGTTCATAATCTACCATGTCGTATAATTCTTCTTTTACAATTTTGGCATCTTTCTCGCTTAATTTATCCCACATAAGATCACTGACCATAACAGGACATACAGGATAAAAATGTTCTGTCAGAGAAAGATATTTCTGAACTTCATAAAATCTGGAATTATAAATGGTAAATAAAGGATTTTCCTGACCATCAACCGCTTTTGTTTGTAACGCAGTAAATAATTCTCCAAAACTCATAGAAACAGCGTCAATTCCAAGTTCGCCAAGAGAGTCTACACAAACAGAACTTTCCAATGTTCTCATACGAATACCTTTGGCATCAGATGGAGTTTTGATCGCACGTTTTGAATTTGTCATGCTTCGAAATCCAAGATCAAAAGTTCCATAGGTTTCAATTCCTTGTTTTTTCATACCAGCAAAGATTTTTTTACCGGTCTTGCTGTCTAATACTTTAAATGCTTCTTCACGGCTGTCGAAAAGATAAGGGAAGTTAAACACATCCATATCAGAATCAAATCCACTTAGTGTTGCAGCAACAGCAACTGTGATATCGATGGTACCAAGCTGAAGACCTTCGGTCATTTCACGTTCATCTCCAAGATTTCCATTTGGCTGGATGTCAATGATCACTCGATGGTTTGTCCTTTTTTCTACTTGTTGTTTGAAATATAAGGCAGCTGTGTGATAAGGATGTCCTTCAGCCTGTCCATGTCCAAATGTCAGATGGACAGCTTTATTTGTTGTTGAATTTTTCTTTTCTTGTGACTTTTTGGTACTTTTACAACCCGAAAGTACAAGTGCCATCATAAGAAAGATGGTAAAGAGTGCTTTTAATTTTTTATACATATGAACTCCTTCACTTTGGTTAAAATGTTCAAAATTTATTTACTAACATGTCAGCTCTTTGTTATAATTAAATGATATCAGGAGATTGTTAAAAAGAAAACGTATTCATCTTGTATGCAAGATGAATATAAGAATAGAAATTTGGAAGGAATTATAAGATGGGAAAAGCAGATATTAATTTAAAACAGATTGCTTATGAAACGATCAAAGAAAAGATCATCAATTGTGAATATATGCCCAATGATATTTTAAGTGAAATGATGTTGATGAAAGAGATTGATGCCAGCAGGACACCAATCAGAGAAGCACTCAATATGTTATCACAAGAAGGACTTGTAAAGATCATACCGAAAAAGGGAATTATGGTATTGCCACTTACGATAAAAGAAGTGGCAATGACATTTGAAGCAAGAATGTTGATGGAACCATATATTCTAGAAACTTATCATCAGTATATTGATATGAAGAAATTAGAAGAAATTAAAAAGAAAACAGAAAAAATATTAGGTCGAGAGATCAACGAACAGGAAGATTCAGAAATATTTTGTGATTTAGATGACAAGTTACATCGTACAATTGCAAATGCATGTAGGAATAAATATTTGAATATGAACTTATCGAGAATCTATGATCAAAATATGAGAATTCGAGTTCTTGGGGAAAAGAATATATGGGAACGCCATAAGGTCGCAGCGAAAGAACATATTGAAATCATTAATTACATACAAGATGAAGATATAAAAAGTGCGGTTGCGGCAATCAGGGTTCATCTGATCCATTCAAAAGAAGCAGCATTTTCTTCTTTAATGCAATAAAGAAAAACACCACAAAATTTTATGGTGTTTTTCTTTGGAAATATCAAGAATTCATATGGAGTTACGATTGGATCAAAGCAAGATACAACACAACGGCATCCCTAAAATGACGAGGGTTATAACCGCAAAGATCTGAAATCTTGTTTAATTTGTACTGGAGTGTATTTTTATGATGAAAAATGCGATCACATGTTTTTGAAAGTGACATATCTTCTTCATAATAAATTCTTAAAAGCTCTTGGTCATCTTTTGAGATGGAACTTAATATTTTGTCTGTAAAGAGTTTTTGACTACTATCAGTAATTTCTCCAAACAACAATTCAATATCAAGTTCATCAAAGCAGGCAATACTGCCTTTGCGATATTTTAGACTTCTCCTGGCAATCTGTGATTTCTTATAAGAAGAATTGAGACTTCCTATCTGTTCTTTTGAACCAATTCCTATTTGTAACACCATAGGGTGAATTTTGGTATATTTTTGGCATTTCATAAGGAATGTTGTGAGTTTATCTTCAGGAATCAGTAAAATATAATCATTCGGATATTCAAAATAAAACAGATCGAGTGTCAGAGAAGATAAAATCTTAAAAAAATCTGCTTCGATCACAGAAGGATTGTCTGTGTTCATATGAGAATGGAAACGGATGGATGCAACATACATAAAGGCCTCTTTGGAAAGATGAAATTCATTCAGTAATTCCTTGAGATATAAGGGGTTTGACGGTGTTTCCATTGTAAGATTACGAACAATATAGTTGATCTTCTCTTGTTTTGAACGACTATCTGCCTGCAATTCCTGCTCTCGGATCAATAGTTTTGTGATACGGATCGCAAGATAAGCAAATTTTCGAACTTCATTTGGATTGCCACTGATTCCAATGACAGCAATTAGTTGTCCATGATGGATCAATGGAAGGTTGACTCCAGAGTGGGTCCCTTCATATTCATTATCATTATCTACCTCGATCATTTTGCTGTTTTTTGAAACCTCATATCCGATTTCATGAAACTGTCCGATACGATCAGGGCAGGTACTGGCAAAGATCATTCCATTAGGATCAATAAAATTGATATCTTTCTCGCAGACATCTTTAACTGTCTGTACAATCTGTGTGGCAAGTCTTTTATCGACTCTCATCATAAAAATCCTCCATTACGTGAATTATCATAACATTTTATCAGTTTGTAATATATGTTAAAAATAACATAAAATATGCCAAAACAAAACAGAAAAATGGTATTTATAACATTTCTTGCAAGAAAAAGACATGATAGAATACAGATAATCAATCAAAACGGAATTCTATTATGGAGGTTTTATTATGAAGGTCGTAATTGCAATAGATTCATTAAAAGGCAGTTTAACATCCATCCAGGCAGGAGAAGCCATTAAGAAAGGCATACAAAGAGTTGATAAAGAAGCAAATATCGTGATCAAACCCTTAGCAGACGGTGGAGAAGGAACGGTCGATGCATTGGTCGATGGCATGGGCGGAACAATGGAGTTTATCAAAGTTTCTGGTCCAGCAGGGAAAAAAGTTCTAGCAAAGTATGGGATCATCAAAGAAACAAAAACAGCGATCATGGAGATGTCTCAGGCAGCAGGGATTACACAAGTAACAGAAGAGGAAAGAAATCCGCTTTACACAACAACATACGGAGTTGGTGAGATGATTCACGATGCGATAGGGAAAGGCTGTAGACGTTTTATCATGGGAATTGGCGGAAGTGCCACAAATGATGGTGGTGTCGGCATGTTACAAGCATTAGGATTTGATTTTTTGGATAAAGATGGAAACCAGATAAAACATGGAGCGATCGGTCTTAAGGATCTTATAAAGATTGAAGATAAAAATGTGATCCAAGAATTGAAAGAATGTGAATTTCATATTGCCTGTGATGTAACGAATCCATTATGCGGTAAGCAAGGCTGCAGTGCAATCTTCGGACCGCAAAAAGGTGCGACAGAAGAAATGGTAGAGCGGATGGATCAGTGGTTAACACACTATGCAGAAATTGCTTCTACGCAAGGATTTGAAAAAGCAGACAAAGAGCAGGCAGGAACAGGAGCAGCTGGAGGTTTAGGCTTTGCATTTTTAACATTTATAAATGCAAGATTACAATCAGGAATCGATTTGATCTTAAATGAAACAAAATTAGAAGAAGAGATCAAAGATGCCGATATCGTGATCACAGGAGAAGGATGCTTAGACCATCAGACAGCCATGGGAAAAGCACCGATCGGAGTAGCACACCTTGCGAAGAAATATAAAAAATTAGTCTTAGGATTTTCAGGAGCAGTTACAAAAGGTGCAACCTCTTGCAATGAAGAAGGAATCGATGCATATTTTCCAATCGTAAGATCAGCGGTGTCATTAGAAGATGCGATGAAAAAGAAAGCAGCAGAGGAGAATATGACAGATACGGTGGAGCAGATATTTCGGTTAGTAAATATGTTAAA
>OASY01000357.1_pt1 | contig 34159 bp, 36 predicted proteins | sample 1501231 | NCBI WGS metagenome assembly OASY01 (sample SAMEA2579917, study PRJEB22360) | human gut metagenome | biome: human gut; feature: human-associated habitat; material: faeces | place: Denmark | collected 2008/2010 | reverse complement strand
TACTACCTGGGCTTCTGAGTCTGGGCATCGCAGAGGGCATGAGAAAACTGCGGCTGATTAAAGATGGGGATATGGCATTGGCACTGTAAACGGATAACTCGCAATAAAAACCATATCCATATTGAAAGTCAAAAGGACTGCGGCATGAAACCGCAGTCCCTTTCTACATTATATTCTGTCAGTTCTCTGAATTTCCGGAAAACAATTCTTTGATAAAGCTGATAATTTTCTCGAAAAATCCCTGTACCTGCTCCTTATTAATATCCAGCTTCAGTCCCAGGTCTTCAATCTTTCCGTACAAATCTTTTGCCTGTTCTTTTAAAGTATCCACATCCAGATTCAGATTGTCAATCTTCTCCATGAGTTTTACAATGGCCTGACGGTCCTCCTCCGAAAGCTGAATACTCATTTCCTGAGCCGCCTTGTCCACCACTTCGCCAATCTCCTCGGCCGTAACTGCGTGTCCTTCTACTACCTGCTCCTTGACTGCGCCAATAAGCTGCTCAGCCTTATCCGTGTCTCCTACACTTTCTGCCACTTTTCCGGTAACCACCAGCTCGTTGGTAGCAGTTTCCACATTTTCCGTCTTCACAGCCTCTCCCGTCATGTTCTCATACGACTTGATAGCACCTACTAAAGCTGCTGTACCGGAAATATTAAAGGGACCTGCCACAATAATGTCTGCGTCCTTAATTCCTGCAGTAGCCAATGCATTTTCATACATGCCGGAAGTGCAATAGGTAATGTTTTTCGTTGTTACGTTAATACCATTCCCCTCTTCTTTTCCTTCCACCAGTACGGAAGACAGCGCCCGCGTACCGATAACGCTTTTATCCAGGTAAGAATCCAGATAATCATGCTCATCCTGATTGGTAACGGTTGCCACTGTATAGTTTTTCAATTCATCCTCTGTCACTCCCAGCAGGTTCAACACCGTTGCCCTTTCATTCGCATTCAAATCCGCTCCAAGAGAAACATAAGGTACATTCAGCTTTGCATCTTCCCTGTCTGCATAAGCAGAAAACGGTGTAGCTGCTATCATAAGCCCTGTCAACAGTAACGCAATTCCTCTTTTCTTCATATTCCTGTCTCCTGTTTCATCAAATTTCAAATCTCTGTTTTAAATTTCCACCCCATTATAGCACAAACCTGCAGCAGAAACATCTAAAGTTTATCTAAAGTCTTTCCAAATACTTCTGAAAGGCAGTTTTGTTTACCCTTTAAACAAATTATCCTTGCCCCTGTCTGCCGAACCGTGTATGATAAAAGCAGATAAAATTTTGTACGAAGGAGGCGTCATTATGCCCGTTGTCAATCAGGAAATGATACGGAACACCAACCGACGGCTGGTGCTGGAATATATTGTAAACAATCCCCCCATCTCCCGGGCGGATTTAGCCAAACAACTGCAGCTTACCAAGGCCACCATTTCCAATATTGTGCAGGAACTTTTAGACCGAAACCTGATTCTGGAAATCGGAAGTGCAAAAACCGCCATGGGCCGGAAACCTATTCTGCTGGAATTTCACAAGCACTGCGGCTATGCCCTTGCCATAGACGTGCGTCCCCGGCAGATTATTACTCTAATCACAGATTTAAAAGGGGAAAACTGTCAGGCAACAGAATATCCGTTTTCTTCTGACGAAAACCTTCTGCCGCTGTTGGAAGAAATTATTGCCGGACATATAGAAAACTGCCGGGATACTTCTTATGGAATCGTGGGAATTGCTATTGGTATTTATGGTGTGGTACAAGAAAATCAAATTGTTTTCACACCATACTATCCCCTCCCGGATCCTCATCTGGGGCTGCTGCTTTCAGAAAAATTCAATATTCCCGTTCTTGTGGAGAATGAGTCCAATTTTTCTGTGTTGGGGGAGTCTGCCTTTCACTACGGCTACGAAAACATGATACACATCAACATCCACGACGGTATCGGTATGGGAATTTTGATTAACGAAGAACTCTATAAAGGACATGACGGATATGCCGGAGAGCTGGGGCATACCATTCTCTTTCCCGAAGGAAAACCCTGCGCCTGCGGCAACGAGGGCTGTCTGGAACAGTACGCTTCTGAGAGAGCCATTCTGGAAGAATATGCCTGCAGAACCGGCCGGGAGACAGTAACCGCAGAGGAATTTTTAGAAGATTATCAACAGAAGCTGCCGGAAACCAAAGAAATGATGGATTTGTTTGTAAAGTACATGGCCATTGGCATAAATAATGTAGTAAATACCTTTAACACGGATTTGATTGTGCTAAACAGTTTTTTCTCCAACTGTATTCCCGACATAAACCGGCGAATTGTGGAATATCTCAGCCGTCATCAGAACCGCGACTGCAAAATCATCCCTTCCCGCCTGCAGGATATTTCCTGCTTAATCGGGGGTATCCGGGTGTGTACAGAACATTTTCTGGATATTCGCCACCTGCAGATTCAAACCCTGTCCCCGGATTTGGAGAATTCTTAACATTCATAAATCTTTTGAATTTCGTTCATGAATTCTTCACAACTTCAACACGATTTGAACATATTTACGGGATATACTAATATCATAAAAATAATACAGAGCACATTATTTTTATATTTTCTTTTTCATATGTCGACTCGCAAGAGTCGGCTCTCCTTCCTTTAATATTTATAGAAAAAGCCACCGCAGAAAATGCGGTGGCTTTTGTGTTACCGTAATTTTACAAATGCATTGGCAAGGGCTGCAAAAGCTTCCAGCGTCAGGGCTTCGCCCCGAATACCTTCCGGAAAACCGCAGGCTGCTATGACATTTTGAATTTCTTCTTTTGTAAAGGAGAGTTCCGGCGAATTTTTCAGACCATTTGCCAGCGTTTTCCTTCTCTGATTAAAAGATGCCCGGATAATGCGGAACATCAGCTTTGTATCCTCCACTGCAACCGGCGGTTTCTCATGTCTGGTAAGACGGATAACCGCACTTCCTACCTTTGGTCTCGGCATAAAGCAGTTCGGCGGCACATTTGCCACAATATAAGGCTCGGCATAATACTGCACGGCCAGAGACAGGGCACCGTAATCTTTCGTTCCCGGTCCTACCTGCATACGGTCTGCCACTTCCTTCTGCACCATAACCGTAATAGAGTCAATAGGCACTTCTCCCTCAAACAATCCCATGATAATCGGCGTTGTAATGTAATAGGGCAGATTCGCCACAACTTTAATGGGTTTTCCACCGTTGCGCTCCTCTGCCAGCTTTCTGATGTCTACTTTCAATATATCTTCATTGAGAATCGTTACATTCTCATAATCCTGAAGCGTGTCCTCCAGAATGGGAATTAACGCCTTATCAATTTCTACTGCAAAGACCTCTCTCGCCGCACTGGCCAGATACTGGGTCATGGTCCCGATACCGGGACCAATCTCCAGAACAAAGTCTTCTTTTGTAATCTCTGCAGCATTTACAATTTTATCTAACACATGGGTGTCAATGAGGAAATTCTGCCCGAATTTTTTCTGAAAAACAAATTCATACTTCTGGAGAACTTCTATAGTTCTCTTTGGATTTCCCAGATAAGGGGCTGTCATTTCGTTTCCTCCTGTTTAAATGTCAAAGTCTTTTTCATACAGCATGATTCTGCCGCTTTCGTCCAGATGGCGCTTTCCTACCTTACGGCCAGGTCTTCTGCCCTTTTTGGACGCCCTTCTAATGGCTTCGTCCATCATTTCCCGTACCATACCAATGGCCACCGGGTTTTCTTCATTCTGATTGTCTCCAATCAAGGTGTACAGCGCTAATACCGCCATGTCATCAATTTTATATCCCAGTTCTTTTGCATACGTTTTTGCAAAGGAAACCAGCTCGTCATTGGTAAATACCGGAATCACCACGCGGGAATCAAATTTTTTCATAAATTCCGGATAATCTGCTTCCAGAGCGCGGATACCCGGCTTCAGGTCTTCCAAAATCACAGTCAGACGGTTTGTCTTAAATTCCATAGCCTTGGACAGATTCTCTACGGTTTCGCCACTTAATTTACCTGCGTCCTCTACAACCAGAAATCCTCCTGCCAGAGTATTCACTACTGCTGCAGGGTCTTTCTTATTCAACTGCTCTGCGGTAAGGAACGCAACTCTGGCACCTTCCATTTGGCGTTCTTTGCAGAGTGCTTTAATCAACCCTTCGGAAAGACGTGTCTTACCGGAGCCTTCACGTCCGGTCACAATAATATTGCCGGAACAGGAGGTCTTTGCACACGCAGATTCCTGCGCAGTATCCAGCGCTTCATTAATCTGCTGGCTCATACCCGGAATCGGTGCAAAATAGGTAAAAAGACGTCTGTGCTCTTCTTCTGTCAGATGGTGGCGCATAAGACCTTCCACTGCCGTCTGGAATGCCTGGGAACTATGCTGTCCGCTCGCTTCCACAGACGCTGTCACACGTTTCATGTGTGATTCTTCCTTATTAGGTTTTACCACATCTTCCAGTTCCTGTGCCAGAACTTCTGAGAAATCAAGTTCTCCCAGCTTTTCTTTTACAGCCTCTACCGGAATTTCCTTTGTAGCGCCTTCCGGCACTTCCAGTTCTGCCGGCTCAACAATATCCGGTATTTCGATTGTGCCGGAAACTTCTGCCGCTTTGGACTCCGTCTCGACTTCCTCTACGGCTTCCGCTTCTTCCAGTTCTGGTTCTGTTATGTCCACAACTTCTGGTTCTTCTGATTCTGTTTCGATTTCTACAGCGACTTCTTCTCTTTGCGGCTCTGCTTCCACATTCTCCACAGCTTCTGCTTCTTCCGGCTGTTCCGCTGTATTAGAAGTTTCCTTTGCATTTTCTCCAGCTGCCAGAGCATCAAATTCCTCTGCCTTTTCTGAAAGGGCTGCACTGAGATTTCCTGCCACAATCGCTGCTCTTGCTGCTGCCGGTGCCGGCAGTCCGGTATCCGGAACTGCAGTCTGAACGGCTTCCTCTGGCTTCGGCTGCTCTGCTTCCGCTTCAACTTCATCTGTTTCCGCTGTTTTTGCAGTTTCTTCGGTTCCACCTTCGGGCTGCGTCTCCTCGGCTACTGCCTGTGCCAGTTCATTGGCTGTCTCTGCCAAAAGCGCTTCCAAATCAAATTCCAAATCCTTTGTATCTGTTTTGAAAGCCTCTGTATCTGCGCTCTTAGGCGTAAACATCTGAGATTTCGGCGCTTCTGCCTTGACCTCCATGGTCATAGCCCCACCTACATGGAAAGGTTTAAATCCTGTCTGTCTGTGAATATCTTCCGGCTCTAAGTCCTTAACAATATACTCTTCTTTCTTTTCAGACGGTCTGCTTTCCGGTTCACAGGTAGCCGCGGTTTCTTCCGCTTCCGCTCCGCCCTGGAAAACATCTCTCAGTCCCTGTGCCACTTTATCCTGAAGATTTTCAGGCTGCTGTGGCTTTGCCGTATACATCGGCACTGCTTCCTCTTCTTCGGGAGCCTCCGCAGATACGGCAGGTGTCCCTGCACTTATATCACCAATGGTAATACTCTTTAAAATCTCCTCTATTTCCTTATCCTGACTGCTGCTTAGAGCATTATCAGCCGCTTTTTCCGTTTCCGCTGTCAAACCTGCCGCATTGGCTGCTGCTCCCGCCGGATTCCCTGCTCTGTTAGCTGATGGTTTCAGAAATCTGCTGTCATATTTCTCTTTCTGTGACGTTGTCAGCGGTGCAAACTTCATTTTCAGTTCCATAGCCTTATTCACATAACGGCCTTCACTAAACCACAAAATCAAATCATCGCACTCTTCTACACACGCTTCCGTCATTCCCGCTTTTGCATACAGACGAGCCAGTTCGTAAGCCCAACGCTCTGTATATTCTCGGTCTTTATATTCCTGTAATATGGAAATCTGCTCTTCAATAGGGGAACGTCTTGCCCTGTAAATTTTATACTTCAGGATATAACGGCTGTTGTCATTGGGAGATACTTCCACAAACCGTTTATAATAATCCACAGCCTCGTCAAAGTTTCCCATTTTAATGGAAAGTTCCACCAGTCTGTACAGAACTGTTTTTCCAATAGGCGCTCTCTGGTGAGCAAGAAGAAGCAGTCTACGACTGTCATTATACCTTTTGTTGGCCTCATAAATCTCACCGACCATGCACAAGGTTCTGGCACTGCGAACTCTTCTCCAGTCAATCGTATCAACAATTTTGAGGGCACCCTTGTAGTCTTGTCTGTCGACCAGGTCCGTAATTTCATCAAGTTTTGCCCTGTACTCGTTTTTGTCCAATTTTTTCACCTCTGTAACTTCTTGATTGGTATATAGTTTCAAATATGTATTCTTATCTATAATCTGTTGTTGAGGGTATAAGATTCCATAATTGATTTTAGTTTATCATACTGCGATATAGATGTCAAAGTAAATGATTGGCATATTTTGAAAAGGATTGTGCAACTATAAGTGAAAAAAGTGTTAGATTTCTCAGTATAAAACGCCTATACTGAAACTGTATTTACAAATTTTTTATGTGGGAGGTTGTTATGGATAACAGATACAGAAGAGACCACGAAATGGCATATTTTTCAGACGAATCCGTTACCAGCGAACAGTTGGAAACGAAAAAAGCGGTAAAAGAATACAATGCTGTTATGCCTTTTGATATGAAGAAGGGCATGGACTGCATTGCCCGTACCGGTATAAAACACAAAGAAAATATATATTTTGAGCCGCCTTTCCACTGTGAATACGGAAACCATATTGAGGTAGGCGAAAATTTCTATGCAAATGTTAACTGCATTATGCTGGACGTAGGTAAAATCACTATTGGAGACAATGTGCTCTTTGGTCCCAACGTCTCCATCTACACCGCCGGACACCCCATCCACCCGGAAAGCAGAAATTCCGGCTATGAATACGGAATTCCCGTCACTATTGGCAGCAACGTCTGGATTGGCGGAAGCTGTGTCATTCTCCCTGGTGTTTCTATTGGAAATAATGTGGTAATCGGCGCCGGAAGTGTGGTAACAAAAGATATTCCCGACAATGTATGTGCCGCAGGAAATCCCTGCCGTGTTATCCGGGAAATTACAGACGCTGACAGACCTTTTTACTTTAAAGACCGCAGATTTGACGACGAAGCATGGGCGAAAATCAACAGAAACAAAAAATAGTCCCTTGTAAAATGTTTCTGTAATCTTTCAAAAAGCTGCTGCATAAACAACTATCCGGTATTTACCTGATATGTTTCATACAGCAGCTTTTCTCTTATATTATAATTTCAAACCCTGTTTAGCCCCTGGCAGATACAAAAAGACGTCCCTTGTATTTGCCCAGCACCACAGCCAGGATATTTCCCATAATTCCGCAGGAAATCACTTCACCAATTCCAACCGTAAGCATCATAAACGGAATCGGCAGAACAATGCCGTAAGCATAGCGCAGTACAAAAGGAACAATCACAATGTTTGCCAATATAGGAGGCAGAACTGCGATGATTCTGTGGCATTTTCTAAGCTGGTAAGTACCTACTGCACCAATCAGAGTTGCAATACTTCCGAAAATAATATCCGGCAGAACTGCGCCTCCGGTGATGTTGCCTATAAGACAGCCTACAAACAGTCCCGGAATTGCCGCAGGTGTAAAAATTGGCAGAATTGTCAAAGCTTCTGCTACCCGGACCTGCACTTCCCCAAAGCTGAAAGGTGCAAATATCATAGTCAGCACCACATAGATAGCAGCAATCATGGCTGCCTGGGTTAAAAAGGTTACACTTTTGTTTTTCATATTCTGTTTTCTCCTTTAGTTTTGTTTTACGAGTGGAAGGTCACGAACACTCGATTCATTTTACGCCGGGAATCGGCGAAACCCTTATAAGACCTTGTTTTTCGGGTTTTTGTAACGGGTAATAGTTTAGCATAAAGAAGTACAAAAATCAAGGTTTGTCCAAAATTTGTCCAACTTGGGAAAAATAGAATTATTTTTGGCTTTGGGATATGACATATTGAGATACAGAGTCTCGTGGTATCTTCCAAATCCGTCCAATTTTAAACGCTTTAATCTGATTCGTCTTTAGCAGGCGGTAAGCCGTATTTTTACCGATTGAAAGCATTTCACACAAATCATCTAAACTTATCATGTCATTGTAATTTTCTTGAAACATTATCTGTCGCCTCCTATGATTATTCTCTTCATTATTTTTAATGTTAGTAAAGACATATAATTATAATTTGTTAAAGAGCAATAAAAGTATGGAAAGTTCTGTAAAGAAAAAGAATCTTACTAACAAAAAGATAAAGCAAGGTAATGTAACGGTGCGATAAAAGTGTCGGACACTGTATTACCTGTTAATATAAGAGATTTGGAGGCACAGGAAATGAAGACAGAAGAAACAGTTAAAGTTACAATCAAACTCAAAAAAAGCGACCATGATAAATTGATGGAAAAGGTAAAAGAATCGAATACAAATATAAGTGACTATATTAGACCGATTATATTAGATGATATATATAATAGGACGGACAAGATGAATGTTATGGAGCAGATATGTAAAGTTTTCACTCTATGTACAAAAATTATAGAAGATGAAGAAATCCCGAAAAAGCATAAGATAGAATTACAGAGGGAGGCGAAAAAATTATGTCTAAAATAGAAGTTGAGATTCCGAAAGGACAGTATGAAAACTATGATGCAGTAGATAAAGTGATATCTTATATCTTGCGATTAGATGATATGAATCTTGTCGGTGGATACGGAGTTTTAATAACAAATAAAAAGAACATTATCGAACAATTTTACGCAGTGAAACAGTTCTATGGAAAAATGGAAGGAAAACAAATTCGCCATATCATTTTTTCAGTAGAATCTACTCTATATTTTAATCCGCAACAAGTAAAAATATTAGGCTATTGGCTTGCACAATATTTTGGAAATGAAAGGCAAGTAATATTTGCAGTGCACACAGATACAAAGCATCTGCACATACATATGGGAATCAATACAATCGCATACACAAACGGAGCATATCAAGCATACTGGCAGATTGAAGAATTGAAAGCTCATGCAGAAAAATGTGTTGATGCAATGGCAGACATGGTTTGGTTTGGAAAGTCAATTAACGCAGAATCGCTTTGCTGAGAGGAAGGATAAAATGCAAAAGAAAATAAAGATAGAGAAATACAACGTCTATGAAAAAGGCAGAACCTACGAAGTTTTGAAATTTCCATTTATCAAGCACATGTGGGCGTATGATGACCATCCGGCTGAAAAGATGCTGCTTGTAGATGGCTGCAAAGAGGCTTTTGAATGGATGACGTATGCCTGTGCTATTTTGGCAAATGATAAAAACAAAATCATCTATTTTCCATGTAAACAGAATGGTATTGGAAAATATTACAAAGATTCGCACCATCTAGTCATGTGTAGGGCAGAGCTTCAATTTAAATGCACTTTGTGGTTTCGCATCAAGGATAAATTGGACAAGCGGCATTACGCTGGAAAATATGTGTTTGCTTATCATCAGAAAAAACTTATGGACTATTATGAATCCGGGTGTGAAAATAAATATCCAACAAAAGAATTTTTGGGAATAAAACGGATTCCTCATTACCTGATGTATTCCAAAAGAAATGTAGAGGAAATTTTAGGGGATACGGTTTTTCTTGTAAGACCACGATTGGAATGGTTGGATTACCATTACTATATGGTACAAGAACTAGAACAGTATGGAAAAAAGGGTTTAGGAGTTGTGATTGTATCTATGGGGAATTTACTTACAGAAGAAGATATACAGGCAATGTATGAAGACGTTAAGAAATTTCCCCATTTACATTTATAAGAAATAAAATCACTGGAAATGGTCAATGGGGAAACTCCATTGGCTGTTTTTTGTGGTTTGGAACTTATATATGTTCCAAGAAAGGGGAAGAAAAGTTATGGATAAAAAAATAAAAGAAGTCTATCAGTTTTTATTATCAGAAACGGAGTATTTGAAAGAGTCAAGAAAAGATATTGATAAGGCGGTAGAAGTTTTTTTGAAAAAAGGTATGCTTTGTCAGAATGAAACGGAGTATGAAAAAGTTCGAGATGAATTATTTGCTCTGACAAGTTTTTCAGAAGAAACAGGATTTATTAAAGGTTTTCAGTATGCTGTAATGTTGATGTCAGAGTGCTATACAGCAAAATAACTACTGTAAAGCCTTTATAATTTTCAAAATCTGTTCTTTGGTTTCATTGTTACAAGCGTGCAGTTCATGGATTATTTCCTGCTCGATAGCAGAAGAAGAATCATTATATTCTTCTGAAAGAACATAGTCAACGGTAGTATCTAAAGCATTACATATTTGTACCAGTGTAGAAAGAGATACTTTGACACGATTGTTTTCAATATTGCTGATGTGGCTGGTGTTTATGTCAACTGCATTGGCAATATATTCTTGTGTCAGATTTTTAGATAGCCGGATTGTTCTTAACTTCTCTCCTATTCGTTCAAAATTTAATTTATCCATATAACAAACTCCTAACTAATATTTATCTCATTGTAATATTTGTTTAGTTGGAGTATAATTATCTATAAGTATAAAAATATTAGTTATAAAGGAAGAAAGGCATATGATTAAGTGTAGTAAGTGTGGAAATGAAGTCAAAGAAGGTACAAAGTTTTGCTCAAAATGTGGAAATAATATTTTAGAGCAACAAGAAAAAGGGAGTGATGAGATTTCGAGTGAAGAAAAGCAACCCATAAAGAAGTGCGCTAATTGTGGAAATGAAATTGGTGAAGGAACGATATTTTGTCCGAAGTGTGGTAGCAAGATAACAAAGGACAATAATCAAAAACAATTCAGTGGGAAAAGCCAGCAGAATACAGATGGTGCTAGTAGAGAAGAATACAAATATACAAGACCTGAAAAAGTAAGATTTTCAGAAAGATGGTTATTAGTTAAGATTGCTTTTTTAGGAATATTTGGTTTAGGTTTTTGGGATTTGTTGATTGTAAAAGGACTTGGAAATTTAGATCTTTTAGGTACTATTGCAGCATTTGTCCTGTTTTTATTATTTGGATATTTTATTGACAGAGCGATAAATGATTACGCTGGTAATCCGTATATGTTGAAGATTCCATTTGGGGATAAAACAATTATCAAAATTTGCGATATTGGAACGATAATTTTAATTATTATAGCAACTCTGTGCGCTCTTCGATATGGCATCGCTGTTAAAAGTGGCATTAATGTATGGGGCATATTTAGTTTGAAAACATGGATAGCAAAACCTGCAATAGAGTGTTATAGACTTCTTCATTGGGAAATGCTGCTTATAATAAGTTTAATTTTTGTGTGTTCAAATAGAAGAAAGGAATGGATTGAGAAAAATATAATGAATGGAAATTCATTGACAGCAAAACTCAAAACCTGGATTGATTAAATTTAGAAAATAAAATTAATGGAGTGGAGACAATTATGTTTTGTGAAAGTTGTGGAAGAGAAGTAAAAGATGATGATGTGTTTTGTCCAAACTGTGGACGACCTATACAAACAGAGCAGACATCAAATAATTTAGATAAAACTATTGAAAATAAAAAGAATGTACATGAACCTAAAAAGAGGAAGTCAAAAAAGATACTGTTAATAATAGGAATCATTTTGGGGGTGATTGCTTTTATATTGTTTGCTGCAAATTCTCAAGCAAAAGACACTTTGAAAAAACTACAAAAATACACAACAGTGAGTAAAGTGAAAGATGGATATGAATTTGTATCTGATAATTCATGGACACTGTGCTATACAAAGGATAGTGAAACTGTAAGAATAGAAAATAGCGATATTAAAGGAACATTGGAATTTTTATTAGGATTAGAAGACTTGGGAAGAAACGGAGATGTTTATTATAATTTAGATTCAGAAGAAATGCATATTAATTGTGAAACACCATATGGGGATAGAAAATTAACATCAGTTGTTTATGACACAAAAGAAGATAGCTTTAGATTCATGCTTGATTTAGAATGGTACGAACCAACGGGAACAGTTGCAGAGTTATTTGAAGAATATGAATTAGGAGAAATATTTCAATCAAAGATTGTAAGTTTGATGGATGATTTGAAGAAGATGGATCTTACCAAAGATGATGTTGCAAATTTAACATACAAGGACATTAAAGCTAATGTGGATGATAAAGAATTGAAGATATCGGATCAGGAAGAACTAAAACCGCAATCAAAAGATGAAACGGTACAGAAAGAAAACACGGAATCATCAATAGATAAGTCACTCAGTTGGAAAAAAGCTTATCTTGATTACTTGAATAAGATTGGAAATACCGAATATGGTTATAGCCTTGAGTACATAGATGGGGATGATGTACCAGAATTGGTTATTGACTATAAGAATGCCGCAAAAGGTGTGTCTTTGTGTACATATGATGGTTCAAAAGTTGTTGAAACTCCAGTAGGAGAATTTTTAAGATATAAATTGAAAGAAAATTCATTTTGTGTGTCTGGTGGTAGAATGGATTACTATTATGACATTATTTATAAGATTGTAGATGGAGTTCCACAAGAAGTTGCTAAAGGTGAATATGGTATATTAGATCAGGATAATAAAAAGTATGATGAGGCAGGTGACATAATATATCAGTATTTGTGGAATGGAAAATCTGTATCGGAATACGATTATTCTGATTTTACACAACCTTTTAATTTTGAAGATAATACAGATGTTGTGTGTAGTGCAGGAAGCGGATATTTTTATGATATTATTAAGGTACTAGAGCATCCATTAGATATAGTTACTATCAGTCCATATTTGAATGATAATGGTTATGAGAGTTTGTTAAACAATTGTAAGGTACTGTTTGATGGAATAGAAGGAGACAAGATTCATTTTTCTGTAACTTATGAAGGTGAATTAGTAGGATCGGCATCTGCAACAATTATTGATTCTAAGACAGCAGAGTATAAAAATGCGAAATGTGAGTTGAAAATAAAATTTTATGAAGATTGTAAAAAACTTGAAATTGAAGGTCATATGGATACTATTGATTTGACAGGAAGTTATACCGGAGCATGGGGATAAGTTATTACTAAAATTTTAACAAAAGTAAAACTTCCTTTTTTCAATGATATATTATTACAATGAAACAAAATCTGACAGAGCAGAATCTTTCGGGATTCTGCTCTAATTTTATGCAGAAAAGGAGGTTAATATTGAATGGGGAAGATTTTAATCGCAATCTTAGGCGTGATTGCAGTAGCAATCGAGGAAATCACAAAGGAGGACTAAAGAGATGAAAAAGAAGCAATTACAGAGTGTAGTAGAACTGGAACAGAACAGAGTTTCAATCATACGGACAATCGCAGTACGTGAAAAAGCATACTGGAACAAAGGAAAGTGTTTTTGTTGTCCAGAGGATGTTGCTGAGTTTGCAAAGCCTTTGTTTGAAAATGCAGACAAGGAATATCTAGTGGTGTGCTGCTTAGATGGAAAGTCACAGCCAGTCAGCATGGAAGTAGTCGCAGTAGGAATGGTGAATCAGTGTCTGGTAGGAATGCGGGAAGTGTTTAAAAATGCTATTTTAAGCAATGCTGTCTCTATTATTGTCTTTCACAACCATCCGTCAGGAGACAGCAGACCAAGTAGTAGTGACTTGGATATCAGCAAAAAACTGAGAAAGGCAGGGGAACTGTTGGACATTGAGGTATTAGACCATATTGTACTGGGAGATGAAGAATTTTACAGCATTGCAAATATGCTGAAATGGGAAAGTTGGAAAGATACAGAAAGTAAAATAGCATAAAAAAGATTGAAAAAATAAGGAGGAAATGATTATGGCGGCAAGCGTAGAGAACATGTTCTATGTAAGGGAAACACCTTGGCATGGATTGGGAACAAGGGTAAATGAGGCATTAAATTCCAAAGAAGCACTGACAGCGGCAGGATTAAATTGGAATGTGGTTCAAGAGCCGATTTATACGGAAACGGAGGAATTAATTGAAGGATACAAGGCAAATGTCCGAGATACAGACCGTCAGGTACTGGGGGTTGTGACAGACCGCTATAAGATTGTACAGAATCAGGAGGCCTTTGCCTTTACAGATGAACTGCTGGGAGAAGGTATCCGTTATGAAACTGCAGGCAGTTTGCAGGGCGGAAGAAAAATATGGTTACTGGCACATCTGCCGCAGGAGTACATTATTTCCGGCGAAAGAATAAGTCCGTATTTGGTATTCTTCAACTCCCATGACGGTTCGGGGGCAATCAAGGCAGCAATCACACCGATTCGAGTTGTATGTCAGAACACATTGAATTTGGCACTGTCCACGGCAAAGCGGTCTTGGTCTATGATCCATACTGGGGATATAAAAGGAAAAATGCAGGAGGCAAAAGATACTTTATTCATGGCAGAAAAATACATGGACAGTCTTGGTAAAGAGTTTGAAATACTTCGTAAAAAGAAACTCACAGACCAACAAGTATTGGAGTATATTGAAATTTTATTGCCACTGGAGGAAGATTCTACTCCACAGCAGATAAGAAATACGAAACGTCTTCGGGAAGATATGAAGATGCGATATTTTGATGCACCCGATTTGAAAGATGTGGGGAAAAATGCCTATGCTTTTGTGAATGCGGTCAGCGATTTTGCCACTCATGCAGAGCCGTTACGCAGGACAGCAAACTATAAAGAAAATCTGTTTGCAAGAACGGTAGAGGGCAATCCGCTGATTGATAAGGTATATCAGATGCTGAAAGTAGCGTAAGGGGGAAGAGAGATGGATGAGGAATTAAGAGAATTGTTTTGTATCAAGATTGGATTGGAAAATGCCCGATTCAAAAAGAAAATGTTAAAACAAAGTGCGGAAGTGTTATTTGAACGGGCATATCAGATTGATATCATGTTTAATTTATATGAATTACTGATGGAGATGAGTCAAAAGATGGAACTGGAAGTATTAAAAACTCTTCTTGTGTTTCCAAATCTTTTGGCTTTTCTTTACGAGAGATGGATAAAGGAGGAAGACTCTCATATGGAAGAATTGCAAAGCTCTCTTGAGAAAAATGTGGGTGAACTTCAGGAAAAGTATCAGAAAGTAAAAAAGGAAGAAATGGAGAAAATAGCAGCATGAAAAAATTAGTATCAACATTGAATTTAGAGAAAAAGGAATGGCTCAAATACCGGAAGCAAGGGATTGGAGGTTCTGATGCGGGGGCAGTCTGTGGACTGAACCCGTATCGGACAGCTATGCAGGTGTATCAGGATAAGATTTCAGAGGAAACAGAAGAGATTGACAACGAGGCTATGCGTCAGGGAAGGGAATTTGAGGATTATGTGGCACGAAGATTTACAGAAGCAACAGGAAGAAAGGTCAGACGTGCCAATGCAATGTTTTATCATGAAAAATATCCTTTTATGCTTGCAGATGTAGACCGTATGGTTGTAGGAGAAAATGCAGGGTTAGAATGCAAGACAGCAAGTCCTTATGTGACTGAACAGTGGGAAAATGGCAAAATTCCACTCTCCTACCAAATCCAATGTCTTCATTATATGGCGGTTTGCGGTGCAGAGGCATGGTATATCGCAGTTTTAATTTACGGGAAAGAATTTAAGTATTACCGGATAGAGCGTGATGAGGAAATGATTACGGATTTAATTCGGATTGAGGAGGACTTTTGGCAGAATTATGTTCTGAAAAGACAGATACCTAGCCCTGACGGTTCCAAACTTGCGGACAGCGTCATTGCAGAATATTATAAGCAGACTGTCGCAGAAACCATTCCTTTGACGGGATTTAATGAGAAAATAAAACGGCGTCAGGAACTTTCGGAGATTATCGGGAAGATGGATACGGAGAAACGGCAGATTGAACAAGAGTTAAAACTGTATCTCGGAGAGGCAGAGATTGCAGAAAATGAACAGTACCGAGTGTCATGGAAAGCAGTGCAAAGTAACCGTTTAGATGAGAAGCGCTTAAAAGAAGAACGGCCGGAAATCTACGAAAAGTATAAGAAATCGGTGTTAAGCCGGAGATTTACGGTAAAAGTAGCGTAAGAAAGGAAAGAAAAATGAAACATGATTAGGTAAAAATTTGTTTGGTTTTCATTGTATTGATTTTACTGATTTTGATTTTTAGACCACAGATTGTAGAGTTTTTGGCAATGCTGTTTGAGAAGAAGTTTTATTGACAAGTCTAAATTAGAATATTTGGATTGTTTGATATAATTGGTTATGATAATATGTAGATATACAGAAATACTATTTGGGTAAAAATAATTATCACAGAAAGAGGTGAGACGGATGTTATCTGAAAAAATGAAAGAAGACCTGATTCATGGGCTACGGTTGATTTTTGGTGATGATATTCAGACGATTATCTTATACGGTTCTGTTGCAAGGAATGAAGCCACAGAAGAAAGTGATATTGACATTGCAATTATTATGAGAAAAGATATGGAAGAAATTGAGAAGGAACAATTTCTCCGCTGGTCTGCTGAAATGGATATTCAATACAACAGAGTGTTTTCAATCGTTGATATTCGAGAAGAACAGTTAGAAAAATGGGGAGAAGTTCTTCCTTTCTATAAGAATGTAAGAGAGGAAGGTGTTGTTTTGTGGAAAGCAGCTTAAAAGAACTGGCAGGATACCGTATGGAACGGGCAAAAGAAATGCTTTCAGCAGCGGAGGACAACTTGAAGATTGGTCAGTATAAAACTTCTTTAAACCGTTCCTATTATGCAATCTTTCACGCAATGAGAGCTATGAATATTTTAAAAGGTTTCGATTCTTCCAAACATTCGGGAGTGATTGCATATTTCAATAAGGAATATATTAAGGAAGGTATCATGGATAAGGAATTATCCGTAATTATAAAAAGCAGTTCCTTTTTGAGAGAAAAATCGGACTATGACGATTTTTTCATAGTAGGAAGAACAGAAACGGAGAACCAGCTTGCAAGTGCAAAGGTTTTTCTGGAAGCAGTAGAAAAATATTTAACCGAACAGGAATAGAGGGAACAAAGATTAAGAGGTGGATGTAACAGTCTGCCTCTTATTTTTGTATATTTTTAGGAGGCAAAGAAAATGACGGGAATAAAAGAAGAATTAGCCAAAAAGGCTGAAAATACAAAGGGCGAAACAAAATTAACCAAGTCTATGAGCATTGCAGATTTAATTAAAGCTATGGAACCGGAAATTAAAAAGGCTCTGCCAGAAGTCATTACGCCAGAACGATTTACAAGAATGGCATTGTCTGCGTTAAATACGACACCAAAGTTAAGAGAATGTACGCAGATGAGTTTTCTTGCGGCGTTAATGAATGCAGCACAACTTGGATTGGAACCCAATACCCCACTGGGACAGGCATATCTGATTCCTTATAACAATAAGGGAGTAATGGAATGTCAGTTTCAGATTGGCTATAAAGGACTGATTGATTTAAGTTACCGCAATCCGCAGGTGCAGATTATATCAGCACAGGCAGTTTATGAAAATGACGATTTTTCCTATGAATTAGGATTGAATCCGAAACTGGAACATTGCCCGACTTTAGGAGAGCGAGGAGAAGTTCGTTTGTTTTATGGGTTCTTTAAACTCGTGAATGGAGGATTTGGATTTGAGGTTATGAGTAAAACAGCAATGGATGCGTATGCAAAGGAATATTCAAAAGCATTTGATTCTTCCTTTAGTCCCTGGAAGAGTAATTATATTGGCATGGCGAAGAAAACCGTTATCAAACAAGCTTTGAAATATGCACCATTGAAGACAGATTTTCGGAAGGCACTGTCCAATGATGAAACAATCAAAAAGGAACTGTCAGATGATATGAGTGAAATTCATGGTGAAGAAATCTGGGATGCAGAATACAGAGAAGAAATAGCGTAGAAAGAGATAAAATACGAGGAGAAGTGGATTATGGATTACAGAACATTTGTAGAGAAAATAAGAGAGAAGATACAAGAGCATTTAGGAAAGGATTATGAAGTACAGATTACTACAAATCCGAAACTTAACGGAACAGAAAAAACAGGTCTTTCTATCAGAAAAACGCAGGAACCGCAGCAAGTGATGCCTATTATCTATTTGGAGGAATGTTTTGAGAGATATTTACAAGAGAAAGAATTTTCAGAGTGTGTGGAAGAAATCTGTGTAGTATATAAGCATCAGAAAGAGAACGAGGAAAAAATCATGGCAGAGTTAAAAAGTATTGAAAATATGAACCGTTGGGAGAAAGTTCAGAATAAGGTATATCCAATGATTGTGTCAGCGAAAGAAAATGAGGATTTGAAAGGGAAATATTTCTATCAGGAATACTTGGATTTTCTTATCCTTTATGTTATTCGTGTTACGGAAGTGGGAATTGGAAGTATCAAGATTACAAAACAGATGGTAAAATCATGGAAGGTCAGTGAGTATGAAATTCATCATCAGGCAGTTGAAAATTTGAAAACGGATGGCTATCGGGTAAGAAGTCTTAACAGTGTAGTCAAAGAAAATCTTTTGGGTATTACCGAAGATGCTGAAGAAGAAATAGAAGAAGCAGAACCTATGTATGTGCTGACAAATCAAATAAAATATTTTGGTGCTGCAGGAATCTTTCTGTGTGCCGAGATGTTTCAAAAAATAGTTGGAAAACAGAATTTCTATATTTTGCCGTCTAGTGTCCACGAGCTGATTTTGGTGAAAGATACTGATGGATACGACATGGAAACACTAAGTACTATGGTAAGAAACGTCAATGAGGAACAGGTAACAGAAGATGAACGATTATCAAATCATGCCTATTATTATGACTGGAGACAAAACAGAATCACATATTAAAAAAGGTCACTACTCTCCTACTCTTCTATTGCTGCAGAATCTGACTAAGGGCAATATTGAAATCAAAAAAAGGAAATGATAAGATAATGATAAAAAAGCTGATATGGAGGGGAATTTTGTATCAACTATGTGTAAGATTATCGAAGAGTTAATCAGTGAAGAGAAAAAAGAAATTGCTTTAAAAATATTAAGAGATGAAAAATTGGCAAAAGAAGAAATTGCCAATTATTTTGGTTTGACCTTAGATGAGGTTGAAACCTTAGAAAAAGAAATTACGCAGACGATATAGATAAGATGTGTGTCTATGCACAGGGAAAATTAAATAAGATGAGGCACGTGAATGCGTGCCTCATTAAGTTATGTATGAATGAAATGTTATGGAAAAAATGTACACGATTTTAATATATAATAGAAGAAAAAATTTTCCTAATTATAATTTGATAAAATCTTCCATAAGGAGCTAGTGATTACATGAACACGAAAGAACTGGATGCCATAAAAAAGAATGCTATTACAAGAATAGCCAAAAAGTATGATTTTAAATTAGAAGCAAAACATGGTGATAAGCGAGACCAATTTCGAGCAGAATATAGGGCTGAAAGTGCTACTGAGCATGATTATTCCGAAGAAGCGTTAGAGAAAAAAAGACAAAAATATGCTGACCGTAAGGTGAAAGAAACCAAACGAGATGAAGTAAGAAAATTGCTCAATCAGGTTATAAAAAGCAATTTCGGTTTGACAGATGATAAATTGTTCTTGCAGAGATTTTTATACAAGGAAGATAGGCTTGCAGAAACACAAAAAAAAGAAATAGAAGATTTTTTGGTGATGATTGCATCATTACGATATGAGGAGAACCGCATTATTTACTATGATAAAATAGAAACTGACCGTACCAGTTGGAATAAAAATTTTTTTCGAGATTTGAAAAAGTCTAGTTTGAATATGGATTTCACGAATCTTTGCAACTATGTATCGGAAAATAGTGTTGAGAAAATTCCTATAAATTCAGAAATATTAGAACTATCTTTAAAAACGAAAAAAAATTTGTTGAAATCATATTATGAAAACAGAATCAGTCCTTTAGAAATGGCGGATGATATAGTAAGTATTATAGAAATGGCATTTAGATATTATTTATTACCTAATGCCAGTGGCAAAGCTGTTTTGGAATTGTATTCAGAAATAGCACTAATCGAAACACAGATATTTAAATTTTTTGAATTATCTTATTTTAGAGAATCTAAAAAAGGTGAGAAAATATCTTGTTTTTTGAAAAAGATGCGGAAAAAACTTTCTAAAATTCCATCAATAGAAATACCTAAATTAGCAGAATATAAAACAGGATATAATATTTCTCAAGAGTATGAATGGAGATTGATGTGTCAGACAACAAGAGAAGAAAACAACATTAGAATTTTTATTTATGAAATATTAAAAAAATCTCCAGTAATACATCCGGCAGAAATCTCAGACAATACATATTTAGGAAAAGAGACAGAAATTAAGCAGTTATTAAAATGGTATGTGGAACATAATTATTCCACCTATGTTCTAAATACTGAAGAAGATTTAAAAATGCTGCATTATGAAATATACAATGATAAATCAATAAAATACAAAGGAGTATCTGCGGAAGTTATTGCTAATAAAATATTACGGAATGAGTATTACAAAGGGTATCAGTTAGATGAGGAAGTATTATTTTTACAATATAAGATAAGAAAAGCTTTTTTAGAAAGCAAAGGAATAGATAGCAAAGAATATTTTGATATAAAATATGATTGCTGTAAAATTTCGCAGATTGTATGGAATCTCTTTCAAGAGAATGAATGTAACCCTACTGTTCTGCTCGATTTATATAGAATGATAATGGTGGATTGGATAAAATCAAAACCTGAGTGCTAAAGCATTCAGGTTTTTGTGTATTATAGACAACATATAGTATTTTTGAAACAGATATGTTATGCATATATCCCGAACTGCCTGATATTTTTAATGTGCGTCAAGGAGTATGATAGAGGTAGATAAAGGAGGACAAAAAGATGTACATAACAGAAATAATAAAACAGGAATATCAGAAATGGAATATTGGGGATTGCATTTTCTTAGAAGCCCCGACAGGTACAGGTAAGACCACATTTATTCTAAAGGAATTGTTACCATTTGTCAAATCTTTGAATATGGAAATTCTTTATCTCAGCAATCGCTTCTTGCTGAAAGAGCAGATAAAAAAAGAGATTGCAGAAAAGCAAGGTTTACCAACAGACCTTGCTTGGCTCGAAAGTGTGGAAGAACTTGACGGCATTACGGTTATAAATTATCAAAAGCTACAACTATTGTGCCAACAGGAAGGATTTGTGTGGGAAATCAACCGTAGATACCGATACGTTGTCTGTGATGAGATTCATTACTTGTTAGAAGATTCTGCGTTCAACCCTGAAATCATACGGCTCGTGAGATTTTTAAAAGATATTTCCAGTTGCTTGATTTGCATATCCGCAACGTTAGGAGAACTAAAAGAATGGATTGTATGGGAGAAATATGGAGTTAATGTTCGGTACATGAAATGGGTTAGGGAAAATGATTTTTTCGAATATTTGATGTTCCCAAAACGATTTACTACTCCTATGACGCTAATTTATACAACGATCCACTCCTACACGATTCCAGCACATTCAGTAGTCGAAAAAGTAGTCTATTACGCAGAACAGGAACAAATAATAGATGCAATTGGAAGGAGTAAATTGGGTGAAAAATGGTTGATTTTTCAAAGCAACAAAAGCAAAGCAAAGGAACTAACAAAAAAATTAGGAGATTCCGCAGCATTGATTACGGCAGAAGATAGAGAAAATGATACCATCGCAGAAATTATTCACGAAGGAAAGTTTTCCTGTAAGGTGCTTGTGGCAACAAAACTGCTAGATAACGGTGTCAGTTTAAAGGATTCTCAGCTGAAAAATATCATCATCGACACCATATCGAGGACAGAATTTATTCAAATGCTGGGACGAAAACGCTGTCTTAATGCCAATGATGTGGTAACGCTTTATATTCCCCAAAAATCGAAGAAAACGTTTCAGGGGTATTTATCACCAGAAATGCAGGAAACGTATGATTTGGTGGAAAAAGATTTTGCATCCAATGAAATGATTGCAAAGATGCTGTGTGATGAAAAGTTCTATTCCAAAGTACGGAGGTTTTTTACGCTAGAAAAGGGACAGTTAGTAAAAAATCCGTTGGCAACAGAATATTATGACCGACAAAGAAAACTTGTTGACAAAATGATTACAGAATTTTCATCAGACGAATTTGCCTTTATAAAAGAGCAGCTCTCATGGATTGACATGGAAGATACTTTTGACGAACAGAATCTCTATACTTTTCAACAGCAGGAAGAGGCAATATCTCACATTAGGGATAAACTGGCGGAACTTGTAGGGTGTGAATTGTGTCAATCTGAGCAGGAAGAATTGCGAACCTTCATAACAGAAAGAGCAAACGATTCCCGTATCCGGACACAAAAAGGAAATAGATTGCTCGGAAAAAAAGCAATCAATGAGTTATTACAAGAATATACTCTCCCATTTCAAATTGAGGGAATTTATGGAAAACGGAAAGGAGAAGAAACATTTTGGGTTGTGAAAAGAAGAGAAAAGTAGTCTGTTGGGTGGTATATACGAGATTTTCAGCAGGAGTGTGGCTTCACAATCCTCAAAAGGATACCCGAAATTATATTCGTAAAGCAAAAACGATTGAATTTTACGATTACAAGGCTGCTGTGCAACAGATTTTGGAACAAGCAGAAATAAAGATTGATGCAAATACAATTACACCCAATCATTTACATCAGATACGAGACAAGCGAATATTTGTTGTTTTCTATAACAGGAAAAAAGTTGGGTTTACAGAGACAGAAAAAGTTTCTGAGTTTATGGAAAAAAATAGAATTCAAGACCGATTTTTTCGTAAACGATGGAAATTAGAGTATGATGAAGCAGTTGCATTTGTCACTTCATTGGGCGCAAATACAGGCAGAAGCAAAATGCTGATAAAGAAGAATCCGGTGTGCGGAAGATTATATGGGAGGTACGAAGCATGAGACAAACAAAAAAGGTAAAAGAACAATATCAGGAAAATGCGATTTGTGTTTCGAGAACAGAGTTACCACAACTTCTCGGGTGCGGACAAGCAACGGCAGACAAAATTTCAGTGGAGGCAGGAGCAAGGATTAAGATAGGAAAAAGGGTTCTGATTAAAATCGACAAAATTAATGATTACCTTGAAATGCTTGCAAATTAATATATAGGAAGAGGGTGCATGTTATACCCTCTTCCAAATTAAGGAGATGAAAGAAAATGGCAGTTGATAAAAAAGGCAGGAAATTACCCAAAGGGATACGTCAAAGAGGACAGACTTACGAAGGACGTTTGAATTTTGAATACAAAAGCTATACGGTACATGGAAGAACGATTGGAGAAACGCAGAAAGCGTTGACAGATTTAAAGTATCGGTTAGAGCATGGAATGTATGTAAATAATTCAAAACAAACTTTTGAGGAATGGTTTCATGTTTGGATGAATGAGTATAAAAAGAATCAGGTAAAAGTTGGCACATATTTGAGTTATCAAAAATATTATGATGGAATGATTAAAGAACCGTTAGGCAAGAAACAAATAAGCAGTATCAGAGGTGATGATATTCAAAAACTGTACAATGACTGGGCAAAAGATGGATATGCCCTCTCTACTATAAAAATTGCGTCTGCTGTTTTGAATGGCTGCTTTAAACAGGCACATAAAAACGGAATAATTGAACGGAATCCAGTTAAATTAGCACAACTTCCAAGAGAAAAGGCAAAGACAAAAAAGAAAGCCATGACTAAGGAACAGCAACAATTATTTATGGAATATGCAAAAGATAGCTATTTATACAATTTCTTTGCAATTATGCTAAGAACAGGTATGAGAAGTGGAGAAATGCGAGGACTTATATATGCTTTGGATGTAGATAAGAAAGCAGGCGTTATCCACGTGCAAAGGACATTGAAGTATGAAAATCTTCAAGATTATGAGATTTCTAAAGATGTGGAAATCCCAAAGGAATATGAGGATAAGATTGGAACAGCATTCTTTACAGATGTACCAAAGACGGCAACATCCTTACGAGATATTCCTTTAACAAAGGAAATTGAAAAGTATTTGGATGCACAGAGGAACTATTGGAGATTCCCAGTTGAAAAAATAAATAGATTTTTATTTTGCACAGAGGAAGGTGAACCTTTGAGCAGAGAACGGGTACAGGGAGAAATCAATCGTATTATTGGAAGAATACGAGCAGATGGATATGACTTCCCCAGAATTACATCTCATATCTTCCGCCATACCTTTGCTACAAGAGCCATAGAGGCAGGAATGCAGCCACAGGTTTTAAAAACAATACTGGGGCATAGTTCCTTGGCTATGACAATGGATTTATACTCTCATGTATTACCGGATACAAAATCCGAGGAAATGAATAAAATATCAAAAGCGTTTTAAGGCAGGATAGTCCATATATCCTGTCTATTATTTTGTCCAAAAAAATGTCCAACTTTGGATGTCACAAGAAAGAAGATGATAAAAAGAAAATCCTTTGAAACATAACGTTTCAAAGGAAGATATAACATGATAAAAATGTAAAAAAGCAAGGTTTTTAAAGTTTTGTTTTACGAGTGGAAGGTCGCGAACACTCGATTAAATTGCCCTATAAGACCTTGTTTTTTATGGGCTTTACAACGATTGGTAGTATAGCATGAAAAACAGAAAAAAGCAAGAACGATACGCCGCCGGGCAACTCTGCCTGTGTCATGCCATCATCCTCCGACAGATAAATAAAATCCATACCGCTTCCCATAATTTTGTAACTCCTTTTTATCAAGGCTTATCATGCATGTTCAGGATTTTTCCTATAAACTCCGGATGTCTTCCATCACGAATAAATACAGGAATCTTCTCCAGCGGTGCGTCTGTGAGAATTTCCTGTCCGCCCTCGAAAATTTCCCCTGTATGAAGATCCGTCCATCTTGCCCCTTTCGGAAGATACACCTTTCTCCACTCCGCGTCTTCGTAGACCATGGGCGCAATTAACAAATCACTGCCATACATATACTGTTCTTTCACATCCCAGGCCTTCTCATCATCCGGAAATTCATAAAACATGGTTCTCATGACAGGACTTCCTTTTATATGTGCCTCTTTCATAAACTCTCTTGTGTAATCTCTCATACATTCTCTGAACGAAATATATTTTTTCAAAATTTTATAAACCGTCTCTCCGAAACTCCATACCTCATTCTCCACCCCGGTGTGACAATTAGGCAGTCCATCACTGCCCGGTAGCATAGATGCAGGCATACGGTCTCCATGAAGCCGCATAACCGGACAGAAAGTCCCATATTCAAACCAACGGACCAACAGCTTCCGAAATCTTTCATCTTTAGGATTTCCTCCTGCAAATCCTCCAATATCTGTAGTCCACCATGGAATTCCTGCTAATCCCATATGAAGCCCTGCACAAATCTGTTTCCGCAAATCTTCATAAGTAGAATGTACATCTCCGGACCACACTAAAGCCCCATATCTCTGGCTTCCCGCCCACGCACAGCGAACTAAATTGACAATATTCTTCTGTCCTTGCTTTTCCATACCCTCATAAAAAGTTCTGGAATACATTTGAGGATAAATATTTCCCACCTGGACATTCGGTCCCATATGGTAACGATAATTCTCAAAATCATAAACTCCGAATTCCGGTTCCGCTTCATCTAACCAGAAAATCCGAATACCGTGGTCATAATAATTCTTCTTACATTTTTCCCACACAAATTTTCTGGCTTCCGGATTTGTCGCATCAAAGAAAAGGCTATCACCCCCAAAGGTCATGGATATGTTTACCCCCATCTCCGGCTTTACCAATAAATTTCTTTCCTTCATTTCTTCAAAGTTTTCGCTTCTTAAGTCAATTTGCGGCCATACAGATACCATCAATTTCACACCCATGGCCTCTAACTCTTTATTCATAGCCTCTGGATCCGGAAAAAACTTCTCATCAAACCGGAAATCCCCCATTCTTGGCCAATGAAAAAAATCTATCACTATGACATCTAAAGGAATATTTCTTTTTTTATATTCCCGAGCCACATTTAAAACCTGTTCCTGATTCCAGTACCGCAGTTTGCACTGCCAGAACCCCAGACCATATTCCGGCATCATAGGCACCTTCCCCGTAGCTTCCGCATAGGCCTCTTCAATCTCGGCAGGGGTATCTCCCGCTGTAATCCAATAATCCAATTGTTTCGTACTGTAGGATTCCCACTGCGTTACGTTTTTCCCAAAAGTCACCTTTCCCACTGCCGGATTATGCCACAAAAAGCCATACCCCCTACTGGATAGCAGAAAAGGCACACTGGCCTGGGAATTTCTATGTGCCAGTTCCAGAGAACAATATTTTAAATCCATGACTTCCTGTTGGTACTGCCCCATTCCAAACAATTTTTCCTCTTCCTGACTTTCAAAACTAACAGTCAGTCTATAATCACCTCCCAGAATCGGTTTGAATTTTCTGGCATAGAGATTCAAAGCCCCATGCCAGCCCTGCTCCTCCAAAAGCAGACGGTTCTCCTGGTTATAATAAGCAATCGTACCTGTTTTTGACCAAGGGTCTTCCGTCAAAACCGCCTTGATTTTCCCATTGATAATCACTCCCTGGTGTTGGGTGATTTCCACAACAGCCCCGGCTGCTTTTGTTATAGGAAGCAGGGCATAATCTGTTTCCTGTATATCGCCCATCATAGTACTGCGTACCCGTAAGCTGTTCCTGCCCCAGGGTTCTATTACCATTTTCTCTCCATTAAAGGTCCATATTAACTTATTGTTTGCTCTGCTGATTCGTCCCATAATCCTTCTCCTCACAGTCTTCCTCTGACAATTCTTTCCTTTCACTAAACCGCTTTTCTTATTATCCTTTTACAGCACCAATCATAACTCCCTTTTCAAAGTATTTCTGGATAAATGGATAAACACATAAAATCGGCAAGGTAGATACAATAATTGCGGCATATTTTACCTGTTCTGCAAACATTTGTCCATAACCTCCGGCCCCGGCTCCGGTTCCGTTGGCAAAAGCCTCATTCAAAAGAAGAATACTTCTCAAAACAATCTGTAAGGGGTCATTGTCATTATTGCTGTTAAACATCAAAGCATTAAAGAAATCATTCCAGTGATATACTGCATAGTACAAAATAAGGACTGCAATCACTGCCTTGGAAAGCGGAAGTACCACAGAAAAGAAATATTTAAAGTGAGAACACCCGTCAATGACCGCCGCTTCGTATAAATCATTTGGTATTGAACTTTCAATAAATGTTCTTGCAATAATCAGATTATAAGTATTTACTAACACCATAACAACCAGAATGGTCTTTGTGCTGATTAATCCTAAAGAACTGATTGTCATATAAAGAGGCACCAGGCCTCCGCTGAAAAACATGGTAAATACAAAGTAAAACATAATCTTTCCCCTGCCTTTAAAATCCGGCCTGGATAAAGCATAGGCCGCAGGCATGGTAACCGCCATATTCAAAGCAGTTCCAACTACTACATAAAAGATAGTGTTCAAATACCCCTTCCAAATACGCGTATCTTGAAGAATCTGCTGAAATCCGTAAAAATTAATATCTTTTGGCCAGAAGATTACCTTACCCTGATTTACCAAATTTGAATTGCTGACAGATGCAATAATGACAAACCAAAGAGGATATACGATAATAATAAAAACCACAATACTCAAAATCAGTACCGCCGCATTAAAAATCCGGTCACTCATTGATTTCTCTTTGATTACATTTCTTTTTCCTGACATTTCTATTACCCCCTACATCAATCCGGTTCCTGTCACCTTTTTAGACAGGTGATTGGTTACTATCAAGAACACAAAGTTAATCACCGTATTAAACAAACCAACAGCCGCACCAAAGCTAAACTGAGTGGATTTAATACCCACGGTATATACATAAGTAGAGATAACCTGGGAAGCACCAAGATTCAAGCTGTTCTGCATCAGAAACACTTTATCAAACCCTACATTGAGAATATTTCCCATATTCAGAATCAGCACAATCATAATGGTAGGAAGAATTGCCGGAAGGTCTACATGAAGCATGGTCTGCCAACGGTTCGCACCATCAATTTTGCATGCATCATACAACTGCGTATCCACAGATGACAAAGCTGCAATGAAAATAATACTGTTCCATCCCATGGTCTGCCATACACCAGACAGCACATATACTGGCATAAAGGCTTTTTCTGACCCCATTAAATTGATATTTTCGTTTACCAGATGAATCCCTTTTAAAAATCCATCAATAACACCTGTTCCATCAGCCAGCATAATACGCAGAATTGATACCATAACAACTACTGAAATAAAATAAGGAATGTAAACCGTTGTCTGTACGACCCTTTTCCACTTTTTATTCCGAAGCTGATTAATTACCATGGCAAGAATAATAGGAACCGGAAATCCGACTACAATACTGGCAAAAGCAATGAAAAAGGTGTTTTTTAAAGTTACCAAAAACATAGGACTTTCAAAATATTGTTTGAAATATTTCAGCCCGGCCCACGCCCCTCCGGCAATTCCTTTCGTAAAATCATAATCACGAAAAGCTAATTGAATACCGTACATAGGAACATAACAGAAAATAAAAATGTACAGCATAGCCGGAAACAGCATCACCCACAACTGCCAGTTTTTATAAAAATATTTTTTTGCTTTCATCCTACCTCTCCCTTTCTGTTCAATCCAGAAGAAATACGGAAAGGGCTGCAGCACGCATGGATATGCAGTTTATGCAGCAGCCCTTTTGCTCTTATTCTCCTAAATAATTATCAAATGCATTTTGGCGAATCTTCAATACTTCTTCAAGTCCTGCATCTTTAACACTCTGTACATAAGAATTCCATTCTGCATCAATATCAGCTTCTCCTGTAATCCATAAAGACCACTTGTTATCAATAATATTATTGATATTCGCTTGGTTCATGGCCATTGTATTCTGTTCTTCATCCGTATATTTCATAAAGAGCTGCGGATAATAAATATTTTCGTTATTTTTAGATAATGCCTCTTCATAAACACTTCTCTCATTCAAGGCGTTTTCCATATCCTGAGACATTTCAATCTCCACATCTTCACGGATATACAAAGGTCCAAAATCAGCAAATGTACTGGTCCATTTCCAGGTTCCCGGGTCCATCTCTTCGTCCTGCGGCGGCAGCACTTTATAATGATTATCATCTACTTTTTCCACACATCCATCGGAAATGCCACCAAACAGAACTTCGACGGATTTTGTCTGGTCATAGAAACCATCAATAAATTTCATAGCAGCTTCTTTATCTGCACATTTTGCGCTCATAGCCACACGGTCCGCCTGCATATTCAACTGATCCATATCATAATTCCAGTAAGTTTCATAAGTGCCCGCCTTCACTCCATCATCATAAACCAAAGGAGCTACTGCAATATACTGGTCTGACAAAGTGCCAAATTTATCTGTCTCCTCCCATCCAAAACATGCACCTACCAGAGCTTCTCCATTTTCATTTCCTCTGGATAAAGACTGATAAGCAGAATAGTCATTCGTAATGGCATTTTTGTTAATCAGACCTTCTGAGTACCAACGATTCATTGTCTTAATAAAAGATTTATAGCGTTCATCAATAGCGTAACATTTTACTGTTTTATCTTCTACAAAGTATCCGTCTGTTCCAATGTCTGTAAGCTGGATGCCCAGAGACGGAAGCAGTTTTAACAGAGAATAGGCAGAGTTAAACCAGGCATTGTTTCCGCCATATGCATTGTAGTCTAATGGAATTTCATCACTGGGGTCTCCATTTCCGTTAGCATCTTCTTTTTCAAAGGCTTTTAAGACTTCTTCAAATTCTGAAAACGTAGTAGGAACTTCCAGCCCCAGATTATCCAGCCATGTTTTGTTCAGGAATAATACCGTGTTAGTTTCCGGCCATACGGTCTGCATCTTGGGAATACTGTAGATTTTTCCGTTTCCTGCTGTTGCCAGAACTTTTGTATCCGGAACTTCTGTAAACATTTCCTGTATATTGGGCGCGTTTTCCTCGATTAAAGGAGTCAAATCTTCAAATAATCCTGTATATTTCGTATAATCAGCTGCATTGGTTGCATTAAAAAGCAAATCCGGGATATCTCCGGAAGCAAATCTGGTAGATTTTACAGTTTCCCAATCCTGACGAATCTGTTCCCACTCAATCTCCACACCGGCCTCTTCTTCTAATTTCTGAACCCATTTCATGTCTTCTACATCCTGGGTCGCCGAATGAGATACAAACAATGCTTTTAATTTTGTTTTGCCATCTGCTGTCTTTTCCGGTTCACTGCTGCCGCCTTTACCACAGCCTGCCAGCATGCTCACAACCATAACCCCTGCCAACAACATAGATACTGCTTTTTTCTTCATACCTTTTCCTCGCTTTCCTTAATGTTTAATCTTTTTTCTTTAAATACAACTCATCAAAAATCCGGCACACCCCTTTTTTGCACTGGAACTTCAACCGGACTTTTCCCTCTTCTGAAAAACAACCTTTCTCCAGCGGAATCTCTAAAACCCCAAATTCTTCCTGTTGTTTTGGTACGTCAATATCCTGCTGAAAACCTCCGGAAGCAAAAAGCGTAAAGACGCTTCCCCTATCTCTTCCGGAAAGAGTCATGCATAAAACAGCTCCATCTTTCTCACCCTGCATTTCATAGGAAAACCATCCCTTTTCCCTGCAATACCTGGCCGAATGTCCGTCTACTATATCTGAATCTGTAAATTCTCCCTGAATGTGATGTGCAAGTTCATATTGGTCATTTCCCACCGGGAGTACGTCCAACTGCTCTCGTTTCAGTCTGTATCTTCTTTCTTCCCGCTCTTTAATGGCCTTCAGTTCTTTGGAGCCCTCCGGATAAACCATCCAGTAAATCCCGTAACGCTCCTGATAGCGCAGATAATGAGGAGTAAAAATTAGCGTCTTCTCCTGATTTTCCAAAGTAAACTGCATTTTTCCAGGGGTCTTTTTTAGAAAATATCCGGGATTCCGGTAAAATTCTTCTAAGCTTTCTTTTTTTAACACAATATAATCTGGAAGCAGTATTTCTTTCTGGGGAACCAATACATTCACACCTGTATAAGTCTCTTCCATTTTCTCTTTTCCCATATCCCCGCTCAACACATAAGGCCCGTAGACAAATGCACACGCATGAACATTATCCGGTAAAACCTTACACTCCAGTTCCATCGTATAAGTAATCACAACACTATGTCCTTCTTCCAATCCCCGTTCTAACAATATCCATTCCTTTTCTGTCACAGCCGAAATACCATTTTCCATTATTGCTGGCTGTTGTTTATTCCATTTCGGAATCAGCAGCCGGACTTTTGGCTGCTTCATGACCCGACTATTCTCTGTCACCTGAATCTTTACCTGGTAGGCATTTTCTTTCTGCTCACAGGTAACAGCCAGCTTCACTCCCCCTTCTTTCCAGTAAATCTGACAGTTCTCACAGCGGATGATATACATGGTATCCTCACTTTTATAAGCAGCCCCCTCTGTAAGTTTTGTAAAATTCTCCATACCGCTTCCGGTACAGCACCAAAAGCTGTCATAAGGAGTGCTGTATACTTTGAAATATCCCGAAGCCATGGGCTGGAAATATGTAGTCATTCCTGTTTCCGGATTTTGGGAAGACAAAATAGCATTCAAATATGCATTTTCGTAAAAATCTGCATATTTTCTCTCCAGGGTAATTTCAAAAAGCGCTTTTGAAAGCTTCAGCATATTATAAGTATTGCAGGTTTCACAATTACAGGAGGTTCGTTCCCCATCCAAAATATCCGGTTTCCCAAAATGTTCCCACTCACTGTTCCCCCCTGTCACATAAGAATGATGAGAAACCACCATGTCCCAAAATTTCTCTGCTGCAATCAGATAAAACTTCTCTTCTTCGCCCAACACACAATACCTTTTTAACGCACCCAGCACTTTAGGAATTGTAGTGTTTGCATGGAGACCATTTAGAATATCTTTTCCTTCGTATAATTGCTGAAACAGAGGCATTTCATCAAACTGATGTGCCGCTTTTAAAAACTCTTCTCTCTGTGTAATGCTATACAACTCATACAAACAGTCATTCATGCCGCCGTATTCCACAGCCAGCACCTGTTTACGAACATCTTCTGACCAGCCCAGGCAGCGCCGGGAAATCCATTTTCCCAGATTCTCTGCTACTTTTTTTGCTGTTTCATTTTTCGTATATGTATAAACAGAAAGTAAGCCGCTTAAAATCTTATGCATGGTATACCATGGAACCCAGGCAGGTTTCTTCTGCTCTACCCTGTCAAAAATTTTCTCCGGGCTGGCAAATAAGAAACCGTCCTCTCTCTGACATTCTTCCAACCCCGCAGACATATATATAAGGCGTTCCAATAAATCTTCATCTTTCGTGTATCCATAGGCCTGAGAAACTGCTGTTAAATAATGTCCCAACGTATGTCCCTGAATTTCCGTCACTTCCCAGCCTTGATACCGTTCTTTTTTAGGCGTAAGTCCTGCTGTCTCGTAAAACCCAGCCATAAGCCTGTCACAATCCAGCGAACGTAAATAAATCAATTCCCGCTTGAAGGCATTTTCCTTATATTTCTCTTTTATTTTAACTGTTCCATAGGGAAAATCTCTTACTGCTTTCTTTACTTTGTCACTCACCGCTGCTGCCCCCTCTCTTAAATGTAGGGTCATTATAGCGTTGGATTTCCTTTTCGTAAATATCACTATTTCTCAAAAGGTGTCATTTTGTCACATCTTACTTTTTGAAACCTGACACTTATTCCATTTTGACACTTTTTCTTACCATTTCCTCATTTTCAGTTTTTCTTTGTACTTTCGGCTTATTTTTTGTTACTATTGCATATTTTTCTGTTTTTTATTTTATGTAATGCTCTGTTTTATTTCTATTTTTAGTGTCATTTTGTCAGTTTACAATTTAACCTTTTTCCGTTTACTCTATATTTGGTGTCATAAGGAAACTTGTTATTTATCAAGCCCCATATTATAATGTTTGTATTAAATTGCACAGAAGGAGAGCGAACTATGCATGTATTTGAATTACCATCTAATACTGTTTACGAATATATATTTACGGGCAAATTTCAGGCTCCCTCCCCCCATTGGATACATCAGGAGAGTCCTTTGAAAGATTATGAACTTTTCGTTGTGACTGAAGGTACTCTTTATATTTCCTATCAGGGAGAAGCCTTTACTGTCGAAACAGGAGATTTCCTTCTGCTCCCACCAGGCGGTATCAGAAAGGGGGTTCGCCCTTCAGACTGTTCTTTTTACTGGCTGCACTTTGTTACGGGACAGAATCCTTGCCCAAAGGAAATCCCTGACGCTCTGCTTTTGGCTTACATTGTCACCTCCAGCAAAACAATCCCTGTTCCCAGACATGGCTCTATTCCAAACCTGGAAAAAGTTGTAATCCTCATGAAACAACTCCAGGATGAGGTCAAAAATAATTATCCTGCATGCGGGCTGAATGCCATGACAACCAGTATTCTTATGGAACTTTATGGTCAATATTACATCCGGGCACAAAGGGTCAGCAGCATTAAAGATGTCCAAAAACAGCTTTATTACGATATCGTCGACTATATAAAACTCAATGTGTCAAAAAATTTGAAAGTGGCTGAAATTGCCGCCCATTTTGGCTACAATCAAAAATACCTTTCCCACTTATTCGCTTCTATTACAGGCACTCCTCTGAAGCAGTTTATTCTTTCTATAAAGATTGATGCGGCTAACTTTATGCTTACAGATACCAACAAATCCATTTCTCAAATATCCCGGGAATTGGGTTTTTTAGACAACCACAACTTTACCAGAACTTATAAATCTGTAACTGGACTTTCTCCCTCTGAATACCGCAATACTTTTGCTAAACGAATGTTGTTTGACAAATAACGTCCTTCCGAATTACTTTTCTTTCTCTGTTTCATTCTCGCAAACTCCTCTTGCGCCCATATTTCAAGCCAATGCAAAGACCTTTTGCTTGCATTGGCTTACCGTCGGATATAGAATTTACTTAGACAAACACAACAGGAGAATTTAAATACATCTCGTGTTCTTATTAATCGTGGAAAACGTCCTCACAGCTATTGCAAACGTTATATTTAAATACATCTCATGTTCTTATTAATCGCTTGTGCATACACCGGAAAATCGTACATGGTTTCGATTTAAAGTAAGCGCCCAATAATACTGCGGTAAAATTTAAAATTACCCCAGCCCTTTGCGAG
>OASY01000354.1_pt1 | contig 34236 bp, 30 predicted proteins | sample 1501231 | NCBI WGS metagenome assembly OASY01 (sample SAMEA2579917, study PRJEB22360) | human gut metagenome | biome: human gut; feature: human-associated habitat; material: faeces | place: Denmark | collected 2008/2010 | reverse complement strand
CCGCCGCGAACCGGACAGCGGCGTGCCGCACCGGTTTTCCAAAGTCACCGGTTTTCACTGTGTAAAGTGAATCCCGGACCCAGGGAACCAGACGGGCGATAGCCGGCGCGACGGACGCCTCGTAGTGATCCCGGATCACACCTGCCACGGCATCCGCGACCCAAGGCCGGGCTCCCTTCTTCGTAATAATGGATGCCCGTCTGAGCAGCACGGGGGGCAGCATCGGAACCGCGTTCACCTCGCGCGCAAGGTCCGGATACTGCGCGAGCGTGGTCGGCCGGGCAAGAGCCCAGCCGTGCCCCTCCGCGGTGAGCTTAAGAAGAAGGGAATTTTCGTTCACGACGATCCGTCCGGGAAACTCCAGCGCGTGGGTGTTGAAGTAATTCACTTCGCTCTGCCCCGCGGCATTCATTTTGGAGCAGCGGATGTGGGGCAGACCGCAGGTGCGAAGCGACTCCCAGGTAATCGGGGTCCCGAGCGGCGCGAGATCAAACGGCTTTGGGAAAATGAGGATCGACGGTTCCTCAAACACCGGGATACGGTTCAGGTCATTCCGGTTCGCAAACGGATTTGAGCAGAAAAGCATATCGAGCTCGCCGGCATCGAGTTCCGGAAGCATCGCGCCGCTTGAAGCGACAACGATCCGGATATCGGAGAGGCGGGATGCAAGGCGTGACGCAATCACATCCGCGTAGCTCCAGGCGACGCTTTCACAGATTCCGATCCTTAAAGAGGGCCTGATTGCGTTCGCTTCGCGAAGCCCCTGCAGAAGGTGTGTGAGTTCGGTCTGCTCAGAATCGAGAAAACGAAGCAGCGCATCCCCCTCCGGGGTCAGCCGGATCGGCCGCGTCGAGCGGTCGAGCAGCGTGACGCCAAGCGCCGCTTCAAGCCCCGCGACATCGCGGGACACCGAGGGCTGACTTTTCCCCACACGCTTTGCCGCTTCTGAAAGGCTCCGGGTCGCACCGAAAGCCACAAAGGCCCGGGCACCGTCCTGCAGGATCGCGTGCGCCGGATTCCGCCCCGGGGTATCGTCCGTCAGTGTCTCTTCCAATAGTTTTCCCATAACGCCCTGCTCCGTTTCGACTCAGAGAAACGACCGATATCATTTATTCATAATTTAACTAATTGAGAACCAGTCTCAATTATCTGCGTGATTCAAAAAACCGAGTATCTGCCGCTTTTTCAGCATTATGGAGTTTTTCAGACTCACCTGCTGAATAATCAGATTTCATTATATGAATACTGTTTTCTGAGAACTAAGCCTTTCGAATAATATAAAAACAGACGGCAGGAAGCGCGAAAACCGTCTGACAAAAAAATGACACTGCCTGAGAAATTCAGTGTCTTATATAGGAGAGCAGAACATGTCAACTATCGACCTCAACCGTCGCGGTCTATTCAAGGCCGGAGCCGTTATCGCCGCCGCCTCTACGATCAGCAGCATTCCGGTTGTTGCCCAGGCTGCGGAAGAACCCGAAAAGAAGATCCGCCCCCTCACCGGCAAGAATCTCAAAATGAAAGACGTGCTTGACCGGGCGCGCGAAATGATGATGCCCCGCTGCTACGTCTGCGCGGAGTGCAACGGCCGCGGCCCCTGCATCGGCCAGGTGCCAGGCTTCGGCGGCATGGGCGCGAACCGTTCCTTCCAGGCGAATTACGATGCGCTTGCTGCAATCCGTCTGAATGGCCGCGTGGTGCACGGGGTCCATGTGCCAGATACCTCATTCGATTTCTTTGGGAACAAGCTTTCGATGCCGGTCATGGCGGCACCGACCGGCGGCACAACCTATAACATGGGCGGCCATCTGACAGAAGCCGAGTTCGTTACCGCGATCTGCGGCGGCTCGCACCCGGGCCGGACGGGGTCTTCGGAACGCTCGGCGCTGTGGCTGACGGTATCGGCGACCCTCTGAATGTTTTCGAGGAACGGCTCCAGACACTGAAGTCAAAGGGATTCAAAGCGATCGTTGGCCTGAAACCCCGCCGCCAGCAGGACATCATTGAACGCATGAAGATCGCTGCGAACGCCGGTGTTGTCGCCTTCACGATCGACCTGGATTCCGCCGGCCGTGCGGCCCGCGCGACGAAGGGCCAGACCGTTGAGCCGAAGACCCCCGAGCAGCTCCGTGAACTCGTGAAGGCGAGCTCGCTTCCGCTCTTCTTCAAGGGCATTCTCACGACCGATGAAGCACTTCTCTGCCTCAACGCGGGCGCTGCCGGCATCGTGGTGTCGAACCACGGCGGCCGGGTGCTTGCGGATGAACCCGGGACCGCGGAAGTGCTTCCCGCCATCGCTGACGCGATTCACGGCCGCTGCATGATTCTTGTCGACGGCTGCGTGAAGCGCGGCACTGATGTGGAAAAATACATTGCCCTTGGCGCTGATGCCTGCCTCGCGGGCCGTCACTTTGTCCGCGGCGCTCACGGCGCACTGGCGGACGGCGTTGAACTCTTCGCGAACACGATCCGGAATGAACTCGCTGTCGCGATGACGCTGACTGGCGCGGCAAAGGTGAAGGACATCAACCGCAAGATGATCCGCATGACGACTCCCCCGCCGCTCGCTTTCGGCGTCCCGGCGTAAGGTGAGACGGATGAGTCTCTGATTCTCTCAAAGATTCAGAAGAGAAATCCCGCAGAAGAAATTTTCTGCGGGATTTTATTTTTAATTCAGAATATTAGAAATATCTGATTAAAGTGTTACTTTATCTTGAAAACCGCGCTTGCGGAGAGTGACACATCGGATTCTCCCGGGCTCATTTCGACAGAATCCGCAGCGGGGGCCGCTTTCCGAACCGCCATCAGCATCGGGGCCTGCGGGTAATAGTTCCCGGTCTGACCGCCAAAGGAAAGCTTATAAACCTTCACGCCGCTCGCGGGAATCCCGAAAGCCTTCGCGACAACCGCGGCCTTCGCGCCCAGATCCGCCATCGCGTCAGCCATCAGATCGGAGCGGTTCCTGAGCGAGGCGTCACGCGATACCCGGAACTGAAGTCCGGAGAATTCAAAATACCGGTTCGCGGCGTCAATCGCTTCACCGGCAAGCGAAGGATCTTTCAGCGTTACCCGGACTTCCTCGCGGGATGTCCAGTTGAGAATCTTCACGCCTTCCCCTTTCTTCGCCTGGGAGTAATTGGGGTTTGTGTAGAGGCTCCCCGACTGAAGCACAGCCTTCCCCGCAGGAAGCGCGGCGCGGAGTGCCTTCATACCCTGATTGAGCACCGTGAGCATTGCCTTCTGAGCGTCTTTCGCCGTAGCGCCCTGACGGGTCACCGCGAGTGTCAGCACCGCTTCATCGTTTGGCACCGTACGGGTCACCGTTGTGGAGAGCGTGATTTCTGCGTCCGGCGCCGCCGTGAGATCCGCGGCTGACGCGGCCGCCGGCACCGAAGCCACCGCGACAAGACTCATCGCGAGGAGGATTTTTTTCATTTTCATAAAAAGAGGCTCCGTAGGGTTTTTAATCTGTCTTTTCACTATAGACCCGCAAAACCCATCTCCGGAATCGCTTTTTACACACTGCAAAAAAATGACGCCCCGCCCTCTGGAGAGAAAGACGGGGCGCTGATTCATTCCCATGAATCAGAGGAGAGAGAGTTAAAGCTTTTCGTCCTCAATCGCCTGGAGAGCGGCATGACGGCCGGACCAGGAGGAGAAACCAAAGGCGTTACCCGAGAACCACACCGGGTAGCTGTCGCCATACATACCGCCCGCGTCCATACCCGTGCAGTAGAGTCCCTTCACAGGCTGGTTATTCTTATCGAGCGCATGCATGTACTGATCGATCTTGATACCGCCGATTGAAGTGAAGGAATATGGAGCAATCTTGATCGCGTAGAACGGGCCCTTGTTGATCGGGGTCAGCCACTCGCGTTCCTTATAGAAATCACGGTCGAAGCCGAAGGCTACGTTTTCGTTGTAGCGCTTCATCGTTTCTTCAAGCGTCGCGGCAGGAACACCGATCTGCTTCGCGAGTTCGGCGATCGTCGCGCCGGACTTGAAGCCATCAGACCCCTTCGCGAGAACGTCCTTGATTTCCTTCTTCATATCGGTCATCTTCGCGCCCACCGGAACAAGCACGCCGACACCAAGATCAAGGCCTTCCTTCTCGAAGTAATCCACCATATTGGAGTCGATAATGGCCCAGGCGTAGCCGTTATGCTGCTGACCGAGGGCGTTTGCGGCGTCCGAGAACTCGTGCGTCACGGTCTCACGGACGAAGCGCTTACCGGAATCATTCACCCAGACGGGCTTCGGCTGCCAGGACATCACCCAGATGTTCCCGAGGAGCTTCACATTGGAAGCGCGCGTACCGGGGTGCGCCATCAGCGCCATATTGCCAGGCACAGCACCCGCGGCTTCAGCCATCGCGATACCGTCACCGGTCTTATTGAGCGGCACAAGTCCCTGATAAATAGCCGGATCATAGTGCCCCCAATCGCGGACACGCTCCGGGCTGTTATTGAAGCCGCCGGTCGAAATGATCACCGCCTTCGCGCGGATCGTGTAGGTGTTGCCTTGATTATCCGCAGCCTTCACGCCGACCACACGGCCGTTTTCCGTAATGAGCGACTTAGCGGGAGTGCTCGTAAGGATCGTAGCGCCCTTCTCTTTTGCCCAGTCACTCAGAGCTTCAATATAGGCCGCGCCATGCTGGGAATTCTTGTACTTTCCGACCACGTGCCAGGTGATGCATTCGGTCGGCGACATCTGCGTGAGATGGAACGTAAGGTTATGCTTCGAGAGCCAGTCGAGATTTTCCGCAGTCCCTTCAAGGAAGCGGCGGAGCAACGGGCCATTCGTCTTGTAATGGGTGTAATTCATCACGCGGTTATAGGCGTCCTCAATTGCAAGCGCATAGTTCTTGTCACGCTGCCAGCGGGTCTGGACTGCGCCAAGACCTTCAGCCATCGAGGCGCCGCCGCCGAGGAACGCATTCTTTTCAAGCAGGATCGCTTTTTTGCCGGCATCCACCGCCTGAGTCACAGCCGCCATGCCAGCCGCACCGCCGCCAACAACAACGATATCAGCCGTCATCTGCTTCTCAGCAGCACCAGCCACACCCGCCATAGCCACGACTGCAGCAGCTACCGCAGTCCGCGTCAAAAAAGTCTGAATTTTCATTTATCTCTCCAGTTGCCTAGGTTGACTTTTAAAGCCACCGCATCTCAAAGAACTACTACGAGAGTAGCCCTTTTTACCTATTAAAGATGTTGTCTACTCAACATTATGGACAAGATAAATGAATATCTTGCAGGTTATTTTTTGCTGTCCTGATGAATATGAAGATTTAACCAATCATATTCATTGGAAAAAAGTTTCCCGTGGAGATGGAGCCACCGCCCGTCTCTTTTGGCAAGGCCTTCCTCGATCCATTGATTAATGACGGTGCTGATTGTCGACCTGTTTGAAGAGACGATATCGGCCATTTCAAACGTTGTGAGTTGCAAAGGAACGGGATTCCACTCAGTTATCTTCAACGGGTAGTAGGAATTGATTATTGATGAACAGAGAGCAATGAGCCTTTTTTCTAACGGCAAAGTGAACACTGCCATTAGACCCTCCATATGTGTCTCCTCCTTAGCTAGGGCGTTTATTGTGTATAGCCTCATTAGTTCAGGATTACTCTCTATCTCTTTGCGATACGTCTCACCAGACACAACCAATGCCTCTGTCGGCCGTACACTTGTCGCCCAGACATTAAGTTTGAATTTAGTGATGGCGTCTAAGTCCCCCACAACTCTTTCAGGAGGGATTATTCCAAAGACACGAAATTTATCTTCGTTATCAGGAAAAGCAAAAAAAAACCAGCCCCTTTTGCACTAGATATACATTGCCATGACTTCCGCCATGTTCAAACATATATCCTTTGGGGTACTTTCTTCTTTCACCAAATTTTTTAAAAATCTCTTTCAGTGGTGCGGGTTCTTCTGAGTGAACCCAAGGAGCATTTAGAAAAACCTGCCTCACGCTTCTCTCCTCTTAAGATAAATTCTTATTTCTTTTTGTATGGTGAGTTGTCAGATCAAGTGCAAAGTTATGAATTCAGTCAATCGCATCCAATTGAGACTTTACTAACCTGGTCTGAGATTCAGACTGTTGAGTCACACCCATACCTTTGCTCCCGGAATTTTATCAATGCTCTCTCCGTTTGGGAGAAGACGCCAGAGAAGAACAGTGTTGTCTTTTGTTGCTTCTCTTCTTCCATAAAAGATGAGACACTCAAAATATATGTTGACTTCGATCATCTTTTCCCAGTTTGGCCGCCCTGTACCGGCCCCATTGATCACAGATACTTCTTTGACGGAGATTCATCAATTACAGCAGACCAATTGACTGCGGGTTTTAGAGTCGGCTTCCGAGCTATAGAGGAAGTCAGATTTACAATCGACCAGATCCTTGAGGAAGGCCTTGGCATAAATGACTCAATTGTTCTTTTTCGTGCTCTTAAACTCCTTAACATCTGTTAAGCTGCGCTAAAAAGCAGAACACTAATGAAGCCCCCAGAAATAGGGAATTGTTATTCGCGGAATACAGGCGATTTATTCTCCACCTGAGAAACAAAAGTGTTGCCTGGACAACGGTATTGGTTTTTGAAATTGCCTATCTTTAGAATTAGGTCATGTTGCCTACTCATTTTAGATGCGCAGACAGCATATGCTCAAAGGAGAATGGTATGAAAAAATCACTTCTGGCGTTGGCTATTTTAGCATCGGCCGCCACTGTTCCTGCTGTTAGTTACGCAGCCTCATCAGTATCAGTTTACGGTCTGATTGATTCCTATGTTTCCGTCAATAATGACAGCGGAAATGTTTCCTCCGGGTTGCATAGCGGCGGCTCTTCGGGAAGCTATTTTGGCTTTAAAGGTACCGAAGACCTGGGGCTTTGGGGTGGCTCTCAGGCAGTTTTTAAACTCGAGTCAGGCTTCCTCTCTGACGACGGTACCTATGCACAATCCTTTGCAGGCAACACGAGCAGAATTTTCCATCGTGAGGCATGGCTCGGTCTTCGGAGCCCCAAGTTCGGCCAGATCTCTTTTGGACGCCAGTACACTCCTCATTTCCTGACATGGGCTATGTCTGATGTTAACGGACTGTCTCTTGGCACTGCGGCTTCCCCATTCTTCTTCCCGGGGGCTGGCGCGACGATGGGCGGCTCGGATCCGACACAAGACGATCTCGTGAGAGCCAATAATTCCATTTTCTGGGCTTCACCCAATTTGAACGGCTTCACCATCATGGGCTATGCCGCTCTTGGTGAAAATACGCGATCCAACGGAACAAAATCAAGCACTCAGGGGAACATTTATAACGTAGGCGTCAACTACGCGAAAGGTCCTCTTTTTGTTATGGGCAGTGTCCTTTACCAGAATCTTGGTAGATCCGCTCTTGACTTCCGCCCCTCTGGTCACGATACCTACTACGAACTTTCTGCCAGCTATGACTTTGGGGTGACTAAGCCGGCAATCCAGCTTGAATATAAAAACGGTGAAGATACAACGTGGAGCCAGGACTTCTTCCTGGTTCAAATCGGTACTACCACTCCTATGTTCGGCGGTCATTTGAATACCACCGCGGCTTACTATAAGAATCAGACGCTTTCCAAGTCGGATGGCTATAGTTTCGGTGCCCGTTTCGATTACAACCTTTCCAAGAGAACCATGGTTTATATCGGTGCTGAGGCTCTGATTCAGGAAGCGAATGCCCAGTTCTCTATTGAAGCCGGTCCGGATAGCTCTCTCCACTACCCGACTTCAGCCCCTGGCAATGATGTACAGCAGGTTTTCTTTGGCATTCGCCACTCGTTCTAATCGCCATTCAGTGATATCTGCCTAATATACAAAAGGATGCCCTCTTACGAGGGCATCCTTTTGATTTGATACTAAATTTAAAACTACGGTTTACTTATCGCTGCTGTTCACCGTATCAATGACATTCTTTACAGCCAGAATTGCGGGATTGTCGTTAGGCAGCTCAAGCAAGCTTCTCCCTTTCCTATCAAACTGCTCAACAACCGGATCAAGAGGAATAACACCATAGACAGGGAGATTGAATACACCCTTCATATCAGCTGCCACGTCATCATTGGGAAGCCTATTCAGTACCACCCCCATTCTCTCACATGCGGGAACATAACCGTCAGAGACTAACTTCTCAATGCTTTTTACGGTCTGCTGTCCACGGAAGGACGTGTCTGTAACCAGCAGAAGCGTATTCACATGATCAGTTACTTGGCGATTTATTTGTTCAAGGCCCGCCTCCCCATCGATGACAATGGTATCAAACTGGTCAACCAGACGAGCCAAAGAATCATGGAGAAGATCGTTCACGGAACAGAAGCATCCCTTGGCATTCATATGCCCCATAGCCAAATAGGAAAATCCATCCGCTTCTTTTAGTGTGTTGACAATAAGATAATCCAACTCTTCGGCAACTTCAGTTTTTTCTCCTGCAGTCCCGTTCTCTGCTGCTTCCAATACCTTCTCTCGAATAGCTCCGATTGAGTTGCTGGTATCAACACCAAGCGCATAAAGCAATCCCATAGCGGGGTCAGCGTCAACAACCAGCAGTCGGCCAGTGTCCGGATCATCCTTTAAGACTTTTGTGAGCATAGTTGTAAAGGCTGTCTTTCCGACCCCGCCTTTACCACATACTGCAACAACCTTTCCCTGGATATGCTTAGTTTCCATGATTAATTCCTAGATGAAAATAATTGGTTTTAAAAATTCTGTCAGTTGACCCGGTCATTTTCTTTTTCTTCTTTCCGCCTCTTGAGACGTACTTTCGCCTCAATCTGCCGAACCGAAGCACAGGTTTTCTTGTCAGCACACTCACCGCAATGCCCCGCAAGCTGACAAGACTTATAGTCAAATCCACGATCTTCCCAGACTTTTGATTTTATTGCAGTAATATTATCCGCAGTTGTTTTGGATATCTCGTGGATTTTACTGACTAAAGTTTCATTTCCAACTATCCACCAAAGGTCAACTGCATCAACTTCCTTGAATGCAGTATGGATTCTTTGCAGAAAAACGGAAGAAATGTACTCCAGTCCCTTTTCTGCAAGATCCTGTGTAACACGGGCCATGATCTGATCTTTGGACGATTTAACCATAAACCCAGGCTGATCCAAAAGTCGCTGATGCCTTTGAATAAACTGATAAAAAACTTCTGCGTTAATCGTTTTACCGTGCAAGACCGCTATTTCTGCAAAGGGTACAGTCTTACCCGATAATTCCGTGAGGTTTGCTCCAACAAGATGGATCGAATCCCCTGACGCTAACGACGAATTCGAGTACAGCAAATACCTTGCTGTGGGGATGGTTGGATTACCAAGATTAACGGCAGATTCACTTTCCAGAACCAATCCCGCTCCTTTGTTGGGGGAAACTATATTGTTCTGCAAGATAGGTAATTCTGTAGCACTTACATCCGATAAAACTTCTGAAAGTTGTGCAACTTCACTTTCAAGCGTACTCATAATAATTTCTCCCCAACCTTCTTACTACTGAGCCGAATGTTCCAAAGCGAATATTGCGGCTCCGAGCGCCCCGATAATCTGGGGGTTCTCAGGTAAATGAACCAAGGAAACACCAAGATGATGCTCAAGAGCAACAGCGAGAGCCTTGTTCTGTGCGCAACCGCCAGTTAAAGCAAGATCTTCCGTGAGTCCAACTTTATAAATCATGCCTTTGATGCGACGTGCAATTGATTCAGTCACACCCGCGCAGATGTCTTTCAAAGGTAAAGGTACGTTATCGTTAACTAACGAAATAACCTCTGACTCTGCAAAAACAGAGCATTGCTTTGAGATTTGGCAAGGACTATCCGATTGCAAAGCCAGCTCCGATAATTCAGTCAAAGACAATCCCAGGACACGAGCAATCACTTCGAAGAAACGACCCGTTCCTGCTGAGCAGCGATCATTCATCTGAAAGTCCACCACCCTGCCGCGGTCATTCAGAGCAATAACCTTGCAATCCTGCCCTCCAATGTCGACAATCGTTCTGACCGACTTAACAAGCTGATATGCACCCAATGCATGGCAGGAAATTTCAGAGATTTCCTCATTCTTTTTCTGAAACGCATTCCGGCCATAGCCAGTCGCAATCAAATAGTCTGGCTTGATATCAGGAGAAAGACCTGCGTTTTTACATGCAACTTCCTTGGCATGCTCAGCAGTCTTATCCGGACCGCCAAGTGAAGGAACAATAGACCAACCTAGTATCTTCCTGTTTTCGTCAATCAGGACAACCTTACCTGTCGTTGACCCAAGATCCAAACCTTCATAAATCGCCATGATCATTTCTCCTGATTTCTTAATTACTTAGCAGCGCCGTTTCCCACCGGCTTAAACCCTGCTGTTGAGAGGAAGTTGCTGATGTCGTTCTTCACGCGATCAAGAGGGGTATACCTCTCATCAAACAGGCTGGTTGTTAGGTTAAGAAGAGGAACTCCCATATCCCTGCACACCTTCTTAAGGAACTGGCCATTTCCTGATTTATCTTTATGCCCCATATGCCCAGGTGCAATAACGACATCTGCGTGGTAATCACTGATCATCTGAGTCAGGTCGTCAATCAGGACATCTACAAACCCACGTCCCTGCCTGATCATGGGGACTTCAAAAACAGCTCTCCTCGCAATGCCGTAGAACATCGCGTCCTCGTTGCTTGTATCAATCTTTTCATAAGGAGTCCACTGCTGGTCAGTCATTACAACCGTAGCATTCCATTCCTTGGCAAGCCATTCAGTCAGAGGACCATTCCACAGCGGATCAAGATCGGGCCACACGATACGGATCTGCTCATCCTTCAGCGGGCCAACATGATTTTTGACGTTTTCCTGCGCCGCGCCAAGAAGCTTCCGGGCAACAGCGGTACACCTCGGATCGCCTGCCGGGAGATGCTGGGTAAGAGGCCACATTACTTCAGGAACGATAAATCCCGGAAGCGGTGCAGGGGTCGCCTTCATACATTCATTAATCTGCTTCCAAATCTCGTACTGGGTGTTCGTCTCTTCCACAACCGCAGCGACTTTTTTAAAGTCGTATTTCGCACCGGTAGTCTTTTCCAAGAACTTCACCATATCCTTTAACTGACCAGCGACATATTCAAAGTCTTTGGGTTCATGACCATATGTCGGATCAATCTGGAAAATCGGCACATTCCCGAAATAATCACTCTGCCTGTATGCCTCATGAAGCATCAGCTCTCCGTCACACGGCTCACCCATTGCAATGATAACGCTGGGCTTAACCAGAAGATGCTGCTCACATGCATACATTGCATAACGAATCAGAGAGCAAACATTCTGGTCGAGAGGGAACGAATCCGCCTTATAAGCATCGGCATAATTAGTGAACCCCAGGTGCATCATCAAATCAACGACAGGGTTGTAATTGACAATTCCCATGCCGACCAGGATCTCCGGCGCGTTGCCGTACCAAGTCACAGCAATGGGTTTCCCTTCGCGATATGTCCTAATTTTTTGTTTGTTCCAATCAATGAAGAGACCAAACAAATCTTCCAGAATAGGATTCCTTTGCTCCTGAGGGGCAGACTGCATCTGTCCAAGGATTCCTGTCAGCCTATCAACATACTCCTGGGTGCGTTCAGTACCGTCAAGCTTGGAAACATCAGTAACTGTATTGCTCATAATGGTCTCCGATTCTTTTAGATCCGATCTGCTTTAAGTGAATCAATGCTTTCCACAAAGGCCTGAATTCGAGTGCGAATCTGGCCTATCCCTTCAGGGTCATAGGTTGTTTCCAACTGAAGGTAAGGAATGTTGTTTTTCTTGGTCGTACCCAACATCATGAACTGCTCGAAAGCCTGCTGGTCACAGAATGCGATCCTTGTCGCGACTACGCCATCGCACTTGAAATCCTTGACCAAACGAACCAGTCGTTCCATTCGGTGTCCTTCTGTTCCCCAGATTCTCGGCTGCGGAACTTTCTCGAAGAAGTAATACCGAAGCACATTTTCAATCGGATCTCCCTCCTCCTTGATCTCAACTTCTGCAGAAGAGAGCCCGCTGCCAATAGTGTCGCAAACGACATATCCGCCTTGCTGTTCAATAAGATCCAAAATATCAGGTCTGTCAGCATGGAAACCGGAATACAGTATGCGGCAACGGGGCTTTACTCCTTCAGGATTCTCGGTGAGTTCGGAAATCAGCTCTGAAAGTTTCTGATTGACCACACTCCGGGGCAGGGAATTGACCGCAAGCAGAACCGCTGCAACCTCGGAACCATCAATCAGGATCTCTTCCCCCTTACGAAGGTCGTAAAGATGACGGATTAAGGATCGAGTCTTGTTGGATTCAACGATGACTTTTCTTAGAGCCTCTGGATCAAGAACGGTGTTAAAGCGCTTTTCTGACGCCTTGATCATCTCGTGAACCTGTTCTTTGAAATACTCGAACGCACGTTCGTCTCTATGCTTTGGAAAATAGATGAGGCTGTACGCAGGGGACTTGGGGTCACAAGCCTTCCAGTTATCATAGATACGGCGCATGTGATCGCAGTTATTAAACCAAACTGCTCCATCGAGGAAAGAGTACTTCCTTTCAAGAATCTCGTTAAAAGTTGCTCGGGTGAATTCGCAGGTCAAAGGTTTAAAGTACGCATCAGCAAGTTCGGTTCCGTCAGCGGTATTTCCGCGGAGAGAGAATCCCATGCATCCCATAGCTTCAAGCAACTCTATTGGGGTGTCAGGATAAAACATGCCGATAACTTTGCCTCCGTTCTCCTTGAATTTCTTAATTTCAGGATTGATAAGTTCATTAGCGATTGACTTAAACCAATCGAGAACAGGGGTGTTTTTATTTCTTTCCATTGCAACTCTCCTAAAGAGTTCTCTTACCTGACTTTATGTCTCTGAAGAGAATTAACAGCTTGTTTTAACAGCTACAAACTTCAGGATCTGATCGGATGAAAGCTATGGCTGGGGCCAAAGCTGTTTACCATAGCTACGCCTAATCACCTAGATGTATAGAGTATTACTCAATTTGACTTATGTCCGTTGTCCAGACAACACTTTCGTGAAGTGAGAGAAGCGTAAATCCGCCCGACTAAATAATCAAAAAAAGGGATGACAAATCAGCTTTTTCAGTTAAAATTGAGTCTTCATTACAGCAGAGGAAGTAAAGGAACTCAGTTTCTACAGAACCCAACCTGGTATCCACTTCAGAAATACTTGAATCGGATAGGAAGGTGGAGCACCTGTGGTTCTGGTTATCAGACTATGGCAAAGGAAGACCTTATTGAAATGGCCGGGCACGTACTTGAAGTGCTGCCCGATTCCCGTTATCGCGTGAAGCTTGAAAACGGTCACGAACTGATCGCCTACACGAGCGGCAAGATGCGCAAGAACCACATCCGCATTCTGGCCGGCGACAAGATTTCGCTTGAACTCTCGCCCTATGACCTGTCGAAGGGCCGCATTACCTTCCGCTATATCGAAGGCCGCTCTCCGACTTCCGCGGCTCCTGGCGCTGCTCACGGCAACAACAACCGCCGCCGCCACTAAGCCGATGGCTCTCCGGTGAGTTCTGCCCGGAATGCAAAAACCCTCTGTCTGAAGGATTGTCCTTCGCGCAGAGGGTTTTTCTTATGAGGCGACTCAACGCCCGGCGCTCAGATTTCGGCGATGATCCGCAGCAGCTCCGCGTGCGTCGCGATCACATGCCAGGATTCCTTCCCCTCAGGCTTCACGAAGCCATCGCGTCCAAGCCGCCTCATGAAAACAACGAGCGGGCTCCAGAAGCCCTGCATGTCGTAAAAGTACGTGGGCTTATGGTGATAGCCGAGCGTATAGCCGGCGAGCGTGGAGAAGGCCTCGTCAAGCGTCCCGATCCCGCCGGGGAGCACAATCAGGATATCCGATCGTTCCACCATGACCCGCTTCCGCTCGGACAGGTCATCAACGAGAATCTTCTCGTCAAGCGCCGTATGCGCGCGGCCCCGCTCCTCAAGGAGTTTCGGCACCACACCGACCAGGCGGCCTCCCGTCTCGTGAGCCGCGTCAGCCACAGCCTTCATGAGACCGAAATCCGTTCCGCCATACACCATCGTCTTTCCGGCTTTTCCGATCGCCTCACCGATCGCCCTGCCTTCATTCAGGTACTTTGGATCGATCTGAGAGGAAGACGAGCAGAAAATCCCGATATTCTTCATAGCTGCACCCTGGATTGACCGAACGGAATCCGTCCGGGTCATGAAAATGTCAACGATTCAATATACGGCAAACACCCGGCTAAGCCTATACGCCTATCAGGTTAATTTCTGTAGTGCAGATCAGCCTTTAGCCGGATTGAATCAGACAGAGGAGGACTGGCTCACGCCTGTTTCCCAGCGCTGTGTACCTCCTGATGGTTTTCAGTCTATCCCGGTTCATCAGAGGATCCGCAAAAATATCTTTTTAAACTGCCGCCCGGCGGCTGAATAAATAAGAAAAAACCCCGGATGCCTGAGGCATCCGGGGCTGAATCTTGGTGGGCGCTAAGAGGCTCGAACTCCTGACCCACGCCGTGTAAAGGCGTTGCTCTACCAACTGAGCTAAGCGCCCTCTTCAGAAAAACCGGAATCTAGAAAGACCGCTCAGTTTTTCCGAGAGTGGAAGGTTTATTTTACAGCATCCTTCAGAGCTTTGCCAGGGCGGAACTTCGGCAGCGTGGCAGCAGCAATCGTGATTTCCTTGCCGGTCGCCGGATTACGGCCCTTGCGGGCTTCGCGCTTAGCGGTCGTGAAGGTACCAAAACCCACGAGGGCGACTTCGTCACCCTTAGCCAGGGCGTCAGCAACACCAGCCGTGAAAGCGTCAACGGCAAGAGCAGCCTTGGCTTTGGAGATATCAGCCTTTTCAGCGATGAGCTCAACGAGTTCAGACTTATTCATATCGAATTTCCTTCTTCATTGTTACCCCGTGGGGGGCATGAACTTCTTCTAATCTCCCCTGTGTGCGGGGGATAGAGCAATTTTAGCCGCAGAGCGTGGAAAATCAAAACAATTTAGGAATTTCCGTATAAAAAAATTGACGGGGGCAAATTTCTTTGATCCCCGTCAATTAAATCAAGCCCGAATCTGAGGCTTAGTGAGCAACGATCTCAGGCAGGCCGGGCTGTTCAGCGGGTACAGCCGCGAGCGACTCAGCCAGATCTTCCTTCGGAAGCGGCTCCGGCATACGGACAAGAGCCTGCTCCAGAACCTGCTCAATCCAGCGGACCGGAACGATCTCAAGACCGTCCTTCACGTTCTGCGGAATCTCAGCAAGATCCTTCACGTTGTCCTCCGGAATCATCACCTTCTTAATGCCGCCGCGGAGAGCCGCGAGGAGCTTCTCCTTCAGACCGCCGATCTCGAGGATCTCACCGCGGAGGGTGATTTCGCCCGTCATCGCGACATCAGCGCGGACCGGAATCCGGGTGAGCGCGGAAACAATCGCCGTCGTGATGGCACCGCCCGCGGACGGACCGTCCTTCGGCGTCGCGCCTTCCGGGAAGTGGAGGTGCAGATCGGTCTTCGAGAAGACGTCCTGCTTGATGCCGAGAGATTCAGCACGCTCACGCACCACCGAGCGGGCCGCTTCCACGGATTCCTTCATCACGTCGCCGAGGCTGCCCGTACGCTGGACCATGCCCTTGCCCGGGAAGACCGCGGCTTCGATCGAAAGGAGATCGCCTCCGACCTCTGTCCACGCGAGACCGTTCACCTGACCGATCTGGGGCTTCTTCGCCGCCACACCGAACGTGAACTTGCGAACACCCAGGTAACTGCCGATGTTCTCTTCATTCACCGTAACGGTTTCAGTCTTCGCGCTCTTCTTCGTCCCTTCCTTCATCATGTTCGCCATGACAACCTTGCGGCAGATCTTGCTGATTTCGCGCTCAAGTCCGCGGACACCGGCTTCACGGGTGTAGTAGCGGATGATCGCGACGATCGCCGAGCGGTCGATCACGAGCTCCCCCTTCTTCACGCCGTTAAGACGCATCTGCTTCGGCACGAGGTGCTCTTCCGCAATGTGAACCTTTTCCTCTTCGGTGTAGCCCGAGAGGCTGATCACTTCCATACGGTCAAGGAGCGCCGGCGGAATGTTGTAGGAGTTCGAGGTCGCGACAAAGAGCACGTCCGACAGATCGAACGGCACTTCAGCGTAGTGATCCTCAAACGTGCTGTTCTGCTCAGGGTCGAGCACCTCAAGCAGCGCGCTCGCCGGGTCACCGCGGTAATCCATGCCCATCTTGTCCACTTCGTCAAGCAGGAAGAGCGGATTGCGGACACCGACCTTGATCAGGTTCTGCAGGATCTTGCCCGGCATCGAGCCGACGTAGGTCCGGCGATGACCGCGGATTTCCGCTTCATCATGCACGCCGCCAAGAGCGAGACGCGTGAACTTGCGGCCGGTCGCGCGGGCGATCGATTCGCCAAGCGACGTCTTGCCGACACCCGGCGCGCCGACGAGGCAGAGAATCGGGGCCTTCACCTTCGTGACACGGCCCTGAACCGCCAGGTACTCAAGGATACGTTCCTTCACCTTCTCGAGACCGTAGTGATCCTCGTCGAGAATCTTCTTCGCCTTCGGGATATTGGAGGAGACACGGGTCTTCTTGCTCCAGGGGAGCGAGATCAGCGTATCGAGATACGCGCGGACCACGGTCGCTTCTGCGGACATCGGGCTCATCTGACGGAGCTTATTCAGTTCCTCAAGCGCCTTATCCTTCGCTTCCGGGCTCATCCGGGCGGCTTCGATCTTCTTCTCGTAGTCGTCCGTCACGTCGTTCCCGTCATCCCCCTGCCCGAGTTCCTTCTGAATGGCCTTCATCTGCTCATTCAGATAGTAGTCTCGCTGGTTCTTCTCCATCTGCTGCTTCACACGGCCGTGAATCCGCTTCTCCATCTTCTGGATTTCGGTTTCGCCGCCAAGGAGGCTGAGGAGTTCGGTAAGCGTGCTGTTCAGGTCATCAGACTCGAGCAGCTTCTGCTTCGCGGCCACCGCGACCGGGAGCTGCTGCACCACGATATCGGCGAGCCGCGTAGCGTCTGTCGTCTGGTTGACACTGCGCGCGAGATCCTCCGGAATCTTCGGATTCAGCTTCGCGTAGGCCGTGAAAGACTCGATGGTCGCGCGGCGCAGCGCTTCCGTTTCCGCCGGATCCGATTCCTTCATCGGGCGCGGCGACACAGAGGCCGTGAGATACCCGTCCACTTCACGCACCGCGCTCACATCGACGCGTTCCTTGCCTTCGACCAGAATCTTCACCGTCTGATCCGGGAGTCTCAGCATCTGAAGAATGGTGCCCACGCAGCCGACCTTAAACAGATCCTGTCCGGTCGGTTCATCGATCTGGCCGTCCCGCTGGGCGACAAGAAGGATCTTCTTACCCTGGTTCATCGCAATTTCCGCAGCCCGGATCGATTTCGCCCGGCCCATGAAAAGGGTGATCACCATACGCGGGAACACCACGATGTCACGCAGCGGAAGGAGCGGGAACACTTCAAGAGCGGTGTTTTGCGTTTTTTCTGTCATTCAATTCGTTCCAAAAAATGTGAAACTGCCCGTCAGAAAACAATCTTCCGGCCGGGTGTGTCCCGGCTGACGGCAGTCCTAAAACCATATATGGGGGCGGTTAACGCAGTTTCAAGGGTATTCGAGAAACGGAAGCGGCAGTCCCGGACATTCCGGGTTCCGCCGCAGCTTTGAATTAATTCTAGCGAAGTCAAAAAAAACGCTCGAGCCTTTTTGGACCCGAGCGTTTCTCAGTACTCTGAAGCAGAGGAAACTATCAGGCTTCCGTCTTCCGAAGCACGAGTTCAGGGGCTTCTCCCTTTGTCACGCAGTTTTCTCCCACCACGACCTTTTCCACATCCTTACGGGACGGGATTTCAAACATCGTGTCAAGCAGAATCCCCTCCACAATGGAGCGGAGTCCGCGGGCACCGGTCTTGCGGGCGATGGCGCGCTTCGCGATCGCGGAAAGCGCTTCCTTCGTGAACTCAAGCTTCACGCCTTCATCATCGAAGAGCACCTGATACTGCTTGAGAAGCGCGTTCTTCGGTTCCGTGAGAATCGAAATGAGCGCCGCCTCATCGAGTTCGGAAAGCACTGTGATCACGGGGAGACGGCCGACGAGTTCCGGAATCAGGCCGTATCGGACAAGATCCTCTGCCTCAACGTTCCGGAGGAGCTTCGAAAGCGGCTCTTCCTTCTTGCTCTTCACCTCAGCGCCAAACCCAATGCCGCTCTTCTCGGTACGGTTCCGGACCACTTTCTCGAGCCCATCAAACGCGCCGCCGCAGATAAAGAGGATGTTTGTCGTATCTACGGCAATCATCTGCTTTCCGGGGTTCTTCCGGCCGCCCTGCGCGGGGACATTCGCGACCGTCCCCTCGACGAGCTTCAGAAGCGCCTGCTGCACGCCCTCACCCGACACGTCACGGGTGATCGAGGGGTTCTCGCTCTTACGGGCGATCTTATCGATTTCGTCCAGGTAAACGATACCGGTTTCCGCGCGCTTCACGTCGCCGTCAGACGCCTGGAGGAGCTTCGAAATAATGTTCTCAACGTCCTCACCCACATAGCCCGCTTCGGTAAGCGTCGTCGCGTCAGCGATCGCGAACGGCACATCAAGCGCTTTCGCGAGCGTCTGCGCGAGGAGCGTCTTTCCGGAGCCGGTCGGCCCGATGAGAAGAATGTTGCTCTTCTGCAGCTCCACCTCGCGGTCTTCCTTCGCCTGGTGGCGGAGACGCACGTAGTGATTGTGAACGGCAACGGCGAGAGTCTTCTTCGCGCGTTCCTGGCCGATCACATAGTCATTCAGGTGCTCAAAAATCTCTTTCGGAGCCGGGATCGGCTTCTCAGCTCTTCCACGGAAGGCGCCGCCGCCTTTTCCCCCGTTTCATCCGCGAGGAGCGAGGCGAGCTGTCTCGTGCAGTCATCGCAGACGAAAACCCCGTTGCCGCCGAAGAGGTGCTTCACCTCCCCTTCCCCACGGCCGCAGAATACGCATTTCCGGGTCTCGTGATCTGAACGGCTATCTGTCATGAAGGAACTCCAAAAGTAAAAATAGTGAATTCTGTCCGGCTCAGACGCCGGAATTGAAAAGCCCGGAGGGATGATTGAACCCGCCGGGCTTTCCTGCTGATCCATAAAAGAGAAGAGTTCTGAGAGGCGGCCTGAGGCAGTGCCCCTCATCTTCCTTTCTGGACTCAGGCTTAGTCTGTTTCTCCGCGGCGAACGAAGATATGGTCAATCAGGCCATACGCCTTCGCTTCCTTCGGATTCATGAAGTTATCCCGGTCCGTATCGCGCTGGATCGTTTCGATCGGCTGACCGGTACGATCGGCAAGGATCTGATTCAGCTGCTTCTTGAGGTACAGGATTTCGTTCGCCTGGATCTCAATATCGCTCGCCATGCCCTGGGAACCGCCGGACGGCTGATGGATCATGATCCGGGAGTTCGGGAGCGCGTAGCGCTTGCCCTTCGTGCCGGCGGCAAGAAGGAAAGCACCCATGCTCGCTGCCATTCCGAAGCAGATCGTGTTCACATCGGGCTTGATGAACTGAATCGTATCGTAGATCCCGAGGCCGGCGTAAACGCTGCCCCCGGGGCTATCGATATAGAGCGAGATGTCCTTATCGGGATTCTCGCTCTCGAGGAACAGGAGCTGCGCAACGACGAGGTTCGCCGATTCATCGGTCACGGGGCCCGTCAGGAAAATCACCCGATCCCGAAGCAGTCGGGAATAGATATCGAACGCGCGCTCACCGCGCCCGCTCTGCTCTACCACCATGGGCACGAGACCCATGCTGTTTGCGTCAAACTTAGTCATGCTGCTCCTTCTTCACTAAAACAGAGAAACCGCGGTCCTTCCGGATCAGGCTTCAGCCTTGCGGCCCATGAGAACGTCGAAGTCGATCGCTTCGTCGGAGGTCTTGCCCTTGCCGAGCACGAAGTCAACGAGGTTGTTCTCAATCACGGCAGCGGAGAGCTCAGCGTAACGGTTCTGGTCCTTCAGGTACCATTCCGTCACTTCTTCAGGCTTCTCGTAGGCCGAGGCCATTTCAGCGGCAAACGTCTTAACCTGTTCCGGTTCCGCCTTGATCTTATTATCAGCGATCAGCTTGGAAACGAGGAGGCCGAGGCGAACGCGGCGTTCAGCCTGGGGAGCGAAGACCTGCGGGTCAAGGTTCGGCATGTTCTTCACATCGAGACCACGGGCAGCGAGCTGCTCACGGTATTCGTTGCCGATACGGGCGGCTTCGTCACGGACCATCACGACCGGCAGAGCGAACCTGGCCTGCTCGATCAGGGCGTTGAAGACACCTTCCTTCGTACGGGCGGTCAGGCGGGACTTCACTTCGCGCTTCAGGTTGGTCTCGACTTCCTTCTTCAGCTGATCAACGCTCTTGATGCCGAGGGATTCAGCGAACTTATCGTCGAGGGCGGGGAGCACGGGCTCCTGAACCTTCTTCACGGTGAGGGTGAAGTCGGCGATCTTGCCGGCGAGGTTCTTCGCACCGTAGTCAACCGGGAACGTGAGCTTGAATTCCTTCGTCTCGCCAGCCTTGAGACCGGTGGCGGCAGCGTCAAACTCGGGGAGCATCTGGCCGGCGCCGACAATGAAGGCGTAGTCCTTAGCGGTGCCGCCGTCGAAAGCGACGCCGTCGATCTTGCCTTCGAAGTCAACCGTCACTTCGTCGTCCTTCTGGGAAGCGCGTTCGACATCCTTATAGGTAGCGCGCTGCTTCAGCATGACGTTCAGCGTGTCGGTCACTTCCTTATCGGTGACTTCACAGACGAAACGATGGAGCTCGAGGTTAGCGAAATCAGGCGTTTCGACCTCGGGGATCACTTCGAAGTGAGCCTCGAACTTGAGATCAGACTTGCCGTCAGTCGGCATGTCCTTCGCGGGGACCACTTCAGGGGTGCCGGCGATGCGGAAGCCGCCTTCAGTGATCGCCTTCTCAACAGCCTTGCCGATTTCTTCGTTCAGGGCTTCGCTGTAGGCTTCCTGACCGTAGAGGCTGCGCACGATGTTCATCGGGACGTGGCCGCGGCGGAAACCGTCAACGCGGGCCTTCTTGGCATAGCCCTTCAGGCGGGATTCGGTGCCGGCGGAGACGGCATCCTGGGAGACAGTGACCTCAACGGAACGCGCGAGCGGGTTCACGGGAGCGGTGAGGGAGCTATCGGTAACCTCGGAAGACTTGGTGGCCTTAACCTCGGTTTCTTCATTCTTTACTTCTTCAGCTTTTTCAGTCATTTTGCTTACTTTAAAAAGGGGCCGGCTCCAGAACGGATACGGCCTAAAAATTCCGGCGGGAGACGGCAGCACCGCGACACAGCACTGCCCATCTCGGGACTGACCGCGGAAACGGGGAACAAAAGGGCTCACCCGCTTCAAGGCCCGGTAAACTGCCGATTATATTTCAAGTTGCCGGGCCTTGCTCCCGATTCCGGCGCCCGGCTCACAAAACCTCACACCTTTAGGCGTGAAGCCTCGCCTCCCTCTTCCCCCTATTAGGCATTTCTGAAACACGGGAAACCGCTGATAATTGGATCGCTTTGCGCTTCGCGAAGTCTCTTATATCAGGAGAAGAATCGATGCTTGCTCTGCTTCTCAATCCGGAAGACACGGTGGCCACCGCGCTTTCTGACGCAGCGGCCGGAGATACCGCTGAAATCATCCTGGGCCGCGAAAAAACCGGCCGCCTAGTCACAGCCCTGGACGCGGTCCCCTTCGGATTCAAGATTGCGGTGTCACCGATGAAAAAAGGCAGCCTCGTGATCAAGTACGGTCTGCCGATTGGCGTTGCGAGCCGCGACATCGCTCCGGGTTCACTCGTCCATATTCATAACATTGAGGGGGCCCGCGGCCGGGGTGACCTGAAGGAGAACGCCAAATGACTAATGAGTTTCTGGGGTTCATGCGCCCCGATGGGCATGCCGGCGCGAGAAACACGCTTCTCATTCTTCCGATCAACCGGTCGCTCAATTTCATCGCGACCAATGTCTGTCGGATGATCCGGGGCGCGGTTCACTTTGAAATTCCGGCAGAAACGGGACGCCCCGCGAAAGACCGAGAAACGATTGCCCGTGTGATGGAAGGTCTTATCCGGAATCCGAATGTCGGCGGGACACTGCTCCTCGCGGTGAAACCGTCCGGCGAAAGCGCCTACCGCAATATGAGCGACAGCCGCTTTGCTGCCGCGGCAGAGCAGTCCGGTAAACCCTTCCGGATCCTTTACCTCACAGAGTCCGGCGGAAGCTATGGCCTTCTCGGTAAAGCGCTTCAGGCAGCCCGAAGCCTTGCGGTCGAAGTCTCCAGGGCCCGAAGGTCGCCCTGCCCGCTTTCCGCGCTGACACTCGCCGTAAAATGCGGAACGTCAGACGCCACCTCAGGCATCGCGGGGAATCCCACGGTGGGCAACGCTTTTGACCGGCTGATCGACGCCGGCGGAACCGCGATGTTCTCAGAAACCACGGAAATCATCGGCGCGGAGAAGCTGGTCGCTGCCCGTGCCGTAAATGACACCGTAGCAGGGAAAATTCTCACCGCAGCCCGTCGCTGGGAAGAAAAAGCGCTCTCCACCGGCGAAGATATCCGGGCGATCAATCCGATACCGGCGAATATCGCGGCGGGTATATCGACCCTTGAAGAAAAATCGCTCGGCGCGATCGCCAAATCCGGTCATCGCCCGATTCAGGATGTACTCACCTACGGTGAAGCCCCGTCGGGTCATGGGCTCTACTTCATGGACGCCTGGATGAGTTCGCTTTCGCTTCCCCTCGGGTTCACCGCTGCCGGCGCCGCGATCATGATTTATCAGATGGGCGGAAACGCCATGCCTGAAAATCCCGCAATGCCTGCCATCAATCCAACCGTTGTATCACCGTTCCTCTACGTAACGGGCAACGCCAGAGCTTTTGAGCGGTCTCCTGATAATTTTGACTTTGACGCCTCTCCCGTCATGTCAGGCAACGCGTCAATCGAAGAAATGGGAGAAGCGCTTCTCACCCATCTGAGAGACATCGCGTCCGGAACCGTTACGAAAATGGAGACGCTCCTTTATGAGGAGCAGCTCGAGGTCTTCATGGAAGGCCCGGTACTCTGATCTATTCAGACTTTCCGCAGGGATCCCCCGATCGGGGGATCCTCGGAGCTTTGCGTAACTGCGCCCGGATCCAAAGCGGCGTAGAGTCAGGAAAAATTCAAACCGGCTCCTTTCATGACTGTCTTTCTTAATAACTTTCTGATCGCGCTTCCGCTTTTCGCGCTGGTCGGTCTTGGCTACCTTTTCGCCTCTCTCAGACTTGTCACACCGGAAATCGGAAAGGCGCTCTCAAAATTCGCCTTCACGGTCGCGATCCCGACGCTCCTCTTCCGTCTGATGAGTAACATCACGCAGCTTCCCGCGCCGAAGCTCGGGGTGCCCTTCGCGTTTTTCGGCTCCTGCATTCTGGTTTACTTTTTCGGCCGGATTCTCGCGAAGAAACTCTGCCACCTCACGACAGACGAACAGACGGTGTTTGGCATGGCAACGGTGTTTTCCAATAACGTCCAGCTCGGGGTCCCGATTTCGATCGCGCTTCTCTCCCCGGCTTCGATGCCGGCACTTGCCGTGATCTTCGCGCTCAACGCGTTCCTCATGTGGACCTTCGCGACGGTGCAGATTGAGTTCAGCCGGAGCCGCAGTCCGTCACTCTCCAGGACGATCTATCAGGGTACGATGCGATCCCTTCGGAACCCAATTGTGATCGGCATTATTCTCGGTCTCCTCTGGAGTCTCACGGGACTCGAAATGCCGGTGCCGCTGAAGAAGACTGTCGATCTGATGGCAAACGCCGCCTCCCCTGTCGCGCTTTTCGCGGTGGGTGTCGGTCTTACTCAATATAAGCTTCGGTCCCACTTTGAAACGACTGGCCTCATCACGGTTCTGAAGCTTGGCGTGCAGCCGGTTGTTGTATTCCTTCTCGGGCACCTGATGGGGCTCACGGGGCCGGAACTTCAGGCCGTGTGTCTCCTCGGCTGCCTCCCGGTCGGTGTGAATGTCTACATCATGGCGCAGGAATTCAATGTGCTTCAGGGGCCGACCGCGAATTCGCTCCTTCTCACGACAATTCTTGCCGCGGTAACGCTGCCTGCGGTGCTGAGCCTTCTTGGGCTCCTCTAAAGAAACTGTCCTCTTATATCTTATATATAGAGGAAGCCAGATAACTCTTAACGAGAGTCTGCGCTTTCTCTTTATGGAACACTCATCAGGAAGGCGTCGAGCTCTTCTTCAAACCGATGCGGACACTCTTCCTCAGGGGAATGACCGCAGGGAAGAGCTGTGCCCCGGACATCGAGCGCCTTCCCGCGCCAGGTTTCCGGCACATCGTAAAGCTGCCCCACGGTGCCCTTCGCGCCCCAGACAAGGAAAAGCGGACAGCGGATCCGCTTCCCGCTGTCAGACGCGTCATCCTCGAGATCGATCGTTGCCGCTGCCCGGTAATCCTCGCAGATCGCGTGCACCGTCCTGGGATCCCGGTAGCAGCGAAGGTATTCCTGCATCACCGGTTCTTCTGTCGCCCCCTCGGTCTTCAGCTGCCCCGCGATATGACGCCTGAGGAAATACTCCGGATCCGAGAGGATCAGTTTCTCAGGAAAGGGCTCCGGCTGAATCAGAAAGAACCACCAGAAGTATCGGGTCGCAAATTCCTTATTGGTTCTTTCATACATTGTCGCGGTCGGCGCAATATCGATAAAGGTGGCGCTTGAAAGCATCTCAGGGTAGTCGAGCGCGAAACGGTGCCCGACCCGTCCCCCTCGGTCATGCCCCACGAGATCAAATGGAGGGAGCGATAAGCCACGGGCGAGTTCCGCGATATCGGACGCCATTTCGCGCTTTGAGTACGGGCGGTGATCCGGCGTGCTTTCAGGCTTTGAACTGTCACCGTACCCGCGGAGATCGGGAAGGATGACCAGACGGTCCTTCGCGAAGAACGGCGCGACCTTCCGCCAGATCACGTGGGTATGAGGATGCCCATGCAGCATCACAAGCGGCCGCTTCCTGGAATAGCGGGGACCGCCGATCGCAGTTCTGAGAGTGATGCCGTTCGGAAGCTCGGCATCCACAAGCCGGAGCCCAGGAACAAACGCAGAATTCCCCGCGTCACGGAGCGTGAAGGTTTTAGCCATCTGATCGACCTTTCTTATTAGCCAGACTGAAGGATACGTTAGACCAGAGAGCCGAAATTTTCAAAAGGAAACGCACCGGATCCCCTGCTGAATGGGACTTCCGTCAAAAAAAATTTGTTCGGGCAATGTACGAAATCTCTCCCCGGTTTTATCATTAGCACAACCGCGAGATCCCCCCCGATGAAAAAACTCTATTTTGTTATTGCCGCTGGCCTGGCCGCTCTTTCCGCGACACTCGCCTTTGCGGCTGATCCTATTACTGAATTTCTGCTCCACTCCGACCGGGCAACGGTGAGCGTGCCGGACGCGCCTGCTCTCACGCAGTCGAAACCCGCGCTGCAGCAGAAGCTTCTTGATGTCGAAGTGAATCCGAAGGACGACGCCTTCCAGCTCGAGGCTCCTTTCAAGGGCGGCAAAGTGGCCCCTGAAACCGTGGCAGCCCGATTCCGCGACGTCCGCGGTCTGATGCTCCGGGTCTGCCAGCAGCCCTCAAATCAGGCTTATTTCAGCAAGACCCCCTGTATCGCATCTGAACTCACTGACGCTCAGGCCTCCGACTCCGCCAAAGCGTCTCCCGCGGAAGTGAAAGCCGCGAACCGTGTCTTCCAGCAGATTGCCGCGATCAACGACAAGACCCGGCAGATGATGATTGCCTCCGGCGTTGACGCACATGAAGCCGCGGTGAAACAAAGCGAAGCCCAGATTGACCCCAAAGTGAAAGCGAATCAGGATGCCCTGATATCCGGGAAGATCTCCTGGGGCGAATATAACCGCACCCGCATGACACTCACCCGCCGGGCGCGGTAACCGATTTCCTATAAAACCATCCTCAAACTTTCTCTTCGGAGAGGCACCACAAGTGAATGAGCTTCTAAACCGGTATTTCAAAATCGAGGCTGCCGGCTCGAACGTCAGGCGGGAGATTCTCGCAGGCGTCACGACTTTCGTGACGATGTGTTATCTGCTCGCCGTTGTCCCTGGCATGCTGTCCAACACAGGCATCGCGTTCGGCGACGCTTTCGTGTCAACGGTATGGATCACCGTGATCGCGACGCTCATCATGGGCCTCTGGGCTAATTTCCCGGTCGCTGTCGCCCCGGGTCTCGGCATCAGCGCCTTCTTCTCTTTCATCGTCTGCGGACCGATGGGGTTCAGGCAGGCTTCGCCGCGGTGCTCATCTCCGGCATCATCTTCTCTCTCCTCACCTTCACCCGCATCCGGCAGCTGATTATCAATTCGGTTCCGATGTCCATGAAGTCCGCGATTCCGGCCGGTATTGGCTTCTTCATCGCGTTCATCGGCATGAAGAACTGCGGTCTCATTGTGGGGGATAAGACGTCCTTCGTGACGCTTGGCAACCTCTGGGATCCGAAGGTTTTCCTCACCGTGATCTGCGTGATCATCATCGGCGCTCTGATTGCCCGCGGGACGAAGGGTGCCATGATTATCGGTATGGCGATCATCACCGTGGTCGGTTTCGTCTTCGGCGCCACTCCGCTCCCGGACCTTGCCGCTGAATTCGCGAAACCGATCAAGCTTTTCCCGACCGCAACGGCGTTCCAGCTGGATTTCGGCGGTCTGATGAAGCATTCGGTTGTGGTCGTACTCTTCACGCTCTGCTTTATTGACCTCTTTGATAACCTCGGCACGCTGATCGGTGTCTGTTCAAAGGCAGGCTACGTGTCCGCTGACGGCAAGATCCGCGGCATCGACCGCGCCCTGATGTCGGACTCCATCGGTACGCTCTGTTCCGGTCTCCTCGGCTGCACCACCGCGACGACCTATCTCGAAAGCGTTTCAGGCGTTGCCGCTGGCGGCCGCACCGGCCTCACTGCTGTGACGGTGGCTGTGCTCTTTGCCCTTTCTCTCTTCCTCGCTCCGATCCTTTCGATCGTTCCGGTCTACGCCACGTCAGCCGCCCTCATGATCGTCGGCGCCATGATGATGGGGACGCTGCGCGCCATCAACTGGGATGACTTCACGGACGCCCTCCCCGCTTTCCTCACCGTTATCTCGATGCCGCTCACGTTCAACATCGCGACCGGCCTCGGTATCGGCTTCATCTCCTATATCGCGGTCAAGGTTCTCACCCGCCGCTGGAAGGATATCAACCCGACGATGTGCGTTCTCGCGGTGCTCTTCGGCATCAGCTTCGCGCTTCGTTAACCGCGGTTGACTGAAAACGCAATCCCCCGGATGCGCTGAATAGCGGTCCGGGGGATTTTTTTGACAACTTCGGTGTTTACAACTTTCCAAATTTGTAATACTTAACCGGAAAAAAGTGTAAGCAAATCATTAGGGTACTGGACTATTCCAAACACACGATGTAATATAGTGTGTGTAATAAGAGAGAAAACAAAATGCCCGAAATTCAAACCAGAACTTATATGCCCCAACCCCTTAGCGGAGAGAAACGGCGCCGCGGCCGCCCGCTGTCAGGGCATGCGAAGGACATCGTCCTTCACATCCGCTGCACCCCCAAGCAGAAAGAGATGTTTCTGAGGCTTGGCGGCGCAGACTGGCTGCGCTCGTTCCTCGACACTGTTGGAGAGGCATTCGACAAGAAGCCGGAAGAAGTTGAGTAGCACCGGTCTTCTCCACATCCCCCATGACAGCACCCCGAAGCCCGGCACTTCGGGGTGTTTCTGTTTCTGAGGATGACACTCACCTGACCCTGCCTTCCGGTTCCACAGGCGGTATCAGATATCCTCCGTGAAACCCCTGAAATACTCTGTAAACACCGCACCTTCCCCGTTACAAAGACAATGCGGCATTTGCACGCCTCTTCTATAGACTTCCAGTTATGCAATTAACCTCAGGAGCAAAACCATGAAGAAGTCTTCCAAGATCATTCTCAGCGCTCTCGCCTCAGCCGGCGTTCTCGCCGCGGCAGCCACCGCCTGGGCCTACCCGGCTGGCGGTCAGCCTCAGGCGGGGTACCCCTGCCCTGCAGGCGGCCCGATGCTCGGACCGGGCCCAGTGATGCCTCAGGGGGCTCAGGGTAAAGTGGATCCCGCTTATATGAACCAGATTTCCAAGCACATCGCCGAAGGGCTCAAGATCACGAGCGCCCAGCAGGGGGTGTTTGACGCCTGGATGAAAGCGGTGACCAATATGGCGAACACTCGCTACGAAGCCCGCCAGGCCATGCTCGGTGCAGAAAGCCGTCAGCAGGCGCTTGAAGCCCGCGCGAAGGTCATGCGTGAAGCGTCGGATAACCTCTCGGCTCTCGCCTCTGCCCGCAAGAACCTGATGAATTCGCTTTCCGCGGATCAGAAGGAAATCTTCCTGCAGTATGAGTTCGGCCATCACGCCGGCAGCATGATGGGCGGATACGGCCCCCATATGGGCGGCTTTGGTCCCGGCCCGATGATGAACGGCGGACACGGCTGCGGCTGGTAAAAAGCCTCTCTGTGCCCTCTTGGCGGCACAGAAAATTTAGGGAGAAGCAGAAATGCTTCTCCCTTATTTTTTATCTTGTAATTTTTTCTTTTTTCCAACCGCTATTGATCGATTTACAACTAAAGGTTAGTTAAGCGTAGGTTAACGATTCAACCCTCTGCTGTCCCTCTTCCTATTCCAGATTTGACTTTTCTTTCGAATTTTCTGGTTACAGCACAATTTATCGTTATTTAGATTAAATTTTTAACAATAACTAGTAGGTCAATAGTGTGAACTTCTAGATCAAAAAACGTATACGGACCTCGTTAATTTGACCTATATCAATAAAACATCAGATTCAACTTAGTTGATTTTCGTTGCATTGTTGTAAACAATGCAATCAACAAAAATACATTTCCTGTCAAACTTATAGCTTTGCTATTTGTCCAATTTATTGCGCAGATTCTGTTCATATATCGCTGATATCAAAAGTTAACAGAATGATTATTTACGTAATTTTTCTGTTTTTTTGATTGTTTCAATTTACGTAACAATTTTTTGCTGGTTTTGAAAATTATCAAGTTACTCTCAGCGTTAGTGATTGCATTTATTGAAATTATTTACGAAGTTGGTAAATGCAAAAATCACAAATTTCAATGGGTTATCTATACTGAAATTACAGAAGTTAACAATAACGTAAACACAGAAGGAACCAGCCATGACAAGCAAAATTACTAAAAAAGCGTTCCATGTGCCTCCCCCCTCCCGGCAGGAGGTCAGTATGCAGAATCACACCGGAAAGAACGCATTCCGGTTCTCCCTCTCCATTCTCGCCGCAGCAATCCTGGCGACCACGTCAGTAACAGCGTTTGCGGCTGATGTCGCTGCAGGTACCGGCCCGGGGCTTTCTGTAGGAGCAAACAGCTCCACGGCAAAAGCCAATCAGATCGCGATTGGCAGCGGTGCCGCGGCGACTATGTATTCAAGTAGCAACAATGACGACTCCAACATCGCTATCGGCAAGAATGCTACAACTTCATCCGAAGGCGGCACTAAGGCTATCGCTGTTTCGTTTGATTTCTCTGGCGGTTCGGGCGGGATTGCGATCGGGGAAAATTCAAGCGCAATCAATGGATCAACGGTTATTGGCCAGCATGACTACACCGGGGCCTTGGGGGACGTCAATATCAACGGAACAGGCACAGGCAATACGTATGGAGACCTGCAGTACGCCGTAGGCGCAACCAGTGTTGGCTATAACACCTATACCGCAGGGCAGTTCGCAACCTCGGTCGGTGCCTATAACGTTAATTCGACAAATTATTTCTTAGCCAATACAAATACCATCAACGGTAAAAGCACAGTTTCCCAAGGATTCGGCGCTACTATTCTCGGTTCGCTGAACAGTAATGAATCCCGGAATTCCCAGTCAGTTGTTTCGGGTATGGCTAACAGTATTGTTGGTGTTGCAAACCGGGTTTCAAATGCTTCCGGCGCGCTTGTCTTTGGTGCCGGAAACCAGATTACAAATTCTCTGCAGAATGACGACACGCTCTCAGGAGTTTTGCCAACTAGCAAATGGGATCTTTTAAGCATGCCTTGGAATGCCTCGGATTTTGCTGCAAAACTTCGTGAACTCGTCAAAAATTCGGACGGCGGCGGCTCTACCCTTGCAATTGGCGGTGCCAACACGGCTGACTGGACTCTGGAAACGGCCCTGCTGGGTGTCGGAAATACCGTAACAGGTTCGGCAGAAAACCCAAGTGCTTTCAACCTGATCACCGGTTTTGCGAACACCGCTGACGAGATCACTCATGTCACAGTTATTGGTTCCGGCAATACCGTTTCGACAGGAACATCCGACATTGTTATCGGCGACAACCACACCTTAACTTCTACAACCGGTGCGGTCGTACTGGGATCTGCTACTGAGACGACAGAAATTTCTGACGCTGATAATTTTGTATCTATCGGCACTGACAGCAATGCGAGTGCCACAGACACAATTGCACTTGGTACCTCCTCCAGTGCGACCACTGCTGATGCTGTCGCAATTGGAAAGTCCAGCAACGCGACTGCACAGGACAGCGTCGCAATCGGCACCTCTGCCAGCGCAACCGCCCAGGACAGTTATGCTATCGGAACCTCTGCAGTCGCCAGTGGGAAGAGCGGATTGGCAATTGGAAACACCGCTAGCGCTCAGGGCGATGGCTCAAATGCCATTGGCTATCAGGTAATATCGAAGGGGCCTTTCTCTTCTGCCTTTGGTTTCCAGAGTCTCGCTAACGCATCAGACTCCTTGGCTGTTGGCTACATATCCAAAGCGTATGGTGTGGACTCTTTAGCTATTGGTTCGCAAAATACGGCTCTCGCCAGTCAATCGGTTGCTCTTGGCTACAAAGCTGTGGCTGGAGCTCTGGGGGCGGATAACAAAATCGCTGGTCTGTCCAGTGTGTCTATCGGCAGCTACACGAAAACCAAAGGTTCGTACTCGGTAGCTATCGGTTACAACACAACAGCATCCACTATCGGTGACATTGCATTAGGTAACACCGCAACAGCTTCTGGTGGCGGGACTGTAGCGCTTGGCACACAGGCTCAAACGAATGGGCTTTATGCTGTAGCTATTGGCACAAATTCGGCCGCTAATTCGCCATCCTCTGTGGCTCTGGGTACAAACTCCACCGCTTCTGTCAGCGGTAGCGTTGCAATCGGCGCTGGTTCAGTCGCTAACCGCGCAGCTGGCGTAGCCGGTTACGACCCCTCCACGAAGACTACCTCGACTAAGGTGGACGACTCCACCTGGACATCTACTGCAGCTGCGGTTGCTGTTGGTGATGCCGATGAAGGTGTGACGCGTCAGATTACTGGCGTAGCCGCCGGTTCCGAGGACACGGATGCAGTCAACGTGGCTCAGCTGCGGGCTGCGACATTGACGGCGATTAATACGTCCGCTAATACCACTACCGTTACTACCGATGACCCCAACCTCTCGGTTAAGTCTGAAACCGTAAAGCTTCCTATCACCTCTGAGGGTGAAGATCCCACACCGGTTGCGGAAGCCTCTGGCAAGGATTACTCCGTAACCCTTAGTCAGGATCTGACGAACATGCACAGCGCCACCTTCAGTAATCCTGATGTCTCGTCCACGACGACCGTCATCAACACGAATGGCGTGACGATCACTGGCGGTACTTCAGGCACGGTTTCTCTTACTTCGACGGGCCTCAATAACGGCGGAAATAAGATCACGAACGTGGCTCCTGGCACCATCTCAGCAACCTCGAGCGACGCGGTCAATGGGGCTCAGCTCCACGAAACGAATGTGAACGTCCAGAAGAACGCGACGAATATTGCCGCTAACCGGACGGACATCGATAACCTGATGAACAAATACAACATCGGGCAGCAGGACCTGAAAGATCGCATCAACCGGGCGGGCGCAACGGCCGCGGCTCTTGCCGGACTTCATCCGCAGGATTACGACGAAGACCATAAGGTTTCCGGTTCTCTCGGTCTTGGCTTCTACCACGGAACCCAGGCTCTGGCGGTCGGTCTCTTCGTGCGGCCCACTGAAAACCTGATGTTCAACATCGGCGGTGCCTTCGCGTCGAATGACCACATGCTGAACCTCGGCGTCTCCTATCGCTTCGGTGACAACAGCATGGAAAAGAAGTCTCCGCAGCAGCTGCAGGAAGAGGTGACGTCTCTCAAGACTGAAAACACTGACCTCAGCGCGCGGCTCGCTACCGCGAATGCCCGCATTGACTCTCAGGCCTCGGAACTCAAAGCCCTGAAAGCCCAGATTGCGGACATCCAGAAGCATCTTCATTAATACAGTCCATCGGACTGGTTCCGGGGAACGCCGGGTTCCCCGGGCACCAGAAAACAGGATGGGGGATTAGCACAGAGTCCTGATTTCTGATGCCCTTTTATGGGAAGGTTTGAAAAAACCTTCCCTTTTTTCGTTTAGCGGCACGGGACAGAAAACCGCCCCCTACAGTTTTCGGTTTCTCCCGGATCATCTTTCTCTTTCCTACGAATCTGGAGCGGCTTCGTAGTTCCAAAACACGTTTTTCAGTCCCGATCACTGGCGGTTTTTGACTTCAATCAACGTTTTTTTGTTGTTGATATACATGCAACTATTTGAATTATTGAACTTTTTGCAATCAGAAAAACTGCCATTTCCTGCTTGCTCTTTATGCATGATGGTATACCGTTATTTCACCAGTGTTTGAATAATACCCCCTATGTTCCCTATTTAATCCCTTGTTTAAATGCATTTTTTCAATATACGTTGAATTATCCCCGGATTTTTGGACGTCAGTTATCGAAAAAACGTTGGATTTATCAAATCCTCTTTCCCGTTCTTATTGCATTTAATGAATGCATAACGAACATGAGATGATTGCTAAATCAACAACTTATGGCTCATTCATATAATTTTCCTCACAAAACTTAACAAAAAACACACAGAGGAAAATCTCATGTCAAGCAATGTCATTCACCAGGCTCCCTCCGCCCGGCGACAGGCCAGCCCTTCTAAACGCACCACGGGAAACACTTCTCATTCGTGTTTCGCGGTGTCACTTGTGGCTGCTGCGATTGCTCTCGCAGCCTGCCCCGCCATGGCCGCAGGAATGGTTACTGCAGGCAGCGGCGCCGGCGTCGCTGTCGGCGCGACGAGTTCAACCACTGGAGCCAATCAGGTCGCTGTTGGCCCCAACGCCAGAACAGACAGTACTTATAGCGGCAACGCTGGCGAAGCCAGTATCGCAATCGGCGCCAACGCCAAGACCATCACCGAAGTCGGCAGAAAAGGCGCAGCTGTCGTATTCATGGATCCCTTGTCCTATCTCTTTCATACTGGGAACTTTGGCGCGGGCGGTATCGCGATCGGTAAAAATTCCATTGGCTACAACGGCTCAACCGTTCTTGGTCAGCACGATTACACCGGTCAGATCGGCGACGTGAATGTCAATAAGCAGGGAGACGCTTCCAACTCCTATGAAAACCTTCAGTACGGGTTCGGAGCGACGAGTGTAGGCTATAACTCTTATACCGCTGGTCAGTACGCCACGTCGATCGGTGCCTATAACGTCAATTCCGCCAATTACTATCCGGGCGGAACAAACACGGTCAATGGAAACAGCACTGTTTCCCAGGGGTTCGGTGCCACAATCATTGGCTCTTTTAACAGCAACGAATCCCGAAGCTCTCAGTCCGCAGTCTCCGGGATGGCAAACAGTCTGGTCGGCGTAGCAAACCGGGTTTCCAATTCTTCCGGTGCGCTGGTTTTCGGTGCCGCAAACCAGATTACCAATTCGCTCCAGAATGACGACACGCTGTCGCGGACCCCGATTCTGCCCTCCTCCCCGGTTGAGTTCGCCGACACGCTCCGGGAACTCGTCAGCCAATCAAACGGCGGCGGCTCTACGCTTGCAATCGGCGGTGCTAATACGGCTGACTGGACAAACGAAACCGCAATTATCGGTGTCGGGAATACGGTGAAAGGCGGTGAAGGCGCACCGAGCGCCTATAACCTTTTCACAGGCTTCGCTAACACGGGCGACTCCGTGCACCATGTCACCGTTATTGGGTCCGGAAACTCGGTTTCCCATGCCACAAAAACGATTGTGATCGGTGATAACCGTAATCTCGATACGGTTA